>Ga0134126_10013658_pt1 | contig 10250 bp, 11 predicted proteins | sample KB31752_FD_96881 | JGI IMG/M metagenome (GOLD analysis project Ga0134126, IMG submission 96881) | Terrestrial soil microbial communities with excess Nitrogen fertilizer from Kellogg Biological Station, Michigan, USA - KB3-175-2 | ecosystem: Environmental > Terrestrial > Soil > Unclassified ...
AGCCCTTCCTGCAACTGCTGGCGTTGAGCGGCCGTCAAAACGGGAACAAAGATGCGAGGTTTCATACCTCATTATTCGTGCCCAACTGCGATCAGGAAAGACCTTGATTGACGTTGCACTAGGCCGCGCATTCCTGGGCAGCGTGGCCGATGAGTTGATCCGCCAAGCGACAGTTCCCGTGCTGCTGGTTCGTCCGCAGGATCCTGCTCCCGGCATTGTGCCGGAGCCGCTGCTGGAGCATGTGCTCGTACCGTTGGACGGCTCCGCCCTGGCCGAGCGCGTTCTGGGGCCGGCCTTGGACGTGGTGCGCTTATGGGAGGGTCGCTGCACGCTGCTGCGAGTCATCGAAGCCAACTCGCCGTCCACCGTCGGGCGACCGAACCGTCCGCGCTCACCGGAAGAGGAACGAGAGGCGTCGGCGCGGGAGTACCTGGAGAACATCGCCGGACGACTGCGCGACGAGGGTGTGTCGGTGCAGACGCGCGTAGTCGTCGCTCCGCATGCCGCCCCCGTCATCCTGGAGGAAGCGCAGACGCAACGCTGTGATTTCATCGCTCTGGCGACGCATGGACGCAGCGGCGTGCGGCGGATGCTCCTGGGCAGCATCGCCGACAAGGTTATCCGCGGCGCCTCCGGCCCCATTCTCGTGTACCGACCGACGAGCGACTGAGACGATCGATTGACGAACCCGTCGGTGAAAACACCACAGCACATGTCCTAAACCGTACAGATCCTTCAACATATGAAAGAGAACCATTATGAACTCGGCGACCCCTCCCACTCTTCGAGAGTGGAACCTTGAGTTAAGCCTGCAAGCAGAGGAGGAGGATATTCTTCAGATTCAATGTGCCGGCGACGCGATCCTCCCGGACTTTCGGCCCGAAGAGGATCCGCTGCTCAAACTCCTGGGGCCGGAAGTGTACTCCCGCAAATTGCTGCTCGACATGGAGAAAACCAATTTCCTCGATACGAGCGGCATTAGCTGGCTGATCTCCTGCCACGAAAACTGTCAGCGCGCGGGAGGAGTCCTGGTCCTGTACGCTATTCCGCCCCGCGTGCGCTACGTCCTTCAGTTGCTCCAGATGGAACATCTGCTTCACACAGCGGCCGACCTGGAGGCCGCTCGGGCGATCAACGTGAAGGGGGGGTAAGATGAGCGCCGCCGTCCAGAATGCCTCGTCGGCCGAACACGACGTTCGGACACCCGAGCACGTTATCGCCGCCCTGCTGGAACAGGCATCGCACTTGCACGCCAGCGACCTGTTCCTGACCAGCGGCGAAGACAGCGTGGACGTTTCCGTCCGCCACCTGGGGATAATGCGCCCGCTCGCCCGGCTGCCCCTTGAGTTGGGACACCACTGCATCGCCCACGTCAAGGTGATGGCGAACATGGACGTGGCCGAGCGACGCAAACCGCAGGACGGTCGCTGGGTCTACCAGGGCGCGGGCGAGCAGATCGATTTGCGTATCGCCACCTTGCCTACCTTGCACGGCGAAGATTGCGCCTTTCGGCTGTTCTTGCGGGAACTTCCCACACTGACGCTGGAGGATCTCGGCTTCATCCGTAGTCAACTGAATGACCTCCTGGCGATGCTTAACAGCCCCAGTGGACTGATCCTGGTTACGGGGCCGACGGGGTCGGGCAAGACGACCACGCTGTATGCCTGCCTGCGCTACCTCCACGACGGCAAACGGAAGATCCACTCTATCGAGGATCCCGTTGAGCATGAGATCGCAGGGGTCCGTCAATCTCAAGTCAATCCGCGGATCGGTCTTGGTTTTTCCGAGCTACTGCGCGGGGTGCTGCGGCAAGATCCCGATGTCATCCTGATCGGCGAAATCCGGGACGCCAGCACGGCGGAGACGGCCGTGCATGCCGCCAACAGCGGCCATCTTGTGCTGGCAACCCTATACGCGCCGGTTGCCGCCGGCGCTGTCCAGAGTATGCGTGGTTGGGGAGTGAATCACCACTTTCTCGGCCATTCTCTGCTCGGCGTGGTCGCTCAGCGCTTGGTGCGCACCTTATGCCCCCAGTGTCGGACACCTTTTCCCCTGCCTGCGGATGCGCCGCACCCTTTCACCGAGGTGAAGGAGTGGTTGGGGGCCGACGAGGGGCATACATTGTTCGCCGCCCGAGGCTGCTCGGCATGCCACCAGACAGGATACAGCGGCCGGATAGGTGTATTCGAGACGATGCAGATAAGTCCGATATTGCGCCGCATGATCGCGGAAGGCCAGCAGCCTCCAGTTCTGCGCGAACAGGCACGGCGTGAGGGGATGATTGAGATGCGGCAAGCGGCCTTGCTCAAAGTGGCGCGCGGCGAGACCACCGCCGAGGAGGTGATCCGCGATGTCCCCTGCGAGTACCTGGGACTGGAGGAATGATCTCCGCTCCTCAACCAAGACAACGAGGTCGTCATGGTCTGGATCGCCTTGAAAATGCTGATGGGAGACCGCAACAAGTATTTCGCCATCCTTTTCGGCGTCAGCTTCGCGTGCTTCCTCATCACCGAGCAAAGCGCCACCTTGCACCGGCAAAGTCCTGGAGATGAACCAACGCCGAGCCGTGGTTGTGGGTGTGTATCGATCGTCGCAGACCTTCATGACCTTGCCGGTCATCTACACCCGCTTCAGCCAGGCGACGCTGTTCGTGCCGCCGCCCACCGGACGATTGACGCCCTTCATACTGGCCAAGGCCCAGCCCGGAGTCGCGCCTGACGAGTTGGCCCGCCGCATCGAAACACAGACCAACCTCAAGGCGTTGACCGACGAGGGATTTGCGAAACTGACCATGAATTACTATTTGCAACACACGGGCATCCCCCTCAACTTCGGGACCACCGTGGCGCTGGCCTTCCTGGTCGGTGCCGCCATCACCGGGCAGACGTTTTACCTGTTCACGGTGGAGAACCTCAAGCAGTTCGGTACGCTCAAGGCGATGGGAGTAAGCGACCGGCGTGTCATCGGCATGATTCTGATTCAAGGGTTGGTCGTCGGCGGCATGGGCTACGGCATGGGGGTCGGCCTGGCGACCCTTTAACCTCGTGTCCACTTTTCGTGGGGAACTCCACGCCCTCCTCTCAAGAGGTGCCCTATGTTTCGCTCCCTTCTCGTGCCGCTCGATGGCTCTCCATTCGGCGAACATGCCTTGCCCTTCGCGGTGGGCATCGCCAAGCGGGCCGGCGCCGCCCTGCAATTGCTCCAGGTTCATGTTCCGCTCGATGACTTCAGTGTAATACCCGCCGTCCGTAGCAGCCCGGATGAATGGATCAAGGATCAGGAATGGACCTATCTCGATCGGTTGGTTCGCCGCTGGACGATTGCTGTGCCCGAGATTCAGATGAACACTGCCTTGCTGGAGGGGTTCCCTCCCGATGTGTTGCGGGAGCAAATGAGCAAGGCGGATCTGGTGGTGATGGCCACGCACGGTCGCGGGCCGGCCTCGCGCTTCTGGTTAGGCAGCGTCGCCGACGCCCTGGTGCGAATCGCTACCGTGCCCCTCTTGCTGCTGCGCCCGAGCGAACAACCACCCCCCGCCGCCCTCGCTCCGTCTTTCCGTCAACTGATGATCCCTCTGGACGGCTCCGACCTGGCCGAGCAAGTGCTGGGACCGGCGATGCAGCTCGGTCGGCTCATGGAAGCCAGCTACACCTTGCTGCGTGTCGTCAAGCCGGTCGTGACGCTTGATCCCAATCTGGGATGGCCTGCTGTGGCCGGCATGAATGAGACGCTGACGCGGCAGGCACTCGACGAGGCGCAAGCATACCTGGACCGGATCGCCAAACATTTGCGTGGACAAGGGCTGGCCGTGCAAACGCGCACCGTGCTTCATACGCGCCCTGCCGATGCCGTCTTGGAAGCAACGCGGGAAGAAGGAGCGGATCTCCTCGCCTTGGCGACGCATGGCCGCGGCGGCATACGGCGGATGCTGCTAGGCAGTGTAGCCGATAAGGTGCTGCGCGGCGGCAGCACACCGATGCTGGTGTGCCGGCCCCAGACTCACAGCTAGGCAAGTCGCCAGCGGCTCGCTTGGAAAACTCAGGCTTTCCAGCGAACCGCTTACCGGGGAGCCGAGAGCGCCGCTGTGTCTTGCGGCGTTGTTGCTTCATTCCCACAAAAACCAGCGGCGGCGGAAGCGGGGTCCGTAGGTCAGTCCGAATCGGCGTATCACCTTCTCGGCGATCGACTCAACGGCTTGCTCCGCGGAGTCCGTGACGAGAAGGCGTGAGAAATCTTCCCGATCGATCGTCCTCTCGGCTACCAGCCGATCCTGCAAGAACTCGATCAGTGGCTGCCAGTATTCTCGTCCTATCAGCACAAGCGGAAAGTCCTTGATCTTACCGGTCTGAATGAGAGTAGCGGTCTGAAAAAATTCATCGAGGGTGCCGAAGCCGCCGGGCATGGCGATGAATGCGTAGGAATATTTGGTGAGCATCATCTTCCGCACGGAGAAATGGCGGAAGGTAATCCATCGGTCCAGATAGGGATTGGGCCGCTGTTCGTGAGCCAGCGTGATGTTGCAGCCGACGGAGTAGCCACCCGCCTCCTTGGCACCGCGGTTGGCCGCCTCCATGATGCCCGGACCTCCGCCGGTCATGACCGTGAAGCCGGCGCGTGCCAAGCACGCACCGACCTTTCGGGCCAGTTGGTAGTAGGGTTGATCTTCGGTGAACCGCGCCGAGCCAAACACCGTCACACACGGTCCAACGAAATGCAGCGCCCGGAAACCACGCAGGATCTCCGCGAAAATCTGGACGGCCCGTCCCAACTCGAACCCACGCGGTTGAGGACCGCGCAGGAAGCGTTCCACCTCCGGCGCGGACGGTCCTTTGCCCCATTTGCTGTCCGACTTCGCCGGTTCACATGCGTTCGTCACTGCCATCGGTGGTAGTTCCAGAACTTCTTCCATCGCTCCCCCGGTCTATGACGCACCTGCCTTTAGTAAAATGCCTTGTCCAGCGTTATCCGGGGATGTGGTTAGTGAGCGTCTGGCTTGTCATCCCCCTCCGCCATCAGTCGGGTAGACAACGATGCACCAGGACCGGGATAGAGGTGCCGCGCACGACCTTATCGGCGACGCTGCCGAGGAACAAGCGCGGCAGGCCGCGGCGACCGTGCGTCTCTAGAGCAAGCAGATCATATTCGCCGCTTGCCGCCTCGTTCAGGATGGCCGTGGCCGGATGGGCATGGGCGATGATGCGCGTCTGCACGACGAATCCCTGATCGCGCAGTGAACTCGCCACGCGCTGGAGATAGACGTGCGCTTCGGCCCGCAGCGTGTCGGCCAGAGTGGCGCCGACTGCCGCTGCCCTGTAGACGACGTGCGGCGCCACCGACGGCACCACACGCAGCAGCGTAAACGAGGCACCCAGCAACTTCGCCAGCGTACCAGCCGGTTCCAGGATCTGCTCTGCCACCGGCGTGCCGTCCAGGGCCACCAGGACATTGCGGACTTCGGGTTCATCGGTCGGCGGAGGCACTTCCTCCCGCGTACGGATTAGCAGCAGCGGAATCGGCAGCCGATGTGCCAGCTGATCGGCCACGCTGCCAAGCCAGAAGCGTGATACCGGCCCGCGACCGTGCGTGGTCATCACGATCAGGTCACTCCCCTCGCCCAGCGCCTGTTCTTGCAACGTCTCAGCGATCGGCCCTTCCAGAACACGGGCTGAGACCTTTTCCAGACCCACTTTCTTGAGCCGATCAACGACGTTGAGGAGATATTCTTTCTCCTGCTCCCACAACTGCACGTCCGGCGTTCCGAGGTACATGGTGCCTTCTCCCAGAAGGAGCGGCGTGTGAACGTAGGCCAATTGCAAGGTCGCCCCCGAACGCCGGGCCAGGGCCGCGGCATACGGCAACGATTGCTCACTCGGCAACGAGCCATCCAAAGGCACCAGGATAGAGCGGTACATGAGAAATCTCCTGTGTTACTCTGCCAGACGGCGCATCACGTCCAGCGGGCTGATGACGCCGACCAGAGCCAGTTCACCGTCGGACACGAACAAGTGATGGATTTTCAACTCCGACATACGCCGCACCACCTCGCGCGCCGGGGTGTCCAGCGCCACGGTGAAGATGGCCGGGGTCATGATCTCCCCCACCGTCGTTGGGTCCGTGACCTCAATCGAGAGTTTCTCGGACCAGTCAGGTTCGGGAAAGTCATCCCATTCGGTGTAATCGCACTTTGAGCTACTGGAGTCCCGGACGTGCGCGTGGCGGACACTTTCTCGTTCGTGGATGAGGATGTCGGTTCGGCTGATGACGCCGATGGGTCGGCCCGCTTCGTCGATCACCGGCGCGGCGCCGAAGCCGCGATCGGTCAGCAATTCGAGCGCCTCGCGGATGCCGGCGTCGCGGCGGATCGACACCGGATTGGTCTTCATCAAATCCTTGGCCCGAAGCAGTTCAAAGGATCGCGGAGGACTCTTGTGTAAAGTGGAAGCGTTCATGGCATTCTCCTTCGTCGTTGTCGTGATCCGGTCTGACCAGCCGAACCGTGGACGCTACGGCCGCCGAGGAACCTCGGCCCGCAAAGCGGGAGCGGATCAGAGACTTTCACGGCTTCGCTAGGAAGAATCGCAAACGCGATGCCAGCCTCCGATGGAGTCGCTTATTCCTCACCCGGTCGAGAAAAAGCCTGCTTTTCGCGTGTGGAGTAGGGCGAGTGTATCACTGGAGGTGCGGAAGAACGAGCGGAGATGTGCGAGACGGCACAGGAGGAAACGATTCTAGCACAAGGCGGCTTTCAGGGGAGTTGTCCCGTCTGTTCCGCAGTGAAAACCTGGCGGGCTAGTTCGACCATCGTGATGTGGCGATCCATGGCGCCGCGCTGGAGGCGGTGAAAAGCATCGCATCCGGGTTGATGTGAGGATATAGTCGGCCGCGCCCTGTCGCGATGTCGTACAAATTGCTCCGCGTGTCGGCATCGTCATCAACCACCAGGACGCGAAGATCGGCATCGACCGGCATTGGACAAAACCTCACCAGCTCGCAGCGCAAAAGGGGTCGTCCTTCCCTTGCTGGCGCTGCGGGCTGGCAAGGAAAGACAATCCTTACACCGGCCGCTCGCCTTGCGTCAACTGTTGCAAGGTAGACAGCAGACGCGGCACATCAAAAGGTTTGTAACACACCGCATCGGCCCCTTCCGCGACCACATGCTGGACGACGGGATCCATCTCGACGCGATGGCCGGTGATGACGACGGTACGCGACTGGGGATTGCTCCGCCTTACGCGCTGGAACACGCCGCTGCCATCGCCGCGCGGCAGTTTCATGTCGATCAGCACAACGGTAAAGGCGTGCTCCTGGAGATGGCGGGCCGCGTCTTGCTCGTCGTGGGCGACCGCCACGCGGTAGCCGCGCTCTCGCAGCAAATCCCACAGGTTGGCGCACAGGTCGGGATCATCATCGACGACCAGTACCAGCGGTTGACCCAGCGCCTTGTCCACCAGCGACAGCAGACGCCCCAGATCCACCGGCTTGGCCAATACCTGCCACGCGCCGGCCGCCAGCGCCTCCTCCGCCGTGGCCTTGCTGGCATAGGCGGTCACGACGATAGCCACCGTCGAGGATCGCAGCTTGCGCAACTCACGGTACAGCGTCAGGCCGTCCATGCCGGGCATCTTCAGATCCAGGAGAGCGACGTCATAGGGCTTTTTGCGGACCAACTCCAGAGCGGTGAAGCCGTCGAGGGCGGTATCGACCTGATAGCCCAGGTCCGTGAGAATGTCCGACAGGTTGCGGCAGGTATCGTCCTCGTCATCGACGACGAGAATAGAGGCAGGGGCCGTCATGAGTTAGGGTTCTCCTTTCCACCCGCTTGCAGAAACACGGTGAAGATGCTGCCCTTGCCTGGCTCGCTGGCTACACGCAGGCTGCCGCCGTTCTTCTCCAGGATGGCCCGCGCGATCGATAGGCCCAGGCCCAGGCCGCGCGCCTTGGTCGAATAAAGCGGCTCCATCACCCGGCTGAGTTGTTCCGTGGAAATGCCGATGCCGGTATCGGCCACGGTCGTCGATAGGCCGCCGTCCACGGCTTGCGCCGTCACGGTGAGTCGCCCTCCCTGGGGCATGGCCTCGCGCGCGTTGCGGATGAGATTGGCGAAAACGATACGGACTTGGTCGTTGTCAGCCAGCGCCGGCGGCAGCGCAGGCGGGCAGTCGATCATCAACTGGATATTATCCCCCAACGGGTTGGTGTCAAGCGCCTCGCGGACGCACTGCTCGACGGCGAACGGTGTGCGATTGGGCACCGGCAGTTTGGCGAAGTTCGACAGCGCCGTGATGACACCGTCGGCCAGAACGATGTGCTTCTCGATGCGATGCAGATGCTCGGCCTTTTTCAGCTCCGAGGGATTCTTGGCGTTGAGCAGGTAGTAGACTGAAGTCTTGACGACGTTGAGCGGATTGCGCAATTCGTGGGCGACGCCGCCGGCCACCTGACCGATGGCTGCCAGCCGTTCGCTGCGTTGCAGCCGGGCGGCGTATTCCGCCTGATAGGCGTCCTCGATGATAGCGAGGTCCAGATCGAGCAGCTTGTTGAGCGAGCGAACGGTGTTCTGTAACCCCGTCAAGTCGCCCTGCCAGTTGTCGTGCAGGGCGCGCATCAGTCCCAGCCGCAACCGCGACAAGGCCACATTGGTGTAGACCTGTTCGAGTCCGATTTCGACGTGCCGCCAACCAACCTGCCAGCGACGGGCGACATAGTTGCGATCGTAGCGGCCGGCAAGCAGTTCGCGCAGCCACTGGATCAGGGTGCCCTTGAGGCGGTTGATCTGCGCCTGGCCGCCGGTGATGACCTTGCGGGCACTAGGATGGCGACCGATTTCGTCGTAGAAATCATCGATGCGGGCCGTGAGATGCGGCGCGAGTAGTTCGGCCATCGCCGCCACACGCCGCGCGGACTCCTCCGTCCAGCCCACCCAGGCCTGCAATTCTTGATAACGGAGATACACATCGTCGATATTCACGGCTGCGATCCGTTCCCAGGTACGAAATCGCGGAGTGTGCAAGCGAAGCTGCGCCAATGCTCCTGGCGTGGCCCCTCCGTCCGATACGGATGCGAGATGCAAATAGTCTACCGAAGGCGTGAACGGTGAAAAGATTCCCACGTTCGCCAGCTTCTTTCAGCTAGCGCTAGCAATCCCGAAGGGGAGGACAGGATACACGGGACGCCTGCACTGTGCGGAATCGAACGGAATTGTGCAGGACCGCATACTTCCGATCCTCTTCTTACCCTTGCCGGACGCATTCGCGACGGCAAAAGGGAGCTTTTTACTCCTTTTCCCTCCGCAGTCCCTGGGGGCGATCTGGTTGGCACTTCTATTGCGTAGGGGTTTTCCGCAACAAGTTCCCTATTCCGCCGTGACCCGAAGAGAAACGCGGCACGCAGCGCGAAACAACGCGGGAAGCGGCATATCGTTTGGGAGATCGAGCGATGATCGGCGTACCCGGAGCCGCTCGGCGAGGTGCAGGTGCGACAGACACACATCTCGGTGGTCTTCCTCGCGGGGCAGCACGCTTACAAGATCAAGAAGCCGGTGGCTCTGGGATTCCTCAACTTCCGTACTCTGGAGGCTCGACATCATTTCTGCGTCGAGGAAGTGTGTCTCAATCGCCGCCTGGCCCCGGCGGTCTACCAGGGAGTCGTGCCGGTGACGCGGAGCGGCGGGTGCCACCGCTTCGGCGGCGAGGGCGAAGTGATCGAATGGGCGGTGCAAATGGAGCGCTTGCCGGAGGAAGCGACCTTGTTGAACCGTCTGCGCCGCCGCGAACTCGACGCTTCGCAGATCGAACGCTTGGCCCAACGCATCGCCGCTTTCCACTTAGCGTCAGAGACGAGTCCACGCATTGCCGCCTTCGCAGGGTTTGATGCAATCGCCGGGAACGTCCGCGACAGCCTCGATGTGCCTCCAGCGGACGTGGACAACCTAGTCCATCGCCCCGTCCTCGAACGGCTGCGCGCCCGAATGGAAGAAACGCTGGCGCGGTTGCGGTCTCTGATCGAGGCGCGGGCCGCACGCGGCATCCCCCGCGACACGCACGGCGACCTGCGCCTGGAACACATTTACCTGTTTCCCGATAAACAACCGCCCGACGATCTCGTTATCATCGACTGCATCGAGTTCAACTGACAGCTGCGCTCGAAACTAAACTTTTCGTCCTCCCAAGGACAGCCCGGCGGCGGCGAAGAACGATTGAATCAGTCGCGGTTTCTGCCTCAAGCGGCCCACAGCGAGGTCAAATTCCAGA
>Ga0134126_10013659_pt1 | contig 10249 bp, 10 predicted proteins | sample KB31752_FD_96881 | JGI IMG/M metagenome (GOLD analysis project Ga0134126, IMG submission 96881) | Terrestrial soil microbial communities with excess Nitrogen fertilizer from Kellogg Biological Station, Michigan, USA - KB3-175-2 | ecosystem: Environmental > Terrestrial > Soil > Unclassified ...
ACGGACTCATCGAGGCCCGCTCGCCGGTACACAAGTCATTGAAATCGTTGGAGCGGGTGAAGGGAATCGAACCCTCGTCGTAAGCTTGGGAAGCTTCTGCTCTGCCATTGAGCTACACCCGCAACCAAAATTTATTAATAGCTTATGAGATCAAGGCAATTTTCTCTGGCACCGCTTTAATACCGACCACGAGCGCAGATCGACCGCCAGCCCAAACATGGTCCCGGTTTAATTTGCCGGGGCCCGATGAGCAATGAATTTTTCAATGTCTTCGGGACCGACGCCGCACCGAATACGCCCGGCCTTCGCCTTTTGAGACTTTCAACAATGACAACTCCGTCCGGACGGCCAATGTGCGCGGGCGCTGCCGCCGTTGGGCCCGGCGCCGTGGAAATTGCGGTCGATCAGCGCGAGGCCGCCGCCGGCCTGGCCCGAGAGGTTGATGTTGGCGCCGATGATGAGGTCGATGTTTGGCGCCCGTCAGCGGCACGTTTGCCGCCGGCGCGGCGGCCGTGAAGCTCAGGAGATTGTCGCCGGCGGGAAATTCGGCGGCCCCGACTGGCCTCGGTTCACTTGATTATGTTCATGGCGTTGTACACGTGCGCCATGCAGATCGTCTCGTCGTTTTTGCCCAGTGATTCCTCGGCCATGCCGATCTCTTTCATGGCAGCCGCCTTCTTGATCGGGTCGTTCATCGCGTTCATCGCCGGCTCGGATCTGGCCATTTCGTCCCGACAGCTCATCGTATCTCCGTGCTCATCGACACTGGTTTGCGCCACGCCCGGTGTTGCGGCAATCAACATCGTCATGACGAGTGCGGCCAAAATTGTGCGGATCATTCGAAGTCATCCTTCCTTCGGAGATGGCGGGAACGTCCCGCCGCCTTCATGTCTTGCTCGTCATGTTGAGGACGGCGGCCACAGACTACCGAGCGACGATGCGGCCGCGTAGACTCGGGAATTACTTAATCGACGGACGCGTGTTCGTCATATTCGTTGTCCGTGGAGTCGGGCCGGCGACGCTTTCGCCGCAAAGGCAAGCCCGACGAAGCCGAGCGCCGTCGTGACCGCGTGATTGAAGGAGCGTCGGCAAAATTAAACCGCTTACCCGACAACGCCGACTTTTTCGCGCGCATATGAGTAGATTCCGAGGGTACCCGTCGCCTTCCGATTTGGGCAAATCTCGCGATGGTGAAAAACTCTGAATGCTCCCCAGCAGCGATACGCGCTGCGATGGGTGGCGTGCTCGGAGCAAAACTCTGTCGGTCTGGGACCGTTCTGGCATCGCCGGTCTCCCAGACGAACGTCGGGGAGGAGAAACGGCAATGGCGCTGACGCTGGAAGCGGTTCCGATCCCCTATTGCGGTTTGCCGGTTTCACCGGATGCAGTCTGGTCGCGTTGGAATCTCGATCCAGTGCTGATCGCGTTTCTGGTTTTCGGCGCCCTTTGCTATAGCTGGGCCGCGCGCGGCGCTCGCAATATCGATGGCCGTCAAAAATTATTCTTCTATCTCGGTTGGGTGGTTCTCGCCGCCGCATTGATTTCACCACTTTGTCCGCTGTCGGTTTCGTTGTTCGCCGCGCGTGTGTCGCAGCACATGATCCTGGTCCTGATAGCGGCGCCATTGATCATTGCCGGACGCCCCGAAACGATAATGGCGGAGCTGCTCGGACATCGGCGGCCGAAAATTGCCGCGGGTAGCGGTTATACCGCCGCGCTAAGCGCGACCGCATTGTACGCCGCGTTGCTGTGGTTCTGGCACTCGCCCGAACCCTATGCGGCTACCTTCGACAGCGACATCGTCTATTGGTCGATGCATGTCAGCATGATCGGAAGCGCCTTGTGGCTATGGCATGTGCTGCTCGACCGGCGGCGCAGCCATGCCCTGCCCTCGCTCCTTGCCGGACTGATAACCTCGACGCAAATGGGCCTGCTCGGCGCTGTGATCACCTTCGCGCCCCGTCCGCTTTATTCACCCCACATCCTGACCACGATTAATTGGGGTTTGACGCAGCTCCGCGACCAGCAGCTTGGCGGCGCCATCATGTGGGTTCCCGGCGGCGTGATCTTTCTCGCCGCGGCGATGATCGTGCTGTGGTCGCTGATCGGCGATCGCGTGCAGCACCCGCTTTTGCCGCTGGAGCCGTGATCGCAGCGATGGTCCCGCCTGTTCCCGAAAGCCGCCGGTCGAACAACCTCGTCATCGCGAGCGCGGTCTTCGTCGTGGCGCCGGTCACGGCACCAGCCCAGGCGGAAACGCCGCTGGGCTATTTGCGCAGCTTCGGCGCCATGGCCCATGCAATCACGCCCCTGACCTGGGGGCTGCTGATTATTTCCCTTGTCGTCTGCGTCATTGTCATCGCCCTCGTGCTGGGTGGCATCGTGCTGAAGCGCCAAGCCGGCCATATCACCGCGGCGATCCCGCTGATGCGCGGCGGCGACGGTGCGGGTTGGGTCGGGCTCGGAGTCGGCATTTCGAGCGTCGTCCTGCTCGGCTCAATGATTTGGACCGTCGTCGTTCTCGCGGCCATCAATGAACCGCCGAGCAAACCGGCGCTGACCATCGAAGTGACCGGACAGCAATGGTGGTGGAAAGTGCGCTATCTGAGCGACGATCCATCCCGGATTCTAACCACGGCCAACGAAATTCATATTCCGACCGGAAAGCCGGTTCGCGTCGAGCTGATCGGCGCCGACGTGATTCATTCGTTTTGGGTACCCTTGCTATCGGGCAAGACCGACGTCATTCCGGGGCAGACTAATGTCACCTGGCTCGAAGCGGATCGGCCGGGACGTTATGCCGGCTTGTGCTCCGAATTTTGCGGCGTCCAACATGCCCATATGGGCTTCGAAATTGTGGCGCAAAGCCCACGCGACTTCGAAGCCTGGTGGAACGCGCAATTGAAGCCAGCGGCAACCACCGGATCATCGGTCATCGCGCGCGGTGCCACGCTCTTCGCCTACCGTTGCGGCGCCTGCCACACGGTGCGCGGCACCGAGGCCGGCGGCGCAGTTGCACCCGATCTGACGCATCTCATGAGCCGTGCGACGATCGCGGCCGAGACGCTGCCGAACAATGTCGGAAATTTGTCGGGTTGGATTGCCAATCCGCAGGCAATCAAGCCCGGAACGCTAATGCCGACCGTCTATCTCTCCGGACCGGAACTGAACGACATCCGATCCTTTCTGCTAACGCTGAAGTAAGGACGGAGCCGTGACGTCTTCCGAAGTCGAAAGAACGCCTGAGATCGCCTCCGCCACAACCGACCACGGTCGGCACCTTGAACAAATCTGGAAAACCGCGCCGGGCATCGCGGGATTTTTCTCGACGGTCGATCACAAGGCGATCGGCAAGCGGTACATCGTCACCGCGTTCGCCTTTCTGGCGGCGGGCGGCATAGAAGCTTTGATCATGCGAGCGCAGTTGACGGGGCCGAGCGAGCATCTGTTATCGCCAGAGCAATACGATCAACTGTTCACGATGCACGGCATGACGATGATTTTCCTCTATGCCATGCCGATTCTGTCGGGTTTCAGCAATTACCTCTGGCCCTTGTTGCTCGGCTCCCGCGACATGGCGTTTCCGCGCGTCAATGCGCTGTCCTACTGGGTCTATCTCGCCGCCGGCCTGTTCATGTATGCCGGCTTCGCGATCGGCGCCGGTCCGAATGACGGCTGGTTCAATTACGTTCCCTATTCCACGCGTCCCTACGATCCGGGCCTCAACATCGATTTCTATTCGCTGGGCATGATCTTCCTCGGCATCTCGACCAGTGTCGGCGCCGTGAATTTCATCCTCACGGTGCTGCGTACGCGCGCGCCGGGCATGTCGATCGATCGGTTGCCGATCATGGTCTGGGGAACACTCACGGCGTCAGCGGCGAATCTGTTGGTCGTGCCGGCGGTCAGCCTCGCATTTTTCCTGCTCTGGATGGACCGTCAGTTCGAAACGCATTTCTTCGACGTTGCCCGGGGAGGCCAGCCCTTGCTGTGGCAGCATCTGTTCTGGATGTTCGGTCATCCCTGGGTCTATGCCATCGTGCTGCCGGCCATGGGTATGGTGTCCGACGGGTTGCCGGTTTTTTGCCGGCGACCGTTGGTTGGCTACACCGTAGTGGCGCTGTCGACGGTCGCCACCATGATCCTCGGCTTCGGTGTCTGGGTGCATCATATGTTCGCAACTGGACTGCCGAACCTCGCGCTGTCCTTTTTCAGCGGTGCCTCGTTCATCGTCACCGTGCCGAGCGCGGTGGCGGTGTTCGCCTGGACTACGACCATCTGGCTCGGTCGGCCGGTGATCACCACCGCGTTCCTGTTCTTCTCCAGCATGATTGTGCTGTTCGTGATCGGCGGTGTTTCCGGCTTCATGACCGCCGCGGTACCGGTCGATTGGCAACTGACCCATACCTATTTCATCGTCGCGCATATCCACTACGTGCTGATCGGCATCAACGTCTTTCCGGTGGTCGGCGGACTCTATTACTGGTTCCCGAAAATGACCGGCCGCCTGCTCGATGAACGGCTCGGGAAATGGAATTTCTGGACCATGTTCGTCGGCTTCAATCTCGGCTTCCTGCCGATGCATCTGAGCGGACTGCGCGGCATGCCGCGCCGCGTCTACACCTACGCCGAGGGCATGGGCTGGGATTGGCTCAACCTTATCACCACGATCGGCTCGTTCCTGTTCGCGTTTGGCGTGCTGCTGCTGTTCGTGAACCTGGTCGCGAGCCTGCGGCGCGGCCGTATCGCCGGTGCCAATCCGTGGGACGCGCCAACCTTGGAATGGTCGGTATCGTCGCCGCCGCCGCCTTATAATTTCGCCGTCATCCCACGTGTCGCGAGCCGCCATCCGCTGTGGGAAGACCGGTTGGCCGAGGGCGGTGCCGTGCGCTCCTCGGTAACGCGGGGCATGGTGCTCGATCACGGCCGCGAGACCATCGCCACCACACCGCTCGACGGCGAGCCGGATCAGATCCTGAAAATGACGGGCGATTCCTACGCGCCGTTCGTCTTGACGCTGGGCATGACGGTGTTGTTCGTCGCGCTGCTGCGGCACTGGTGGTGGGTGGTGCCGGTCAGCGGCCTCGCGATCCTGGCGGCGCTGTTGCTGTGGCTTTGGCCAGAGCGCGAATTGGACCAGGTGGCGGAGACCCGCTCATGACCGACGCGGCGCTGCCCCTGGAACGCACCGGCCCTCTGCCGGTCGGGCCGACGGCGCGACGCGGGCTCGGCTGGTGGGGCGTGTTGTGCCTGATCGCAACCGAGGGCGCGCTCTTCGGCTATCTTTTGTTCTCTTATTTTTATTTCGCGGTCCAGCACGATCAGAGCTGGTTTCCGCACCCGCTGCCCTCGTTTCGTCTCGCGGCGCCCAATACGATTATCCTGCTGCTGAGCAGCGTCGCGATGTGGTGGGGCGATCGCGGCGTCAGGCGTGGCGCCCGCGGCCAATTGCTGACGGGGGTTTCCCTCGCCCTGCTGCTCGGCATCGTTTTCGCAGTAGTTCAATGCTTCGAGTGGCGAAACAAGGGCTTCGCCTGGCGCGCCGGCGGCTACAACTCGCTCTATTTCACCATCACCGGATTCCACCTGATGCACGTCGCGGTGGGATTGTTCGTGCTCTTGACCATCCTGGTTTGGTCGATGCTGGGCTATTTCAGCCCTCGGCGCAGCGCGCCAGTGCTGATCGCGTCGGTCTACTGGCACTTCGTCGACACCGTCTGGCTCGTCGTTTTCGCCACCTTCTATGTCACTCCCTATTTGTGGTGAGCGCGATGGCGATGTCGGCGGAACAACCCATGCCAACGCGCCCGCGCCGCTATCGCGCCCAGGTAAGCCTGACATTTTTGTTCTTCGGCCTCGTTGCCGGACCGTTCGCCTGGTACGCGCAACTTCTCCTGACCTACAGTCTCGCCAGCCATTCCTGTTTCCCGAGCACGACGCCGCTTGTCACGTCGGCAGCGTTTCACCCGGCCTGGGTAGCGATCCTGGTCATCAATCTGATCGCGATCGCGCTCAGCCTGGCGGCTGCCGTTTCCTCCTATGCAAATCGCCGTGCCGCACAGGATGGCGAGGTGAAAGGTGCGGGAGAGAACGTCGCGCGGGTCGAAGGGCGCTCCCGGTTTCTCGCGAACTGGGGCGGGATGGCGGCGCTCGGGTTTTGCGCCGCGACGCTCTTCGACACGATCGCTTTCGTGATGGTGCCGTCATGCTTGGGGTAGGCGTCAAATCGGCGGTAAGCGCGGCGGCGCTCGCGTTCGCCCTGCTGCTTCATGCCGGCGCCGGCGCCGCCCAGGATCGCGACGTGCATGCCAACTCGCATCGCGGCGCCAAGCTGATCGCGCGGCTCGGCTGCGGCGCCTGTCATTCGATTCCCGGCATTGAAAATGCGCGCGGCCTGGTCGGGCCGCCGCTCGACAATATCGGCAAACGCACTTTCATCGCCGGCCTGCTGCCCAACACCCCCGACAACATGGTGCGTTGGCTTGAGACGCCGCAGATCGTGGTTCCGGGGAATGCAATGCCGAATATGGAGCTGAGTGACCAAGATGCAGAGGACATTACCGCCTACCTCGATACGCTGCGGTGAGCAATCGTTCAGTCGGGCGCATCCGCGCCGACTTTTCGCCGCGATCGTCATCGTTGCCCTGATCGCCGCTGGCGGGCCGGGCATCGCGAGAAGCGCGCCATCGCCCGCTTCCTTCCAGCCGACCGGGGCGACTGCGAACTTCGCGCCCAACGATCCGCCAGGCGAGTGGCGCCGCCAAGCACACGACTACGCGAACACGCGGTACAGCACGCTTGACCAGATCACGCAGGAAAATGTCGGTCGGTTGCGCGTCGCATGGACGTTCTCCGACGGTACCCAATACGGTCATGAAGGCGCGCCGCTAGTGATCGGCGACACGATGTATCTGGTGACACCGTTTCCCAATATCGCTTACGCGCTCGATCTGAGTAAACCCGGATCGCCGATCGAATGGAGCTTCGATCCCGCCCCGACGCCCATGGCGGTCGGCAAGGTGTGTTGCGACGCGGTGCTGCGCGGCTGGGCCTATGCCGACGGCAAGCTGATCTACAATGTCCTCGACGGACACACGATCGCTCTCGACGCCAAGACCGGCAAGCTGGTGTGGCGCATCAAAATGTCGAATGTCGCCAGCGGCGCCACCATGACCATGCCGGTGATGGTGGTCGGGAACAAGCTGTTCGTCGGCAACAGCGGCGGCGAGATGGGTGTTTATGGCTGGATCGCCGCGCTCGACGTCGATACCGGCAAGGAATTGTGGCGTGCTTACAGCATGGGGGCCGACGATCAGGTCAAGATCGGGCCGGACTTCAAGCCGTTCTATCCGTGGCTGCGCGGCAAGAATCTCGGCGTTACGACTTGGCCTGCCGGGGCGTGGAAGCATGGCGGCGCCGCGGTCTGGGGCTGGATATCCTACGACCCGCTCCTCAACATGATCTATTACGGCACCTCCAATCCGAGTCCGCGTGTGCCTTCGCAGCGGCCTGGCCTCAATCTGTGGAGTTCCGCCGTCTTTGCGCGGAACGCCGACACCGGCATGGCCAAGTGGGCGTTCCAGTTCACCCCCCACGACCAATGGGACTATGACGCCACCAACGAGAACGTGCTGATCGACGTGCCGATCGGCGGCAAGATTCACAGAGCGTTGGTTCAGTTCAACCGCAACGGCTTCGCCTACACCTTGGACCGCGAGACGGGCGAGGTGCTGGTGGCCAAGCCGTTCGGCAATATCAATTGGGCAACCGGCATCGACATGAAAACCGGTCAGCCGATCATCAACCCCGACAAGCGACCGAAGCTCGGCGTTGAAGTTCCCAACATCTGCCCGACGGACATCGGCGTGAAGGACTGGCAGCCTTCCGCCTTCTCGCCGCGGACGGGGCTACTTTACGCCGGCATCTTCAATATCTGCATGGATCTGACCGATCACGAGCAATCCTATATCGCGGGCACGCCTTACGACGGCATGGAGATGAAGCGCCATGCCGGTCCCGGCGGTAACTGGGGCGAGTTCATGGCGTGGGATCCCGTGCATGGCAAGAAGGTGTGGTCGATCAAGGAGAAATTCATGACGATGAGCGGCGCCCTCGCGACGGCGACCGACCTCGTCTTCTACGGTACGGTCGATGGCTGGTTCCGCGCGGTGAACGCGCGCACCGGCGCGGTGTTGTGGTCGCAAAAACTCGGTTCGGGAGTCATCTCCCAGCCGATCACGTACCTAGGCCCCGACGGGCGCCAGTACATCGCCGTCGCCTCCGGGGTGGGCGGCGCGGCAATGGTGAGCGCGAAGATGAAAGGATTTCCCGCTCGCGGCAACACGCTCTACGTCTTCTCGATCGACGGCGCGTCACTCGAAACCAGTCCCGGATTCAAGACCACCCAGAGTACCGCCCCTGCGACCATTCCGGACTCGTCGAATACCAGCCGCCAATAATCGTGGAGCACGCCATGTATTGTAAATTCTCGGGATACGGTTGGGCCGCATTGGGCGCTTTCGCGCTGATTGTGTGCGGTCCGGCCCGCGCGCAGACACGTGCGCCGGACGAGAAACCGCTCGCGCAGCCGGCAATCCCGCCCCTTACGCCGCCCGAGGGTTTGCCCGCCTTGATTCCGCTCGGCGAAGCCGCCGGAGCCTACGCGCTGGATCTTCCCGACGATGTGCCGAACCTGCTGCAAGGCCAGCCCGGCATGGTCGCCGAGGGCCATCGGCGGTTCATCGAAATGAACTGCGCGGGATGCCACGGTTACGACGCCGCCGGCGCCATGGGTCCGAATCTGACCGACAAATATTGGCGCTACGGCGGCACGCCCGTCCAAATCTTCAAGTCGATCTACGAGGGGCGACCCGGCGGCATGCCGGCCTGGGGCGGCGCCTTGCCGGCCCAGGAAATATGGAAGATCGTCGCCTTCATCGAGTCGCTCGGTGGGACCTATCCGGCCGATTTCTATCACCAGGCAAGGCAAGGCGACCACCAAGGCGAACTCACGGCTCCCGAAGTCATGCCGACGATTTCCGCCACCGCTGCAACATCCGCGCAAATGCCCAACCGGCCGGCGGCGGATCTGCGGAAGTGAGCGACGCGCACCCTCTTCCGGGAAATTAGTAGGTAGTTCCCGAGTCTGCCGTCGCGAGGCCGCGACAACTAACATCGAACGCGTCAGTCCGCACGGTTGTCGACCGGTCGACGTGGCAACAAGGAGAAAGAACATGAAACGCCCCTCTCTGGTGGGCCTTGTCGCGGCTTGCATTTGTCTCGGTCTTGCCGTTCCGCTGTTCGCGGCCGAGCCTGTGACGACGACGATGGCGGTCAATCACTCATCTCCCAATAAACAGAATGCATCCGTCATCAAACCGGCAGAGAGCTGTCTGAGCGATCTGCGGGCCTTCGACGCTCAGATGGGCAAGGACGGCTATTGGCTGGGCGCGACCGGCTATGGCTATGGCTACCCGATCGGCGGATTCGGTTATTACGCCTATGGTTATCCGATGGGTGGCCAACCGGCGAACGCGGGAGTGGGCGACCGCTTGGCGTCGGCTGGAATGGCCAGGGAGCCGGCAGCGACCGCCGCGGGTTACCATGACGTACGGCCGGGCTACGAGATCCGGATTCTCGTCGCTTCCGCCAACATCCTCGCCAAGCACGGCCGACAGCAGGCGTGCGAAGACGTGCTCGCGACGACCCGCAACATCTACAAAGTCTATGTCGCCGACATGCACACCGGGCGCGTACCGATGGCGGACGTGCCGGAGTGGCGGAAGCAACAAATCGCCGCTGCAAAGCCGGTCACTGAACGGAATACCTCACTCCGATCCGACCAGTTGATCGGCATCGAAGTGCGCGATCCGAAGGACAAAGCCCTCGGCAGCGTCGACGACATCGTGATGAGTCCGACGACCGGCAAGATCGCTTATCTGGTAATCGCACGGGGCGGCATTTTCGGAATTGGTGAAAAATACGTACCGGTGCCCTGGGCGGACTTCAAGGTAACCCCGAGCGTGAGCCTGCTCGTGCTCGATGCCGGCCCGGACAACATGGCGGCCGCGCCGACGGTAAATTATGAAGAATTCGCCACCCACGGTCACTTCGATCAGGAGAGTCAGAAGGTTGATGCTTACTGGAAGACACACATTTCGAAAATAGGGACCGGCGGCTCCAAAGGTTGATCCAGTCAGAGAGGGACCATGAACGCAGGAGGAGCGCGCCATGTTGCGCAATGCATCGG
>Ga0134126_10013661_pt1 | contig 10248 bp, 8 predicted proteins | sample KB31752_FD_96881 | JGI IMG/M metagenome (GOLD analysis project Ga0134126, IMG submission 96881) | Terrestrial soil microbial communities with excess Nitrogen fertilizer from Kellogg Biological Station, Michigan, USA - KB3-175-2 | ecosystem: Environmental > Terrestrial > Soil > Unclassified ...
CGACGCGTTTGCCCAACAGGTTCTGACGGAAACGACCTTGCTTGCCTTTCAAAGTTCCGGACAGAGACTTCAGCGGACGATTGTTCACGCCGCGCAGCACGCGACCACGTCGTCCGTTATCGAACAACGCGTCAACAGCTTCCTGCAGCATGCGCTTTTCGTTGCGCACGATGACTTCCGGCGCGCGCAACTCCATCAGCTTCTTCAGACGATTGTTGCGGTTGATGACGCGACGATAAAGATCGTTCAGGTCCGAAGTCGCAAACCGTCCACCATCGAGCGGCACCAGCGGGCGCAACTCAGGCGGAATGACGGGAATGACGTCAAGAATCATCCAATCCGGATGATTGCCCGATTTCAAAAATGAAGTGGCAACTTTGAGACGCTTCGAGAACTTCAGCTTCTTCTGCTGCGAAGTCTCTTCACGCATGCGACGGCGCAATTCGACCGCGAGCTCCTCGACGTTGACCGCCGCCAGCAATTCCTTAATCGCTTCGGCGCCCATCTTGGCGAGAAACTGACCCGGATAGTCGCGCGTTAGTTCACGATAACGCTCGTCGGTGAGCAGCTCGCGCTCTTTGATCTCTTTCAGATCGCCGGGGTCGATGACGATGTAGGATTCGAAGTAGAGCACCTTCTCCAGCTCGCGCAAGGGAATGTCGAGCAAGTGACCGATGCGCGACGGCAGTCCTTTGAAGAACCACACGTGTGAACATGGACTGGCGAGATCGATATGACCGAGCCGCTCGCGCCGCACTTTCGCCTGGGTGACTTCGACGCCGCACTTGTCGCAGATCACGCCCCGGTGCTTCATGCGCTTGTACTTGCCGCAGAGACACTCCCAGTCCGCCACCGGGCCGAAGATGCGCGCGCAGAAAAGTCCGTCGCGCTCCGGCTTAAACGTGCGGTAGTTGATTGTCTCAGGCTTGGTTACTTCACCGTGAGACCACTGACGGATCTTGTCCGGTGAAGCCAGCGAGATGCGGATCGCCTCGAAGTCAGGCGCGAGTTGCGTTTTCTCTTGATGAAATCGAAACACGTTTTTCTCCATTGCCGATTGTCGATTGCCAATTGCCGATTGGCTTATCGAAGTCGGACTTTGCTATGAAGGTTCATTCGAAAAACTGCTCAATTCGATTCCGGTTGCAATCGGCAATTGGCAATCGGAAATCGGCAATTCCTAGATCCCTGACGTGATCAGCGGTTCAGCAATCGTCTCGTCCGGCGTGCCGTCTTTCTTCACCAGCTCGACGTCGAGGCAGAGTGACTGCAGCTCACGCACGAGCACGTTGAAGCTTTCCGGCAAACCTGGATCGAAATCGGCTTCGCCTTTGACGATCGCCTCGTAGATCTTCGAGCGCCCGGCGACGTCGTCGGACTTCGCCGTCAACAGCTCCTGAAGAATGTGCGCCGCGCCGTAAGCTTCGAGCGCCCACACCTCCATTTCTCCGAAGCGCTGTCCGCCGAATTGCGCCTTGCCGCCCAGCGGCTGCTGCGTAATCAGCGAGTACGGACCAATCGAGCGCGCGTGAATCTTGTCGTCCACCAGGTGCGACAGTTTCAGCATGTAGATGTAGCCGACCGTCACCTTCTGTTCGAACGCTTCACCCGTCAAACCGTCATACAGCACGGCTTTGCCTGACGCATTCACAATCTCAGGCAGGTTGAGTTCAGCGGCGCGGGCGCCGGCTTCTTGCAGCTTCTGCTTGATCTCGCGTTCGGTCGCGCCGTCGAAAACCGGCGTCGCGAAGTAGAGTCCAAGTACGCGCGCGGCCCAGCCCAGGTGCGTCTCGAGAATCTGGCCGACGTTCATACGCGACGGCACGCCCAGCGGGTTGAGCACAATCTCGACCGGCGTCCCATCGGGCAGATACGGCATATCCTCTTCGGGCAGAATCCGCGCGATCACGCCTTTGTTGCCGTGGCGGCCGGCCATCTTGTCGCCGACGGAGAGTTTGCGCTTCATGGCGATGAAAACCTTCACCATCTTGATCACGCCCGGTGAAAGCTCGTCGCCCTGACGCAGCTTGGCAATCTTCTCTTCGTAAATGTCCGAGAGAATCTTCACCTGCCGCTCAGTGCGATCTTCGTAAGCTTTGACTTCAGTCGCTGCGTCAACGCGCGAGCCGGCGACCGTCGCCTTGCGCAGGAGCTTCGCTTCGACGCTGGCAAGCATCTCACGCGTGATCGTTTCGCCTTTCGGAATCACGACTTCGCGATGATCGGTTAGATCGGCTGAGAGCTTGCGGCCTTCAAACAGTTCGTAGATGCGCTCGTTGCGCTGTTCCTGCAGGATGCGAATTTCGTCTTCAAGGTCGCGACGCAAACGTTCTTCTTCCGTCGTTTCGATCGAAAGCGAACGCTGATCCTTTTCCTGACCTTTGCGGGTGAAGACCTGCACATCGACGACAGTTCCGTCGATGCCCGGAGGCGACACCAGCGAAGCGTCCTTCACGTCGGCGGCCTTCTCGCCGAAGATCGCGCGCAACAGTTTCTCTTCCGCAGTCAGCTGCGTCTCGCCCTTGGGCGTGACTTTGCCGACCAGGATGGAACCGGGCTTGACCTGGGCTCCAATGCGAATGATGCCGCTCTCATCGAGGTCGCGCAGCATGTTCTCGCCAACGTTGGGAATGTCGCGGGTGATTTCTTCCGGCCCCAGCTTCGTGTCGCGCGCTTCGATCTCCAGCTCTTCGATGTGGATCGAAGTGTAGTAATCCTCTTTCACCAACCGCTCTGAAACCAGAATTGCGTCTTCAAAGTTGTAGCCGCGCCACGGCATGAACGCGACCAGAATGTTTCGTCCCAACGCGAGTTCGCCGCGATCGGTACAGGGGCCATCGGCAATGACCTGGCCTTTGTCAACGCGCTCGCCGACGTGAACGATCGGACGCTGATTGATGCAGGTGTTCTGGTTCGAACGCTTGAATTTGATCAGCGTGTAAATGTCGGCCGTAACTTCGCGCGAAATCGTGCCGTCCACATTGTGATCGGCTTTGACGATGATGCGCTCTGAGTCGACGTAATCGACCACTCCGTCGCGGCGGGCAATGACCACTGCGCCTGAGTCGCGCGCAGTCACGTCTTCCATGCCCGTGCCGATGTAGGGAGCTTCCGCACGCAGCAAAGGCACCGACTGGCGCTGCATGTTCGATCCCATCAACGCGCGGTTCGCGTCGTCGTTTTCCAGGAACGGAATCAGCGACGCCGCCACGGAAACCAGCTGCTTTGGCGAGACATCCACGAATTCAATCTCGTCACGATGGGCAAGAATAAACTCGCCGGCTTTGCGCGCGGCGTTACGCTCGTTAACGATGTAGCCATTCTCGTCGAGTTCGATGTTGGCCTGGCCAACCACATGCTTGTCCTCTTCCCACGCCGTTAAGTAAAACGGATAAGGCTCGTAACTCGCCTTGCCGTCGGCGCCGACGCGCTTGTTGGCCTTCTCGACCTCTTCCTGAGACACGTGGTCGTTCGGTTTGAATTTGGTATCGCCACCGTTTCGCACGCGCACAAATTCAGTGACGACGCCGTTAACGACCTTGCGATACGGCGATTCGATAAAGCCGAATTCGTTAATCCGGGCGTAGCAGGACAGTGACGAAATCAGACCGATGTTCGGACCTTCAGGCGTCTCGATCGGACAGATGCGGCCATAGTGTGTCGGATGCACGTCGCGCACTTCGAATCCGGCGCGCTCGCGGCTGAGACCGCCCGGTCCCAAAGCCGAGAGACGGCGCTTGTGCGTGATTTCCGAGAGCGGATTCGTCTGATCCATGAACTGCGAAAGCTGTGACGAGCCGAAAAACTCACGTACTGCGGCCGTCACCGGCTTCGCATTGATGAGGTCGCGCGGCATTGTCGTCTGCATCTCCTGATGGATCGACATCTTCTCTTTGATCGCGCGCTCCATGCGCTCGAGACCGATGCGGAACTGATTTTCCAGCAGCTCTCCCACCGCGCGCACGCGCCGATTGCCAAGATGATCAATGTCGTCCGCCTGATAGATCGGCCGCTTCTCGTCATCGACGGGATTGCGGCGCATCTTGAGCACGTAATTTACGACTTCGAAGAAGTCAGCCGCTTGCAAGAGTGGATCGTCGATGCGCTCCCGCTCCGGCTTGCCCATCTTGATGTTGAACTTCAAACGGCCGACGCGCGAAAAGTCGAACTTGCGCGGATCGAAGAACATGCCTTCGAGCAAGCGATAAGCAGTCTGCACCGTGGGCGGATCGCCGGGGCGCATCTTGCGGTAGATTTCGAGCAGCGCATCGACCGGCTTGGTGATCGTGTCCTTCTTCAGCGTCTGCGCAATGACCGTGCCCACATCGTCACGTTCAGGGAAGTACACTGAGAAGCTTTGCACGCCCGCTTCGATAATCTCCTGAAGCTTCGCGGCATTGATTTCATTGTTAGCTTCGACGACGACTTCGCCGGTCTCGGTATTAACGACATCCGCGACCGCATAGGCGCCCTCGAACTGCTGAGCTTCAATCTCAACCTCACCGATGTTGGCTTTGCGCAAGCCTTCCAGCGAAGTGCGCGTGACTTCTTTACCCTTGCGGACAATCGGATCACCGCCGCGACCTTTGATTTCGAAATCGACTTTCATGCCGACGAGATTCGTGCGGCCACTTTCAGGCACCTGCAACATCAGGCTGCTGTCCGCGACGCGCACTTCGTCCACCACGTAAAACGCGCGCAGCATATGCTCATCCGAAAAGATCGCGTTCTTGACCGCATCTTCGAGTAGCGAGTCGCCGCCGAAAGCTTTGTTCTTAAACGCGTCGCTCAACCACACGCCCAGCGCGCGCAGGAAAATGGTAGCCAGGAACTTGCGCTTGCCGACGCGGACGTAGAGGAGGTTTTTTTGATCGTACTCAAACTCAACCCACGAGCCACGGTACGGAATGATCTTCGCGACGAACATCGCCCCGCGCTTGAAGAAAACGCCGGGACTGCGATGCAGCTGGGAAACGATCACGCGCTCAGTTCCGTTGATGATGAAGGTGCCGTTGTCGGTCATCAGCGGAATTTCGCCGAAGAAGACTTCTTCTTCCTTTATGTCGCGAATCGACTTGATGTTTGTGTCCGGATCCTTGTCGTAAACCGTAAGGCGAATCTTCACCTTGAGCGGCACGCTGTAGCTCATGCCGCGCTCCTGGCACTCTTGCTGATCGTGCTTGTGCTTCAGACCGACGGGCTCGCCGCAATTCGGGCACAGCTCGGGACGAACTGAATTGAACGTGCCGCAGACGTGGCAGAGAGTCTCGCCGGGACGCAGCGGATCGACTTTGATCTTCGCGTCACAATTCTTACAGGCGGCGCGCAGGTATTGCAGCCCCTCGAGGTTGCCGCACTTACACTGCCAGTTGCCGATTTGATACTCGACAAAGTCGAGCGTGGCCGTCTCGCGAAAATCCGAAATCGGAAAGACCGACTGAAACACGGATTGCAGCCCGGTGTTCACGCGTTCTTCCGGCAACAGATCCATCTGCAGGAAACGGTTGTACGAATCACGCTGAATCTCAATCAGGTTCGGAATCGGCACCGCCGTCTTAATTTTGGAAAAGTCCTGCCGCTCAGGCGCCTGACTTGTGCGCCGTCCCAATCCTGTGTTTACTGTTTCGAGAAGATTTGCAGACATGAATGCTCCTGATGATGTGTGCGACGAGTTACAAGTTGAGGGCGCGTCTACTTGCGTGCAAAGACAAGTAATCGCGGCCGGGCGCACAATTACCCGGCCGCTTCAAAAAGTGAAACGCGCTTGCAACTCTGAAAGTTTTTCGGGAGTAACCCGCAGCCCTTCAATACTCCCTTAAGTTAACTGCTCAAGTGCCAGAGGTCAAGCTGCGCTTGTCCTCTGACGGACTTTGTACTTTGATCTTTGGTCTTTGTAAGAGCCTCGACCTTTGTTCCTGAGAACAAAGACCAAAGCACAAAGCTCAAAGACCTCGTTACTTATTTCACTTCAACCGTTGCGCCGGCGTCTGTCAGCTTCTGCTTGATCGTTTCCGCTTCTTCCTTGGACACGCCTTCTTTGACGGCCTTCGGAGCTGCTTCGACCAGGTCTTTCGCTTCCTTCAACCCGAGCGCGGTAACTTCGCGAACAACTTTGATGACATTGATCTTGTTGCCACCGACGGATTGGAGGATGACGTCGAACTCGCTTTTCTCTTCGGCTGCCGCCGCGGCTTCACCGCCGCCTGCCGCCGCCGCCGCTGGTGCTGCTGCCACCGCCGCGGCCGCTGCTGAGACGCCGAAAGTCTCTTCCATTGCTTTGACGAGTTCGGAAGCTTCCAACAACGTCAAGCCTTTGATTTGATCCACAATTGCCTGAATGTCAGCCATGATTTGTTACGTTCTCCTGTATCGCTTTGCGCAAGCCTTCTGAGATTTCAGATTTGAGATCTCAGATCAAAATCAGCCTGCTTATCTCTGCGGCAGCCATCCCGGCTGCATCGCCGCGACTTTTGCCTTCCCTGGCCGTCCACTGACAATTAGCGACGACCGTAAAAGTATTTTGCGTGGCACAGACTTTAGTCTGTGGTTTCAAGATCAAAGACCAGCCCTGAATCACAGACTGAAGTCTGTGCCACTTCGAATTTCTTACGCGCCCGCAGCTTCTTTCTGCGCGCGCACCTGATCCATGACGATCGCCAGATTGCGCGGCACCGCCTGAATCACCGTCACCAATCTCTGCGCTTGCGCATTGATGAGGAACAGCATCTTAGAAACAAGTTCCTCGCGCGACGGCAGACTGGCGATTGCTTCGACCTGTTTCAGCTCGACGACCTTGCCTTCGACCAGGCCGACTTTGAAACTGAAAATCTCAGCATTCGCCTTCGTAAACTTTGAAATCGCTTTCGACAAGCCAACCGGATCAGTCGTGCTAATGGCCACCGCGGTCACACCCTTGAACTCATCAGCGAGTGGCTCGAGCGGTGTTCCCGCCGCCGCCTTGCGCGCCAAAGTGTTCTTGACGACCGAATAATCAACGCCTGCTTCGCGCAGTTGCCGTCGCAACTCCTGGTCCTTCGCGACCGTCATGTTCTTGAAACTGACGAGCATCGCCGCATTGGCGTTCTTAAACTGTTCGATCAGCGCTTCGAGATCTTTTTGCTTTTGTTCTCTGGTCTTCATCGCTACTCCTTATCTCGCAAACGCGGTTTCATCGAGCAGAATCCCGGGACTCATCGTCGCCGCCAGATTTACCTTCTTCATGTACTTGCCCTTGGCCGTCGATGGTTTGGCCTTCGCCACCGCATCGATCAGCGCGCGCGTATTCTCGACGAGCTTGTTTTCGTCGAATGAAACCTTTCCGACGCCGGTGTGAATCACGCCGGTTTTATCGACGCGATACTCAACCTTGCCGGCTTTAGTTTCTTTGACCGCAGTCTTGACGTCGGGCGTGACCGTCCCCGTTTTCGGATTGGGCATCAGACCGCGCGGGCCGAGCACTTTTCCGAGACCGCCGACAAAACGCATCATGTCGGGCGTCGCGATCACTGCGTCGAAATCCAGCCAGCCGCCTTTGATCCTGGTAACCAGGTCTTCGCCGCCGACAAAGTCCGCGCCGGCTTCTTCAGCCTCGCGAATCTTGTCGCCCTGGGCAATGACCACCACAGTTTTTGTTTTGCCTAAACCGTGCGGCAAAACGATCGTACCGCGCACCAGTTGGTCCGCCTTACGTGGATCGACGCCCAGCCAAATCGTCAGTTCAACCGTTTCATCAAATTTGGCGAACGCGATCTCTTTGAGTTTCTTGACCGCGTCATCGAGAGTGTACTTGCGCCCTTCCTCGATCTTTTCTGCGGCGGCGCGGTATTTCTTTCCGTGCTTCTTCATTTCTTTTCCTCGAGGTGCAAACGAGATTTTAGATTTGCGATTTTAGATCTGCGATTTACAAACCCGCATCGCTTTCAAATCTCTCCCTCTTCAGTCGATTGCTTTTCAAATCGGCAATCGAAAATTAAAAATCAAAAATTCATTCAATCGTCAGCCCCATCTGCCGCGCGGTTCCCTCGATGGTGCGCATCGCACTCTCGAGACTCGTCGTGTTCAGATCAGGCATCTTGGTTTTCGCGATCTCTTCAACCTTAGCGCGCGAAATCTTTCCGACCTTTTCCTTCTTGGGATTACCCGCGCCCTTGCTTATCCCCGCAGCTTTCTTCAACAAGTCCGCCGCCGGCGGTGTTTTTGTTTCAAATGTGAACGAGCGGTCGGCATAGACGGTGATCACCACCGGAATCTTCATGTCCGGATCCATCTGTGCGGTCTTGGCGTTGAACGCTTTGCAGAATTCCATGATGTTCACGCCGTGCTGTCCCAGGGCCGGACCGATGGGTGGCGCCGGATTGGCCTTGCCCGCCGGAACCTGCAACTTGATGTAACCTGAAATCTTCTTTGCCATTATTCCTCTTCCGTAAACTTCACCTTTTCAACATCAAGGAACCGTAATTCGACGGGCTGAGGTCGGCCGAAAATCGAGACCTTCACTTTCAAAACTCCCTTGTGCTCATCAACCTCTTCGATCCTGCCTTTGAAAGCCTGGAACGGGCCCACTTTGATGCGTACAACCTCGCCCACCGAATAAGAGAACTTCGGATTCATTCTTCTTCGGTAAACGTCACCTTCTCGACATCCAGAAAATTCAACTCGACCGGAGTCGAACGCCCGAAGATTGTGACGGTGACCTTTAACGTGGACTTCTCTTCGTTAACCTCTTCAACCTTGCCGGTGAAGCTCTGGAACGGGCCAGACTTGATCCGCACCGTTTCCCCCGCCGCATACGAGAATTTCGGCTTCGGCTTCTCAGCCGCGGCCGCCTGCTGATTCACAATTTGGTCGACTTCCTCGACCGTCAGAGGCGTCGGATGCTGACCGCCCACAAATCCAGTAACTTTTGGTGTCGATCGAATTGTGTGAAACACATCGTCGGGAATGTGACCCTTCTCGTCGCAATCGATCTCCACCAGCACATAGCCCGGATAGAACATGCGCGACGATTCGATGCGCTTATTACCGCGCATTTCCACGACTGTTTCAGTCGGCACCAACACCTGACTAATAGCGGTTTCCAGAGGCGTGCCCGCAACACGAGCTTTCAGGCTTTCGCAAACCTTCTTTTCGTGTCCGGAATATGTATGAAGAATAAACCACTGCTTCATAAACTTGTTTTCAGCCTCCCAGCCACCCACGCAAGTGATCGATCAGATACGCCCACACGCGATCGACGGCAAACAGATAAAGTGCGAAGAAAACCACGGCCACCAAAGTAATGAGCGTCGAGTTCTTGACCAAAGTGGCGCCCGGCCAGGAAACCCGGCGCATTTCCGCGCGCGTGTCATGCAAAAACTGCTGAATGCGCGCGAAGAGTCCCGCTCCCGCGGTTGTCTTCCTGGGACGGCGATCGCCGCCGCCGCCGGATGACGGCCGAGTACCAGTGCTGATTTTCGCGGGCGGCGCGCCGGAAGGGACGTCCGATGTCTCTTCGACGGCCTCGGATTCAATGACGTCGTCGTCGCTCACAGTTACTTTTCCAAACTCCTTAGCCACTTCGTTTTCGCGATTCAACTGGCAGGGGTACCAGGATTCGAACCCGGACTTTCGGTTTTGGAGACCGACGTGCTAGCCGTTGACACTATACCCCTGTCCACATTGTCGATTTCCGATTTTGGATTGCCGATTGTTTTGGTCCAAAGACTTATGTAAATCGGCAATTGGCAATCGCCAATCGGCAATGTCACTTCGTTTCCTTATGCGATGTGTGCTTACGGCAACGCCGGCAGAACTTGCTGAATTCCAGACGCTCAGTCGTCGTCTTCTTGTTCTTGGTCGTTACGTAATTGCGACTCTTGCAATCACTGCACTGCAACACAATATTGTCACGCGGCATAGCCTATTTCCGATTTCCGATTGCCGATTTCCGATCTCAACTAACGCCAGCCGCCAATCGGCAATCAACAATTGGCAATCGGCAATGTCTTACTCCACGACTTCCGCTACCGTGCCCGCACCCACCGTGCGGCCACCTTCACGAATCGCGAAGCGTAAGCCCTTCTCCATCGCGATCGGCGCGATCAGCTCGATGGACATCTGCACGTTGTCGCCCGGCATCACCATCTCCACGCCTTCCGGCAAGTGCGCCACACCCGTCACGTCCGTCGTCCGGAAGTAAAACTGCGGGCGATAGCCCGTGAAGAACGGTGTGTGACGGCCGCCTTCTTCCTTCGTCAAGACGTAGGCTTC
>Ga0134126_10013662_pt1 | contig 10247 bp, 7 predicted proteins | sample KB31752_FD_96881 | JGI IMG/M metagenome (GOLD analysis project Ga0134126, IMG submission 96881) | Terrestrial soil microbial communities with excess Nitrogen fertilizer from Kellogg Biological Station, Michigan, USA - KB3-175-2 | ecosystem: Environmental > Terrestrial > Soil > Unclassified ...
AGCTCCCCTATTCTTCGCTCACCAAGGGGCCGGAGACCTATTGGGATGCGCCCGGCATGCTTCGCATCAAGCTGCCGTTCGGCGGGATGAATCCCGAGCAGATGCGCGTGCTGGCGGATTTGGCCGAGGAATATTCCGACTCCATCTGCCATGTCACCACCCGCCAGGATGTGCAGCTTCACTACGTGCATATTGAAGATGCCCCGACGCTCTATCGCCGGCTTGCGGCGGTCGGCGTTACGACCAAGGAAGCCTGCGGCAATTCCGTCCGCAATGTCACCGCCTGCCCGCTCGCGGGCGTCTGCCATACCGAAACCTTCGATGTTACGCCCTACGCTAAGGCGACCGCGTTTTATCTCCTGGGCCATCCCGACACGCAGGATTTTGGCCGCAAGTTCAAGATCGCCTTTTCCGGGTGCAAACACGATGCGTGCGGATTGGTCGCCATCCACGACCTCGGCGGAATCGCCGCCACCCGCGTCGTCGATGGAAAAACGCAACGCGGCTTCGAGCTTTACGTCGGCGGGGGCCTCGGCGCTGTTCCGCATCAAGCCAAGCTGATGTTCGATTTCCTCCCGGAAGAAGATCTGCTTCCGGTCTCGCGCGCCATCGGCCGCGTTTTCGCGCGCCTGGGCGAAAAGAAAAATCGACAGAAGGCCCGCCTCAAATTCGTCGTCCACAAGCTCGGCATCGAAAAGTTCAAGGAAATTGTCATCGAAGAATGGAAGTCGATGCCCGAGGATCCCTCGTGGCGGAAGTTCTTCGACGAAATCCCACGCTACGAGGAAAAGCCGGCGTTCCAATCCGTCCCCCTGACCATCAACGGCAAAAAGCCCGATGGCATCGACCGCTGGGCGACGACCAATGTCTATCGCCAGCGCCAACCCGGCTTCGCGACTGTGACCGTCACCTGCCCGCTGGGCGATCTGACCAGTGATCAGATGCGCAAGCTGGCGGATATCACGCACAAGTTCGCTTCCGATCATGCCCGCACCACCGTCGATCAGAACATCGTCCTGCGCTGGGTGAAGGAAGATCAGGTGCCGGCGCTGTATCAGGCCCTGAAGGAAATTCACCTGAACGAAGGAGGCGCCGGCACCATTGTCGACGTCACCAGTTGCCCCGGCACCGACACCTGCAAGCTCGGCATCGCCAGCTCGCGCGGTTTGGCCGGCGAACTTCGCACGCGCCTGGCCGCCAAGAGCGCGTCGATCGATGAAGCCATCCGCAATCTGCACATTAAGGTGAGCGGCTGCTTCAATTCCTGCGGCCAGCATCACGTCGCCGATCTCGGATTCTACGGCAATAAACGAAGTGTCGGCGATTTTGAAGTTCCTCACTTCCAGGTGATGATCGGCGGGCGCTGGCGCGACAACGGCGGAACCTATGGTCTGGCGATCGGGTCGATCCCTTCCAAGGCCATTCCCACCGTCGTCGAGCGTCTCACCAGCCGATATGTGAAAGACCGCCAGGGGGCGGAAAGCTTCCAGGATTTTTGCACGAGAATCGGTAAGAAAGAGCTAAAGGCGTCGATCGACGACCTGGCCAAAGTTCCGCCGCACACGACCAATCCCGAGTACTACAACGATTGGGGCGATCCCCGCGAATTCACCATCGGGGACATGGGCGAAGGAGAATGCGCGGGCGAAGTGGTGTCGCTCACCGAGTTCGGCTTCATCGCCGCCGAGAGCACCGCGTTCGAAGCGCAGCTCGCCCTGGAGCAGAAGGAATATGTCCGCGCCGAGCAGTTGGCGTACGAAGCGATGCTGGGCGCCGCCAAGACGCTGGTTCAGTTGCAATGGCCGGACGCTCCAACGGCTCCCGATGCGGTGATCAACGAATTCCGCACGCGGTTTGTGGATACGAAGATCTTCTGGGACACGTATCACGCGGGGCAGTTTGCCAATTACCTGTTCAACCGCCACACGGACGGCCCCGACACGCGCTTTACGCAGGACACCGTGCAGCCGATGGTGGAAGAGGCCAACCTCTTCATCGATGCGGCACATAAAGCGCATGCGAAGTACCGGCAATCAATGAACGTTCTCACGCCAGCGCCGGCGGTAGTTGCGTGATGGCGTTAAACTGCTTTCGTAGGGTCCGCCTTGCACGATAGCGCACGAAGAAAATCGTAATGGGACGTAAAGCTGTTTAGCGGCCCCGCTTGCGGGGCGTTTTGTCAGCTCATTAAAACGTCGCGAACTCCGCACAAAAACGCCCCGCAAGCGGGGCCGCTAAACAGCATTTATTCAATATCAGCGTCTTGGTACGCGATCGTGCAATGCGGACCCAAGAATTCGGTTTTCCAGCGATTTCCTCTTCGATTTTCGGATTTGTTTCGAATTTCGACATTCGGATTTCGGATTTTGACAGCTCGGATTTGGTAGCTCATGGAATCGTATAAACTCGCCGTCAAGTTCTTCGTCGAAGACGCCTCGTCCCTTCACGGGAGCGAGTTCGTTCCGATCTTCCATTCCTGGATTCAGCAGAAAAAGGTGGCCGACCACCTCACCATCGACGTGGCGGACTACGAACACGTCCCCAACGGCCCCGGCACGCTGCTGATCACGCTGGAAGCGAATTTCTCGACGGACCGCGAAGACGGCAAGCTTGGCTTGCTCTACGTCCGCAAATTGCCGATCAACGACGCCGCGACATTTCCCGAGCGATTGCGCGCCGTGCTTCGCCCGACGCTGGAGGCGATGCATCGCCTTGAAGAGGAACCCACCCTCGGCGGCAAGATCAAGTTCCGCACCGACGAATTCCTGTTCCGCATCTACGACCGCCTGCTCGGCCCGAATAACCCGGAGACTTTCGCCGCGGTCAAGCCGGAATTGGAAGCGCTGGTGTCCGAGCTTTATGGGAGCGCTCCGGTCGCCCTCGAGTTCAAGCCCTCGGCGCAAGCGCTATTCGAAGTTCACGTGAAAGCCTTGGGTTCCCCGACAGTAGGGAAGTTGCTGAACCGGTTGTCGGCAGTCGTGACATCGAAATGACGCAATAGCGGACGGGGATTTCTGGAGTTCCTCATGATAGCCGAGGGCGGAAGCCCCGGATTCCATTCGCGAATCCGGGGCTTCCGCCCTCGGCTATTATCAATTGGGGATAAATTCGGTGAGCGACGACCCTCATTGCGCCAGCGCCTTTTCAATCAATCCCCGCTCCCCATCAGGTAACCTCTGCGCCAATGCCAACGCTACTACGTGTCCGCGATCCGACATTTTCCCCCAGGTCTTGCGCAGGATGTTGATCACCTTCTCCTGCTCATGCCGGCGTGCGAAATCGACGTAATCGTTTTCCAGGAAAACGAGGCACGCCACATCTTCGACCGTCTGCGCCTCGGGATCCGATTTTATCCGTTCCTTGCGAATGAGCGACTGAACGCGGGCGATGATCGTTTCGTCATAGCCGATTTCGTGCAGGATCTCCGCCGCTTTTTCAGCGTGATAAAACCCCAATTTCGTCCGCCATTGATGATACCCGGCCCGGGTCATCGGGTAATCAACTCGTGAGATTTCCCAGCGGCGCAGATGCTGACATCGCACCGCCAAGCGCAGCGCTTCCGATGCCGATGGCATGATCTTTTCAAGCCATGCGGTCATTCGCATCGAGTAGATCAGTTCCGCGGGATATTCAATTCCTTCGAAAGTCGCCCGATTCGGATCCCCGGCGTTGGCGGCATCGATCTGGGCAATGGCCCGCTGGTAAAGTGATTCTTCGCTGTTCATGTCGATTCGATCTCGCGCGCGGCTCCACAAGCAATATAACTCCGTCCCCACATTCTGCACTCTGAATTCTGCACTGTCTCTTCTCCCCCTACACCTTGCGGCCTCCGTTCCCTATAATGCCCGTTTGCGTCAGGAGGAGTTCCGAGAAGTTTGGAAGGAGCCGAGCGTGGCCAAACGATCGCCGTTAGCTGAAAAACTGGACGAGGTGAAGGACCGAATCGCCGCGGCGGCCGTCAAGGCCAAGCGCGAGCCGGCGGAGGTGACGCTTATCGCCGTCACCAAAACCGCCGCCCCCGAGCAGATTCGCGAGATCCTGACGCTGGGCGTCACCGATCTTGGCGAAAGCCGGGTGCAGGTCCTCACCCAGCGCGCCGGGCAGATCAACGAATTCTTCCGGCGGATGGCGCAATCCGAGGAAAACGCCGCCGACAAAATTCATTGGCACATGATCGGCCATCTCCAGCGCAATAAGGTGAAGCCGGCGTTGCCGCTGGTTCACATGATCCAGAGCATCGACAGCCTGCGCCTGGCCGAGGAGCTGGACGTGCAATGCGCCAAGCTGGGCCGAAAACTGCCGGTGCTGTTGCAGGTCAACGCCAGCGAAGAAGCGCAGAAGTTCGGCATCGCGGTGGGGGCGGCGGTTCACCTGGCCGAGCAAATCGACTCGATGCCCAACCTACAACTCGCCGGCCTGATGACCATGGGCCCACTGGATGAAGATCCGGCCAAGATCCGCAGCGCCTTCGCCCGCACCCGCGAGCTGTTCGAAGAGATGCGCTGGCACAAGATCGGCGGCGCGTCGCTCCGCCACCTGAGCATGGGCATGAGCCACGATTTCGAGTTGGCGATCGCCGAAGGCGCCACCATGGTCCGCATCGGCAGCCTGCTGTTCGGCGGAAAAGCGATGGACAATGAGGAATCCGACGACTGAAAAATACGGGAGAGCCACGAATCGCGGAACGAAACAATACGGGAGAGCCACGAATCGCACGAATTGACACGAATCTTCACTAATCAAAAATCCGAGTTGTTCGGGATTTCTTTCGCGCCAAGAGGCCAAGAGCGCCAAGAAATCAAATTAAGAGTTTTTGTCTTTCTCTTTTGTCTTTTTGTCTTTTGTCTTTTCTTTCTTCTTGGCGCTCTTGGCTTCTTGGCAGCTCTTGGCGCAAAGGATTTGTATTTAATTCGTGAAGATTCGTGTCAATTCGTGAGATTCGTGGCTCTCCCGCATTCTCTGCACTATGCCGCGCGTTGATTTTTTTAACTTCTTTCGCTGGGTTCTGGCCCTTATTGCGACGGTCTACGCCACCGTCGTCACGCTCCAGGGACTCTGGGGCTGGTACGTGGTGCTGATGGGGAAAGAGAAATACATCGGCGTGCTGCGCCGATACCTGGTGGTTCATGGCCTGCGGCTGCGGATTCGGACTTTTGGCGGAGACGTGCTGATTTGTATCCTGCTGTGCGTGGCGTTCGTTATCATGTGGCACGCGCATCGCGTCATCTATGAAGTGGGAGATCGCGTCGCCGATGTCCGAGAACTCGCCCAACACCCCTGACGTTAAGCTGCTCCCCGAGCCCGAAGCAAGCGAAGCCGTCGCCGCGGCCAACGCCGAGGCGGCAAACCTTCCCGCCGTCCCCGTGGTCGCGGGCGTCACCCCGCCGCGCCAGCTTTCCGAATTGCCGCGCGATGAGTTGCAGCATCTGGCGGAGGAGTTTGGTCTGGATGCGATCAAGTTTGTCGATCGCCAACAACTCGTCAGCGCCATTCACGATCGCCGGCAGATGATCGCGGGACTCGATCGTGATGCCATGCTCGACGTAGTGCGCTGGGGCCGCCGGCCGGTGACGGCCAACGCCACGCGCGAGCAGATCGCCCAGGAGATCGCCCGCATCCGCTCGATGCGCTTTGCCGGCCTGTCACAGCGCGGGCTGGTCGTGCTGGCCCGCATGCGCGGGATTCGCGCTTTGGACAGCGATCCGGTTCCCGTTCTCGTCAAGGCGTTGAAGAAGCAGGAAGGGCTCCTCAAGAAGCTGAACCGCAAGCGACGATCCATGGTGGCGTCGATCGTCGCGGGGATGGTGGGCCACGCCGACAGTTCCGCCGACTATCAGTTCCTCCCCGATGCAAGTTCCGCGCCCGGCATAGCGCCCGCCCGCACCAGCAGCCTCAAGGAAGACATCGAAGAAGCCGGCCTGATTGGCGGCCTGACCACGCGCCTCAAGAAAAACGCCGATGCCTATCTCAACCAAAAATTGGACGAGATTGAAGCCCGGATCGACCGCAAGCTCGATGAAATCGACCGAAGATTAGGCGACTGGCGCGACAAGGAAATCGCCAACCGCATCCGCATTTTGAAGATCACGCTCTGGGCCAGCGTCATTGTCGGCGCCGCGTCGCTGATCTACAGCTACATCACGGTCGTCCTGATGCCTCGTCCGGGCGCAGCGCCGGTGAACATCCCGAGGCAAGTTACGCCGACGACGCAGAATAGTGGGAAGTAGCAGAGCAGGATGAAAATCGAAAATTTGAAGTCTCAAATTTTTTTCGATTTCAATACTCCTCCGCATGTCCGAGTCCTCCCCGTCTACGGGGTTTCCGCCGCTTTTCCTCCGCGACGCGCGATCGCGAGCACGCTCGCCAATCCATCCAACACCCGTTTGTCCTTGATATTCACTGAATTACGTCCATCAGGACCGGGCGAGGCGAGATAGAGGGTGATGCTTTCGTCACGCTCGTGGCGCAGCCAGACGACTTGGTTGATGTTGATGAACAGCCCGGGGGCCACACCGAGAAAAGTTGCGCCGAGTGGAGTTGCCATGGTTCGTTCCTTATCGGCATCATCGCTTGTTTCCAGTCGGGGAACAACGAGAAAAACGGGAGGGCAGGAGGGAGGCATCGGGAGTCAGGGGTCAGGAGTCGGGCGTCAGGAGTCGGGGGTCAGGAGTCGGGGGTCAGGGGTCCGGGCGTCACGGGGTAACGGTTGCATTTTGCCATGATAGCCGAGGGCGGAAGCCCCGGATTCAGCATGCGGATCCGGGGCTTCCGCCCTCGGCTATCATGGCAGAACTCAAACTCGGATTCTGACACCTGACTCCTGATTCCTGACCCCGGCCCTGACCCCTGACCCCTGACCCCTGACCTCGTGACCAATCCACACCTTCCTCCTATCATCCGCTCATCCATGGACCCCGCGACTCCACCATCGCCGCTTCATAATCTCTCGAACAATGGCCGCGAGGATGCGAGCCGCGTGGCTCTGATGCTGCGGGCGTTTTCGCATCGGAATTACCGCCTCTTTTTTGCCGGGCAACTGGTCTCTCTCGTCGGCACGTTTCTCACCACCGTCGCCACCATGTGGCTCGTGTATCACATCACGGGCAACGCGCTTCTCCTGGGCATCGTCGGATTCGCGGGGCAGATCCCGATGTTTCTCCTCGCGCCGTTCGCCGGCGTATGGGTTGATCGCTGGAACCGCCGGCGATTGCTGGTCGTCACGCAGACCCTCTCGATGATCGAATCGTTCGCATTGGCCGCGGTCGCGCTGCTGGCGGGGACGGCGCACGCCAATCTCGAAGTCAGGGCCATCGTGGGACTGGCGCTGTTTCAGGGATTGGTCAACGCCTTCGATATTCCCGCACGCCAGGCGTTTCTCGTCGAGATGGTGGATCGACGGGAGGATCTCGCCAACGCCATCGCGCTGAACTCAACCATGGTTCACGGCGCGCGGCTGATCGGGCCCGCCATCGGCGGGTTGCTCATTCACTTTGTCGGGCCGTCGCTCTGCTTTTTCCTCGATGGCGTCAGCTACATCAGCGTGATTGCGGCGCTGCTGGCGATGCGGGTGAAGCCACACATTCCGCGCACAGACCATCGCAGCGTGCTGCACGATTTGTTTGAAGGATTGCGCTACATCTGGGCATCCACGCCAATCCGCGCCATGCTCCTGCTCATGGGATTGCTCAGCCTCACCGGAATGCCGGCGTTCTCGATCCTGATGCCTGTCTTCGCGGAATTCTTCGGCGGCCGTGATAAGAGCGACATGATGCTCGGCCTGCTCATGGGCGCCTCGGGTCTAGGCGCATTGACCGGCGCGATTTATCTCGCCGCCCGTCGATCGGTCCTGGGCCTCGGACGAGTCATCGCGATTGCCGCCGTCGTCTTCGGCCTGGCGATCCTGGGCTTTGGGCTATCGCCGCACCTTTGGCTGTCGATGATCATCGTGCCGATCGCGGGATTGGGAATGCTGATCAGCTTTGCCTCAGCCAACACATTGATTCAGACGCTGACCGAAGACCATATGCGCGGCCGGGTGATGAGCTTTTTCACGATGGCGTTCATCGGCATGGCGCCATGGGGCAACCTGATCGCCGGTGTTGGCGCCAGGACATTGGGCGGCGGCGTAATCGGCGCCTCGCGCACGCTCCTGATCGCCGGCATCATCGTCGTCGCGGCCGCGGTGACGTTCGCCTTCGCGCTGCCGGGTCTTCGCAAGATCGTGCGCCCGATCTATGTCCGCAAGGGAATCATGAGCGAGCCCGTCGCCGACGGCTTGCAAGCCGCCAGCGATGTAGTGAGCGGCCCGGAACACACGTGAAATCAACTCTCGCGCCAAGACCGCCAAGAGGCCAAGAGCGCCAAGAAATCAACAACAAAAGGATCTCTTGGCGCTCTTGGCCTCTTGGCGGTCTTGGCGCGAGCATTGGTCATTCATGAAGATTCGCAGTTCTTTTCGTGTTCATTGTTCAATTTGTCGATGACCGTGTTAGGATTTGCGCGATAAGCGGCCACACGGAATCTTTGGGCCTCGGGAATCGAAAACGAATGCCGTTGATTTTGCTCCACACCAAGCGGGTGCGCGAGGCGCTGAAGGCGCCTTCGGGGGTTTTTGCGGATTTGGTTTTCCTTCTCTTTTCCGCGTCGGTGGTCGGACTGCTGGTGATGATGGCTCGTCAGGCTTCGGTTCACTGGAGCCCGGATCAAAAGACATACATCAATCTTTCCATCTGGAGTCTGCCCAAATACACCTTCCTGAGCCTTGGCCGGGGATTCGCGGCGTACATCCTTTCGCTCATCTTTACACTCATCTACGGCACCATTGCCGCTCATAATCATCGCGCGGAAAAAATCATGGTGCCGGCGCTGGACGTGCTTCAGGCCATTCCCGTGCTTGGGTTTTTGCCGGGGCTGGTGCTGGCGATGATTCATCTCTTCCCGACGCGCGAAATCGGGTTGGAAATCGCCTGTATCGTCATGATCTTCACCGCGCAAGTCTGGAACATGACCTTCAGTTTTCATGGAAGCCTGCGCGGGATCCCGCAGCCTTTGCATGAAGTTGCTGCGATTCAGCGCCTCACCGGCTGGCAGACTTTCAAGCTGCTGGAAGTCCCCGCCGCCATGATCGGGCTGGTGTGGAATTCAATGATGTCGATGGCGGGGGGGTGGTTCTTCCTCACGGTGAACGAGGCCTTCACGCTGGGCGATCATGACTACCGCCTGCCGGGCATCGGGTCGTACATGAACCAGGCGATTCTCGACGGCAAAGTTTCCGCGATGCTGGCCGCCATTGTCGCGATGATCATCATGATCGTGGCGGTGGATCAGCTATTTTGGCGGCCGATCGTAGTCTGGGCGCAGCGGTTTCGGATGGACGACATCGCCCAGACCGATGTCAGCCAATCGTGGATGCTCGACCTGCTTCGCAAGAGCCGGATTTATTCGAGAGTGTCTTCGCTTTTCAGCCGCAAGCATCATCATCAGTCCATCCCGGTTCAGCCGACGAAGGCGCAGATCGCGCCGTCTGCCGAGGCTTCACCTGATTTCGCAACAGCGGCAATCAAGCCCGCCGAAGCCGACGCTGGCCGGCGCGGGGCGATCTTTGTTCCCCTGCTGAAATGGCTCGTGCTGCTGATGTTGTTGGCCGGCACGATCTGGGGAACCTGGCAGTTAGTCCGATTGCTCGTCGCGTTGCCACTCTGGGACCACGACGCCGCCAGGGCCGGCAAATCCATCACCGAACATCAGGATTGGATCGCCGTCGTCTTGGCGCTTCTGGCGTCCTTCTTGCGCACCACGGCGGCCGTGGCGCTGGGGGCGGCGTGGGCGCTGCCGGTCGGGATCTTGATCGGACGATCGCCGAAATGGTCGAGTCGATTGCAGCCGATCATTCAGGTGGTCGCCAGTTTCCCCGCCCCGATGCTCTTCCCGCTGGTGACGATGGCGATGGTCGTGCTGCACATTCCATTCACCATCGGCTGCGTCGCGCTGATGCTGCTGGGCGCGCAGTGGTACATTCTTTTCAACGTGATCGCCGGCGCCAGCGCCATTCCGCAGGACCTGGGCGAAGTCGGAAACGTCTATCGCATGAGCCGATGGGAAAAATGGAAACGACTCTATCTCCCCTGCACATTCCCCTATCTCGTCACCGGCCTGGTGACGGCGGCGGGGGGCGCATGGAACGCGACGATCGTTTCCGAGTTCGTGCAGTTGCCCAATAAGCCGATCCTGGTCGCCTTCGGGCTGGG
>Ga0134126_10013663_pt1 | contig 10247 bp, 9 predicted proteins | sample KB31752_FD_96881 | JGI IMG/M metagenome (GOLD analysis project Ga0134126, IMG submission 96881) | Terrestrial soil microbial communities with excess Nitrogen fertilizer from Kellogg Biological Station, Michigan, USA - KB3-175-2 | ecosystem: Environmental > Terrestrial > Soil > Unclassified ...
AGGACTGCGGTGGATGCAAAACCAAATTTCTTGGGTGCCATGCGGACTCTTTTCCGGGGTCTGTGAGGCATCTTAGCATGCCTGCGGAGACTCTGATCAAAATGGCTGCTGGTCGCTGTACTTTTGTCACCGGCCATGCATCTAATCGTGAGATGCACAAGAGCGCATGTTGGCAGATCGGTTATTACAACTCTGCAGCGGACTACTCCATCTCACGTGTTAAGCCTCTGGATTACGGGGGCGTCCTCGGCGGAAGAGGCGAGGAAATTTATGCGCACCGGTCTTAATACAGCACTTGATCCAACTCGCCGCAGCTCAGACGCGCAAGATTTTGAGGCTGCCCTGCGGCGCAAGATCGTCGGCCAGGACATTGCGGTTGAAAAGGTAGTAGAAATCTATCAAATGTTTCTGGCGGGACTGAACGCACCCGGGCGTCCGGTAGGAAACCTGTTGTTTCTCGGACCGACCGGTTCGGGCAAGACCCGCGTAGTGGAGGCCATGGCGGAGGCGCTCTTCGGCGATCCCAGAGCAGTCATCAAGATTGACTGCGCTGAATTTCAGCACAGCCATGAGATCGCCAAGCTGATCGGCTCGCCGCCCGGTTATCTTGGTCATCGGGAGACGCATCCTCTTCTCACGCAGGAAGCCCTCAACCAGTGGCATACGGAAAAGCTGAAGCTCACACTGCTGCTCTTCGACGAAATCGAGAAGGCAAGCGACGCGCTCTGGCAGCTTCTTCTGGGCATTCTGGACAAAGCAACCCTTACTCTCGGTGACAACCGGCGTGTTGACCTCTCTCAGTGCCTGATCGTGATGACTTCAAACCTGGGCGCAGGCGAGATGAATGATATTCTCAGCGGCGGTCTGGGCTTCGCGAAACCCAAGAAGCTGGAACAGGTCATCGACGCCAGAATTGACGAGAAAATTACCCGCAGTGCGCAGGAAGCGGCGCGGCGCAAGTTCTCTCCCGAATTCATGAACCGCATCGACAAGATTGTGGTTTTCAAGACCTTGAAGCCGGAACATCTGGAACACATCCTTGAGATCGAATTGGGGATGGTACAGCAGCGTATTCTGCAGGCCACAGGGAATCATCAGTTTGTGTTCAGCTGTACTCAGCCGGTGAAGAGCTTTCTACTTGTCGAAGGCACAGACCCGAAGTACGGAGCACGCCACCTGAAACGGGCTATTGAGAAGAACATCGTGTTTCCGCTGGCAAATCTGGTGGCCACCGGGCAAATCAAGCTCGGCGACTTCATCAGGATTGACATGAAAGGGCAGACCTTTACTTTCACCAAGGAAGCAGAAGGTGCTCTGGTGCCTGTCCTACTGGAAAAGTATGGGGAGTCGGGGGCCAATCATTCGGTGGCGGCGCGAGCCGGCCGCGGAACAGGGAAAACGGCGCGGGACTTCGGCGGCTCGGCATCTCTGCTCGATCACAAATAGAATTTTTCAGCGTACGCGAGCAAGGCCGCTTCAATGCGGCCTTTTTCGTTTCTGATCTGGTTGCAGCCACGAAGTACTCCGAATGGGATCAGATCGTTTGCTGTTGCCGGATCGGACAATGTGGTAACCACCTAGAGACATGGACCTTGGACATCCATGCAACTGGACTGCCTCGTCTAGAATGGACAGAGAGTTATCAAAAAACCAAATGACACTAACCAAGAGACTGATCGCGCCAGCATGCCTTCTACTCGGGCTACTTCTGATCGGCTGTGACGAGTCCAAACCCAACGCCGGTCAAAGTGAGACGCCGCAAAAAAAAGCAGCGGAGACCCAGACAGGGCGTTTCGCCCTGCAAAAAATGCTTCCTGTCGCACGTTTGTGGGCCGCGGATGCCAAGCCGATACAGCTTGAATCCAGCACATCCTCTGAAAGCAATGGGCAGGACGGCAAATCAAGCTACTGGCGCGCTGTTATGGGCTCAGCATCGAGAGGGAAATCTGAGCCTTTCTCGTGGTCAGGATCTCCCGATTCAGGAGGCGTCGATCACGGCACGGAAGACACCTTCAATCCCAACAATCGCTCGTCGCAAACATGGGACCTGGCGTTTCTGAAGGTCGACACAGACAAAGCCTTTGAAGTGGCCCAGGGACACGGCGGAAAAGAGTTGCTGGAAAAGGACCCGAAGATGCCGATCAAGTATTTCCTGGGATGGAACGCGCAGTCGAGCGAACTGGACTGGTTTGTCATCTACGGCGGAAGCACCTCCAATGCAAAACTCACCGTGCTGGTGGACGCCAGCACCGGGCGATTCGTGCGCAAGGAGTAGCGGATAACCCCCTAATTGCCGATGGTGTCGTTGATCCGGGAGATGTTTTTCTTCGCATCCCGTGCGAGCGGGCCGTTGGGCTGAAGTTCAAGATACTTCTTGTAATACATGCGCGCCGCGTCAGGTTGCTGCAGCCCTTCCAGGCTTTGAGCCATCCGGAATGAGATGACGGGATTGTCGGGCGCCAGTCGCATGGCATGTTCGAAGCTCTGGCGTGCCGCGGCGTACTCATTGGTGGAAAGCTCCCTTTCTCCCCGTGCCAGATCTTCGGCTGCCATGGCGGCAACATTGGACTGAATGGCCTCAGGAGAAAGATGCGACTCCATCCGCTTTAACCCTTCCTGGGCCTCCTTCGCATCCGGACCTTCGGGGAGAAGTTCAAGATATTTGCTATATGAATTGTAGGCCTGTGAAAACAGGTCCACTTTTTCCTGTGTAACGGCCAAACCGTAAGTAGCCTGGGCATCGTCGGGCTTATAAATCAGCGCGTCGTGGAAGCGCTCCAGCGCGGCACGGTAATTCTTCTGTTTCAGATAATAGTTTCCGACTTCAATGTCCTTTTCCGCGCGATGAGGATCGTAACGCGGTTCATTAGCCGGGCTGGGGGCAACATTACTGCCACGCGGAGGGCCGGCGGTGAGGTCGATTTGCGAGTCTTTGCTTGAGCTTTCACCCTGAGGCTGGTCTGCCGGCTGGGCATCTGGCAAGGGTAGATCTGGCGGCTGGGCATCAGGAGACTGGGCGTCTGGCTGCGCTGCTTGAGGAGTGGCTGAGGGCTTGGCGGGGCGCTTCTGCTTTTCCTCTTTGCGCGGCTGGATGTGAGGTTGATTGTCCTGATCTTCCTGCGCGAAAGCGTGGCCGCCTGCTCCGGCGAGCACTGCCACTGCGAAGCAGAGGAACAGAAGACGCTTGGGGTTCATAAGGATATTTTACCGAAGTAGCATTCGGTTTCGGCGAATTGATGGAGGAAGAGGGGGTGACAAAAAACATCAAAGGCCGCCAGGGTATGGCGGCCTTTGATTTCTGCGCAATGTCCCGGGGGAGGAGAGACTACCTGCTCGGATTTGGAGAGGTACTCTGCGCAGAAGCTGGAGTTTCCTGAGACTGCGAGTTCGTCATGAGGCGCACATCCACACGGCGGTTCTGAGCGCGACCTTCTGAGCTCTTATTGTCGGCCACGGACTTATCCTTACCCAGGCCGATAATGTAGATCTTGTGTGCCGGAACGTTCTTCGTCGCCAGATACTGGACGACGGCATCGGCGCGGCGCTCGCTCAGCTTGTAATTGTATGCTGCGGAGCCGATGGCATCGGTATCGCCTTCCACCACCACCAGGTATCCCTTGGTGTTGGGGATTTCCGCTACGAGCTGGTCAAGAGCGGACTTCGCTTTGTCGGTCAACAGAGCCTTGTTGAAGGCGAAATGAACACTGGTCTCAAGAACAGGCCGATAATTGTCAAGATTCGCGACTTGATTGGTGAGGGTATCGATGCGGGTGTTGGCTTGCGTTGCGAGCTGGCCCGCTTGATCAGCGCGTTGACCCGCAGCTACAGCCTTCTGGTCGGCATCGGCGGCCTTGGTGTTCACGCCCTGGATGCCTTGCTGCGCGCGGGAGTCAACGTCATGGATGTCCCGGTTGTTCTTTGCCGTCAGTTCATCCAACTGGTTGGTTTTATCGATAATTGGCTGGGTCTGCTGCCGGACATATTTCTTAGAGGAACAACCGGCGCTAAACACTAAAGTGGCACCGGCCAACAGAACCAATAAACTAGATCTCACATTCATGGGGGGACGCTCCTTTTGAAGCCCATGCGGCGCAGGGGTAGCCGCTATAAACTTATTCCGCACTAAGGCAATGCAAGTGAGATGCCAATGGGCAGCACGGCTGTTGGAGACAAAAGAGCCTTAAATATCATAGGTTTAGCACTGTCCTCGGGCTCTCAATTCAGCCTTCGGCAGTTCTAGCCGTAGAAATTTTACCCGGTTGTTTACCTGTTAACATAAAAGTTAAGCCACCTTCGTTGCTGAAATCCTCAATTTGCCAAAACTGCCTCAAATTCGTGCAGTTTGATGGGTTCATGACTTTAGTCGAGAGTACCTTTCTTGGTAGCCTGAGCAGGTGCGATCAGCTGTTTTTAATTTGGCAATACTGACAATTCTGATTGTTCTCTGATGGACCTTCTCGCCAAAATCCGGACTATTCCCACCCAGCCCGGTGTGTACCTGTACAAAAATGTTGAAGGCGAGGTGATTTATGTAGGTAAAGCCAAGAACCTGCGCGCCCGGGTACGATCCTACTTTCAGGAAGGCGTGGGAGAGGCGAACGCGAAGACCGGTTCGCTGCTGCGCGAGGCCGTTGATGTCGACTACATTGTGGTCGATAACAACAAAGAGGCTCTGGCGCTTGAAAACAACCTGATCAAGCAAAAGAAGCCGCGTTTCAACATTCTTCTGCGCGATGATAAAACCTATCCCTATATCAAGCTGACGTTAAGCGAGCGTTTTCCGCGGGTCTACGTAACGCGGCGGCTGAAAAAGGACGGCAGCGAATATTACGGACCGTATTTTCCGGGCAATCTGGCTTATCGCATCGTGGACCTGATCCATCGGCACTTTCTGGTGCCGTCCTGCAAAGTGGACCTTACGCGGTTTCATCCGCGCCCATGCTTGCAGTATTACATCAAGCGCTGTCTCGGACCCTGTGTGCAGGACCTGACTACGCCTGAGTCTTACCAGGAGGCTGTGCGTGATGTTCAGTTATTACTGGAAGGCAGGCAGACCGATCTCTCCCGCGGATTGCGGGCGCGCATGCAGCAGGCTGCAGAAAGCCAGGAATATGAGCGAGCAGCCCGCTATCGTGACCTGATCTCCACGGTCGAGCAACTTCAGGAGAAGCAGCGGATCGCGGCTGTGGAAGGCGACGACATGGACGTCTTCGGCTACCACTACGAAAACCAGATGCTTGCAGTGAATGTGTTTCATCTTCGCGGAGGCAAGATTCTGGATCGGCGCGAGTTTTTCTGGGAGGATCTGCCGGAATTCGAAAATGTGCCGGCGGAGGAATCCGCAGCAGGTGCCGCATCGCCACAGACGATACCAGGCTTTCAGCCGGGCCCATTTTTCTCCGCGCTGCTCAAGCAGGTTTATATCGATCAGCAATATGTTCCGCGCGACATCATTGTGCCGCTCGATTTTGAAGATCGCGCCGAACTGGAAGAGCTGCTGACAGAGAAACGCGGAACCAGGATGGAAATTCTGATTCCGCAACGGGGCGAGAAACGGTCTCTCATCGATCTGGCCGCGCAGAATGCCAAGCAGTCGTTCGATCAGCGTTTCCGCGTGATGAAGCCGCAGGCCAAAGCCGTTCAGGAAGCTTTGCAGGACGCTCTTGGTCTGCCTGACTTGCCGAAGAGAATCGAGTGCTTTGATATTTCCCACATCCAGGGTGCTGAGACAGTGGCCTCGATGGTGGTGTGGGAAGACGGCAAGATGAATAAGTCAGAGTACCGCAAGTTCATTGTGCGCAGCGTACAGGGCGTGGACGATTTTGCTTCCATGCGCGAGGTTGTCGGCCGTCGTTACAAACGTCTGCGGGACGAAAACAAGCCTTTCCCCAGCCTTGTGCTGATCGACGGCGGTCTGGGACAACTGCATGCTGCGGCTCAAGCCCTGGAGCAGTTGGAAATCACCAATCAGCCACTCGCGGCGATTGCCAAGAAGGAAGAAATCATCTACGTATTCGGTCAGGAAGATGAGCCCGTGGTCCTTGACCGGCACTCGCCCGTGTTGCACCTGGTACAGATGGTGCGTGATGAATCGCACAGGTTTGCCGTGACGTTTCATCGCAAGCGCCGACAGATGCGCGACAGGGCTTCTGAACTGCTGGAAATACCCGGAATCGGCGAGCGCACCCGGCAGCGATTGCTGCAGCATTTTGGAAGCGTGCGCGCGGTTCAATTAGCCGATGCGGCAGCTCTGGGAGCGATCCTGAACAAAGCGCAGACCGAGGCTGTCCTCAAGCACTTTGAGAGTCACAGCCACACTGCGGACCCACGCTGACGAAGACGCAGCTTCGCGATCGACCAAACACCCGACCTTTTGTTTTCTTGCTGCAGCCGGGAAAGGCTGGCTTATTCAGATAGCTTCTGGATTCGTGGACGCGGTGCGCTGTTTGAGACTTTTTTGTCCAGAGCTTCCAGTTTCGCTACGACCCTTGCCGTGAAACGGTCAATGAAGTTTACGACCCGTTCCAGGTGTTCTGGTTGTTCGTACGCAGCCAGAATCATAGCGCCCGGAAGAGCGGGATGATTGCTCGACATTACTTAACCCCTTGGGACAATGTGGCGCTCATTCGTTGTGACGTATCCGCAGTATAGCCGTGAAAGTATTTTCACGGTGCAACGAATGTCGGGCAATGACGTTTCGAAAGACCACTGTTCTTGTGTGCACTTGAGACAGTTACCAGAGCCGCTGTTTACGCGGCGATTTTAAGGTTTATCACTGCGGGCACAACACTTTGTCGAGCGCGTTACCGAAGTAAGTCACCAACGCAGTACGACCATCGCGGTTTCTTCTACGGAAAATTGTGAGCGCCTCATTCTTCCGGACGGATCAGGAATTGTTCGATCTTGCCGCCCGGCATTTCATAAATCGAGATTGTCAACGCCTTCTTCTCGTACTGCGCCGTGTAGTCGCGGTACGTCATGCCTCCGCGCAGGCCGGTGGATTTCTGAGTCACCGTCTGCAACGCGCCGAGAGGAGAAAGGCTGCCGGCGTAATCCTGAAGCGCCTGGTCGTTGAAATAGGCATTTGCGTTCGCGGTGAACAGGGAACGTTCGACTTTGCCCTGAGCAAGGTCCTTGAGCACCTGCGTTACCAGAGCGTCCTCTTTGGGGTCTGCCGCGGACGCCAGGAGTTTTTCCGAGATGCCGCGCGCTATCACGCTGGAAGCCTCGGCTGCATCCTGATTGGTAAGCACGACGATCGCGATTCGGTCATCGGGAAAAATTGCGCTGGTGGAAGTGAAGCCCGACACCTCTCCGCCGTGTGATAACACCCTATGCCCATCGCGGTGGCCGACACTGATGCCCAGAGCATAGCCGGTGGGGCTTCCGTCGTTCAGCAGCACCTCGGTCTCAAGCTCTCTGTAGGAAGCCGGCTTGAGCAGCGTCCGATTGATGATGGACATATTCCACTTCTGCAGGTCTTCGGCAGTCATGGCCAGTTCACCCGCGGCGAACAGCCAGCCTCTGCCTTCTTTCGGCGCGGGATGCGGCGGGCCGAGCGCATAGCGAAAGTAGCCGGTGGGATCGGTTTGGGTCAGCGTGCTCTCGTTGACATCGGCCACGCTCTCCATGCCGAGGGGCCGGAAGATGCGGTTGCGCAGAAAATCCAGAAAGGGCATTCCCGAGACCTTCTGCACAATCAGCCCGGCGATAACAAAGTTGGTGTTGCTGTACTGCCATTTTGTGCCGGGATCAAAATCGAGCGGCTTGCGCGCCCATAAATCGAGAATCTTTTGTGCCGTGATCGGAGTGAGCATGAACGGTGGCACATAATCCTGCGGCCAGTAATCCTGGTATCCCGACGTGTGCGACAGAATTTGCCGGATCGTGACTTCGTTGCCGCGAGTGAGCCCCGGAACATATTTCTCCACGTGATCGTCCAGCGTGAGCCTGCGTTCCTCAGCCAGCATCAGAATGGCGCTGGCGGTGAACTGCTTGCTGATCGATCCGATCGAGTACCGCATACTGGGCTGCGCCGGCGTGGGCGGATTGAGCCGCGCATTCCCATATGCCTTCACGTAGCTGATCTTTCCGTTTTCGACGATCGCAACCGAAGCGCTGGGCACGCCCGTGGCTGCCAGCGCCTTTTCGGCGATTTGGTCGATGTCAGGCCGCGGCGCTTGTTGCGCCTGCTGACCCTGCTGGGCGAAAGCAGCAGCTGTTAAGGCGAGGAGAATCCCAAGAACATTGATGCGAAGAGCGTGGTTGGCAAAGCGCATGAGCAGCTCCCGGAGAAACGCTGGAGTTTACATGAATCACACGGTGAAAGCCAGATTCAGTTCCAGACCATGGCTCCACGTTTCTACCCCCTGAAATTTATCGCCTGAGTGATTCACGATCATTCGCGTCAATTCGCGGCTCCTGGGCTTTGTCTTCCGATTTCCAGCTTTTCTCCGTGTCTCCGTGCCTCCGTGGTAGGTTTGCCTTTCCGATCACGCTGCGATCACGGGCGATCTCCCGCGACCTGTCCCGGCGTAGCCGTGGATGACGGCGATTGTCGAGGGGGGTGGCCGGCTAATTTTGACGTTTTGCTGGAAACAAACTACTTACGCCATTTCGACCCAGTCTCGACCCTTGGGTCACGCCGACTTTTCCATTGGGTCACCCAAGAATCGGGCTGCGTCACCCAACCATTTGTTTGGGTCACGCAAGATCTCAGCGGGGCCTCCAACGAGCCTGGGGTTGGCTTGTTGGGGCGGACTGGGTCACCCAAGATTTTTCTTGGGTCATCCAATCTCTTTTTCAGCAGAGGGTCACAGCCTCTTTTGGCTTTGGCTAGTAGCCAGCAGCTAGTAGCCAGCAGCTATTTGCCAATTGTCAAAGAACGCCGGCACCTCAGCCCCCGAGGGCTGCCATCAATATGCCATATATTCGCCAACGAATCAATAGCGAAGTTTGCGTCCTCACGCTGCAGCGCCAGAACTGGAGAGCAGCGCCGGAGCTCGACGGAACGCACCTGGTCGCGCGGAGCGGAGGCACCTCGCGGATAAGGGTGACGGCTTTAGCGTTTAAGCCCTTCGCCTTTCATTGGCAGGAACTACTGACCATCTTCAGGGTCTTTACCTGAATGTCTCCGGTTTCTTTCTGCCCGCCTTCTTTGGCCTCTTCTTTTTCGGCTTCGTCCTTGCCGCCTTCGGCCTTGAAGGAACCGGTCACCGTGACTTTATGGCCTACGTGTTCGCCCAACTTCACTGACGAACTGCGAAGATCGTAGAGTTTTCCGTCGGTAGACGTAAGCCGGTACTCATCAGCCTCGTCACTCTTCTGCAGACAGCCAGTGACTGTCTTGCTGTTGCCGCCTTTTTTTTCTGCCTGCGGGGCGCTCGCCACTGCAGCTGCTAAGAAAGTCGCCAGCGCGAAGCACATGGCCATGAGAAGGGAAATTCGTTTCGACTGCATAATCGTGGTCTCCTCTCCAGTGACTGACTGTGATGTTACACCTGTACACTTGGCTTTACAGTCATAACATTATAAGCTTGATTCATGCCTGTGACTGCCAGTTGCCCCTGGCTCTTGCTCGTTTTCACTCTTCCCAGCAAGAACGGCAGCGTGCGTGTTGACATATGGCGCAAGTTGAAGCGCTCCGGCGCCCTGCAGCTTCCTACCGCCGGATATCTCCTGCCCAACTCTGCGGACAACCTGGAGCGGTTCGAGTGGCTCTCCGCTGAGATACGGAAACGCAAAGGACAGGCGTCGGTCGTCCAGGTAGTGTCGCTTGACGATCTGCCCGATGAACGGCTTATCCATCTTTTTACCCGGGAACGCAACAAGGAATACGACAAGCTGCTGCGCGATCTGAAGAGAAAGCGGACGGAACAGCAGCTTAGTGTGCTCCGCCGGAAACTTCTGGAGGTCAGTTCGATCGATTTTTTTGGCAGTCCACTCAAGCGCAAGGTGGAAGGCGCAATCGCAGCTCTCGCGGAGCAGCAAACAGGAAGGAAGGGAAACAACATGAAAGGGCGTGAATACTCCAATCGCACATGGATCACCCGCCATCGCCCGGGAATCGACCGTTGTTCCTCGGCATGGCTCATTCAACGATTTATCGACCCGAAAGCGAAATTCATCTTCGGAAGCAGGCCGGAAGACGACTCGAACGCAATCGCGTTTGACATGTATGGTGATGCTGGCTTTGGCCACCGCGGCGATCACTGCACTTTTGAGACCCTGTGCGCCGAGTTTTCCCT
>Ga0134126_10013665_pt1 | contig 10246 bp, 10 predicted proteins | sample KB31752_FD_96881 | JGI IMG/M metagenome (GOLD analysis project Ga0134126, IMG submission 96881) | Terrestrial soil microbial communities with excess Nitrogen fertilizer from Kellogg Biological Station, Michigan, USA - KB3-175-2 | ecosystem: Environmental > Terrestrial > Soil > Unclassified ...
GGCATAGGGCATGCCTTCGCCGGCTTTCTCGCGGTCGCAAGAGCCCTTCAGCACGCCGCCGACGGTATTGATCCGCTGTACCGTGGTGACGCCGGAAAGCAGCCCTGAGCCCTTGTGGGTGTCCACCGCCAGCTTCAGCCAGGGGATATCGTTGGGCTTCTTGCCGGGCGCGTTGCCGACGGCCTTGCCGGTGACGCTGCTGCCATCGGTCAGCTCCCAGGTCGGGCCTTCAGTGTGATAGCCGGCGATCTTGTTGCCGTTGGTCAGCGTCGCCTGCGGTGAGTTGAAGGTCCAGACGAGCTTGCCGTCGGCGCCCGCCTTGCAGTCGTAGTACTGCATGCCGATGGCATGCACCCTGAGCACGACGGTCTCTCCCGGCGCCGCGATGGCGGCGGGCACGGGCTTGTCCTCCGCGCTCGCGTTGCCGGCGAAGAGCGGCAAGAGCAGGAGAGATGTCGCCATCACTATCGACCGCATGGGATGCCCCTCAGTCTGAGATGCTGTCATTCCGGGGCGGTGCGTAGCACCGAACCCGGAATCTCGAGATTCCGGGTCTGGTCCTTCGGACCATCCCGGAATGACGTCAAGCGTCACGCCGTTGCCATCGCCTTCACGAGGTTATCAGCAACCTTGTCGAGGAAGCCGGTGGTGGAGAGCCAGCGCTGGTCGGCGCCGACGAGCAGCGCAAGGTCCTTGGTCATGTAGCCTTCCTCCACGGTCGCAACGCAGACCTTCTCCAGCGTGGTCGCGAACCTCGCAAGCGGATCGTTGTTGTCGAGCTTGGCGCGGTGGCCAAGACCGCGCGTCCAGGCGAAGATCGAGGCAATCGAGTTGGTCGATGTTTCCTTGCCCTTCTGGTGCTCGCGATAGTGCCGGGTCACGGTGCCGTGCGCGGCTTCGGCCTCCATGGTCTTGCCGTCCGGCGTCATCAAGACCGAGGTCATCAGGCCAAGCGAGCCGTAACCCTGCGCCACCGTATCCGACTGCACGTCGCCGTCGTAATTCTTGCAGGCCCAGACGTAGCCGCCCGACCACTTCAGCGCGGCGGCGACCATGTCGTCGATCAGGCGGTGCTCATAGGTGAGGCGCTTGGACTCGAACTCCTTTTTGAACTCGCGGTCGTAGATGTCCTGGAAGATATCCTTGAAGCGACCGTCATAGACCTTCAGAATCGTGTTCTTGGTCGAGAGGTACACCGGATAGTTCCTTGCCAGACCCATGTTGAGCGAGGCGCGGGCGAAGTCCGCAATCGAGTCGTCGAGATTGTACATCTCCATGGCGACGCCGGCGCCCGGCGCCTTGAACACTTCCTTCTCGATGACCGTGCCATCCTCGCCGACGAATTTCAGCGACAGTGTGCCCTTGCCCGGAAACTTGATGTCGGTGGCGCGATACTGGTCGCCATAGGCGTGACGGCCGATGATGATCGGCTTGGTCCAGCCGGGAACGAGGCGTGGCACGTTCCTGCAGATGATCGGCTCGCGGAACACGACGCCGCCGAGGATGTTGCGGATCGTGCCGTTCGGCGACTTCCACATCTCCTTCAGCCCGAATTCCTTCACTCGCGCCTCGTCGGGGGTGATGGTGGCGCATTTGACGCCGACGCCGACCTTCTTGATTGCGTTGGCGGCATCCACCGTGACCTGGTCGTTAGTCTTGTCGCGGTGTTCCATCCCGAGATCGAAATACTGGAGGTCGATATCAAGGAAGGGGTGGATCAGCTTGTCCTTGATGTACTGCCAGATGATCCGGGTCATCTCGTCGCCATCGAGTTCGACGACGGGTTTGGTCACCTTGATTTTTGCCATGATCGCGAAGGCCTCTCGGGAACGGTCTCTTTGAAGAGCGGGTTGGGCGGGGAAAACGCCTCATAGCACCGCGGAACGGCGGGCGGAAGCCGAGCGGGTATGCAGTTTCGGCCGATCTTTTGGCTGAATGCGCGGGGGCGGGGCAGGTCGGATCAGCCGGGTTTCAGCAGCGGCTCAAAAGTCGAATCCAAGCTCATTATTTTGCTTGAGAATTCCGCTCCGGGCGGGCAATCGAAAGGTGACGTCGGGCGGGTTGAATCGGTTTCTCGGAAGCACGATTCAACGCCCTGAATTGAATCGGAACGCAAGACCGCACGCCATGTCGGGCACCGACAAGACCAAGAGAACCTTCGATCTCGACGGCCCCGCGATCATTCTGGTCGAGCCGCAACTGGGCGAGAACATCGGCATGGCGGCGCGCGCCATGGGCAATTTCGCGCTGTCGCGGCTTCGGATCGTCAACCCGCGCGACGGCTGGCCGAACATCAGCGCGCAGCGCGCCGCGGCTGGCGCCGACCACATCCTGGAGCGCGCCGAGCTGTTCGAGACGGTCGAGGCCGCGGTCGCCGATCTCGACCTGTTGTTTGCGACCACCGCCCGCGCCCATGACCAGGCCAAGCCCGTGGTGGCGCCGGACGCCGCCGCTCGCGAGATATCGGCGCACCTGTCGGGCGGCGGCAGGGCGGGCATCCTGTTCGGCCGTGAGCGCTGGGGGCTGACCAACGAAGAAGTCGCCCGCGCCAACCGCATCATCACCTTTCCGGTCAATCCGGGCTTCGCCTCGCTCAACCTGGCGCAGGCCGTGCTGCTGATGGGCTACGAGTGGTTCAGGCTTTCGACCGAAGGCGCGCTGCCGTTCGCGATGCCCGAGCGCTCGGAGCGCGCCTCCCAGCACCAGATGGAGGCGTTCTTCGAAAATCTCGTGCGCGAGCTCGACCGGGTCGAATTCCTGAGGCCGGCGGAAAAGCGCGACACCATGCTGGTGAACCTGCGCAACATCTTCCTGCGGATGGAGCCGACCAAGCAGGACATGCACACGCTGCACGGCGTGATCATGGCGATCGCGGAGGGACGCAAGGGGCCTGCCAAGGGCGGCGTGCTCGACGGCGAGCAGGCGACGCGGCTGCGCGCGCTGCTCGCCGAGCACGGGCAGGGCGCTCCCGCCGACGAGCACTCCGGCACGGTGCGGGGGCTGGCGCGGTTGCTCCGCCGCAACCCGACCGATGCCGAACGCATCCTGTGGCTGGCGCTGACCCGCGACCGCCGCTTCGCCGGGCAATTCAAGCGCCAGACGCCGGTCGGCCGGCATATTGCCGATTTCGTCTCCTTCATGCACCGGATCGCGCTCGAGCTGGTCAGCCCGGAGGAGAGCGATGCGGTCGCGCGCGAACGGAGCGTTCGGCGGGCTTGGCTGGAGCAACGTGGCTATCGCGCGATCGAGATGAAGGTCGACGATGTCGAGCGCGACCTGGATACCGAGCTAGCGCGGCTCGAAGTGGCGCTGGGGGAGGCGAAGTAAGGGCGATGAGCTACGACTTCATGATGATGAAGCCGAAACCCGACATCATGGCCGAGATCGAGTCGCTGGAGGATCTCGGCGAGCACACACTGCTGCGGCAGGATCCCTCTGCGTTGGTCGAGGCGTTATCGTCGCTGTTTCCCGAGTTGATCTGGCGCGAGGAGACCGACGGCGGCTGGTTCGGCTCGTTGCAAGGCGACGACACCTGGTATGAATTTCGGATCGGCGCGGAGCCCGACTACACCTGGTCGGTATTCGCACCGCATCTGGCGAGCAAACGCAGGGTGGTCCCGATCATTTGCGACACGTTGGGCCTCGTCGCCTTCGACGGCCAAGCCAATGCGCTGATCTGGCCGGCTGGACAATCGCCCCACAACTAGAGCGCGATGAGATTTGACGGAATCGTCATGCCCGCGCTTGTCGCGGGCATCCACGTCTTAAATCCCAGGCAAAACAAAGACGTGGATGGCCGGAACAAGTCCGGCCATGACGAGCGCGTGGTTCTAACCGACTGTCGTGATGGGGCCGGGATCGTTGGGACCATTTTTCGCTCGCAGACTTGTGCGCGTGCCGTTCAAGGAGACGGCGGATGACCGACCAACTCAACTGCCGGCCTTCACCTGCGCGATGGCGATCACGAACAATTCGGCCAGGCGTTGCAGAATTTCCGGTTCGCCGACGGTAACGCCGTGCGCAGAAAGGTCGCCCATCAGCTTGCGCAGTACGGCCTTGTCGCCGCCTTCCTCGAACTCGGCTGCGACGACTTCTCTTGAGTAGGCGTCGGCGGCTGCGCCGCTCTTGCCGAGCTTTTCGGCGACCCACAGGCCCATCAGCTTGTTGCGGCGGGCGATCGCCTTGAAGGTTTCCTCCTCGTCGAGCGCAAATTTCTTCTCAAAGGCCTCTTCACGCTTGTCGAAGGTGGTCATGGCGATGGGTTCCGAAATCGATGCGGACCGGCTGCCCGGGCAGGGTGTGTTGCAGGCGTTTGTCCCAAGACCTAGATATTTGCAGAAAATGGCGAAAACAACGGCCAGGAGGTCGCGGCAAGACGGTAAAACCGGACCGGATCGATTGTGCTGGATAGCCCAATCAGATAGGTTGAAGCAGGCTCGGTTCTTGTTCTGTTTCTCTCGGTTCCGGGCCGTCACGGCAGCTCCGTCGTGGGTCCAGTCCTTGTCATCCGGAGCACACCAAATTCATGGATTTCAACAACACACGGTACATCCCAATGAGCCGTCGGCGCCGCATCTATGAAGGCAAGGCCAAGGTTCTCTATGAAGGACCGGAGCCCGGAACCCTGATCCAGCACTTCAAGGACGACGCGACCGCTTTCAATGCCAAGAAGCACCAGGTGATCGAGGGCAAAGGCGTCCTCAACAACCGGATTTCGGAGTACCTGTTTCAGCACCTCAACGACATCGGGGTGCCAACCCACTTCATCCGCCGCCTCAACATGCGCGAGCAATTGATTCGCGAGGTCGAGATCGTGCCGCTGGAGGTCGTGGTGCGGAATGTCGCGGCCGGCTCGCTGTCGCAGCGGCTCGGCATCGAGGAGGGCACGCAGCTGCCGCGCTCGATCATCGAGTTCTATTACAAAAACGACCAGCTCAACGACCCCATGGTGTCGGAAGAGCACATCACCGCCTTCGGCTGGGCGACGCCGCAGGAGATCGACGACGTCATGGCGCTTGCCATCCGCGTCAACGATTTCCTGACCGGGCTGTTTTTGGGCATCGGCATCCGCCTCGTCGACTTCAAGATGGAGTGCGGGCGGCTGTTCGAGAACGAGATGATGCGGATCATCGTTGCCGACGAGATCTCGCCGGACTCGTGCCGGCTGTGGGACATCAAGTCGAACGAGAAGCTCGACAAGGACCGTTTCCGCAGGGATCTTGGCGGACTACTCGAGGCCTATACCGAAGTGGCCAAGCGCCTCGGGATCCTCATGGAAAACGAGCGGCCGGCAGGTTCGGGCCCGGTGCTGGTCAAGAGCTGAAAGGGGATCGAAAGCAGTGAAAGCGCGCGTCACCGTCACGCTGAAGAGCGGCATCCTGGATCCGCAGGGCAAGGCCATCGAGGGAGCGCTGAAGTCGCTCGGCGTCGAGGGCGTCGCCAGCGTGCGCCAGGGCAAGGTGTTCGACATCGAGCTTTCCGGCGAGGACAAGGCCAGGGCGGAGGCGGCGCTGAAGGCCGCGGCCGACAAGCTGCTGGCGAATACCGTGATTGAAAATTATGCTATTGAAATGAAGGCCTGAGGATCGACGCGATGGCTGAGGTGACGACAGAGCCGATGTTTGACGTACTGAAAGCTGTTCAGGCACGGCTGGCTCAGGTGGACGGCAAGATCGACGAGCTCAAGCAGGAAATGCAGGCATCACGAACTTCTCAAAACGGCATTCGTCAGGAGATAACCAGCGTCTTTCAGGAAATTTCGAGCGTTCATGCGACTCTGGTTCGCCATGAAGTCCGCTTAGATCGCATCGAGCGCCGTCTCGAGCTCAGCGACGCCTCCGCGCCATGAAATCCGCCGTCCTCGTCTTTCCCGGAATCAATCGCGAGCGCGATATGGCGCGCGCGCTGAAACTCGTGTCCGGCCGTGACGCGGCGATGGTCTGGCATGCCGAGACCGCGCTGCCGAAGGGCACCGATCTCGTAGTGCTGCCCGGCGGCTTCTCCTATGGCGATTACCTGCGCTGCGGCGCCATCGCGGCGCGCGCGCCGATCATGGACGCGGTGCGTGCCTTCGCCCGCGATGGCGGGCTCGTGCTCGGCGTCTGCAACGGCTTTCAGATTCTCTGCGAATCCGGTCTTCTGCCGGGCGTGCTGATGCGTAACGCGCGGCTCAAATTCGTCTGCACCGACGTGCATATGCGGATCGAGCGCTCGGATACGCCGTTCACGCGCGGCTACAATGCCGGACAAGTGATCCGCGTGCCGGTCGCACACGGCGAGGGCAATTACGAGGCGGATGAAGAGACGCTGAAACGCCTCGAAGGCGAGGGGCGGGTGCTTTATCGCTATTGCTCGCCGGAAGGCGTCGTCGACGAGGCCTCCAATGTCAACGGCGCCGCGCATTCGATTGCGGGAATCGTCAACGAGCGCGGCAATGTGCTCGGCATGATGCCGCATCCGGAAAACCATGTCGAAGAGATCATGGGTTGCACCGACGGCCGCGGCCTGTTCGCCGGTCTGGTGACGCATCTGAAGCAGGCAGCATAGCCGCTAACGCGATCGTCTTAGCCATTGCCTGATCCGCTCGCTCGGAATGGTCATGGCGGCGACGCCGATCATGACCAGCAGGAGGCCGGCCGCGAGGTTGGGCGGCACCGATTCGCCGAGCAGCAGCACGGATAGCCCGACGCCGATCGGAATGCGCAGGTAGGATTGTGCATTGGTGATGAGCGTGCCGAGCCGCAACAGGCACATGTAAAACAGCATCAGGCCGAGCGCGCTGGAGACGATTCCCATGGCTGCCGCGGCGATCAACGATCGTGCGGTTGGATGCAGCGTCCAGGGATGCTCGACGATCAGCGAAACGGGCAACAGCAACAATCCGCCGAAAAGCAGCGAGCCGGCAGCCACTACGGTCGGCTGGTAGCCCGACATGCGCAGGCCGAAAATTGTTCCGAACGCAAAGGAGAGCGTGGCCAGCAGAATGGCGATCTCGGCCACGATCTCGTGATCCAGGCTTGTCAGCGCGTCGAGGCCGATGATGACGGCGGTGCCGGCCAGGCCCAGGATCGCGCCGGCCAGCTTGAGCAGCGTCGCCGGCTCGTGCCGGGTGATGCTCCAGGTGATCAGGAAGGCGAAGATCGGTGTGGTCGCGGCCAGCACCACGGTGTTGGCCGACGGCACATATTGCTGCGCCCAGGTGATGATCAAAAACGGGATAGTCGAGTTGATGATCTGCTGGAACGCGAACAATTTCCAGGCCTGCAATTCCCTCGGCAACGAGATGCCGCGCAGCCGCAGCACAGCGAGCAGGAATAGCGCTGCTATCAGCGAACGCGTCGTGATGAAGGTGATTGGCGGGATCGACTCGAGGCCGATCTTGGTCAAGGGATAGGTCGAGCTCCAGGCGCAAGCCAGCGCCAGCAGGAGCCAATAGTCGCGAAGCGTAGGGGCCGCCGAGAGGGAGGCCGCCGCGCCATCATCCGCTGTCGTGCTCTCGGGCAAATCTCGCTTTCCGGCGCGTGTTCTGCGGATTGAGACCTACGGGCTAACCGGTGGAATCCTGCGCGCAACGCGCTTGATCGACCCGGAAAACGAAAAGACCGGCTTCTGTGCCGATGTCAGCATGCCGCGCAGGAAGATGATCGAGTTGCCGGCGCGGGTGATCTCGGAGCGCCCTTCGATCAATTCGCCCTCGCGCACGGCGGCAAGGAACTCGCAGGCAAAGGACAGCGTGACGCCGGGGCCCTCGAGAATCGGAGCCGCGGTCGCAAACAGGCAATAATCCGCGAACGACATGAAGCAGCCGCCGTGCACGTTCTTCCCACCATTGAGGTGCTTCTTCTCGACCCGGAATGCGCAGACGATGCGGCCGTCATCTTCCATGTGGTGCCAGAACGGTCCGTTGTTGGTCTCGAAGGCGTCGCGGCTCCAGGTGCGCCATCCCGCAAATTCGCCCTCGGTGCCGACGTGCAGGTCGGGGCGGTTGAGGAATGCGGTTTTGGCAAGCTCGTTCACTGGAAATGGCTCTTCAATGGCGGGACGAAACCCTTAAATCCGATCCGCTGACGATGTGCAAACCCGGGGCCTGCAGGCGCCATGTGCAAAGCTCTGGACAGCGCGAAAATGGCCGGTAAAAGGCCTTTTCCGGCCCCTCCGATCTCCCTAATAACGGCCTTATGCAGACCAACGGACCCAAGATCACTCCTGAACTCGTCGCGGCCCACGGGCTCAAGCCCGACGAGTATGAGCGAATCCTGAAGCTGATCGGACGCGTGCCGACGTTCACCGAGCTCGGCATCTTTTCCGCGATGTGGAATGAGCACTGCTCGTACAAATCCTCGCGCATCCACCTGCGGGGCCTGCCGACCAATGCGCCATGGGTGATCCAGGGGCCGGGCGAGAATGCCGGCGTGATCGACATCGGCGACGGCCAGGCCGTGGTCTTCAAGATGGAGAGCCACAACCACCCGAGCTACATCGAGCCGTATCAGGGCGCGACCACCGGCGTCGGCGGCATCCTGCGCGACGTCTTCACCATGGGCGCGCGTCCGATCGCCTGCCTCAATGCGCTAAGCTTTGGCGCGCCGGAGCATCCGAAGACGCGGCATCTGGTGAGCGGCGTGGTTGCCGGCATCGGCGGCTATGGCAATTCCTTCGGCGTGCCGACCGTGGGCGGGCAGGTGCGTTTCCACACCCGTTATGACGGCAACGTCCTCGTCAATGCGATGGCTGTGGGTCTCGCCGATGCCGACAAGATCTTCTATGCGGCAGCCTCGGGCGTGAATATGCCGATCGTCTACCTGGGCTCGAAGACCGGTCGCGACGGCATCCACGGCGCCTCGATGGCCTCGGCCGAATTCGATGACTCTTCCGAAGAGAAACGCCCGACCGTTCAGGTTGGCGATCCCTTCGCGGAAAAGCTCCTGCTCGAAGCGTGCCTGGAGATCATGGCCGCCGGCTGCGTGATCGCGATCCAGGACATGGGCGCGGCGGGCTTGACCTGCTCGGCGGTCGAAATGGGCGCCAAGGGCGATCTCGGCGTCGATCTTGATCTTGATGCGGTGCCGACGCGCGAAACCGGAATGAGCGCCTACGAGATGATGCTCTCGGAAAGTCAGGAGCGCATGCTCATGGTGCTCAAGCCCGAGAAGGAGAAAGAGGCGGAAGCGATCTTCAGGAAATGGGGGCTCGATTTCGCTGTTGTCGGCCACACCACGCCGAGCAAGCGCTTCCGCGTCAAGCATGCCGGCGACGTCATGGCCGATCTTCCGATCAAGGAATTGGGCGACGAGGCGCCGGTCTATGACCGGCCGCATGTGGCCTCACCGTCGCTGCCCGTGATTCACGCGCGCGAGGTGAAGGCGCCGATGCCGATCCCGGCCGCGCTTGAAAAGCTGATCGCGACGCCCGAGCTTTGTTCCAAGCGCTGGGTTTGGGAGCAATACGACCACGTCATCCTCGGCAATACGGTGCAGCGTCCCGGCGGCGATGCCGCGGTCGTGCGCGTGCAGGACGGGCCGAAGGGACTTGCGCTCACCGTCGACGTCACACCGCGTTACTGCGAGGCCGATCCATTCGAAGGCGGCAAGCAGGCGGTGGCGGAAGCCTGGCGCAACATCACCGCCGTTGGCGGCCGGCCGCTCGCGATCACTGACAATCTCAATTTCGGCAACCCGGAGCGGCCCGAGATCATGGGCCAGTTCGTCGGCTGCCTGAAAGGCATTTCGCAAGCCTGCCGCGCGCTGGAGTTCCCGGTCGTCTCAGGCAACGTCTCGCTCTACAACGAGACTAATGGCCGCGGCATTTTGCCGACGCCTTCGATCGGTGGCGTCGGCGTGCTCGATGATTTCACGAAATCGGCGACGCTGGCATTCAAGGCCGCAGGCGCGGCGATCCTCCTGATCGGCGATACCCAGGGCTGGCTCGGCCAGTCCGTCTATCTGCGTGACATCTGCGGCAGGGAAGAGGGCGCGCCGCCGCCGGTTGATCTCGCTGCCGAGAAGCGCAACGGCGATGTCGTGCGCGGCATGATCCGCGCGGGCACCGCGACGTCGGTGCACGACGTTTCCGATGGTGGCCTGTTGATTGCGCTTGCGGAAATGGCGATTGCCGGCGGCATCGGTTGCCAGCTCTTGCCGGCTCCCAGCGCCATCGTGCCGCATGCCTGGTGGTTCGGTGAGGATCAGGGGCGTTACATCGTGACCGTGCCGGCTGGGGAAGCCGGCCTTGTGCTCGCGAAGATGAA
>Ga0134126_10013666_pt1 | contig 10246 bp, 6 predicted proteins | sample KB31752_FD_96881 | JGI IMG/M metagenome (GOLD analysis project Ga0134126, IMG submission 96881) | Terrestrial soil microbial communities with excess Nitrogen fertilizer from Kellogg Biological Station, Michigan, USA - KB3-175-2 | ecosystem: Environmental > Terrestrial > Soil > Unclassified ...
CGTCGGTCGCCTGGTGCGGCGCGCTTTGGGCGGCGTCGACGAGCACCACGGCGCCCGCGGCATGGGCCTGCCGGACGATTTCCTCGATTGGGTTGATCGTGCCGAGCACGTTGGAAACGGCCGTTACCGCCACCAGCTTCGTGCGCGATCCCAACAGCTTCGGCAATTGGTCGAGTTCCAACAGCCCGTCGTCGGTGATCGGAATGTGCTTGAGCACGGCGCCGGTCCGCGCCGCTAATTGCTGCCAGGGGACCAAATTGGAATGGTGCTCCATGACGGACAGCAGAATCTCGTCGCCGGCGCCGACGTTGGCGTCGCCCCAACTGCGGGCCACCAGGTTGATGCCTTCCGTCGTTCCATAAGTGAACAGCACCTCCTCGCGATCGCGGGCGCCGATGAAGACACGGACCTTTTCGCGCGCCTCTTCATAGAGATCGGTGCTTTGATCGCTCAGCCAGTGGATGCCGCGATGAACGTTGGCATATTGTTTTTCGTAGACGTCGACCAGGGCCTGGATCACCTGCCGGGGACGCTGCGTGGTGGCGGCGTTGTCCAGGTAGACCAGCGGCATCTTGCCATGCAGCACCGCGGAGAGGATCGGAAAATCGGGCCGCAGCGCTTCGGCATCGAGAGCGCTCATGACGCCTTTCCTTCGGCCTTGGGCGAATAGATGGCCGACTGCAACACGCGCCACGAAAGCAGGCAGCACTTTTGCCGGTTCGGCGTCAACTTCGCCCCGAACAGCTTGAGCATGTCGTCGGCGCTGAAATGCTTGACTTCGTCAACCGTCTTGCCGTCCATTTGTTCGATCAGCATCGAGGCCGAGGCCTGGCTGATGCAGCATCCATCGCCGTCGAAGTAGGCTTCCTTGATCCGGCCCGATTCGTCGATCGCCAGGTCGATGTGGACGAAGTCGCCGCACAGCGGATTGTCGTCCTCGTGAGCATGCGTCGGAGAGGCCGCATGCCCCCGATGGTAGGGCTCCTCGTAATGCTCCAGGATACGCTCCTGGTAGAGTTCGTCTTCGTCGGCGGGCATGGCAACGTTAAAAAAACTGAGTGGCGCAGGCTGACATCGTGCATTCTACACAATGCAGCCCGGGCAGCCAGTCGCCGCCGCGTCAATCGGCGACGGAGACGAGTTCGGTCTGCCACGACAGCCGTTGCACAAGCGTTTCCGCGGACGGACGGGACCGCGAGTTGCGGAACCCCTCGATTAGCGACCGGCAGATGCGAAGCGCGACGCGGGCGACCGCCGTCTCGCCGACGCGCCCGAAGGCGTCGGGCGACGCCGCTGCGTCGAACGGCCCCGATGCCGCTTTCTCCGGCGCGGCGCGGCGATGCGTCGCGGTCGAAAGCCAGCGGCGAGCGATGACCTCAGCCAGCGGAGCCACCTCGCGGGAGAATTCCAGCCGCGCATCCGGGTCGCCCGCGGCGACTCGGCGGCAGAGTTCGTGCAAAGCGCGTTGTTCGTCGCCCATCGATTGCCTCGAAAATCTGGTTCCACTTGATTGATTGTCGTCCGATCCATCGGGGAGAGGTGGTGCCCGATGGATCGGAGCGAAAGAGAACCCGTGCTCGCCTCAGATCAAGCGCTTAAGCCAGTTCAATGTTCGTTTGGCTGGGCGCATTGTTGGGATCGCTAACTGAAATCGTGATATACGGAGATGCCTGGCCAGGGGCGATCATGATTTCAAAACTAAAATCGCCATTTGAGTCCAGAGACACCGGACCGCTTGCTGCACCGCTATAGGAAACCGCGACGTCTTGCAACGTAGGATCTGAAACATTCCCAGAAATCAAAAAGTCGGTACTGCTCAACTGAGTTACGGACCAACCCGTGAGTTGGGGCGGCGGGTCGTAGATGGTTACGTTCGCCGGGGCCGAGGTCGACGATTGTCCCCAGACGTCGGTCGCCGTTGCAGTGATCGTTCCCGCGCCGGTCGCCTGGGACGTCAAAATGAAGGAGCCCGAGCTGTCGGGAGCGACGTTGCCGTTGACGACCCCTGAGATCGAGACGCTGTCGCTGCTGGGATCCATGCCGAAGACGTAGCCTGTAATCGTGACCATGCCGTTGGGATCGGCCAGCGCGTCGTCCAACTGGACCATGGGGGGCGCGACGGCAAGCTCGGCCGAGACCGGCTCCGCAGCGACGCCCCAGATGTCGCTCGTCTCGGCCGTGACCGTGCCGAGACCCGAGGCCAGCGTGTACAGGCTGAAGCCGCCGTAAGCGTCGGTCGTCGCGGAGCCGGAGACGACCCCGGAAAAACTGACCGTCAGCCCTTCCGGCGATCCGTCGTCGTCCACCGAGCCTGAAATTAGCACGTATTTTCCATTGCCCGCCGGCCCCACCGACAGGCCCGTGATCGTCGGCGCGTTGTCCTGGATCGGCGATTGAAACGGGGCGGATGACAATCCCGTTCCACCATCGGAGGCCACCGCCGATTCGATTCCCAAGCTTCCCGCCGTGCCGGTCAGGCTGAAATTGCCTGCGGAGTCCGCGGTGACCTCGCCGGCGACCGGCCCGCTGATCGTAACGCCGATCAACCCTGCGTTCGGATCGGAATCGGACACATGTCCCGAAACATTCACGGTGTGGCCGTCGGTGGGCATGGCGTACACGTAGTCTATGACGGGTGCCGACGACAATAAGTGTCGTCTTTCAAGCGACTCGAATGAGAAGCGCGTTTTTGGCGCGCGGCGCTTGGTGCGGCGAGCAGGCGAGAAAAAGCCAAACAGCATCTTCTGGACTCCGAGAAAAAGGAGAGGGCCGAACATTGTCCCGTGAAGGAAAGCGAAACAGCGTGCGTCCGGCGGCTTCGCGAGGAAGCCCAGCCCCCAGACGGAAAATCGCCTTGAGCAAAGCTTGGCGCATGACCTGCCCGGGCCAAGCAAGGGATTCAAGGGCGGCGTCGAGCTAGCAATCGAGAAGGAACAGAACAACCCGACACGAAATTCGCGAGAAAATTCGTGCGGACCCCTCTAGCCGTGGAAAGGTGCAACATTTCCCAAGAGAACGGCGGTAAAGAAACCTTACCACAAAAAGGACATCCAGGCCGGCCGAATGGCCGAGAACGCAAAAAACCCCGCTGGGCGGCCTCAATCCCGCACGATCTCGTCCAAGACGTCGAGCTGAACGGGAGGCGGGTCCATTTTTCCGCGAGAGCGGTGGCGGAGCAGATCATCGAATCCTGGTCGCGTGCGGACCGCCTCTTGAACTCTCCCGCAGAAGGGATTGGCTGCCGGTTCGTCAAAAGGCGAGCCGCGCTTGACGGCTTCTTCCATGAAGCGAACGGCGAGAAGCCAATCAGGCTCGCCGTCGGCGGTCATCCAACTGTGGATTTCCGCCGCTTTCCACCACGGCCATGCGCGATCGGGCCCGCACTCGATCGCGATTCGGATGTCTTGCTTCGTCCTTGGATCGCATTTCTCTCCGGAGACCTTGCAGCGATCGAATCCGTTGACCGCTCGATTGTAAAACAACGGCTGGAGCTTCGGATCGCGCTCATTTGCGAATGCCTTGCTAGCCCTTTCGATCGCCGATGTAAGGTACTTTTCGGCCTCGATCAAGTGTTTGCCGTTCAAAGCGCCGTTCAAAGACGTGGCCCGCCCCATGTTGTTGAGCATCGCAATGGAATCGAAGTTCTGCGCTAGCGCGGCGCGATACGCGGCCTGCGCGGCACGAGCATCGCCTCGGCGCAGCGCGCAATCGCCCCTACAGGCTATGAGCTGGGGGGACGCGGCCGGGAACCCAGCCGGCGCCGGGCGGAGTTGGGCCTTGATAAAATCGCTCTCGGCCAAGACGTATTCTCCGATCCGATAATTCGCGAAGCCGCGGTAGAACCACAGTTCCCAACGATCCAGGCCATAATGGGCGGCGTGCTCGAAATGTTCGAGTGCTTGCCCATGTTCTTGTTTGTCGAAGGCCAGTTTGCCGATCCGATAGTAGCATTCGGCCGCCTTGCCATGAAATTCCGTTTGCAAATTGGAATCGACCGCTTCTTCAATGTGCTGGTTCGCGGAGGCGAAGTCGCCCGCGGCGACGGCCGCTTCCGCTGCTTTCAACTCGCGTTCGGCATAGGGCGGCCGTGTCGCGAAGTGATACGCCAACAACACCGCCGCGATGACGACGGCTCCGGCCGCCGCCGCCACCCGGCCCCGACGAGCGCGGGCCCATCGCCGCGCCCGCCGTGCCGGCGATAGGCAGCCGCGCAGGGCGGCGGCCAACGCGATGGCCGTCTGCGGGCGCTCGGCCGGGTCGAACGCCAGGCAGCGCTGGATCAGCGACGAAACCTTGGGGTCGATGTCCCGGCTGCGCTCGGCGAGCCGCACCGGGCCGGACCGCTGCCGCTCCCAAAGTTCGGTGGCGAATTCATCGTGGGGCAGGCCGGGCAGGATCGGCCCATAAGGCCATGAACCGCACAGCAGCTCGTAGGCCAGGACTCCCAACGAAAAAAGATCCGAGCGGGGGTCCGCCGCGCCCCCCGCTTGCGGCTCCAAGACCGTAGCATAAAGCTGTTCCGGGGCCATGTAGGGCAGCGTTCCGCCGAGCCGCCGTCCAAGGGCCTGCTCGTCCAGGGCAAGATTGAAGTCCAAGAGCATCGGCTTGCCGCCAGGATCCAACAGCACATTGGAAGGCTTCAGGTCGCGATGGCAAATGCCCTTGGCATGGGCATGCGCCAAGGCATCGGCCAACTGCGCTATCAGATGAACCACGCCCTCGACGTACGGTCTTTTCGCGAGCCGCGGGTCGGGCGGGACCGGTTCGACCGGCTCCCCCACTCGATTCAGCAATTCGATCGCCTGCAACAATCGTTGCGCTCGGCGGGGGGAACCTTCGGGAAACGAAAAGACCTGACAAATCACGTCATCCAGCGTCGCCTGGCCGAGATACGGCATGCAGATCAAGCCCCAGCGCAACTGTTCGTCGTGTCCCACAGACAGAATCTGCACGATATTCGGGTGCGAAAGCTTGCCGAGGATAGCCGCCTCCGAGGCGCCTTCGACGGAAACTTTGACCGCCACGCGCCGCTCGGCGACGGCAGGCTCGGCCGCGACGTACACGCGGGCAAAGGCTCCCAGGCCGAGACCGTCGATCAGCCTGAAGCCGCCGACCATCTCGCCGGTCTCCGGCCAGGCTTCCAGCAGTTCGGAATTCGCTGACAGTCGGCCATTCGCTTTGAGATAATCATGGATGACCAGCATCCGCGCCAGGGGCTGCTGGTAGGCTGCGAATTCGCCGCAAAATTCCTTGCGATCGATCGGTTCCCCGGTTGCTTCCCGCCGGCAATATTCGCTGTAAGCCCGCGACAGCACCGAGTTCGCGCGGAGCGGCAGTTCCGAGGGATCAGGGAATTCAGTCGCGGACAGTTTCTTCATGCCTCGCCAAGATTCGCGCCAGCGGGCGAGCCACGAGCGCTTCGCGGCGCCGTCGCCCTGGCTTCCCGGATCGCAGCCCGGAGGCTGTTCCGCACCCCCCGGGTTCTTCACGATTTCTCTCCGGGAAACAGTTTTTGCATGGCCCGCTGGATGGTTCTGACGCTCAAATTCATGCGGGCAGCAATTTCCTCTTGAGTCATTCCCAACCGCCGGCATTCCAAAATCTGTTGGTAGTGCGGAGGGTGTCCGGCAAGCAACTTGTCTTGCAACTCGTTTGTCACGGCGATTTGGCTCGGCGTGGGCACTCGTCCGGCAAGTTGGGCGGCTTCGAAGGCGGCCGACCCGGCCAAAGACCGTTCCCGATTCAAGTTGTGCTTTTGAGTATGGAACAGACGGCGAAACTCGTCGACCACCTTGTTCTTCGCCACTTGAATGAGGAAGGCGATCAATGCCTCAGGCCGGTCGAGTCGTTCGGCATGGGCGCGATTTGCGAAAAACGAGGCCCAAACCGCTTGCGTAAAGTCGACGGAATCCACCTTGGAGCGCATCTGCTTGTTGAGCTTCTTGCGGACGGCCCAGACCACATAGGGACCGTACTTGTCGAGCAGTTCCTTGATGGCATCTTCGGATCCTTGCCGGACGCGCTCCATCAATTCGGCAAATGCTTGCTGTTCGGATTTTGAGTCATAATCGTCCATAGCTAGACATCCTACCAATGCCATCCGCCGAACCCAAGTTTTTTCGGCCTTTCGGGGGGCATGAGCGGCTGGCTGTTTGGCGCTGGCGCCCCCTGCGCGGAACCGAGCGGCTGTCGGCTTTCCGTCTTCAAAAACTTCTTGCCCGGCCTCATAGGGCAGGCTATCTTAGCTGCGCACCCCAACTTGTAGCGACCATGCGGGGCGAGCATGGAAATCTTCCTTTAGTCGTCGCGGACCATCCTTATCCCTTGGGTGAATCATGAGATTTTGCGTGATCGTGCTGGCGGGCGCCGGCTTGTTCGACGGGGGGGGCGTCGCAGTCCGGGCGGCGGCCAAGCCGAACCAGAGCCAAGATCAACTCGTGGCCGAGATTCGCGCCTTGGGCGGCAGCGTCGAGTTCGACGCCAAATCGCCGGACCAGCCGATCGTCAAGGTCGACCTGGGCAATACTCGCGCTACCGACGCCGACCTCAATCGGCTTAAGTCGCTGAGCCACTTGCGCTGGCTCAGCCTGTGGCGCACCCAAATCAGCGATCAAGGCGTCGAGCATCTAAAGGGGCTGGCCGATCTTGCATGGCTGGACTTGGGGGGCACTCGCGTCTCCGGCGACGGCCTGGCTGCGCTTGCGGGACTGAAAAAGCTGGAAACGCTGACCCTGTACAACACGCACATTACCGACGCCGGGTTGACGCATCTTGCGACATTGACCAACCTGCGCGAATTGGCCCTCTCGGACACCCCCGTCACGGGCGCCGGCTTGGAATCGCTGGCCGGGCATGTGAAGTTGAGAACGCTCCATTTGTTCAGAACGCGGCTGACCGACGCCGGATTGCGACATCTGGCGGGCCTGACCAGCCTTGAGACGCTCGATCTCGGCGGCACGCACGTCACCGACGCGGGGCTCGTGCATCTGAAAGGGTTGAAGAATCTTCAGACCTTGGATCTCAAGCACACCGGCGTATCAGGCGACGGCCTCGAGGATCTGAGCGGGCTCGCCAAACTCCGGACCTTGGATCTCGGATTCACTGCCGTGAAGGGGGCCGGCTTGGCGCACGTCGGCAAATTGGACGGTCTCAGCCGTTTGTACCTGAGCGACACCCAAATCGACGATGACAGTCTTGAGAACCTCAAAGGACTGAAAAAACTGCGCGAATTGGATCTCGGCCTGACTCCGATCACCGATGCCGGACTCGATCATTTGAAGGCCATCGAAGGCTTGCAAGAACTGACGTTGATCGGCACCCAAATCTCCGACGATGGTTTGGCCGCGATCGGCGAACTGGCCTACCTGCAAACCTTGGTGCTCACCGGCGACGAGATTGGAGACCGCGGGCTGGAGCACCTGAAATCGTTGAAGCGGCTGCAACATCTCGATCTGCGTCATACGCGCGTTACCGGCGCCGGCCTAGCGGGCCTGCAAGGTTTGACCAAATTGGAATCGATCGATCTGGGCGACACTCCGCTGGACAACGAGGGGCTTGAACACCTGGCTGCGTTAAAGAACCTTGTGGAATTGAACCTCTACGACACCCGCATCAGCGACGAGGGGCTTAAGCGCCTGACCGGTCTGGCGAAGCTGGAAACGCTCAATTTGCTAGGCACGAGGATCGGCGACGCTGGATTGGCCTCCGTCGGCAAGCTGCCGAGCTTGCGAGTTTTGGGGCTGCTAGGCACGAAAATCACGGACGCGGGACTCGCGAAGCTCAAGGGACTCGACAAGCTTGAGGGGCTCTCGCTGCAAAGCACCGAGGTGACCGACGCCGGACTGCTCGCACTGGCTGCACTGAAAAGCCTTCGCACTTTGAATCTGGTCGATACCCGGACGACGGCCGCGGGGATCGACGCCCTGGCGCAGAAAGCGCCGGAGTTGCGCATCGAGCGTTGAGCTTGGAGCGCGTGACGCGGCCCATCTCGGCCGTACATCGTCTTGTGTTGCGGCGCGGCCGAGGGCGGCCGGGCTACATTGAACGCGGCTGCACCGCATCATCCACTCCTTGATTTCGGCCGGCGCTCGTTAGGGGGCGCGTTCGTGGCGGCGCGGGCCACGGCTTCGATCGCGATGGCCGCCACAGCGGCCCCATAATCGAGATCGATATTGGCCAGCGTGTCGTGGGTGTCGTGATACCCTTGCCGGTTGATGTCATAGTTCTCCATGAACAGCACGACCGGCACGCCGGCGTCGGAGAAAATCTGGCCGTCAGTATTGTAGAGCGTGCTGCGCGGGTCGTAGGGCGGCCGAATCTCTCCCGACAGAAGCGGATGCAGCGCGATTTCCGGCATCGTGGCCCCATCGGCGCTACGTTGGCCGCGCGACCGGCCGCGACGTCCGACGCGATGGTTCCAACGCGGCGCCAACGTGTTCCAGGCCTGGTTGGCCTTGTGGGCCTGGTAGGCCAGCCACATCGAATCGGGGCTGGACCCTGGACAGATTTGAAACAGGTCGCGGTCGCGGTCGTTGTTGTGGGCCACCATGTCGAGCACGTAGACGCCTTGCACGCGCGTCCGAGACAAGTCGTGCGATTTACCATTCGCCAGCTTTAGATTCAAGCTTCCTTCGACGACGCGTTGACAGAGGTGCCGGGCGCCCAGGCAATCCGAGGGAAATTCCTCGCCCGTCAGATGGACCAGCCAGATATCGCAGGCGAGCTTGCCGGCGCGGCTCAGTTCGAGAAAAATAGGCGCGGCCAACATCAGCGCCGCCGTCGCCGAGTGGTTGTCGTCCGCCCCGGCCGCCGCCAGCCGCGGTCCGCCGCCGCCGTGCGTATAGCCATAAACATCTTCCATGTAGGCGGTGTCATAGTGGTCGGCCATGATCACCGCGCGGCGACGGTCGCGCCCAGGGATGACGACCATCAGATCGCGTTCTTCGGTCAAGGCCTGCTGATTGTCGAGCCAGCCGCCCGACCATTTGAAATCGAAGTCGGTGCGCCACTGAAAGGGGAGTTCGCCCGCCAAGGCTTTGCCCGTCCGCTTCTTCCCCGCGATGACCTTCGCATAATAGGCCAGCAAGTGGTCGCCAAGCGCCTCCAGGTCGCGGTGCTGGCGGCCCGGCCGAGCAGCCAGCGTGACGCCGTCTTGAACGCAGTCGGCATTGTCCTTGTTTACGTACATGCCCGTCGACAATTCGGCGATCGTGTTCCAATAGGCCGACTCGAACGACCGCTTGGCCGTGTATCGGAAGGTCAAAGCGGCGTCGGGACCGCGCCCGCGCGACTGGCCGGCTTCGGGTGGCGCGAGCCGGTCCTGCAGCACGTCCGCCAGCAAACCTCCCGCGGGCCCGTTCACGGTGCGGCGCGGCAGCGAAGCGAGCCACTCGTCGAGCGTTTCATGTTTCGCCAACGTCAGCAATTGCCGGGCGAACGGGCGCTCCAGTGGACTTCCGCCGAGCAGTTCGCAGGTCTCCAACAGCTTGCGGACATTGATCGTCGTGCGGTGATAGCGGTGGTCGTGGTCGCAATCGAAGATCGCCGCCGCCGCCACGTGCGATGCGCGGCGCAAGAGTCGGGGCCACAGCTCCACGGCATGCGCCAAGCTCGGTCGCTCCGCCTCGTAGGCGGTCAGATAACCCAAGGGCGCATCGGCTAGCACGACGGCCCTTCCCTGCTCCGCCGACCAGAAGGCCGCCAGGGGGCGGTGCCAATAGACCTCATGCCGGCCGACCCTCATCGCGGGATAGGCGAATCGATAGCCGAACAATCCGCCTTCGGCCAGCCGGCTCGCCGCATGGGCGAGCCGCTGTCGATCGGCCCGCGGCCCGTTGAGCAGCAGGCGATAGTCGCGAGTCCAGATCTCCGAATTCCGAGCCATGGGCTTGCCATACAGCCCAAGGTCGTCGGCCGCGGTGCTGAACAAGACGTGCGCCACCTTGTCCTCGTGCTCGGTGACTGCCAACTCGTCTTCGTGGCGATGGACCCTGGCCCAGCGGTGCGTGCGCTGAAAACGATTGCGGACCGGTCCGTGCGCGTTCGTGGATGCAGGCTCCCCCGGTCGCGGTTCGTGCAGCCAGCCCGATTGCGGAACGCGGATGCCGCCGGGCGCCTCGTGGCGTTCGATTAGATGCAGCAACGGAATCTGCATGGCCAGCGGCAACTCGCGCGCGAGCGACAGATAAGGCTGGGCGCCCCAGAATAGCAGGCTGCCGGGAAAGGGCAGCAGATGCAGTTCCTGGGC
>Ga0134126_10013667_pt1 | contig 10245 bp, 9 predicted proteins | sample KB31752_FD_96881 | JGI IMG/M metagenome (GOLD analysis project Ga0134126, IMG submission 96881) | Terrestrial soil microbial communities with excess Nitrogen fertilizer from Kellogg Biological Station, Michigan, USA - KB3-175-2 | ecosystem: Environmental > Terrestrial > Soil > Unclassified ...
CACCTGCGCGCCGTCAGCCGTGAGGCGCCAAGCGGATCTCCGATGGCCGAGGCCGCGCGGTAGGAGATGACCTGCAACTCGCTGCTGCACCTGCTCAGCCACCCTGCGCAGCTTGGCCTCGTCAGCGCCGCCCCGGACTGCTGCCCGACGCGGTGGCAGAGTCGCAGCGACTTGAACCGGCGGCCGCTGCGGGGGATCAGAACCGGATAATCTGAGTGGTTATCCCGGAAGAGAGCACGAATCTCAAAGACGCAAATAATCGGCAGGGAGGATAGGTCGTGTGTCCGACGCAGCCTGGCTTCCGTGGTTCTGGAGTGGTTTGGGCATAGTGTCGGGCCTGGGACCCGGCCTGACCCGCGAATCGGCTGACGCCGCGCCTTGGCTGTCTTTCTAACGATCCGTCGGCCGGGTCCCAGGTTCGGGCACCCACCGGCGCAGCCGGCCGATCTGCCCGGCCTGGGCTAGAGGCCGGGGTTTCACGGGTCGGCGGCCAGCAGGTGCGTGCCATCCCTTAACCGAGAAAGGGACGGCAATGACCATCGTAGAAGAAAAACCCGCGATTACCGGCGGGGCGGGCACCCACTCCGAGATCCACGTCGCCGCGGCTCTCGATCCCCTGGGCGGGCTGCTGGGGACGGGGGAGTTCCCCGCGACCGCAGCCGGGTACGCCAGCCTGCTGGGCTGGCTCGGGAAGTTCGGGGACGTCGCCCTGGTCGGCGTGGAGGGCACCGGCAGCTACGGCGCGGGCCTGCCCCGGTACTTCGCGAAGCACGGCGTGCGGGTCGTCGAGGTGGACCGCGCCGACCGGCAGGACCGGCACCGTAACGGCAAGTCCGACCCGCTGGACGCGGTAAGCGCCGCCCGTGCCGCCATGTCGGGGCGGGCATCCGGGGCGCCCAAAGGGCGCGACGGGGCGGTGGAGGCTGTCCGGACGCTCATGGTCGCCAAGCGCAGCGCCCGCCACGAGCGGACCCAGGCGGTCAACCAGGCCCGCGCCCTCATCCTGACCGGGCCCGACGAGCTGCGGGACCGGTTCGCAGGCAAGCGCGCCGCCGCCCTGGCAGAGGCGGTCGCCGCCCTGCGGCCCCGCCCCGGCGACGCCGCCGGCTACTCGCTCCGCACCGCGCTGCGCGAGCTCGGGCGGCGCGTGGAGTTCCTCGACGCCCAGACCGGGCGGCTGGATGACCTGATCATCCCGCTGGTCACCGCCCGCGTGCCCGGGCTGCTGCGCCTCTACGGCGTCGGCCCGGACACCGCCGCCCTGCTGCTCATCGCCGCCGGCGACCACCCGGAGCGGCTGCGCAGCGAGGCCGCCTGGGCGCACGTGTGCGCCGCCGCGCCCGTCCCCGCGTCCTCGGGCAAGACCCGCCGGCACCGGCTCAACCGCGGCGGGAACCGCGAGGCCAACCACGCCCTGTGGAGGATCGTCATCACCCGGATGAGCGCCCACCCAGGCACGTGGCGAAGCGTCCAGGTAACGGCAAATTGCTCATTGGATTTCCGGTCGTGGAGGTGGCCTCGCGAGTGCAGTACAGGGGCTGGCCTATACCGCCGCGGAACGGCTGGCTAGCCGGACCATCGCGCAGCTTTATTGACAGCCATTCACAACGAGCCGAGGTCGAGGGCGGGGTTCCAGATGATCTCCCATAGGTGGCCGTCGGGGTCGTGGAAGTATCCGGAGTAGATGCCCCACGGCCGGTCGCGTGGCGGCTCGGTGACGGTTGCCCCGGCTGCTTTGGCCTGGGCGATGACCTCGTCTACCTCGGCGCGGGTGGCGACGGCGTGCCCGATGCTGAACTCGCCCGGCTTCGCCCCGGTCAGGGGGATGTCGGCGTCCTTGGCCAGCTCGGAGCGGGGGTACACCGACAGCATGAGGCCGCCGTCGAGGTTGAACACCGCCGTGGTCCCGTCGGGTGTGTTCTCGTCCCCCTGGAACTCGGCACCGATCAGCCCTTCGGTCGGGAAGCCCATACCGTCGCGGTAGAACGTCAAGGCCCGGTCGAGGTCAGCTACCGCGAGGGTAACAACGTGGATGCGCGGCCTCATGGCCTGCCCTCCTGATTCTGGCGATCATCGTGGTTCAGAGGATAGGCGCGCGAGGCCGGCCCCGCCTTGAACGAATCGGACACCGGGTAGGCAGCGGACCCTGCTTGTGCGTGAGAGCCGGGCGAAGTAGCGTATGCGCGGAATGTGCAACATTGTGTTCGCAATGCGGACAAGCGGCCGCGCGTGCAGGGCGGTGCGAGTGAGGGTCAGGAAGGCAGCCGATGAAGAGTCCGTTGCATGCGATGCTGCCGCGCTTCGCGGTTAGCACGGGAGACCTCGATCATCTCAATTACCAGGACGGCCAGCGGTACGTCGCTGACCTGGAGAACACCGGGTTCGGCATGCTCTGGCTGTCGGAGGTGCTCGGCCGGGAGGCTTTCACGTCCGCGCAGCTCGCCCTCGCGGCCACGGCGAACATGGTGATCGGCAGCGGCGTCGTCCGGGCGTTTGAACGGGTGCCGAAGTCCGCCGCGGCAGCACAGGCCACGCTCGTCGACGGGTTCCCCGGCCGCTACGTCATGGGCCTTGGCGTCAACGCCATTGTCCGCGAGCGCGGGCAGACGCCGGCCGGCTTCATGTCCGATTACCTCGACCAGATCGACGAGTACCACGGCCGCCGCGGGGTGCGCCGCGAGGACGCGCCGCGCGTGCTTGGCGCGTACTCGCCCGTGCTCACGAAGCTCGCGGCAGCCCGCACCGACGGCCTGATCACGTTCCTGGTAACGCCCGAGCACACCGCCTGGGCGCGGGAGGCCATCGGCCCAGACTCATTCCTGTCCGTCTCCCAGTGGGTGATCGTCGACAGCGACCCGGGCAGCGCCCGGGAACTGGCACGCAGGCAGCTTGCCTACTACCTGAAGCTCCCGCACCAGATCAACAAACTCCGGCGGCTCAGGTTCAGCGACGACGACCTCGCCGAACCCGGCTCCGACAAGCTCATCGACGCGGTCGTGTCCCACGGCGCGCCCGACGACATCGCCGCCTCGCTGGACAGGCACCGAAGCGCCGGCGCCGACCAGGTCGTCCTAGGGGTGCTTGGCCCGCCGACAGCCGCCAAGGTCCGCCAGTATCGCCTGCTAGCCAGCGCACTGGGCATCTGAAGCACACGTCGTCCGCTTGCATACCGAGCCGATCAGTCAGGGGTGACGTGGTGGTAGCCGAGGCCGAGCTGGTCGAAGAGGAAAGCGTGACGGTCCGTGGTCTCGTCGATGGACTGGTCGAGTGACCCGGCCAGGTGACCTGTCGACCTTAGCTGCAGCAGTACTGGCCGGTCGGATGACGTCGCTTCCTGGAGCCGGGCCGTCATCTTCTTGGCGTGCCAGGCGTCGACCCGGGTGTCGTTCTCTCCTGCGGTCAGCAACACGGCAGGGTAGGCGGCCCCGTCGACCACGTTGTGGTAGGGCGAGTACGCGAGCAGCACCGCGAACAACTCCGGATCTTCGACGGTCCCGTACTCGGGTGTATTGAACCTCCCGTTGGTGGTGGTCTCGGCTCGCAGGGAGTCCATCACTGGCACTGCCGCGATGACGGCGCGCGCGATATCAGGCCGCTGGGTGAGCACGGCACCCATCAGCAGCCCTCCGTTGGAGCGGCCCATGATCGCCAGCCGCTCGCGGCTCGTGATCTGGCTGCCGCACAGGTAGTCCGCGCAGGCGATGAAGTCGTCGAAGCAGTTCTGCTTGGTCGCGAGTCGGCCCGCGTGGTGCCATTCCTCGCCGAACTCACCGCCGCCGCGGATGTTGGCCACCACGTAGACGCCGCCCTGCTCTAGCCACAGCAGTAGCTCGGGGTCGAACCGTGGCACCAGCGAGATGCCGTAACCGCCGTACGCGGTCAGCAGCGCTGGCGCGGTTCCGTCCCGCGTGGTGCCGGGCGCGGTAATCACGTTGAGGGGGACACGCGTACCGTCTCGCGACGTCGCGAACTCGCGGGTCACCTCATACCCGGACAGGTCGACCGGGGTAGTCGTCCGCAGTGCGGTCAGCCGGGGCGCTTGGCCCTCGGCTGCCACCCACCAGGCCGCCGGTTCAGTGAAGGACTCCCGCGACCACGCGATCCGGTCCGGTCCAAGCGTCGAGAGACCCGCGGAGTACGTGGACACCGAGCTCATCGGCGGGATCTCCACCGCGCGCAGCGGCCGCCCGCTGGTATCGAAGGTGCGTATCTGCTGCGGGCCGCCGTCCATGCCCACCACCCAGACGGCGCCGCTAGTCACCGCGATGCTTTCGATGACCGAGTCGCTCGCCGGCACGATCTCGTGGGCGTCGGCGACTGTGGCACCGCCGGTCACCGGTAGCCGGAGCACCTTGCCGTGCGGAGCGTCCAGACGGGAGATCAGGTACAGCGCGTCAGTGCCGAGCACGGCATCGACGCAACGGTCGGGGAGGCCTGCTACCTGCCACCACGAGTCATCGTCACCCTGGCTCCGGAGGAAGACCTGCCACTCACCGCCGTCGCCCTCCTGCACCCGGTCCATCACCCAGCGGCCGTCGGGCGAGGCGGACAGGAAATTCTCCGCGATCTGTTCGTCGGCGAAGCCGCCGGCGAGGTCAACGTGGTCGTGCGCGCTGCCGAACTCGCGGAACCACACCTGCTGCTTGAAGCCCGCCGGGTCGGCGCATTGGGTGTACCAGAACCCAGCGCCGTCGTGACGCCAGGCCACCGAACCGCCCATCAGGTTCACATGCGGGATCGGCTCGTCGACGACTTGCCCGGTGGCGGCGTCAAAGACGTATAGCGACCCGTCCTCGGTGCCGTGCTCCGACAGTGAGACCGCGACCAGCTTGCCGTCCGGGGACGGAACGAAGAAGTCGATGGCTGTCTCACCAGAGGGGTCAATAGCATCCGGATCCACCACGACACGCTCGGTCGCGAGGTCGAGGTCGTCAAGGTCAGTCAGCGCGACCAGGAACGGCTGCTGCCGCGGCGTCTGCGCCTTGAGCGCGAAGAAGGTGCTCCCGCCGGACACAAGCCGCTTGTAGGTTGTCCGCTCTGCTCGCAGCAGCTGCGCGGCACGGGCCCGCAGCTCGTCTCGCCAGGGGATCCCGTCGAAGTAAGCACGGGTCCGCTGCTGCTGGGCCTTCGTCCAGGCGGCCGTCTCCGCGGAGGAGGCGTCCTCTAGCCACCGGTAGTCCTCGGTGACGTCAACGCCGTGGTAGGTGTCTCTCGTCGGGATACAGGCAGCCCGCATCAAGGGGAGCTCGCTCATGAACCCAGTCAACAACCCAGGCGCGCGACGCGCCACCGAAGCCGTGCCGTAGGTACTAATACGACGTCCGTGAATAGTCACGCGGGAGCGGCCGCCGGATCAAGGTGTCTTGGGCTCAGGCCCGGCGCTTGTGTCCGGCGCGGAGGCCGTCGAGCACGATGGCGATGCGTTTGGCGCGGTCTGCGCTGCTGGCCGCCGGGTGGGTGTCCATGGCGAGAACGGCGGAGGTGATCGCGTGGATGTCCGCGAGGTCGACGTCGTCGCGGATCGTGCCTTCGGCCTGGGCGTCTTCGAGCAGGAGCGCGAGCTCGGCGCTCATCTCGCGTCCGGCGGCCTGCATGTCCTCGTCGCGGTCGGCTTCCTCGAATGCCGTGGCCAGTGAGCGGTTGTGGCGCGCGTGCTCGACCGTCGCGGTCAGGAACGCGATGAACGCCTCGCCGGGGGCATGGTCGGCGCGCAGCTGCCGGGCCAGGGTGGCCAGCTCGCGCAGGCGTTCGGTGATGATCGCCGAGAACAGCGACTGCTTGGTGGGGAAGTGCCGGTGCACGGTTCCTTGCGCGACGCCCGCGCGGCGGGCGATGTCGCGCAGGTTCGCCTCCGGCCCGACCGACTCGAACGCGGAACGGGCCGCGGCGAGTATCTTCGCGCGGTTGTCGCGCGCGTCAGCGCGCAGCGGGCGCTCGTTCACGGGCAAAGGTCCCGATTCGCTAGTAACCGGGTCACGTGACCCGTATAGTTTTAGGCGGGTCAGGTGACCCGATTCTGTCCTCAGGCTACAGGAGACCGTATGTTCCTCGTCACCGGCGCCAGCGGCGCACTGTTCGGCCGTCCTGTCCTCGCTCAGCTTCGCCGGCTAGTGCCCGAGGCCGAGATCGTGGCCGGCACCCGGGATCCCGACTCCGCCCCGGAACTCGCAGCGGCCGGGTTCAAAACACGCCGGGTCGACTTCGACGACCCGGGTTCGCTGGCATCAGCGTTCGTGGGCGCGGCGGCGGTGCTGATCAACGGCACCAACTACGGCACGCCGGTGGAGCGGCGCGGCGGCCAGCACGCCGCGGCGATCAGGGCCGCGGTGGACGCGGGCGTGCAGCGCATTGTCTATACGAGCTGGCCCGACCCTGACCTGTTCCCGCAGCCGCTGATGTCTGACTTCGCCGGCTCCGAGGCGCTGCTGCGCAGCCTGTCGCCTGATGCGACGATCCTGCGCACTACCTACGGCCTCGCGCAGACCGTCGGCCGCGACGTCACGACAGCAGCCGCCAGGGGAGTGCTCGCAGCCCCGGCCGGCCGGGCGCGCACCGCGCCAGCCCACATCGACGACCTCGCCGAAGCCGCCGCACGGGTCCTCGCCACCGACGAGCACCGCGGTAAGCTCTACACGCTCACCGCCGGCGACACCATCGACTGGACCGACCTGGCCCGGCTTGCCGCCACCATCAGCGGAACCCCGGTCGAGTACCAGCCCGTCACCGACGACCAGTTCACCGCGGCCGTCACCGCGCAGGGCATCCCAGCGGACCTGGCCAGCCTCCTGCTCGGCGTCTACCACGCGTTCCGCGCAGGCTGGACCGGCACTCCCACGGGCCAGCTCGCCACGATCCTGCGACGAGCGCCCAGGCCGGCCCTCGACGCCGTCTCCGCCGCCGTGGCCAGCTGACGGCAGCCACGGCTCCCGATAGCGCCATATCCGCCTGATTGAGACTTCGTGTAGGTGCTGTGGCCCTGGCCGGGATGGAACTGGAATCAGGCGTGCCCGTCACGGGTCTGGCCAGTACCTAGAGGATGAACCGTTCGTGGCAGGAGTCGTTCCCCGTGGTCTTCAGTGGAGACTAACTTGGTTGCGGTTTGCCCGGATTGGCTTCGACACTTGTGCCCATGGGTGTTGTGATCCGCGCGGCGATGGCCTGCGATACGGCGTTCCTGGAAGACATGCTCGTAGAGGCGGCGAACACGCCCAGTCATCCAGACCGCGGCCGGGCAGAGACGTTGGCGGACCCGGCTATCGCGCACTACGTCGAGGGCTGGCCGCGAGCCACTGACATGGGCGTGGTGGCGGTCGGGGAACACCAGCGGCCCGTCGGTGCGGCGTGGCTGCGGTTCTTCACCGACGCTGACCCCGCCTACGGCTTCGTGCGCGCCGACATACCAGAGCTGGCTATCGGCGTTGTTGCTGACCGGCGAGGGCACGGTGTGGGCCGTGCGCTGCTGCGCGCACTGGCCGACATGGCCCGGCAGTGCGGTGTTGAGTACGTTAGCCTCAGTGTGGAACGCGCCAACCCCGCCGCCGCGCTGTACCGCGCGGAGGGTTACCGGGTGGTCGATAGCCGCGATCACGCCGACACTATGCTGCTGAACCTGCGGCCGTCGGCAGATGCCGCGACTGCCCCGCCAGCGGCCGGTGACTGATAGCGCAGCCAAACCATCGGTCGGCGTCATCAGCTCCGCAGGACGTGGGCGCGCTCGGTCGCGGTCGCGTCGAGCACGGGTTGACGTCCTCGGTCTAGCGCTGTGACGGAGCGCGCATCTGCCGCCGGAGCGCGGCGATGTCCATCGACGTCCAGTGCTCGATCAGCCTCCCGTCGCGCACCCGGAAGATGTCGATGAACTCGAGTTCCACCCGGTTGCCGGTCGGCGGCAGGTCCCATAGCTCACCGAGGTGCGTGCCGCGCAATGTCTTGCGCGTCGCGACAAGGTCGCGCTCGGCGAGCTGCTCGTTGATCTCCATGGTGGCATCAGGGAAACCGCGCAGCAGCGCGCCGTAGAACGCCTGGAAGCCGCTCGCGGGCCGGGCCGTCTCCGGAACCGGCCGGCCTTCCGGCCGGTAGTGGTTCACGAACTCCGGGTGAAAGGCCTCGTCCGCGAACGCCAGGTCATGCCGATTCTGGCAGCGCTCCACGAACTCAGCCACGACCCGCTTGTTGTCCTCCGCCGACATCCCCGCCTCCCGCCTGCCAGCAATGATGCATCACCGGAGGCGGAATTGAGTAGCTGACCATCCCGGTTTCCATCAGCGGGACCTGGGCGACTACGTCCGCGGACGGGTTCATAACCGATGTCGGCCCGTACCCGACGTGGCTGTGGCCGCGCTCCCCGGTCACGTCTGCCGACACCAGCCACATGCCTGTTTCCCTGACGCGCGCGGCCCGGATCCGGTTGTGTCGGTGCTTCCATTCCTCTGCGGCCTTGCGCTTCATCATGTTCTGGGCGGGCACGAGCAGGACGCGCGCCCGCTGCCCGGCGATGCGTCCCGCCGCGCTGGCGAACTGGGTGTCGCAGCAGATGTTGATGCCGTACCTGAGTCCCTTCACCTCGAAGACCGGGTACTCGTCTCCCTTGGTGAAGGCCGTTTCCCCGGGCATGAGGTGCGTCTTCCTGTAAACGCCCGCGACCTGGCCGTGCTCCAGCACGACGGCTGAGTTGTACACCCTGCCGCCCGAACGCTCGATCATGCCGGTCACCAGCACCGGTGCGATATCCGCGAGCCGGGCCGCCACGGAGCGGAACTGGGCGGAGCCGAGATCGAGAGCGTGGCGCCGCACGTGCGCTTCGGTAACCAGGTAGCCCTGGAGGAAGCATTCAGGGAACAGCAGAAGGTCAGCGCCTTCCGGCTCCGCCCGTTCACAGAACCCCCGGATGCAGGCGACTGCCGCGTCCACGTCGCCGGTGATCTCGGGTGTCTGGCACGCGCCAATTCTCACCTGCCTTCCGCAGGTACCGCGGCCGCGTGGCACTGAGCTCCTCATCGGAACCTCCGGCGAAAACCCCGGCCTTCGGGCCGGGGAGGAAGCCGGGGCCCGGCGAAGCCGAGCTGAGATTTAGCCATAACACCACCTCTGATGCAATTTTTCGTTATAATGTTTGCATGTCCAGATACCGGGCATACCCCACGTCGGAGCAGGAAGCCGCCATGCTGCGGCACTGCTCGGACGCCCGGTACGTCTGGAACCTCGCCGTCGAGCAGCATGCCTGGTGGAAGCCTGGCCGCAAGTCCGCGCCCGGCTACCTGGAGCAGTCCCGGCAGCTCACTGCCGCCCGCGCCGGCAACCAGTGGCTCCGCGAGGGAAGCCAGACAGTGCAGCAGCAGGCGCTGCGCGACTTCGACCAGGCCATGCGGAATTTCTTCAACGGCACCCACCGCCGCCCGACGTGGCGGAAATCCGGGTGGCACGAAGGGTTCCGGGTGACCGGCACGCGCGGACGCGGCTGGGACCTCCGCAGGCTCAACCGCAAGTGGGCGCAGGTCCAGATCCCGAAAGTCGGCTGGGTCCGGTTTCGGCTCTCCGGCCCGCTGACCGGTGACGTGAAGTCGTTCCGGGTGACCCGTGACCGCGCCGGCCGCTGGCACGTCACGTTCGCGGTAATCCCCGGTCCTGTTCCGGCCCCGGGCAACGGGGATGTCGTGGGCATCGACCGGGGCGTCAAGGTCAGCGCTGCCTTGTCCACCGGGGAGATGCTGACGGTGCCCGGCCTGACCGCCCGCGAGGCTACGCGGGTACTGCGGCTGGAACGCAAATTCGCGCGCGCCAAGCGTGGGTCGGCCCGGCGCGGCAACGCCAAGAACCAGGTTGCGCGGATGAAGGCCCGCGAGGCCGACCGGCGCAAGGACTGGGCGGAGCAGGACTCCACGGACATCGCGCGGCGCTTCGACGTGATCCGCGTCGAAGACCTCAATATCCGGGGCATGACCCGCTCCGCCAAGGGCACCGCCGAAGCGCCGGGGCGGAACGTCGCGGCCAAGGCCGGGCTGAACCGCGAGATCGGCAAGTCCGGATGGGGTGTGCTCGTCAGGCGGCTTGAGGACAAGGCCCCTGGCCGGGTCGAGAAGGTACCAGCCGCGTACACGAGCCAGCGCTGCAGCGCGTGCGGGCACGTCGCAAGGGAATCCCGCGAGAGCCAAGCGGTGTTCCGGTGCGCGGCCTGCAAGTTTGCCTGCAACGCCGACGTGAACGCGGCGATCAACATTGCGGCGGGGCACGCCGTGAAAGCGCGGG
>Ga0134126_10013669_pt1 | contig 10245 bp, 8 predicted proteins | sample KB31752_FD_96881 | JGI IMG/M metagenome (GOLD analysis project Ga0134126, IMG submission 96881) | Terrestrial soil microbial communities with excess Nitrogen fertilizer from Kellogg Biological Station, Michigan, USA - KB3-175-2 | ecosystem: Environmental > Terrestrial > Soil > Unclassified ...
GCCTTTTCCGTCGAGGTAGGCTTTTCCGCGAATAGAGCGGCAAACTCTACGTCGACGGAAAACTCTACGTCACAACGTTAGGTTCTGCCGCAATTGCCGCGCCGGCCGCCGTTGATCTTGCCGGACGTCGCCTCTTGACGCGAGGAACCAGCCGCCTAGCTGCGTCAAGTCTCCTAAACCGGGGGCAATCCACCAGTCCGCCGCGCCGCCCGGTCCACGTTCCCGCACCCATCGCACCGGCGGGCCGGGCGGGGTCGGGACGAGTGCGATCGATCCCGGATCCATCGCATCGGGTCAGGGCAGGCGGGGGGTGCCGACGGGGAGCAGCGACGTCGGGAGCGACCTCGGGTCGGCGTGACTGCGTAAATTTGCGTTGCCAGCGATCGATAGGCTTTCTTCATGGCAGATCCGCAGGCAGCTCTCGCAGCTCAGGTGAGCGCGGCGCTCATCGCTGAGTTCGGGCCGGAGTACGCCGATGCCGATCCGGTGATCCGGCCCTCGGCGTTCGCCGACTTCCAGTCCAACGTCGCGCTGTCACTTGGCAGACAACTCGGCCAGCAACCGCGCGAGGTTGCCAGCCGACTGGCCGGGCATCTCGCTGGGTCGCCGATGATTAGCAGCGCTGAGGTCAGCGGCCCTGGGTTCATCAACATCATGCTCAGCGACGAGTGGATCGCGGGCATGGCCAGCGCGCAGCTCGCCGATCCGAGGTTGAACGTCTCGATAACCGACCAGCCGCAGGTCGTGGTTGTCGACTACTCAGCGCCGAACATCGCCAAGGAGATGCACGTCGGTCATCTGCGGACGACCGTCGTGGGTGACGCGTTCGTGCGCGTCGCCGAGCACCTCGGCCACAAGCTCGTCCGCGCGAATCACATCGGCGACTGGGGCACGCAGTTCGGACTGCTGCTTGAACATCTCAAGGACGTCGGCGAGCAGGCCGCCTACGCACAGCTCGCGGCCGGCGAGATCAACGAGTTCTACCAGGCCGCCAAGGCCAGCTTCGACGCCGACCCCGCGTTCGCCGAGCGGTCGAGGCGCAGGGTCGTGGCGTTGCAGGCGGGCGAGCCTGAGACGCTCCGGCTGTGGGAGATGATGGTCAACGACTCCAAGCAGTACTACAACACGGTCTACCGTAAGCTCGGGGTCACGCTCACCGACGCCGACCACGCCCCGGAGAGCTTCTACAACCCGATGCTCGACGCCGTATGCCGCGACCTTGAGCGCGATGGCGTCGCGACGATCAGCGACGGCGCGCTCTGCGCGTTCCCGCCTGGCTTCAAGAGCAGGGACGGCAGTCCGCTCCCGCTGATCTTGCGCAAGAGCGACGGCGGTTACGGCTACGGCACCACCGACATGGCGGCGGTCCGCTATCGGGTCAACGACCTGCACGCCAACAGGCTGGTCTACGTCGTCGGCTCCGAGCAGGCGCAGCATTTCGCGATGGTGTTCGCCGTCGCCAGGCAGGCGGGCTGGCTGCCCGACTCGGTCAGGGTCGAGCACGCGATCATCGGCATGGTCACTGGCGCCGACAGGAAGCGCTTCAGGTCAAGGACCGGCGGTTCAGTCAAGCTGATCGACCTGATCGACGAGGCTATAGCGCGCGCCGAAGAAGTCATCAAAGACAGGTACGACGAACCCGAGCTTCGAGCTCAGATCGCCGACGCGGTCGGTATTGGCGCGCTCAAGTACGCCGACCTTTCGGTCGCCAGGGACTCAAGCTACGCGCTTGATTTCGACCGGATGCTGGCGCTGACGGGCAACACCGGGCCGTACCTGCAGTACGCCACCGCAAGGATTCGGTCGATATTCGCCAAAGCCGACATGCGCCCCGACCAGGCGGCCGGCCCTATCATCGCGAGCGAGAGCGCTGAGCGGCTCCTCGCTCTGCGGTTGCTCGGATACGAGGCCGCGCTCCATCAGACAGTAGACACGGTGGAGCCGCACAAGCTCGCCGCGTTCCTGTTCGACACCGCCAGCGATTTCACCACGTTCTACGAGCAATGCCCGGTACTCAAGGCTGCTGATCCCGCCGTCAGGAAATCAAGGCTGGCACTGGCGGCGCTGACGCTGAAAGTGCTGTTGAGCGGTCTTGACCTGCTCGGCATCCCGGTGCCTGAGCGAATGTAGCGAACGCACATGTCATCAGCGCACTTGCGTTGCGTGATTGTTCACAGAGAAATCCCAGCTTTCACCACCGAATGTCCCAGCCGGACGTGACAAGGTGCTGCCTGTGCACAGGGTCTGGCTACGGGGAAATCGGGTCATCCGCTGGATGGCCGGGATCGCCGTTGCCGCGTTGCTCGTGGGAGGCGGTGTCGCGCTCGGCGCGAACCTGGCCAGCTTGACCTCGGGCAACGCCACAACGCGGGTCGGCGTGACACTGGCTAGCAGCTCAGCGATCAGAAGCGCCGCTCTCGGCGGACTGTCAAGCACCGGACTGACCGGAGCCGGCCGAAGGGTCGACCTCGCCGGACTGCGCACGTGCCGCGCCGCGGCCAGGCAGCTAGCGGAGAGCGGCCATCATGCGGCGGCCCAGGCTAAGCGGCGCGCCTGCCAGCGCGAGTTTCACGCCAGCGGCCTGTTGCTGTTGCGGCGACTGCTGTTCATCGGCGGCGAGCACGGCCAGATCACGCTGCGGACCAAGAAGGGGAGCAGGACGGTCGCGTTCGAACGCGGCGTCATCCAGGCCGCCTCGTCGAGTTCGGTCGTCATCAAGGCGGCCGACGGCACCACGTTGACGTGGCACCTGATCAGCAGGACCGCGGTCGTCCGCGTTCAGCAACGGACGAAGGGCCGCACCAGAGTCGGTGGCAAGAACCGTAAGAACCGCACCATCGACCGCGTTAGCGCCTCGGCGCTCGCGGCTGGCCAGCGGGTGTTCGTAGTCGGTGCCGTGGTGGGCGGCACCGACAGTGCCAGGCTGATTATCATCCGCGGCTAGCCGGAAACTGCCTGACACGGACAACCCGCTCAGACGCCGGCAGCTCGAATGAACCCGCGAGCTGCCGGCGTCGCCTTGTGGGCGCCCGGAGGCGAGCGAGGAGCCAACACCTCCCCCGATATCCTTTACGCTCCTTCTGGAAGAACAGTTATCGAGGCAGCGCACCCGCTTTTCGACCCACCGAACAGTGAGCCGGGCGACAGTCATGACCGACACGGATCGAATTCCACGAGTGCTCGTCGTAGACGACGAGCCGAACATACGCGAGCTTGTCCAAGTCGCGCTGAAGTTCCACGGCTGCACCGTCAGCACGGCGGCGAACGGCACCGATGCCATGCGGCAGGCTGAGGCCACCAAGCCAGATCTGATCGTTCTCGACGTGATGCTGCCTGACATAGACGGCTTTGAGGTCTGCCGCAGGCTGCGGGCCTCGGGCAACGAGGTGCCTGTCATATTCCTCACCGCGCGTGATACCTCATCGGATACGGTGACCGGCCTGGCGATCGGAGGCGACGACTACGTCACCAAGCCGTTCTCGGTCGAAGCGCTCGTGGCCCGGGTACGCGCGGTTTTGCGCCGTGCCGCCAGGTCGGCCCAGCCAACCGAGCCAGGCGTCGTCGACGGCACGTTGCGCGCCGGGGATCTCGAACTCGACGAGGCCATGTGGACCGTGCGCAGGGCGGGCGTTCCCGTCGAGCTGTCACCCACTGAATTTCGGTTGCTTGCCTACCTGATGCGCCACCAGGGCCGAGTGCTCACCCGTGCTCAACTGCTCGAGAACGTGTGGGGCTGGGACTACGCGGGCGAGTCCCAGATCGTGGAGACCTATGTGAGCTATCTGCGCCGCAAGCTCGACCCGCTCGGGCCGCCGCTTATCCACACCCAGCGCGGCGTCGGCTACAGCCTGAGGCTGCCCGAGCAGGCCGCAGCGCACAAAGCGCACCAGGCCGAACAGCGCTGGCACGCGGAGCCTGGCGGCGGATGAAAGGTTACCGCGGACTGTCGCTTCGCAGCCGGCTGCAGCTACTTCAGCTTGTAGTGACAGCCCTTTTCCTGCTTGTGCTCGGCATCGTCAGCACGAAGCTGTTCGCGGATAGCCTCACCAAGCAGTTCCACACCGTCGTGCGTGACGACAGCGCGCGAGGCGCCATCGATATACAGAACAACCCAAATCCGTCAATGTCGGCCGTGCTGATCACGTCGCTGAGTTCGTTCACGAGGATCACGCTGGACGGCGGGCGGCGGGCGGAGAACCACGCGCTGGCCACGGCCGTCACGAAGATGGGGAAAAGCGAGATCTACAAGCTCGCGCAGAGCCAGGTGCTCTTCTCCGTACCGCCATTGGCAGGGGTCGATTACCACCTGACCGCCGTTGCCAGGACGATTCCGGCGACCGAGTCTCCGTTCCACCAAGTCGGAGTGCTCGTCGTGGCCGAAGAGCCGACGCAGGGGAACACGCTGCTTCACCGGCTGATCTGGGCGGAGATCATCACCGGAGGCGGACTGATCGCGCTGCTCGCCGTCGGAGGCCGCTGGTTGATCGCGCGCGGGCTGCAGCCGCTCGACCGGATAGCGAAGACCGCTAATGGCATCACCACGAGAGGCGACCTGACAGAGCGGATGTCAGGGCCAGACGACCGGACCGAGATCGGTCAGCTCAGGGCGGCCATTAACACCATGCTCGACCGGATACAGCAGGCATTCGGCGCGCGGCTGAACTCAGAACGCAAGGTGCGCGAGTTCGCCGCCGACGCATCGCACGAGCTGAGGACGCCGCTGACGACCATCCGCGGCTACGCCGAGCTGTACCGCCAGGGCGCGCTCGGCCCTGACCAGCTGCCCGGCGCGATGCGCAGGATCGAGGAAGAGGCGCACCGGATGTCCACCCTGGTTGCCGAGTTGCTCGAGCTGGCCAGGCTGGACCGTACGTCGTCGCTTGACCTGACCGAGACCGATCTCGCCACCGTGGTCAGGGACGCGGTGGCCGACGCCACGGCCGTCGAGCCAGACCGGCCGATCAGCGCTCAGGCGCCACCCAGGCTGATCGCGATCGTCGACGAGCGCAGGATCAGGCAGGTGCTCTCTAACCTGCTGGGCAATGTACGGGCGCACACGAGCAGGACCGACCCTGTGGCTGTGCGACTCGGCCGGGTGCAGGGCGGCGTGCTTCTCGAGGTCGCCGACCAGGGCCCCGGCATGACCGGGCAGGACGCGGCCAGGGCGTTCGACCGGTTTCACCGGGCGTCCGAGCGAGCCGACTCGGCCGAGACCAACGGCGGCGGCCCGGCGGTGCCGGACTTCTCGGCACGCGGCGGGAGCGGGCTCGGCCTGTCAATAGTGCAGGCGATAGCGACAGCCCACGGCGGGCAGGCGACGCTTGAGTCATGGGAAGGGCACGGAACCAGGGTCAGGATCTGGCTGCCCAACCGATCGACAACTGCCGCCAACGGTTCAGGGCTCTGACACCACACCAGGCTCGGCAGCCGGCAGGTCAGGCACGACGTCGCCGCCAGCGACCTTCTCCCTACTCGCTGGACTCGGCACATGCTCAAAGAAGTAGTACACGGCGATCAGGCCGTAGATCGTCATAACCACGCCCGGCGAGAAGAACGACACGATCGCGGCGATCGCGTATCCGCCGAGCCCGGCCATGAATCGCAGGGTCTTCAGCCGCTCCGGCGGCCGGTCGGCCAGGTGCGCCACCTGCGCCGCGCGCCTGCCGATGTAGACCCACATAATCGAGTAAGCGGTCGCGATCCAGAGCAGCACCAGCCCGTAGGTGACGGTCGAAGCCCGGCCGCCGCCTATCGCCGGGCCGGTCAAGTGGTCAGCGACCAGGGTGGTCGGCCACGGCACAGCCACGACGCCCATAAGCAGTAGCAGGTTCATTATCAGCAGCGGCCGGTTCACCTCGCGCAGCTGCGCGATCAGCGCGTGGTGGTTCAGCCACATGATGCCGATGGTCAGGAAGCTGACCACGTAAGCGATGTACCGCGGCCATGAGCGCAGCAGCTCATGGGTGACATCGGCACCTCCCCCGATGGGCAGCAGGCCGAAGACAAGGACGGTGATCGCGACCGCGAACACACCGTCGCTGAAGGCCTCGGTCCGCCTGGTATCCATCGCTGCCGGTAGCCGTCCGAGCCAGCCGCGCGCCCGGCTCAGTCCTGGCCGGCAGGTTCAGCCGAACCCGCCACGGACCTGGCCAGGAGCTGGGCCACGTCCACCACCTCGAGCGACTCCTTAGCTTCGCCAGAACTCTTCTTGGCTGCGATCGCGTCGCCGAGCATGACCAGGCAGTAAGGGCAGCCGGTCGAGATCGTGTCGGGATCGGTGCCGAGCGCCTCATCGATGCGCTCGATATTGATCCGCTTGCCGATCCGCTCCTCCATCCACATCCTGGCGCCGCCGGCGCCGCAGCAGAACCCGCGTTCCTTGCACCGGTGCATCTCCTGCGATCGCACACCAGGTACCTGCTCCATGATGTGCCGAGGCGGCGTGAACACCCGGTTGTGGCGACCGAGGAAACAAGGGTCGTGGTAGGTGATCTTCTCGTCGATCGGCGTGACGGGCTTCAGCTTGCCCTCGTCGACGAGTCGCGCGAGCAACTGGGTGTGATGAATCACCTCATAGTTCCCGCCGAGCTGCGGATATTCGTTGGCGATCGTGTTGAAGCAGTGCGGGCAGCTCGCGATGACCTTCTTGACCGCTGCCTCGTTCAGCGTCTCGATGTTCTGCTGTGCCAGCATCGAGTACACGAACTCGTTGCCCATGCGCCGCGCGGGGTCGCCCGTGCACGTCTCGGCAGGCCCGAGCACGGCGAACGACACTCCGGCGGTATGCAGCAACTGAGCGATGGCCTTGGTGGTTTTCTTTGCCCTGTCCTCAAGCGCGCCCGCGCATCCCACCCAGAACAGGTACTCAACGTCGTCGCCGATCGCGCCGTCGACCACCGGCACATCGAAGTCGAGTTCCGTCATCCACTCGGCGCGCTTGGACTCGCCCATGCCCCACGGGTCGCCTTTGTTCTCCAGGTTCTTGAGCATCCCAGCGGCCTCGACGGGGAACTCAGATTCGATCAGGACCTGGTGCCGCCGCATGCCGGCGATATGGTCGATGTGCTCGATGTCGACCGGGCATTCGTGCACGCACGCGCCGCAGTTGGTGCATGACCAGATCACGTCGGGGTCGATCACGCCGTTGTTCTCGGCGGTTCCCACCAGCGGTCTTTCTGCCTCGTGCTTGACGGCATCGGAGAGTGCCGCCTTGTCCTCCTCGCCGGACGCGAGCAAGTAAGGCGCCTTGGCGAAGGCGTGGTCGCGCAGGTCGAGAATCAGCATCTTGGGCGAAAGCGGCTTTCCTGTCGCCCATGCTGGGCACTGCGACTGGCAACGGCCGCATTCGGTGCAGGTGCCGAGGTCGAGCATGCCCTTCCAGGTCAGGTCCTCGATCTTGCCGATGCCGAAGACGTCGGTGTCCGGGTCAGCCTCCTCGAAGTCGAGCACTTTGCCGTTGCTGCGCATCGGCTCGAGCGCGCGCAAGCCGTTGGGTCGGCGCGAGAACAGCACGTTCAGCGGGGCCACGCCGATGTGCAGGTGCTTGGAGTAGACGATGACGACCAGGAAGCCCATGATCACCGCGAGCTGGGCCAGGATGAAGGTGGTCTCGATCGCCATGTTGGCACCCGCCGATAGCGGCGACAGCCAGTGGCCGACGATCTGCGACGCGAAGGCACCATGAGCGTAAGGAAAGTCGCCGGTGTTGATCTGCGCACCACGGTAGATCAGCAGCGTGGCGACCACCAGGAAAATCATTAGCAGAACGAGCCAGGCGGCGCCGGTGTGGGAGCCGGAGAAGCGGGACGCCCGTCCTTCACTCTTCGGGGTGTTGCGCAGCCGGATCACGGCGAACGCGGCGATTCCCGCGAGCACGCCGACGGCGAACAAGTCCTCGATGAAGCCGATGAACGCCCAGTGACCGATGCCAGGGATCGCGAACGTCTTGCTGAACAAGTCGCCGTACGCCTCGATGATCGTCAGCAGCAGGACGATGAAACCCCAGAAGGTGAGGAAATGCGCGACTCCAGGAACCGTCCACTGGAGCAGCTTGCGCTGCCCGAATACCTCGCTAGCCTGAGTTTCCACGTCGCGGCCTGGATGCTTCCGCACCGCCTCGATCCGCTCAGGAGCGGGCTGCCCGACGGTTGCCAGCCGGTAGAGCCACCAAAGACGCCTGGCGGCGATCACCGCGGCGGCTACGGTCAGCACGAGTCCGATAGTTATGCGCAGCGCCAAATCGACCTCCGGAGACGGCGTTGGGTGCCAGCGTACGCCGGTCGACCAGCTACCCTTCGATCAGGATGAGCCGGGGCGGTTCGGCGTTGCCATGCGCCGGGTCAGCAAGGAATCGGACTATTGGGTTAGATGACAGCCGTCCAAGAACGACCAGCAGACCAGGCGACACCGGTCGCGTGGCTGCGCGAGTTGTTCGGGCGGCTCTCGCCGACCGACCGGGCGGCGCTCGGCATCTGGCTGATGACCAGGGTCGCCGTGCTCGCTCTCACCTGGCCGGCCGCGTTCATCTTCCGGGGCTCGGCGAAGTTTCCGCAGGGCTGGTTCGGGCTGTGGCAGAACTGGGACGCGGTCAGGCTCGCCGATATCGCGCAGTACGGGTACTTCGGTCCGGCCGAGCGGCTTTATCCGAATCAGATCGCGTTCTTTCCCGGCTTCCCGCTCGTGCTCGACGTGTTCCACGCCGTAATACGACAGTGGACCGTATCCGGGCTGATCGTCTCGTTCGTCGCCGGCGCGGTGGCCGTCGTAGCGGTCAGCCGGATCGCCGAGCGCGACTACCTGCCGGGGCTGGCCCGGGGGGGCGACCCCCCAAACCCCCCCGCGGTGTCGGGTCGCCAGGCGGTGCTGTACCTCGTGGTTTCGCCGGCGGCCATCTTCCTGGCCGCTGGGTACACAGAGGCGCTGTTCCTCGCACTTGCCGCGACTAGCTGGTTGTCGGCTCGGGGCGATCACTGGACCCGCGCGGTGCTGCTGGCGGGAGCGGCCAGCCTGGTCAGGATCAACGGCTTGTTCCTGTGCGCGGCGGTGGCCGTCGAGATACTCAGGCGAGCCGGCCGCCGACGGCTGCGCGCGATGGCCATGTTCGCTCCCGCGCTGGTGCCGCTTGCCTGCTACGAGCTGTACCTGCGCCTGCGCACAGGGAGCTGGCTGGCGTGGCCGCACGCCGAGCAAGCGGGCTGGCAGCGCACGCTCACCAATCCGGTCGATACTTTCAAGACCACGTGGACGGCTGGCTTCGCGCATGAGTTCAGCGCGCCGATAAATTTCGTATTCCAGCTTGAGATCATCGCGGTGCTGTCCGGCGTGATCGCGACGGTCGCGCTGCTGTGGTACCGGCGGTGGCCGGAAGCGATCTACGTCGGGCTCACGATCGTGGCGCTGGCGACGTCGATCTGGTATGAATCGGTGCCGCGGTCGCTGCTGGCGCTCTGGCCGATCTGGTGCGGCCTGGCGGCGCTCGCTGTGCGGCGCCCGTGGGTTGGCCAGCTCTACCTAGCGCTGTCGATCCCGATCAGCATCTCGATCGCGCTGCTGTTCATGTCCGGCAACTGGGCTGGTTAGGATGGCTTGGCGAAAGTAAGCAGCGGTCTGGTCGGGCGAGGTCCGGCGGGGGCGGTGCTGGTGGCAGGCCGGGACAGCCCGGCTTCGTCGTGCCGCTGCCATGTGGCCATGCGGGATAACCCCAGTTTCTCCATGATCAACGGCCCGGTGCGATGGATCCGGGCACCAATCGCTCCCCCGGCACCCCGCCGAGGCTTGGTCCGGTGCGATGGATCCGGGCATCCATCGCACCCCGGCACCCGGCCCCGGCTGGTTCGGTGCGATGGATCCGGGTATTCATCGCGCCCCGGCCCCGGTTCTGGCGTGGTTGGGTGCGATGGATTCGGGGATCCAGCAGGGAAATCGGGTGTGGATTCGGGCATCCATCGCGGCGTCCGGTTGGGTGGCCGATCCGCCCGGCGGTGCGCTCGGGCAACATCAAGCCCATCAGCAACACCAGGCCAATGAGCATCAGGTTCCGGCTAACCTGAGCGAAGAAAGTTGAGTGAGGCGGACTCAACTTGATTTGACTTGAGTCAGTCCCGGTGGCAAACTTGCGCCGAACAGACTCAAGCTTCAGGATTCAACAACAACCCAAGGACTGACACATGGCACGAGCGGTAGGCATCGACCTGGGGACGACTAACTCGGTCGTCGCCGTTCTGGAGGGCGGCGAGCCCACGGTAA
>Ga0134126_10013672_pt1 | contig 10244 bp, 6 predicted proteins | sample KB31752_FD_96881 | JGI IMG/M metagenome (GOLD analysis project Ga0134126, IMG submission 96881) | Terrestrial soil microbial communities with excess Nitrogen fertilizer from Kellogg Biological Station, Michigan, USA - KB3-175-2 | ecosystem: Environmental > Terrestrial > Soil > Unclassified ...
ATTTGCCTGGCGATTTACGAACCAGTAAACAGCGCAAACCCAAATCACCGCAAAGATGAAGAGAGCTGCAAGAATCCGGAACCACACGCTCGATTTAGTCGTGCTCGACATCAGGCCAGAGGATGGGCGAAATCTCTTCCGCGGGAATCGCTCCTTCGCGGATAATTTGCCACTGCATAGGATTGCCGCTTAGATCGACGATGGTCGTCGGCACGTCTCGCTGTGTGCGGCCGCCGTTAACGATGATGGAGATGCGATCGCCCATCTGTTCGCGCACGCACTCCGCCGTGGTGCACTCAGACGCCCCCAGCAGGTTCGCCGAGGTCGCCGTAATGGGGAATCCAATCTCGCGAATGATGGCTACAGGAATCGGGGAGTCCGGCACACGGAGGGCGACGTTACCGGTGTTTGCCGTCACTTTCAGCGGCAATCGCGAACTGGCTTTGACGATGATGGTCAGCGGCCCCGGCCAATATTTCCTGGCGAGATGATGAAATACATCTGGAGGATTGCGCGAGAGATCCGCTGCCTGATCGATGCTCTCGACCAGCAGCGAGAGCGGCTTGTGGCGCGAGCGGCTCTTGATCTCGTAAATGCGCTCCACGGCGCGAAGGTTCACCGGATCGGCGGCGAGGCCGTAGAAGGTGTCCGTCGGCATCCCCAGCACCAGGCCCTGGCGGATGCGTTCGGCAGCGTAACTTACTAGTTTTGGTTCCGGCTGGCTGCTGCTGATCTTCAGAAGTTCTGCCGGCAATTTTTCCTCTTATCGGCGCGAAATAAGTGAAACGGGCGAAGCTAAGCATAAATCATGAAAGCCGCAGCGTCATCCGGAAGTGAAAGTGGCGCAGAATACAATGATTCAAAGCTATGCCGGTATCCTCCCAAAGCGGGCAAAGACTGCGTCCGGTCTCCAGCCGACAAAACGCGCTGGTCAAGAAGCTGCGCGAGGCTTTTGCGCAGGGACCCTCGGATGATGGCTTTTGTGCGGTCGAAGGAATCCGCCTGATCGAAGAGGCGATTCGCAGTCGCCTGAAGATCCACGCGCTCTTTGTACGGGAGTCTGCGCAGGCGAGGGCTGAGCGCATTCTCGATCAGCTCAGCAAACACGCGGAAGCGCTGCTCCTTCCGAATGACGTTTTCGATAGCGCTGCGATAACGGAGCATCCGCAGGGCATCGCCGCACTCGTTCAGATACCTCGTTTCGACCTCGAAGCCTCCCTGGCTCCCAGTCCAGCCTTGGTGATTGTGGCCGCCGGAATTCAGGATCCGGGAAATCTGGGGACGCTGATTCGGTCAGCGTAGGCCTTTGGCGCTGGCTCAGTGATGTCCATTGAAGGTACCGTGAGCCAGTGGAACACAAAGGTAATTCGCGCCTCCGCTGGTTCCGTGTTCCGGCTTCCAGTCATGAAGGTGCCATCGGAAGACCTGACCGCCGAGTTGAAGTCTCGCGAGATTGCGGCACTTGCGCTGGTGGCGCCGCGATTGTTACAAACTTCGGATGCGGACGGAAGTAGTCCACAAAATCCACGCAGATTACAGGACTCGGACCTCACGCGCTCCTGTGCGTTATTGGTTGGCAACGAAGGGGCCGGCATTGCACGCGAACTCTTCTCGGCGATTGATGAATTCGTGGCCATTCCGCAAACTCGGGTGGAGTCGCTCAACGCCGGAGTGGCGGCTTCTGTTGCCTTATATGAAGCCCAGCGCCAGCGGAGCGCGCGCACATGAATCTCTTTTCTTCTTTGCCCGACCGCGAGACAGCGAAGAGCGCATCCACGCCGTTGGCCGAGCGCATGCGTCCGCGGACTCTCGATGAGGTTGTCGGCCAGGAGCATCTGCTCGCGCCGGGCAAGCCACTTCGTCTGCAGATCGAGCGCGATGATCCCGGCTCCATCATCTTCTGGGGTCCTCCCGGAGTGGGAAAAACCACTCTCGCGCAAATCATCGCGCGTGTTACCAAAGCTGATTTCATCGAGTTCTCGGCCGTTCTGAGCGGGATTAAAGAAATCAAGCAAGTCATGGCCGATGCCGCCAAAGCCCGCGATTTCGGCACAAGGACGATTGTCTTCGTCGATGAGATTCATCGCTTCAACAAGGCCCAGCAGGATGCGTTTCTTCCTCATGTCGAAAAAGGCAACATCCGTCTGATTGGCGCGACCACCGAGAATCCGTCGTTCGAGATCATCTCGGCTCTGCTCTCGCGTTCGCGCGTGTACACGCTAAAGCCACTGACCGAAGGGCAAATCGTTCTCCTCATGCGCCGAGCCCTGGCCGATCGCGAGCGCGGTCTCGGAGCGATGGACGTCGCTGCCGAAGATGAGGCGCTTGCAAAGATCGCAGCTTATGCCAGCGGTGACGCTCGTTCTGCGTATAACGTACTGGAGATCGCTGTAAAGCTGGCGCAGGACCATTCTGGGAATAGCAACCGGCCAGTTATAACGTCCGAGATCGTCACCGACGCTCTGCAAAAGCGTGTTCTCCTCTACGACAAGTCAGGCGAGGAGCACTACAACCTCATCTCTGCGCTGCACAAGAGCGTCCGCAACAGCGACGTCGACGCCTCACTCTATTGGCTCGGGCGCATGCTGGCCTCCGGTGAAGATCCGCTCTACATCGCTCGACGTGTTGTCCGCATGGCCGTGGAGGATATCGGGCTCGCATCTCCACAAGCTCTAGGCATCACTCTCGCTGCTCGCGACGCTTACGATTTTCTCGGCACTCCCGAAGGAGAACTCGCGCTCGCGCAAGCCGTGGCTTATCTCGCGCTGGCTCCAAAGTCGAACGCGATCTACACGGCATTTGGAACTGTCACAGAAGATGTCGAGAAGACCGCCGCCGATCCTGTTCCTCTTCATCTGCGCAATGCGCCAACCGGTCTCATGAAAGCCTTCGGCTACGGCCAGGGCTATCAATACGCCCACGACCTGGAATCCAAAGTCGCCAATATGCAATGTCTTCCCGACAACCTCCGCGATCGCCGCTACTACCACCCGACTGTGGAGGGCTTCGAACGCGAACTCAGCAAGCGAATGGAAGAGATCGCACGAGCAAAGAGCGAAGCCGCAAAAGATCATAAAGAGTCTGAATAATGCCAGAATTACGAGAGTGCCGAGCTTTTCGCGGCGCAGCTGGGGGGATCAGCCTGGAGTGCAACTGCGGGTGAACGCGCTCTGTATGATCCTTCATTCGAAGCTGCTGGTGCAGGAGCGGCGAACCGTTCAGTCGGTAACATCGCGGCTCGGCTCAGGCGGCTATAACCGCCGATTGACGACTAAGTTGCAGCAAAGCAGCAAAGCTGCTGGTTCGCAGCATCTAATAATGTCTGCGCACTGCAGGCTCGGGTCGTAGACCCTGAAGAGGAATTGCGAGGACGCGTGAGTTCTTCCGGCGTACGCAAACAAAGGAAAAAAGACTCGATTGGCAAGGCTACCGGCAAGCAGCCGAACGCTGCCGCATCGCCGATGAATGTGATTAAGCAGCTCGAGCGAAATCTTCGGGAGAGCGAGCAGCGGTTCAAGGTGATTACCGAGGCCATGCCAGTCATGGTCTGGATGTCCGGAACGGACAAGCTCTGCAACTACTTCAATAAGAGCTGGCTTGATTTTGTCGGCCGTACGCTGGAGCACGAATGCGGGAACGGCTGGGCGGAGAACGTGCACCCAGACGATTTCGAACGATGCCTGCAGATCTATGTCAGCTCGTTTGACGCGCGTCAGCCATTTGAAATGCACTACCGGCTGCGGCATCATACCGGTGAATTCCGCTGGATTCTTGATCATGGAGTTCCTCGATTCGCGCCGGATGGAACCTTCGAGGGTTATCTGGGCGGGTGTCTTGACATCCACGAGCAAAAGGAAGCGGCGGAGAAGATCAAAGCTGCTTTCCTCGTGTCGCAGCGGCTGGCAGCGATCGTCGAGTCTTCGAATGATGCCATCGTGAGCAAAGACCTGAAGGGCATCGTGACCAGTTGGAATCCCGCCGCAGAGAGAATTTTTGGCTATAGGCCCGAAGAGATGATCGGGCATTCCATTCTTAAGGTGATCCCCGCGGAACTGCAAGGTGACGAAGAACGCATCCTTGCTTCGATTGCCCGAGGAGAACGGATCGAGCATTTCCAGACCGTACGGCTAACCAAGAGCGGCAAGCGGATCGACGTTTCTCTCACCATCTCGCCAGTGAAAGACGACACAGGCCGCATCGTGGGAGCTGCGAAAATCGCGCGCGACATTACAGAACAGAAGAAGGCTGAGCACGCGTTACGAACTAGCGAGAAGCTAGCGTCTGTTGGAAAGCTGGCCGCGACTGTCGCCCACGAAATTAACAATCCGCTGGAAGCTGTCACCAACCTTGTCTATCTTGCAAAAGATCGGGCAGTGCGCGACGATGTGCGCGAATTTCTTGCCGATGCGGAACGAGAGCTGGACCGCGTCTCGCATATGACCAAGCAGACACTTGGTTTTTATCGCGACACGACGACGCCAAGCTCTGTAAAGATCGGCGAGCTGCTGAATCCGCTCATCGCGGTCTTTGGATCTCGCAGCCGCAACAAGGGAGTTGAAATTTGTCTGGAAATTCTCGAGGACTCGCAGATCTACGCTGTTCCGGGTGAAATCCGCCAGCTCATCGCAAACCTCCTGAGCAACAGCATCGACGCCGTGCCGGCTGGCGGGAAGATTCGCATTAGAGTCTCCGGGCACAGCGATCATCCCGTCGAGGCCTTGGCTGGGGTGCGGATCACCATCGCCGATTCCGGCCCAGGCATTCCCGCAGAAGATCGCCAACGACTTTTCGAACCTTTCTTCACTACGAAGAAAGATGTCGGTACCGGTTTGGGCCTGTGGGTCTGCAAGAACATCGTGGACAAGCATCACGGATCGATTCGCGTGAAGAGCAGTGCGGAGCCCGGCAGGAGCTGGACTGTGTTTTCGGTGTTTCTGCCATCGCTTCCCGCGGAAGCTCCGGCTCTCAAGCAGGCAGTGTGATAAATACGCTAAACCTAAGCGCGTTTGTGCGCCTCAGCGGCAGTGGTCTTCTTCTCGTTAGATGGCTCACCAGGACACCATCACCGCCTCGGGCACATCCAGGGCGATGCTGATGCTGCGGGCGCTCTGATTCATGTCGTACTGCGGCTCGCCGTCGTTCGCCCAATCGCTGCCGTTCCAGCGCACACGCTGGACGCGCACTCCTCGAATCGTCGGCCAGGTCAGTGTCGCGTCTTTGATATCAACCGAAGCGCGAAAGCCTGCTATTAAGAATTCATGACCTCTGGTATGGATCACAATCGCTTGGCCGTCATGCGCGCCTTTTACGGAGACTGAACTTTCGCCGATTTCTTCGTTTCGCGAAAATATTTGGCCCGGCATCTCTGACATGAACACTTTGAGGTCGTCGCTAGCGGCGTAGAACGAAATTTGCGGAAGCGCCTTTCTGATCGAGGTGTACGCATCGCGCAGTGCGAATGCGCCGTTTGCCAGAGTACCGTCGTGCCGGACGTAAGGTTCATACGGCTCCGGGTACGAATCGGTGAGTGCCCAGGGCGCGAAGATCGGAGCCCCGAATTCGCCAATGGCGATGTAGGCGAGCCGCGAGGCGATCGAACTGGCCCCACTGTTGGTTTCCGTAATTGCTGGAAGATTTCGTCCGACGCGGTAGCGCATCAACGGCTTCCTAAGTTCCTCGATTGTGCCTTGCGCCGGCTTCGCGCAATTGTTATCGGGAGTCCACTCCGCACAGAAATACGAATTGACGCCGATGAACGAAAGGTTGGGACAATTCTTTAAGTAGGTAGCAACATCTTCGCCGGGCGCTCCGCCCGTCATCCACTCGGCAACTTTGCCTCCAACGTAGTTGTGAAAGAACGGCAGCGGATAGACTTCCGCGCCGGCATCGGTCAAGCGCCGAATCCAATTCGAGCTGAACCTTTCAGCGCTGTACTTGAGATCGTCGGTGAAGCCTTGTTGCTGAAAGATCTTGTTGGATTGCGGCGAGTGGTCGCGCCACAGCTTGGGATTATGCCGATCTGAACCAAAGGTAGAAATCTCGTTCTCCACCTGAATCATGATGACGGTATGCGTCGTGGAATCGACATCCTTCAGGTGCTGCATAAATGCTCGGAACGCGGCGATTTCGCGCTCGATGATCGCGTCGTAGTCATAGGAAGCCACGTTGTGGTGCACGACGCCATCGCCGTCGACGGGGCGCGGATAAGTTTTCTCATCCTCGATGATGTACATCGGGGCATACACCGCGCCGGTCAGATTGTTGTAGAGGGTTCCGTCGCCGCTGGCGTAGTGGCCAAACCAGTTGAGCACGAGCTTGAGGCGGTGCTGCTCCGCAAGTGCCTTGGCGTGATCGACGTAAGAAAAATCGTAACGTCCTTTCTCCGGCTCGACCATCGACCATTTCACCGGCACCTTCAAGGCGTTCAATCCAATTCTTTCTGCGGCGGGATACAGATAATCGTAGGCGCCTTGAGTTTCGTGATAGTGGCCGATGATCAGATCCCACCATGGAATCTCGACGGCAAGCACGGTGAACGGATAACCGTCCACGTACAAAATTTTCCGTCCGTTTGCCTGCTCGAAATGCGGCGCCAGATTTGCGCTCACCGGAACGTGCCAGGCATTGTTATTTGCCGCTTCTACGAGGGCCGCAGACGTTTGCGCACGCACGGTCATCGCGGCCGCTATCATTGCGGCAGCCAATAAAATTAGAGAGCGCCGGCGTTGCGCCGCTCGGCTGGATATTGCAAAGAGGACAGCAAAACTTCCCAGCACCCGAGAGGTGCGCGGAATTAACCGGCTGGAGTCTTGCAACGGGTCACCTCCTGATTGGCTTCAATACGACTGTCCTGGGCAGAAAAAAAGGGAGCGCATATTAGCGCTCCCTTTGATAACTGCAACTTTGCCTTTACGCAACTCTTTTCAGAAATACAGGTGCAGACCGAGCTGCAAGGTCCGGCTGTTTACTGCCGTGCGCGTAATCACGCCGAAGTTCGGCTGCAGCGGATCGGAAACCGGCTCCGCGAATTGCGCATGATTCAGCACGTTGAAGGCATCTGCTTGGAAGGTGAGACGACTCGCCTCGTTCAGAGGCAGCTTGAAATCCTTCTGCAAAGATAAGTCGAGGTTATTCACACCGGGATTCCGCAAGCTGGAGAAGTAGCGCGGCGCATTGCCGAAGGCCTTGTGGACGTCGAACGGTCCGGTGAGATCGACGAGGCCCTTCGCCGGACAAGTGCCGGAGAAATCGAACGCGCCGGCATTGAACCACTGCGTCGGAGTCTGCTTAAAGCCGGAGGGCAGCGGATTGCCGATCATCATGGGACGATCTTCGAGCACGCCAGCACCGTTGCAGAATCCATATGCGTTGTCGGTAATTCCAAAAGGCGTGCCGTCACTGATTGTATAGATCCCCGCAGTGCGCCAGCCGCCTAGCACCTCACCGGCGACTCCCTGATTTAGCCAGCGCTTGCCCGGCCCAAACGGCAGTTCGACGATCGGCGCGATGGTGAAGCGGGCGGGAACGTCTCCCGCGCTCACCGATCGCTCGGATTTGCGGTTGTAGAAATCCTGCCCGAGAACGTCGAGCGACCAGAAACCGCCCCAATCTGAGGATGAATCGTCCATCAGCTTGCTCCAGGTGAAGTTCGTCAACAACGAGAAACCGTGCGAGAAGCGGTGATCGATTTTCGCCTGCAGAGAGTTGTAAACCGAGCTCGACAGACCCCACCAACCGGGATTAATCGTCAAACAACAATAAACTGAGGAGCCGGCAGCGTTCAGCGCCGCCGCAGCCACCGGACAGTATGGCGTCGTTGTCGCGCTAAATGCATCTTTTAGAGCTGCGGTACTCTGTGGAGTCTGCTGGCAGATGTTGTAAGCATAGTTGACGGGAAGATGTGTTCCGTGACTGCCTACATACCCAACCTGCGCTACAGTTTGACGTCCAAGCTGCTGCTCGAGAGTGAAGTTCCACAACTGCATGTAGCTCGGAGCTTGACTTCGCGGCGCCCAATAGCTGAACGAAACATTGCCATTGACGGGAAGCGGCGCGGTAATCGCTTTTGGGTCGGGGCTGGTGATGGCGGGCAGCGCGGCCCAATTTGTGCCGGCTGGAATCGGCGTATTAGCAAGCAGGTTCGGACCGGGCTGTCCGTCTCCGGCGCGTCCGTGGCCTGTCGTACCCGGATAGGTGATCCCATATCCGCCGTGTACCACGAATCCGCTTTTGGGATTCCATGCGAAGCCGATGCGTGGGCCAAACTCGTTCCACCACGTATCGAAGGGTGTCTCCGGCGCATTAACTCCGAACTGCTCCCATTTCGCCGTATATGGATTGAAGAACGCGAGACCATTATGGGTCTCATGGAATGAGTAATCGATCTGATAACGCATTCCCAGATTCAGCGTCAGCTTCGGAGTGAGTTTGAAGTCATCCTGGACGTAAAAGGCATCAGCCCAGGCGCGGGTTGAGACCATTGCATTCTGTACTTGGACTTGGCTGTTGCCGCTCACCGCTCCAAAAAGGAAGTCGGCCAAGCCGTTGCCGGTTTGCGCTCCGGTGAAACTGAAGCTTCCGACGACTCCATTAGGCTGGTAATTGTCGATCGTGTAGTGGCGGAATTCAGCACCAACCTTAAGGTTGTGGCGTCCCACGAGTTTCGTGAGCATATCGCTCAATTGCATTGTGCCCGCGGGTTCGTACAGTGTTTGTCCTGTGGCCAGCCCGGTGTATCCACTAATGCTTACGCCAGGAGTGCCGCACTTCTTGCCGGACGCCGTGCCCGGAACGCTCGCGAGACAGTTCGGAATCCCGCTCAAACCAAAATCCGACGGAGCCGTGAAGCCTTGTCCGTAAGTGGCGCGATCGCCGATGCGATGCATGTACCCGAAGCGAAAATCGTTCAACAGAGTGGCGCTTACAGTGTGCGTCCAACCTAATGTCGTGGAGTAGTCGTCTGTTTTGCTGATCTGTTCACCCGCTGGGCCAACAATCAGGTCGTATGCGATGCCCTGTCCCTTCTCACGATGCAGCACGCCAAACACATGATCTTTTTGCGATAGATTGTAATCAATCCGAGGATTGAATCTGTTCAACGAATCATTGAACGGCGGGCTGAAAGTTAGTTGGCTAGTGCCTGCTCTCGAGGCGACCGTGCCGTTGGGAATCACGGCCAGCAACTTTTGACTGATCGAGCTGATCTGGCCGGAAGGAATGGTGTTGAACGGTACGGGATTCTTTGTGCCCGGAAAGAAAATCTGGCCTTTCGGATCTGAGCACGTGCCCGAGGCATCAAATCCGGTCGTGCACAGCGCGCCAAAATTCCCACTTCGGAACGAAGCGTCGGGCAGGTTGGCGACCTGAGGCGAGGTGCTGCCGTGCTGCCGAATTCCCTGGTAATCGACAAAGAAGAACAATTTGTTCCTCATGATCGGACCGCCGACTGAGCCGCCGAACTCGTTGTAGTCGTACGGGTTCTGTCTGTCGGGTGGACGATTGAAATAATTCCGCGCGTCGAAGTTTTGATTTCGGTTGTACTCGTAAGCAGAACCATGAAATAAGTTGGTTCCGCTCTTTGTCACGGCTGTAATAATTCCTCCACCTGCCTTTCCATACTCCGCCGACATACTGTTGCTCTCGACGCGAAATTCCTGAATGGAATCAACCGATGGACTTAGCGCCTGACCTCCGAACACGGGCTGCTCGATGGTTGCTCCATCGAGCACGTAATCCTGATTGCGAGGACGGTCTCCGTTGATGCGAAGATTGGCATTGTCTCCACAGCCATCACAGCCAAGTTGCTGGGAGACTCCCGCTGCCAGTGGAATGAGGCTGTAAATATTCCGTCCGCTGCCGCTGAAAGTTGGCAGTTGCTCCAGTTGCCGACTGGTCACGGTTTGGCCGAGGTCCGATTGCTGCGTTTGCAAAATCGGCGCCTCGGATGTGACCTCGATGACTTGCGAGTTCTCACCGATCGACAACGTAAGGTTAACTTTCGGATTCGCGTTTACTTCGAGCGCGACGCCTTTGGCCAGAGCCGCCTTGAACCCTTGTGCTTGAGCCTGCACGTCATAGACGCCGGGATTGAGACTGGTAGCGTTGTACAAGCCGGCGCCGTTCGTGGTGTACCTGCTCACAACTCCGGTATTGACGTTCGTGACTCTAATCGTCGCTCCCGGTACTACTGCGCCGGTAGGGTCGGTGACAGTTCCGCTGATGGTACCGAACAATCCCTGGCCTAG
>Ga0134126_10013674_pt1 | contig 10244 bp, 10 predicted proteins | sample KB31752_FD_96881 | JGI IMG/M metagenome (GOLD analysis project Ga0134126, IMG submission 96881) | Terrestrial soil microbial communities with excess Nitrogen fertilizer from Kellogg Biological Station, Michigan, USA - KB3-175-2 | ecosystem: Environmental > Terrestrial > Soil > Unclassified ...
CCTTTTTTTGCCATCAGTTCCAGTGTCGAGTCTGCCACCTCATAGCCGTGCTCGATGCCGTCCACCCCGGCCACCACCGCATTGTAAACCGCCTGGTTGTTCGTCGCATGCGCCGTCACGCGGATATGATACCGATGCGCTTCACCCACTATCGCCTGCATTTCCGCTATGCTCAGATAAGTGTTGTTGGGCGTATTATTCGAATAGATCTTGATCACGTCCGCACCCTGGGTAATATTTTCCCTGACAGCCTGGACGCCATCATCGGGACCCCGGACGATCCTGTATTCGTCATTGATCACCGACTGATGCTTATAGATCGTCCCGGGCATCTGGCCGCCCTGCGAGGACAGGCCTTTACCCGCGCACCGCATTCGCGGACCGGCGACAAGACCTTCCCGGATCGTTCTGCGCAGGGCGATATCGGCAAACTCGCCCGAGTTACCCAGATCCTGCACCGCGGTGATCCCTGCTTCAAGATATGCCCGGGCCCGTGCGGCGCCGTAGATCGCCCGGTAGGCGTCCCCATCCATCATCAGCTGTCTGGCCATATCCAACCCATCGAAGTCGTTGCCCGGATGGAGGATCTCCCTGTTAAGCAAATGGGTGTGGGCATCGATCAGTCCCGGCAGGACGGTGTATTTCGAAAGATCGATGACCTGGCGGTGCCCGGTCTCGCTGTCGAACAGGCTGCCTGCCCTGATCAGGTATTTGGTATTGGTTTGCGCAATGGCGATGTTGGTCAATGCCAGGAGGAGGAATGGCAGGAAGTTTCTCATGATGCAAGGTTTTGGGCTCCCGAATTTACTTAATTTTGGCCCATGGAAACCACGCCCGGCGTCGGCCAGAAAAACATCCTCGGTCTGCAGCTGCCCACCGATCCGCGCTGGGTCGATCTGGCCGCTATCTCATTGGAGGATATTCTTACGGATCATGCCTGGTGCGAACAAAAGGCCGCCACCAGCTGTATCTCGATGATCCAGCGATACCCCAACCGGCAGCGTCTGGTGGACGATGTTTCACCCATCGTCACCGAAGAATGGGGTCATTTTCGCCTCGTACTGGCAGAACTGCAAAAAAGAGGTCTCCGGCTGGGGCCGCAGCGTAAAGACGAATACGTCAACCGGCTGATGGCCTTCGAAGCGAAAGGCGGTAGCGAAGAACAGCGCTTCCTGGATCGCCTCCTGATCTGCGCGCTGATCGAAGCCCGTAGCTGCGAGAGGTTCAAACGTCTCAGCGAAGGGCTCGAAGACCCGTATCTCCGGCAGTTTTACCGGCGGTTCATGGAAAGCGAGGCGGGGCATTACCACCTCTTCATCGAGCTCGCAGAATCCTATATCGATGCCGCCGTCGTCCGCCGACGCTGGGCGGAATGGCTGGAGTATGAAGCCGGCGTCATCGCTTCCCTCGAAGTACGAGGCGACCGTATCCATTAACGCACATGCGCACGCAGCCGCGATACATACACCTCCACAAACTCCCCCACCCGTTTGCGCCGATACTGCATTACCCATCTCGGGTGCGGCAACGGCACTATCTCGTGAAAAAATCCATGCTTTTCATTGATGCGGCTGAAATACTTATAGTTGGTCCCCTCTCCCAGACAATAACACACCGGATAGGTCGGCATCGTTTCCAATTGACGGCGGATACATTTTAAAACGAAAGGCTCTGCATCCCGCAACAATTCCTTATCGTCATAATAATTGAGGTTCTTGCCATGCCGGACAAACCCAAGCGGAGACAGCGCCGAAAAGAAATAGTTCCCGTAAAATGTCTCCACCCCGCCATAGGCTTCTATCATCGAATAGATGAATTGAGATGAAAGCTCGGCCTGTTTTTTCCAGTCATTGGGGATCCCACAGACATCGGCCAGCCGTATCGGATCGGTAAAAGGGACTCCCGTCACTCCCGCTCCATGACGTCCCGGGTTGATGCCGAAGATCAGGGCCCGTGGCCGGCTATCGGAATAAAATTTCTCGTAGAACCGGCTCGCCAGCGCCCATGTTTCCGCATTTTTATAGGGATTCATGATCGAGACGCCTTCGGGTAAGGCAAAATTGGGCCGCAGCCCTTTGTAGAAATCGAGGATCGCCTCGGCCTGCGTAGACGCAGTATCTTTCATCGCGCTAAGGTAATCAAAAACACGGCTGGAACCGGTCGCTCACCGCCCTTGTCCGACGGGTGGATGGTCTCTTTACCATTCACCAGCATACAGCTGCTGCCGCCGCCGTCAAGATTGATGGCCTCATAACAGCCGAGATCGAGAAGGATCTTTGCCTCCTGCGCCAGCGTCACGCCCGCAGCCACACCCGGCGTCCGCCCCTGCACCGCCAGCACGATGATCCGCCCGTCCCGCGTATAGCCGATGGCCGACCGGGGATGCATATCCTTTTCACCGTGGATAAAGAGGCCCTCTTCTTCATTGGTGACACGCACACGCCCGTCATATACCAGCACCGGGCCGCCGCCTACGGCCGTCTGCATCTTCCACCGCCGCCAATGCGGATCGCGCATCTCCGCTAATGTCGGGATCGAGTCGGCGCCCGTAGCTACCACCGGTCCGTCTTCGAACGCATAGGGCAACGGCTGCGTCGTATCCGTAAAGATCCAGGCCACATCCGCCTTACGGCCGGCGGTAATGCCCAGTGCGCTACGGGTCGTATAATGAAAGATCGAATCCTTTTTTCCTTTTCGCGAAGGTTGATTCCACGCGAGCATTTTCCCGTCCCGCATTACCAGGTTCAGATTGCCGTTGGTGGCGAATGAAAAGAAGGACGTATTGATCACCAGCAGCGGATGCCCTTCCTGCCCGTAGTATTGGGCCGGCGTATACCGCTTGCCATAGCCCACCTGCGCGGTAAAGCCCAGTTCCTTGTCGCGCAGCGGCGCCGAGACATAATAGGCCACCTGCGGACGTCCATCCAGCGAATCGGCCGTCCTGTAGACATGCACCGATGCCGGTAAAGGACCATAGTCGCCGTCCACGTCCTGCCAATGCCAGGGAGCCGCGGAGGCCGCGGAAGCCGCCTTGCTTTTCTCTACCACTATCGAATCATCGGGGTCATGCGCCGTCTTATTCTGCGCGCTCGCGGAAAAAGCACATCCCGCAAATACGAATAAATACAAATATGTTTTCATCGTCGGCAAATTACAACTCCGCCAGCTTTTTCAGCAGTTCATCTTTTCTCCGGGTGGATACTTCGATCTCGGTATTGTCCGACATACGTACGGATCCGCCCTTGCCCTTATGATAGCTTTTGATACAGGCGAGATTGATGAGGTGAGAATTGTGAACGCGATAAAAGTGATGTTCCTCCAACAATTCCTCGAATTCCTTCAGCGTCCTGGCAACGGTCAGCTTCTGCCCGTTTGTCAGGAATATAGTCGTGTAGTTGACATGGCTTTCGCAGCGGATAATGTCCTGCACCGGCAGGAACTCCATCCCCTTAATTGTGGGCACGCTGATACGGCGGGGAAGCCCTGTTCCATTGCGAAGGTTATCCAGCAGCGTTTCGAATCGTCGGGCGGTATCTTCTTTTGTGCGCCGCTGCTGAAGCCGTGACACGGCCTGAAGCAGGTCGTCAGGATCCACCGGCTTCAACAGATAATCGATTGCGCTGAACTTGAAGGCCCGTATCGCATATTGCTCGTAGGCGGTGACGAAGATGATGTCGAAATCGATCACCGGGATCCGGTCCAGCAGATCGAAACCCGTTTCGTCATGCAGCTGGATATCCAGGAATACCAGCTGGGGCTTAAGCCGAAGAATACTCCTCCATCCGTCCTCCAGCGTCGAAGCCGCGTCTGCCAGCCGGATCGTCGAACCGCATGACGCGGAAAGGAGTCCCGACAGGTGGCGGATACAATGCGATTCATCGTCGATAATAATTGCGTCGATCATGAATGCTTAATAGTTTAATTCCAATGGAAGACGCAGCTCCACCCGCGTTCCATCGGAAAGATCGAATATCTCCAGACCCGCCCCTTTTCCCCTCGTCTGATTGAGGATATCGAGCCGGTCCTGGGTGATACGAAGCGCCATCGAACGTTTTCCAGCGGGTGTGCGCTTTGCCGCCTCCTTACGTCCGATGCCGTTGTCCTCCACGATATAGCACATCATTCCATCGCTCCGGTGGATGCGGATCGAAAGTTGACCCTGTCTTCCCGAAAGCCCGTGCCAGATGCTGTTTTCGACAAAGGGCTGCGCGATCAGCGGAGGCACCATCGTAACCTCCGGATCGATATCCTTATCGATGACGATCTCATATCGGAGTTCGTTCCGCAGCCGCAGCGTCTCCAGTTGGATATACGTCTCCACTACCTGCAGGTCTTCCGCCAGCGTGATCTCGCTTTTTTCGGAATGTTCCAGCACCTGCCGCATCATCTTCGCGAATTTGCTCAGGAAATAAGTGGCTGTCGTCGTTTCATTCCGGGATATATAGTCGCTGATCGAATTCAACGAATTGAAAATGAAATGCGGGTTCATCTGCAGCCGAAGCACCTTCATCTCCGTCTCGGCGACCAGCGCCTTGAGATCCGATTCCTTTCGGCGCATATCGGCATCCCGCCGCCGTTTGTATAACAGGAAGCCGCACAACCCCGCTATCAACAGGAAGGTGACGCCCGCTACCATTCCCTTCCGGATCAGCTCCTGCCGGCGGATCTCCGCCTGCGCGACCGCCGCCTGCTTGTCACTGGCCGCCTTCGTGGCGGATTCTTTCCGCTCGAAATCGAATTGCATTTCCTTTTTGGTTATCGACGACCTTTTCTCGTCATTCGAAACGCTGTCCCGGAAAAGGATGTATTGCCGGTAAGCATCCAGCGCCTTTTTATAATCATGCTGTTTCTCATACAGCTGGCTGAGACTCTGCCAGGCATCGGTCAGCCGTTCGGCCGAATGCAGCTCCTGTCCGATGGCCAGCGCCTGACGGATACTTCTGTCCGCATTCGAATAGTCACCGCGCAAAAGGTATATCTTACCTGTTTCCTCCAGCGAGGACCCCCGGGCATCCTTGTTGTCGAATTTTTCACCGAGCGTAATACTCTGCCGGAAGTAGTCCAGTGCGCTGTCGGCATCCCCTTTCTTGACATAGGCGACGCCCAGGTTGTTCAAAATGATCGGAATGAAATAATCGATCTTGTCCCGCCGCGAGATTTCGAGCGCCTGCAATCCGCAGGAGATTGCCTTTCCGTGCTCTTTTATCTCGGAATACACCGTCCCCATATTGACCAGCGCAATGGTCTCCTCCTTTCCGGATCGCAATTCCCTGGCGGCGTCCAGGAATTGTCCGTAGTAATTCAGCGCCTTGTCGAATTGCTTTTCATCGCTGTAAATATTCGCGAGATTGTTGAAGAGACTGGCATCAAGCTCCCGGATCGCCAGCGGCCTGGCGCTATTCAAGGCTTTGATATAGCAGTCCATCGCGGCGGGATTGTCGGAGAATACGTAATACGCATTCCCCTTCTGACGCCAGGAGAGCGCAATCCCTTTTGTCCAATGTTGTTCTTCGGAGATCGCCAATGCTTCGTCGGCATACCTCATGGCCGTGGGTGCGTCGGTATAGACTATCGCATCCGCCAGCCTGAGCAGGCTCGTTACCCGGTTGCTGTCCCGGGCGGGATGCCCACGGATGACACGCAGAAGAGAGTCGGCGGCAGCTGTTTGCTGCCCAAAACCGGCAATGGCGCGCACAAACAGCGCAATCAGCAGTAGTCTTTTGGCCATCGGTAGGGGGTGCTTGGGGCCATAAAAGATACACAAATTTCACCGCTTTCGGCTCAAAAAATAAATACCGGTCGGCAGAGAATAAATGCCGCTTGCCTCGCCTTCACCACACGGCTAATTTGGTCAAAAAAAATTATGAAAAGGCTACTACTCCTCCTATCCGTGACCGGTCTCGCCCTCGCCGGCCATACACAGGAATTCCAAAAAGGGACAAATATTCTCAGCGCAGGCATTGGTCTCGGAAGCTCGATCCTCAGCTATTCGGGCGCATCGCAGACACCCGCCCTCAGCCTGCAGTACGAACGGGGTGTATGGGACATCGGAGGGCCGGGCGTCATCAGTCTCGGCGGCTATGTCGGCTATAAGGGCTACAGTTACTCGGCCGGCGAGCAGAACTACAACTACAGCGAGAACTGGCATTATACCGTCGTCGGCGTCCGAAGCGCCTATCATTACAATGGTCTCGACGCAAAGAAGCTGGACCTCTATGGCGGTCTGATGCTGGCTTACAATCTCCTCAGCTTTTCCTACAGTGATAACACCGGCTCCGGGACCATCGCAGGCAGCAGCGGCAGTTATGGCAGTACCGTCGGGCTCAGCCTTTATGTCGGCGCCCGGTATTTCTTCGCCGACCATTTCGCCGTGCTGGGCGAGCTGGGCTATGGTGTTGCATATCTGAATGTAGGGATCGCGGCTAAATTTTAAATCGTTGTCATGAATATCCATCTGTCCCGTCAATTACACCAGCGACCCCAACGCCACGCTTTCGTTTCTCAGCGGAGAGGGCGTCTACAACGGCGCCCTCTCCTCCTACAGTAATATTAACAATGGAGCAAAAAACGCAGTTATCATCACGCTGTTCAGCACAAAGGCTATCGCCGCGGGCGTCGCCTACGACGACCCATTTTCCGGCACGGTCTATCGTCCCCACTTTGCCGTGTCCAGGGTCATAACGAATGGAGAATTCTATTTGAAGCGCAATAATTAGCTGGTTACTTCGGGGTAGGCTGGCTACTTCGCAGCAGATCGGTTACTTCCCGGCGGAAAAATATTCCAGCTCTTCTTGCAGGTGAAGAAATGGATATTGCCGGCCCAGGGCGGCTGCCTTTTCATAATGCTCGCGCATGAACCTGGCGTGAGCGGCCGTCGAGGGATGTCTGGGCCGGTGCCGCCGGGCGGCAACCAGCTGTTTCACATGCTCGAGCACGGAGCGCGATTCGGCATCGATGCCGAATTGTGTAAAATGTTCGAGTACGAATTGCGTGGCGGCATAGTTGGGATGGACCATATCGATGTCGTAGAACCGGTAATCCCGAAGCACATCGATCACGAGCTCATAAGCGGGGAAATACCACAGGCGGTCGAACTTATTCACGAGATGATGCACCGATTCGATCAGCCTGGCCTTGCTGCGGTTGTTCTCCACCACTCCATCGCGGATATGACGCACGGGGGATACGGTAAAGATGATCCGCAGATTAGGATTGAAATAGAAAAGCCTGTGGAGACAGCCGTCCAGCGCGGTAACGATCTCCTCGATGGTCATCAGGTGCTTGCGGAATTGCTGTTGCGGGACCCGGTGACAATTGGCTACCGGTCGTCCATCCCCGACAAGACGATAAGAGAACGAGCTGCCCAGCGTAATGATCAACCAATCCGCCTTTTTCAGAAATAGGTGCGCAGACTCCTGCGACGCGTTGATCCCCTGCAGTACCTCGTCGCGATCGACTCCCGAAAAGATCCCATGATGTTTCCAGCTCTGCCAGAGATCGTTCGCAAAAAACAGGTCCCCGGACCCATACGATTCCGGCGCCACATAGGATTCAAGGCTCGACGCCACGCTTGCAGGATCGAAAAGGATGCCATTGGGGTTTTGCAAGGTGTCGAACTTCCAGTCAGCCAACGCTCCCCCGATGTGTTCGGTAAAACACGAGCCTATCAGCAATAGCTTGTCCCCATACCGGATGGGAGCCGTCAGGGGATCGGGCGATATGGGCAGTTGAAATTCCATTTATACGAATACCTCCCCCGCCAGCCGCAGGCTCTCGCGCAGTGCCTCTTCATTCAGCTCCGGCAGCAGCCTTTTATGCTCGAAATATCCGATCATCCACTCCATGGCCATATTGCCTACCAGTGTATCTCCCGCCATCGGACAGCCGCCGATGCCTTTGAGCGCGCCGTCAAACCGTCGACAGCCCGCCTTCAGCGCCGCATCCATCTTTGGTTTGTGATTATACGGGGTCGAATGCAGATGGACGCCGATGGTGCACTGCGGTAATTCCCGGACAAGGTAATCCACCACGGAAAATACCTGCTCCGGTGTCGCCAGCCCCACTGTGTCGGCAACAGACAGCGTCTTAACGCCAAGCCCCGCCAATGCGGCGGCCCATTCGTAGACCACTTCCTCATTCCACGGGTCGCCATACGGGTTCCCGAAACCCATCGACAGGTAGACGACCAGTTCTTTTTGCCTCTTGATACACAGGGCCTGTATCTCTTCCACCGTTGCAAAACTGCCCTCGATGGTCTTATTGGTATTGCGCAGCTGAAAGGTCTCCGATACGGAAAAGGGGAATCCCAGGAATTGGATCGCGTCATGCGAGGCGGCTTCTTCGGCGCCCCGGAAATTCGCGACGATGGCCAGCAATTCGGTGCGGGATCCTGCAATATCCAGTCCCTTGAGAACCTCCGCGGTATCCGCCATCTGCGGGATAGCCCGTGCCGAGACAAAGCTTCCGAAATCGAGTACGTCGAAACCCACTTTCAGCAGTGCATTCAGATATTCGATCTTCCGCGCGGTGGGAATGATATGCGGCCAGCCTTGCATGGCATCGCGCGGACATTCGACCAGCGTTACCTTTTCCGCTGCCGCTGTTTCTTTCCCCTTCCCGGGTCGCTGTTTCATGCTTTGGCTCATAAACGCTTTTTCATGGCTTCGTATAAAATTATGCCGGCGGCAACGGATACGTTCAGCGAGTCGAAATCACCCGCCATCGGGATCGAGAAGAATTCGTCCGCCGCCTTGCGTAAATAAGGCTGAACCCCTTTGTCTTCACTGCCCATGACGATACAGCATGGCTCGGACAGCGGCAGGTCGGACACTTTCCGCTCCGCGCCCATTTCACTCGTGAAAACCCTTATACCATTAAGATGAAGCGTATCGATCGCCTTGAGAAGGCTCTGGACCCGACAGACATCGATTCGCTCGAGCGCCCCTGCGGAGGACTTCATCGCCTCCTCATTCAACGCCCCTACCCCTTTGTCCGGTATGATTAACGCCTGTGCTCCCGTGCACACTGCCGATCGCGCAATTGCCCCTATATTCCTCACATCCGTTATCCCATCCAGCATCACGAACAGCGGCGGTTCCCCGGCACCCGTCACATGGTCGATCACCTGCTGCAGATCCACGTATTGGACCATCCCCGCAAAAGCTACCACCCCCTGGTGATTGGCCTTTGTCAATGATCCCAATTTTTCGATGGGCACCACCTGGACGGGGATATGATATTCCCGTGCCAGATCCCTGATCTCGGCTATGATCTCACCCGAAATATTCCGCTGTAGCAATATCTTGTCGACAGCCCGGCCAGCCTTTATGGTCTCGATCAGGGGTTGACGGCCGATGATAAGAGGAGTTTTCTTCATTTCTGCATCAGTTTTACCTTCAGAATGGCTGCTACCGATATCGAGTCCGTGATCTCGCCCCGCTCCACCATTTTATAGGCTTCCTCAAAGGGCAGACGTCTCACCGTCAGCTGCTCCGTCTCTTCCGGCATGGCCTCCCGCTGCTCCAGACCACGCGCCAGATAGACGAAGGCCTGCTCGTCACTCACCGAATTGGAGAGATGCATTTCCATCAGGAGCGACCAGTCCCTGGCGACCAGGCCGGTTTCTTCTTCCAACTCGCGCTTCGCCGATTCTATCGGCGGGACATCATGACGCCCTCCGCCTTCGGGTATCTCCCAGCTGTAGGCATCCAGGACGAAACGATATTGTCCAACCAGCCAGATATGCCCCTCATCATCCATGGGCACTATGCCGATCGCCAGACCTTTGTAATGCACTTTGCCATAGATGCCCTTTCCCCCGCCGGGATTGATGACATCGTATTCGGTCACCCCGATCCAGGGATTGTCATAGATGGGTCGCTCAGCGAGTATCTTCCAGGGATTGTCCATGGTGCAAAAATAAAAAAGAGACCGGCTCGCAAGGTAAAAAATCGCGCCGGTCTCTTTTTTTCTAATGTCCTGAGCCTATCGGTTCAGGGGACCTCCCGTTAGGGAGGTTTCTCGTCGATGAATTATCTTATTTCAACCCGAAAGCCTTTTTCACTTTCGGCACATAATCTAATTTTTCCCAGGTGAAGAGCTCTACTTTGCGTTTGACCTCTTTTCCGTCGGGAGAGACGAATACTTTCTCGACCACCTGCGGCTGGCGTCCCATATGACCATAGGCCGCCGTCTCGCTGTACATAGTCTTACGCAGCTTGCGTCGGTTCTCGATCAGATAGGGC
>Ga0134126_10013675_pt1 | contig 10244 bp, 7 predicted proteins | sample KB31752_FD_96881 | JGI IMG/M metagenome (GOLD analysis project Ga0134126, IMG submission 96881) | Terrestrial soil microbial communities with excess Nitrogen fertilizer from Kellogg Biological Station, Michigan, USA - KB3-175-2 | ecosystem: Environmental > Terrestrial > Soil > Unclassified ...
CAGCACGTATGGCACATACGTTCACAGCGCGAGCGGGAAACAACCTACCAGCAAGCCCTCCGCTCATACTCAGCGAATCTGAAACCAGGAGCAACGCGCAAAGATGTAGAAGCGTACATTCATTCGCGAGGCGCGGCTTTTGAGAGAAGCCGGGGTGACGCCAGCCGAGAAGCCGTCGACGACCTCATTCTGATTGGCAAAGACGAGGATACCTGGTACTGCAGTGACAACAATGTGTACCTTCAGTTCGGTTTCGAGTCGTCAGAACGAACGTCCGACGATGACGATCTCATGAAGATTGTCATACTGCACCGGCCAGGTAAGTGTCTGTGATCTTCATTCGCCGTCGCAAACGCGCCGGAGGCGCAGCGTTCGTTAGCCCGCGCTTCAGCCCCAGGAACTGACTTCGAAGTCCCGAAGGGACGCCGCACACGATAGACGCATCTCACCCGCAAAACGCCTGAAACCACCGGCTGATGTACACCTGCGCGTGCGCCTCGCCGCAATAGTGCCGCGCCCCCGGCGTATCGGCGGCCTCCTTCGTCCACTTGTGTATCGTCAAATGATCGTCGCTGCAGTGGATCGCAAACCATCGCACCGGCTGATGGCTCTCCGTCCCGCAAATCTCGCATCGATAAATTGTGCCAATCATCCTGTGCGACCTCCAATAGTCTGTTCCCTGTTCCGTGCTCTACTCCAGCATCTGCAAATCCAGCGGCGGCTCCAGCAGACACTCCATCGTGCGAATGCTCTCAAGCGCCCGCTGCAGCGCCGACGACTTGCACGGCTCCACGGTCACAACAAACGGCAGCGCCTGCTGCGGATATCCCGCCTTCTGCACGATCGCCCTGATGTTGATCCGCTCCCGTGCCAGCGCGCCCGTAATCTCAGCCACGATGCCCGGCCGGTCGTTCACCAGGAACCGGATGTAATGCGGCACCTCAAACTCCGCGCCAACCCGCGCCTTCGCTGACGAAATCTCCACCCGCCGCGATCCGTGCGCCAGCGCCAGCAGGTCGCTCACTACGGCCACCGCCGTCGGATGCCCGCCCGCTCCGTGTCCGCTGAACACCACGTCGCCGCCGTAGTGCCCGCTCAGAATCACCATATTCTCCGTGCCGCGCGACCACGCCATCGGCGAGCGCTGATCTACCAGCATCGGGCCCACCGTCGCCGCCACCGACTCATTCGTCTTCTGCGCCCGCGCCACCTGGCGGATGGTGCACCCCAGGTCACGCGCATAGCTGAAATCCACAGCCGTCACCGCGGTGATCGGCCGCGGCACAATCTCCTCCGGATCCACCTCCACGCGCAGCGCCAGACGCATCAGGATCGCCAGCTTCGCCCGCGCGTCGAATCCGCCCACGTCCTCCGTGGGATCGGCCTCCGCGTACCCCTTCTCCTGCGCCGCGGCGAGCACCGTCAAGTAATCCGCGCCCGCCTCCATGCTGCTCAGGATGAAGTTGCACGTGCCATTCAAGATCCCTTCCAGGCGCTCGATGCGATCGCCGGCCAGTCCCTGCTCGATCCCGGGAATCACCGGAATGCCGCCCGCAACCGCCGCGCCATACATCAGATGTCCGCCGCGCTCGGCAGCCAGCCGCTCCAGCTCGACCCCGTGGAAGGCAATCAGTTTCTTGTTGGCCGTCACCACGCTCTTGCCCGCATCCAGCGCGCGCCGCACAAACGTCCCCGCCGGATCGAGCCCACCCATCAGTTCCACGATTACATCGGCGTCCGAGCCGATCACCGCGTCCGCATCCTCGCTCCACTCCACGCCGGCGCCGGCCCACGCCGCACGCTTGCGCGCCACATTGCGATTGAAAACGTGCGTAAGCGCCAGCCCCTCCGGTTTCGATTCCGCCAGAATGCGCGCTACAGAGCTGCCCACCGTGCCAAATCCAAAAATCGCAATCTTTAGTGAACGAAGTGCGCGCCCATCATGACCCGGCGCTATGCGTACTGATCCTTGAGCCACCAGCAATTCCCTTTCCCAATCCATAAAAGCTGCGATGCCCCGATCATACCTGAACGCGTCTGCGTCCAACCCCGGCGCGAGCCCGGTCCTGCTCGCTAAGCCCTCTGCCCTTGTCCCACGCTCTCTCCGAAGGATGGCTCCGCTCATATAGGATCAATAACAATGCGGCGGATTGTCTCCATCCTGCTTGTGGCGCTGTTCTGGGCCGGACCTGTGTCCGCCCTCCTGCCCGCAAGCGCCGAGACCCAGCTCCCCGCCTGTTGCCGCCGTCACGGCGCGCATCATTGCGCCATGGCTATGGCAAATGGCGCTCAGCCTGCAAGTGGCCAGGCGTTTTCCGCCCCCGCCCATTGCCCGCTCTATCATCGCTCCGAACCCGCCTCTCCCGCCTTCACTCCCGCCACGCAGCCGTCGCTCGCTCAGCTCCCGCGGGCTGGTGCACCGATCGCTTCCACGCGCGCGGCCGTTCTCCATCGCGCGCGCAGCCATTCCGGCCGCGGACCACCTATCGCGCTCTAATCTGTTTCCCCTCGTTTCAACGCCCCATCGCATGCTCCGCTGCGTCCAAGCGCGCCTGCCTTCCCCATCGCCCTGAGGCCACATGAAATCCTCACGCATTTTTGCGCTTCTGCTCATTGCCGCCGCCCTCCCGGCCGTGGCGACAGTCCTTGCCGGCATTCGCGGAGTCGTCCACGATCCCCAGCATCGTCCCATCCCCAACGCGCGCATCTTGCTCGAGGCCATCGACTCCGACTTCAAGCTGGCCGCCACAACAAACGCTACTGGCGACTTCGCCATCTCCAATGTGCCAATCGGAGTCTACCGGCTCAACGTCGAAGCCCCCGGCTTCGCCACCGCCACGCAGACCATCACGATCGTCTCCGGAACCGCCTCCGTCCTGCACATTCCGCTCGATCTCGCCGGCTCCACCCAAACCGTCGTCGTCAACGCCGCCGATGGCGCCTCGGTTGACACCGACACCGCAACGCCCGTCACCCTCATCGGCCGTGAGCAGATCGCCCAAACTCCCGGCGCAAGCCGCACCCTGGGCATGCAGATGATCACCGACTACGTTCCCGGCGCCTACATGACACACGACATGCTCCACATCCGCGGCGGACACCAGACAAGCTGGCTCATCGACGGCATCTCCATTCCCAATACCAAAATCGGATCCAACGTTGGCCCGCAGATCGACCCCAAAGACATCGACCAGCTCGAAGTCCAGCGCGGCAGCTACTCCGCCGACCTCGGCGACCGCACCTACGGCGTCTTCGACGTCCTCCCCCGCAACGGGTTCGAATACGACCACCAGGGCGAACTTGAGCTAACCGGCGGCAACTTCGGCACCGGCGAAGCGCAGCTCTCATTCGGCAACCACTCGGCCTCCACTGCCTGGTATGCCAGCGCCACCGGCTCCCGCTCCGGCTACGGCCTCGAAACGCCCGTCCCGCAAGTCCTCCACGACGCCACCAATTCCCAGAGCGGCTTCCTCTCCGTCATCCGCAACCAGACCAGCAGCGACCAGCTTCGCCTCACCGCGCAGCTCCGCAACGACCATTTCCAGATTCCCTTCGACCCCGATCCCAACGACTGGCAGCAGGCGTCCGGCTACAACTCCTACGGTCTGCGCGATGCCCAGACCGAACACGACGCCTTCGTCATCGCCAACTGGGTCCACACCCTTTCGCCCCATGCCATGTTTGAAATCGCTCCCTTCTGGCACCTCAACCAGGCCAACTACGATTCATCACCACAAGACACACCCGTCGCCACGACCTGGCACCAGGCCTCCAACTACGCCGGCGCACAGCTCGACGCCCGCCTGGACCGCGGCCACAACGAAATCTCCGGCGGCCTGTACTCCTTCGCGCAAGGTGAAAGCGATCGGTTCGCGCTCCAGGTCAACAACGGTTCCGGCGTCGGAGTGCCCTCCACCCCGGCGACCGCCAATGGCGGCATCGTCGAAGCGCATCTCTCCGATCACCTACACCTGGGCCGCTACGTCACGCTGCTCGGCGGCCTTCGCATGTCCAGCTATCATGCCGGCCTCACTGAGAACGTCGTCTATCCCCGCGTCGGGGCCACCGTCGAAATCCCGCGCCTCCATTGGGTGCTCCGCGGATTCTACGGCCGATTCTTCCAGCCCGCGCCACTCCTCACCGTCTCGAGTTCGCTGCTCGACTACATCCAGGGCCAGCCCGGCCCCAATACCTTTGTCCCGCTACCAAGCGAGCGGGACGAGGAGCACCAGTTCGGCATCCGCATCCCCCTCCGCCAATGGGCCCTCGACATCGACACCTTCCGCACCCGCATCAACAATTTCCTCGACCACGCCAACGTCGGCGAATCCAACCTCTACTTCCCCATCGCCGTCGACGGTGCGCTGGTCCGCGGGTGGGAGATGACCCTTCGCTCGCCTCGCGTCGCTCGCCTAGGTCAGTTTCACCTCGCCTACTCCAACCAGATCGCCGAGCAGCGCGGTGGCATCATCGGCGGATACACCTGCGGCCTGCCCTCCGATCCCGCCTGCAACGATGGACCCAACTACGAGCCCGTCGATCACGACCAGCGCCACACCCTCAACACCGGATTCACCGCCACACTGCCCGCACAAACCTGGTTCGCGTCCAACGTCTATTACGGCTCCGGCTTCGTCAACGGACTCGCCAACTCCGGCATCGGCCCGTACCAGGGCGAGTATCTCCCCGCCCACACCACCTTCGACGTCTCCGCCGGCCACAACTTCGGCGAACGCTGGAAGCTCTCCGCCAGCTTAGTGAACGTCACCAATCACCGCATCCTGATGGATAACTCCGTCACCATCGGCGGCTTCCACATGAACGACCCGCGCACCATCACCGGGGAGCTGCGGTATCGCTTCCGCTTCTGATTTCATTGCGAAGCAAGTCGAGAGCAAACCCCGGCTTGACGGTTCCCCTAAAATGAGGGGCATGCAATCGCACCCTATGGCGTCAGCGGTCGTGTTTGGCGGAGCGTTGCTGGCAGTTCACGCGTCTGGCCAGCGCTTACGCTCTCCTTGGGATTTTGCGAAGGTTTTTCCGGCCAACACGCCCTACAATTGCCCGGCGCCCCCGGAATTCAGCAGAACGCTGAATCTGGACGGCTATTACACCGACAACAAGTACTCGATCATTGACCAGAAAAAGCTGGCCCAGTTCAATGAGAATTCCGCCGGCCCCACCCACCTGGGTCAGTACGCCAGCCTCGCGGCCGATGCGTGGCTGAGCACTGGAAGCCGCCCCGCTGCAGCATGCGTCTACAGCCTGCTCGCCGCCGCAGCCCAAGCCGATGCATGGGACGGCAAAATGCCCCAGATCAACGGCATCTACATGCAGAACTGGCTGCTCAGCGGAACTGCCATTGCGTACCTGAAGGTGCGCGGCAGTGGCGCGGGCACGCCCGATCAGGATGCAATCATCGAAAAGTGGCTTCGGGCTCTCGCAGGCCGCGTGCAGGAGTATTTTGACAATGGCCGCAAATCGCCGCGAAGCGATGCCTGGAACAATCGTATGTACTGGGCCGGCCTCTCCGTGGCCTCGGAAGGCATCGCGGCAAATGATCCCGACTCCTTCATCTGGGGCCTGACCGCATACGAGATGGGAATCCACGCCATCCAGCCCGACGGCTCTCTCGACGCCGAGATGGGAAGAGGCCGAATGGCGCTGCATTACCAGTTATACGCATTAGGTCCCTTGATTCTCCTTGCCGAGTTTGCACAGGCTAACTCAATCGACTTATATCGCGAGCGGGAAGGCGCCATTCATCGGCTGGTCAAGTTCGACGTGGCGGCCATGAGAGATCCGTCGCTGCTGGAAAAGAGAACAGGCGAAAAACAGAACATCGCCCCGCCGTACTCTGGATTGGAGATCGGCTGGGCGGTCCCGTACGTTCGGCGCTTTCCCAGTGCCTCGCTCACTGCTCTGATCGCGCAGGCTCCCACCCTGCGTTTCTGGCAATGGGGCGGCGCGCCGCCGCCAGCGGTAAGCGCAACCGCCGGCAACGACGACGCTCCCGCCTGCCGCGTCGCACTGAAACACAAGATTGAAGCGGCTCTCGCCGTGAGCTTCCCGCCAGGCCTCGCAAGCTCCTACTTCCTCGGCAAATGGTGCGCGGACGGACGCAGCGACCTGCCAGGAAGCATTCAAGATGCCGGGGATGTCTTGACCATCGACAACGGACAAGGCTCGGTCTCAGAGGGAGAGTTGCACGGCCCACTTCTTCTCGTCGCTCCCCAATGGGGCTCCATCGCCGGAGCCATCACACCGGACCACAGCCAGATTGACTGGACGAACGGGACTTACTGGGTCCGCTGTCCGTCAGCTTCCTCGCCGAGGCGCACCGTTCTTACCGGAAGCTGGATCGGGCGGGCTGGAGCCTGCTCCATTCGCCAGCAGGGAAAACGGATCCGCATCGGCCCCACCGGCGATTGCCGCGCCACGGGCTACGTGGATGAGAATGGCACTGTAACTTTGGATTTCTACGGAACAAAGGTCGAAGGTTTGGTGACACCAGATGGAAACCACATTAACTGGCAGGATTTGAGTTACTGGACACGCGCCAACGTCTACCGCCTGGAAGGAAAGTAGAAACCCCAATCGCTGCCGAGTGCCCCATCCTTGACACCCGTCGGCTGCCCATCCTTGACGCGTTTCTCGCGTCAAGGGTGGGCGCGGCTACCCCAGGTTCCGCTTCAAAAACCCGGCCTGGGCCTGCTGACAACTGACAACTGAAAACTCTTTCCCCTCACTCCACCCGGAACAGCCCCGGCAGCCGCTCGCCCGCCTTGCCCTCGACAATCGTCGTGAACGCCCCCGCATTCAGCGGCCTCTCCGGCCCGATGTAAACCGTCCGCGCCCCCGCATGTCGCGCCCAGTTCACAAAATTCGCCGCCGGATACACCGAACCCGACGTCCCGATCACCACCATGACACTGCAGCGGTCGATCTCACGTTGAATCCGGCTCATCTCCAGCGGTATCTCGCCGAAAAATACGATGTGCGGCCGCAGCCGCGCGCCGCATTCGCAACGGCCCACCTCCTCCAGGTTGCGATAGACGGCGCGATCCGTTACTGGAGGGCGGCCGCACTCTCCTTCGCAGCGCGAAACAAACAACTCCCCGTGCATGTGCACCAGGCGCTTCGATCCGGCCCGTTCGTGCAGATCGTCCACGTTCTGCGTGCAGAGAAAGTACCGCTCGCCAAGCTTCTCCTCAAGCTCGGCCAGCGTTCGGTGCGCCGCATTCGGCTGCGCCTTCTCGCAATCCCCGCGCCGCATCGCGTAGAACTCCCACACCAGCGCCGGATTCTCCTCGAGCGCTTCCGGCGTGCACACATCCTCCACGCGATGCCCTGCCCATAATCCATCCGACGCGCGAAACGTCGGCAGCCCGCTCTCCGCGCTCACGCCCGCGCCGGTCAAGACAAATACGCGGTCGGTTGGAGAGATGGAGATGGTCGTCATCGATGTCCTCGGATGAAGCTTCTGACTAGTAGCGTCTAGCCGCTAGTTTCTCGCTCCCGGTCTCGATCTATCAATTCCTCGATTGGCCTGGCAGCTCGAAAGGAGCTCATGCCAGATGCCCGGAAAATGTCCAAGCACGCAGAGCGATCGAGCTGGAAGCTACAAGCTAAAAGCTAGTAGCTGCCTTTCACGGCTCCAGCAAAATCTTCCCCGTCGTTTTCCTGTTCTCCATATCGGCCTGCGCCTGCCCCGCCTCTTCCAGCGCGTACACATGCTCCATCCGCAGTTTGAGCTCGCCGCTCTTCACCCACTTGAGAACATCGCCCGCCCGCCACTCCAGTTCCTCGCGCGTGGCCACGTAGTGCCACAGTGTCGGCCGCGTCACATAAAGCGAGCCCTTGCTGCTCAACTGGATTAAATCGAACGGCGGCACCGCGCCACTCGATCCGCCAAACAATGCCAACAGTCCCCGCGGACGCAGGCAGTTCAGGCTGCCCTCAAAACTCGTCTTGCCCACGGAGTCGTACACCACGTCCACTCCCTTGCCGTGGGTCAGCCGCTTCACCTCGGTCACAAAATCCTGCTGCGTATACAGGATCACTTCCGACGCGCCCGCCTCGCGCGACAGCTCCGCCTTCTCTTCCGTCGACACCGTCGTGATCACGCGCGCACCGACCCTCGCCGCCATCTGCGTCAGCAGAAGCCCCACGCCGCCCGCGCCCGCATGCACCAGGCACGTCTCGCCTGCTTTCAGCGGCCATGTCGAGTGGGCCAGGTAATGCGCGGTCATGCCCTGCAGCAGAGCCGCCGCAGCCTGCTCCGGCGTCAACCCGTCGGGAACCTTCACCAGTTGCGCCGCGGGAACCAGCGCATACTCCGCATAGCTGCCCAGCACCGCCGTCGAAGCCACCGCGTCGCCCGGCTTGAATCCCGTCACGCCCGAGCCGCACTCCTCCACCGTGCCCGCTGCTTCGCTCCCCGGCACTACGGGAAACGTCGCCTTGTACTGCCCCTTGCGGAAATAAATCTCGATGAAGTTCATGCCGATCGCTTCGATGCGAATGAGCACCTGTCCCGGCCCCGGCGCCGGAATCGGCAGGTCGACGAGCTGAAGAACTTCCGGCCCGCCCGTCTCGCGAATCTGTATCGCTTTCATTCCTTGAAAGAATACTTCACTCAGGTGAGCCGTGGGCGCGAGAATCCCTGATGCCAGACCAAACAAGACCCATCAGCGCAAAAAGACAAAACCACGCCAACCAATCCCCAAACAGCGAATAAAAAGTGCGCACGCCGCGCGTCGGGACCTGCGCCACCATGGTCAGTTGCTCAGCCTGGTATTGATCCATGTGCGCCAACTGGTGCCCTTGGTAGTCGTATGCCGCGGAAAGACCCTGGTTGGTTTGCCTCACCAGATTGAACCCCTGCTCGATGGCCCTGAAGCTTGCCATCTGCGTGTGGCGAGGGTCGATGGCCCGCCAGTCTCCTGCCGGGCTGAGCACGATATCCGCTCGCTGGGCGCCTGCCTGCGCCAGCAGCGACGGAAAATCCATGTCGTAACAAATGGCAGCCATGATTCGCCCGTACGGCGAATCGACCCGCTTCAGCTTCCCATCGGATGGAACCGACGCTGCGGCTTCAGGTCCGGGCGTGGGATGCGCCTTCAGATATTGCCATGCGACGTTACCGTCGGGCTCGATAAGAACCAGCTTGTTCTGGAGCGGCTTCGGGGCGCCGGGGGTCCAGGTGCCAAGCGTCATCCCAAGATAAATGTGATTCGTTCGCGCGATCTCGCGCCCTCGCGCAAGCAGTGCCGGCTCATCCTCCGCGAGAAGATAGACCGCCGTCTCTGACCAGAAGATAATCCTGGCTCCGCTGGAAGCCTCCACGGCGGATCGCGAAAGCAAGTCGTCGGCAACAGCCGCCGACGCATCGCGGAACGCGCTGATCTCAGCGCTGCTAGCCCTTCCCGCGACAATCGCATTCAGGTGATTGAACGCAGGTTGAACCGGCTGCGCTGCCGGAGAGAGCGACGCCACGCGCACCGAGGACGACGACGCAGGAACAAAGGCGAGCCGCGCCCCTCCGCCCAGAAGGACAGCCAGCAATACGGAGGCAAAGGCGGCGAACGGACGCAGAGATCGATAGGGATCCAGAGCCTGATTGACAACGGCTGCGAACCATCCGATGAGGAATGTCACTCCCCAGATTCCTGTCACCGACAGAAGCTGAAGCAGCGGCAGATTGCCCGCTTGTGTGTAAGCGACCGTGCCCCAACTGCCCTGCGGCCCGTGGGAGTAGAGGAACTGCGTGGCCACAAGCGTGCAGGGAAACACAAAGCTTCCGGTGAACTTGCCGAGGCGCCCCGCCAGCAGACGATCCGCAAGGTAGGGTAACAAAGCAGAGATGGCCGAGATCACAGCAAAGATGTAATAGAAGATTCCCGGAATCGGCACCATTCCGCGGAATGCGATACCCCGCGTCAGCACCAAAGCAACATAGGCGATGGCGAGCCCCGGGAGCGCTCGCTCTTTGCGCACGAACCGAAGCAGGCATGCGGGCGCAAGCCACGCCGCCAGAGCTATGGTGTCTCGGCCGTCGGCGACCAGCAGCAGAACGCAGGCGGCGATGAGCCAACCGCGATTCGCGCTATGCTCGCCCCACGACTTTCGTGAGTTTTCGCTCTGTGGAACTCTTGGGGACGTCGCGATTACCATTCTTGCCTCCCGGGGACACGACTTGTGGATGGACGCGCAACGCATCGACCGCGCTGTCAATCACCCGA
>Ga0134126_10013676_pt1 | contig 10242 bp, 9 predicted proteins | sample KB31752_FD_96881 | JGI IMG/M metagenome (GOLD analysis project Ga0134126, IMG submission 96881) | Terrestrial soil microbial communities with excess Nitrogen fertilizer from Kellogg Biological Station, Michigan, USA - KB3-175-2 | ecosystem: Environmental > Terrestrial > Soil > Unclassified ...
ACGTGCTGTTGCGAAAAATTCCTTTGAAACAGGCCGGATGCCGCCTTCGCCTTGCACCGGTTCCAAACAAACGGCACAAACTTCGTCTGAGAATTTTGCTTCCAGATCGGCAACGTCGTCGAAGCGTACAAATTCCACGCCGGCCAGCAACGGTTCAAACGGCTTTCTGTAATTCGCCTTATGTGTCGTCGAAACTGAGCCCATAGTGCGGCCATGAAAGCTGTGCTCCAGCGCCAGAATTTTCGTTCCCAGGTGATGGCCTTCCGACCGGCGCAAGGTGGCGTAGGCGCGCGCCAATTTCAGCGCAGCCTCCCATGCCTCGGTGCCGCTGTTGCAGAAAAACACCCGATCCAGACCCGTCATTTCCGTCAGGCGGAGAGCAAGCTCTGCCTGGCCGGGATGGTAAAAGAGGTTGGAAGTATGCATCAGCTTTCGGCTCTGCTCCTCGATTGCAGCAAGAACCGCGGGATGACCGTAGCCCAGCCCGCACACACCGATGCCGCTCAGCAGATCGAGGTAGCGGACACCGTTCTCATCGAGAAGATGAACGCCTTCCCCGCCAACAAAACTGATCGGAGTGCGGTCGTAGGTTCTGACTAATAATTTCGCTTCTGCCGTGCGAATGTCGTTCAGGTTCATGCCACCATCACCTCCGTGCCTTGGGGAGTTCGTGCCGAGCAAATATCGGGCAACAACGATGCTGAGTCGGCAGGGAAAATGCGTACCCGCTGCACGCCACCCAACAGCGCCTCGCGGCAGGCGCCCAGCTTCGGCAGCATGCCACCGCTGACAACGGCGGTGCGCGTCAGTTCTGGAATTTGCTTCAAGGTCAGCCAGCGCATGACTTCGCCATCGGCCCCGCGAACTCCCGGAACGTCCGTCAAAAATACAAGTACGTCGGCGTGGCAGGTCATCGCACAGGCCGCCGCCATCTCGTCTGCATTGACGTTGTAGTATTCGCCGTCGAAACCGAGCGCCACGCTGGAGAGGACCGGGATTGCGCCCATCTGCCAGATCGCCAGCAGCCAGCGTGGATCGGACGACGCGATCTCTCCCACAAAACCAAGGTCGGGTGCGGTACGCTTTTTGCGGGCGCGAAACACCAGGCCGTCGCCGCCAGATAGCCCAACGGCAGCTTGCCCGTGTTTGCCGATCGCCGCCACCAATTGCTTGTTCACACGTCCGGCGAGCACCATCAAGGCCGCATCCCGCGTTTCTGCATCCGTGATGCGGAGACCCGCGACAAATTCACTTTGCTTGCCAAGCTGTGCCAGCGTGCGCGTCAGGGCTGCTCCACCGCCATGAACCACGGCGACCTGATGACCATCCCGCACCAGATCGACAATCGCCTGCGTACTGCCGCGCAACGTGGACGGATTTTCCAGCGACGCTCCGCCGAGTTTGATGACGAATTTCATGCCAGCCCCTCCTGCTCCGGCCAGCCGAACAGCAGATTCATATTCTGCACCGCCTGGCTCGCCGCACCCTTCAGCAGATTGTCTAAGCAGGAGACAACGATCAGGCGTTTGCCGTCGCTCGCCAGGGCAAATCCGAGATCGCAATAGCTGGTCCGCACCGAAAATTGAACCTCCGGCAAGCGTGTGCCATACCACCGAACCATCGGAGAGTCGGCATAAAAGCTCCGAAAACACGCATCGATCTCTTCTGGCGTTGAATGTTTCTTCAAGTTCATATACACGGTTGAAAAAATTCCTCGCGGAATCGGAAGCAGGTGCGGCGTAAAAATAATGTCCTGCGCTTTCAATCCAAGTTGCTCCAAAAATTCGCCGGTATGCCTGTGGTTGAAGACCGAATAGGCCGATAGATTGTCCGCCGCGTGCATAAAATGCGTTTTCGCGGTTGGCGATTTACCGGCCCCGGATACTCCCGACTTGGAATCGCAAACAATCCCGCGATCCAGATCGATCCGGTTTTCACGCATCAATGGGGCCAGCGCAAGGATGACGGTGGTCGCATAGCATCCAGGGTTTGCCACCAGCCTGGCCTTCGTGATTTGCTCTCGATGCAGTTCCGGCAATCCGTACACGGCCCCTTGCTGGATAGACTCGGCCGCAGCGGGATCGTGATCCTCGAGCTTATAAATGGCGCGATTTGTTTCCTCGTCCAGTCGCCACGCGCCGCTCAAGTCGATGACGCGCATGCCGTGTTCCAATAGCTTCGGCACCCAGGCACGCGATTGCTCGTGCGGCGTCGCCAGAAAGACCACGTCGATTTTCTTTTTGCCCAGCGTGTCCCAATGGAAAGGTTCCACCGCGATGTTGTGGGCGCCGTTGTTGTCCGCGAGTTGCGGATGCAGTTCTGTCAGTGCGACGCGTGCGCCTTTGTCTTCTTCCGGGCGACCGAAGAACAAGGGCGCGTGTCCGCGCAGACGCGGATGATGCAACAGCAGACGTGCCAACTCTGCGCCGGCATAGCCGCTGACGCCGAATACTGCGGTTTGGTAATGGGGGGAAGTCATGCTTCGAGCAAATTCTCCAATCGATGGCGCAGGTTGCTGGCATGTTTCTGGTCCTGACAAATAATCAGAACCGTGTCATCTCCGGCGATGGTGCCCAGCACATCCGGAATTCGCTCATGGTCGAGAGCCGCCGCGACCGGCTGAGCGCTGCCCGTCGTCGTGCGAAGTACCAGTTGATTCGTCGCCTGCCGGACGGCCAGTCCAAAATTTGCGAACACATCGTCCAGCGAAGGCAGATCGTCATTGCCGGCGGACCCGTTGGGCACAGCATAACCATTCGGCCCTTTATATAGACGCAAATCGTGAATATCGCGAGAGAGTGTGGCCTGAGTCACGTCAAAACCTCGGCGCACCAACTTGCGGCGCAGTTGATCCTGGCTGACGACAGGGCCCTCGCTCAGCAGTTGACGAATCGCATTGTGACGTTCGTTCTTCATGGTCGATTTCCACGCAAAACGCGGCTTGTCTAAGTGTATAACAATACAAACCTGTGCATAAATATGCAAGAACTCCGAGAGGTTCGGAGTGAGAGAATTTCCCGGGGGCTGACGAAGCAGAAGTGAATGACGAGAAGCGCGTTTTTCAGGACAAATCTGACCGATCTCCCGTAAATAGAGATCGATGAGTGGCTTGCCTTGATCCCCCCAGCAGGGATTAGGAACTTTATCGAGTCGAACCTCAGTATGTCTGGTCAAAGCTCTGTCGTGCAGCTCTGAACTCCGCTGCCCACCTGCATCCGGAGCACTTGGAGCCTTTGAATGAGGACGGCTACGCAGTTGACCCTTCAAAACCGCCAGCTAATCAGGCAAGCTTTTCCGGGGGATAGGTGGTTGGCGAACAATGAGGAAACAAAGATAAACTGCTTCCAAGCTCTTCATGCCGGGCGACGGTCGAACGCGAGATCGCCGCTAGACATTTCAACGCCGTCGCTGGGGAATTGAACAATGTTGCCACCGATCAATGCGCCTGACCGGCAAGCGGAAGCTTTTCCTGTTCTTGCGCCGGCGCAGATCGCCCGCATCCGGCCCTATGGCAATGTCCGATCGGTCCAGGCTGGAGAGGTCCTTTTCGAACCGGGCAAGTTGGGCATGCCTTGTTTCGTGGTGCTTTCAGGAAAGCTCGACATCGCATTGTCCGGACTTTCCGGTGAGCAGGTGTTTGTGACCTATGGACCAGGCCAATTCTCTGGTGAAGTTGTCCTGATCTCCGGAGCCCGTGCCCTTTCTCGCGGGCGTGTGGCCGAGCCGGGGGAATTCCTCGAAATCAGCGCCGACGCGTTGCGCATGTTGATTGCAAAAGATGCTGAACTGAGCGATATCTTCATGCGCGCATTTCTTCTGCGTCGTGTCGCACTGATTTCCGGGGGCTTGGGTAATGTGATCGTGCTGGGATCGCAACATTCTTCGAATACGCTGCGTTTGCGCGAATTCCTTACCCGCAACGGCCATCCCCATCGCTATGTCGATCTCGATAGCGACCAAGGGTCGCAAGAACTTCTGGATCGGTTCGACATAAAGCTGGAGGACATTCCCGTTGTGATCTGCAGTGGAAAGAGTGTACTGCGGAATCCGACAAATCAGAAACTGGCGGAGTGTCTGGGTTTCACGGGCCGAATAGACCAGCACCGCATTCACGATGTCGCGATTGTGGGCGCTGGTCCGGCAGGTTTGGCCGCGGCTGTGTACGCGGCTTCCGAAGGACTCGACGCTGTCGTGATCGAATCTGAATTCCCTGGAGGCCAGGCAGGTGCGAGTTCAAAAATCGAGAATTATCTTGGTTTCCCAATGGGCATTTCGGGGCAGGAGCTTGCTGGCCGTGCGGTGGTGCAGGCAGAAAAATTCGGCGCCCAGATGATGGTTGGTCAAAGGGTGGCGAAGATGAGATGTGACCAGCGGCCGTACCAGCTTACTTTGGAAAATGGCGGAATCATCGACACGCGGAGTATTGTTATCGCCGCCGGCGCTCAGTACAAAAAGCCGCACGTTGAGAATCTGGAGCAGTTCGAGGGACAAGGCATCTACTACGCCGCCACGGTGATGGAAGCACAACTTTGCACCGGCGAAGAGATCATCGTGGTCGGCGGCGGCAACTCTGCCGGCCAGGCTGCGGTCTTCCTGGCAGAGACGGTACGCAAAGTCTACATGCTGGTTCGCGGCAAGGAATTGTCCGAAACAATGTCGCGCTATCTCATTCAACGAATTGTTGAGAATCCAGGTATTGAACTGCATCTTCAAACCGAGATTATCGCGTTGGCTGGTGATTCGCATCTGGAGCGGGTCACCTGGCTGAATCGGGCGACGGGCGAAGAATCTGTGCATGACATCCGCCACGTGTTCGTGATGGCAGGTGCGTCGCCGCGTACAGAGTGGCTGCGTGGATGTCTTGCCCTCGATCAACAAGGGTTCATCCTCACAGGACGGGATTTGGACCAGATTCTCGACAGCGCACCAATCAAATGGCCGCTCAGCCGACCTCCTCAGATGCTGGAAACGAGTCTGCCTGCAGTTTTTGCAGTCGGAGATATTCGTTCCGACAACGTGAAGCGCGTTGCATCTGCCGTGGGTGAAGGTTCAATCTCGATCCACCTCGTGCATCGCGCGCTAGCGGAGATTTAAGGTTCCACTAGCTTTTATGGACAACCTCAAACGAATACCCGTCCGGGTCAAATACATCGGCGGCGTAGTATCCCGGATAGTATTCCAATCGTGCCCGCGGTGAAATATTGTCCTTGGCGCCAGCGGATATTGCCGCCCTGTAGAATTCGTCGACCTTATCCTTGTTTTCGGCCATGAATCCCCAGTGAATTGATGCTGGATCCGGCTTTCCTTGTCTGATCCAGAAGAACGCCTTCCTGCCATCACCAAATCCCCACAGGTCAGGATGATCGCCTTCGCCCTTGTAGGACAGGAAGAATTTGATACCAAGAGGCTTCAAGGCCGCCTCATAGAAAACCAACGAACGTTCGACATCGCTAACGCTCAGGATAATGTGGTCGAGCATTGTTCTTTCCTTCAAGTCATAAAGCTTCAGCTGCGTTGTCTTTGTAACTCAACTCATTCACTTCATGTCTGAAAGCGGCTGAGTTGGCCAGTCAGGCTTGCGATTGGTGTTCAGACGGCGGTGCGCCCTCCATCCACGGCGAGTTTTGCGCCGTGAATGAAACTGGCACGGTCTGTCGCCAGGAAGACGATTGCTTCAGCAATCTCCTCGGCGGTTGCCGGACGACCCGCGGGAGCCTGGGCGGCAAGCTGTTCAAGACCCTCTCCCATCGCGTCCGTACCCTCGGTGCGCGTGGGCCCGGGACTCACAGCGTTAACGCGGACGCCCTTCGGTCCATATTCGGCGGCCCAGGTTTTCGTCAACAGGTTGATTGCAGCCTTGCTTGAACCGTAGAGGCTCATCCCGGGCGCCCCGTAATCGGCAGCCATCGTCGAAAGATTCACGATTGCCCCTTTGCCCCTCGCGGCCATCAACGGGGCAAGCTCTGCGACGAGGAAATACGGCGACTTCACGTTCGTGGAAAAGACGCGGTCAAACTGCTCTTCCGTCATTTCATGCGTAGGCCCGAAAGGATATATCCCGGCATTGTTGATGAGAATATCGACATGGCCATTTCCGAGCTCGATCGCTTTGCTGGCCACTTCGCGTGCGCTGTCTGCGCCTCGCAGCTCGGAGGAAATAAAATCCGCTTTTCCCCCTGCGGCGCGAATTTCGTCGACTGCCTTCTTCCCGCGTTCCGCATTTCGCCCCACAACCAAAACAAGAATTCCAAGCTGAGCGAGCTTCTTGGCTGTCGCGAAACCGATTCCACTCGTTCCTCCCGTGATAAGTGCTGTCGCAGTGTTGTCTGTCATGGCTGTCCCCAAAGGCTAAGACTGTAGGTAGTTCGATGCAATTGGGTATCCCATGGTTCGACGAATTCTCGAGCGATTCGAAGTCGGCAGGTCTTCCTCGGCTTCCTCCATGCGGGGGCCTGATGCTGCTTGTGATTGCCGTTGGTAAAAGTATGCTAATCGGTCGGGAGCTGCGTCCGATCGTCACCAAATTGGAGGCGATCTGATGCTAGTCGCACGATGATCCGTACCGAAATGTATGGTCCGCCGCGCGACTGCAAGGATTAGTTTGGTCGAGAAGGCAAGTCTGCGGCAATGTATTCGGCCTTTGATGGAGCCGCGTGCTGCCGCGCAACAGCAGAGGTCAGATTAGTCTTAGTCCTGCGAAGTCGGCTTGTGTTGATAGACCGCCAAGCGGTCCATGTCTGTCGCCGCTGCGATGCCTGAGCCGGATCCTATGCAGCGCACAGTATTCATGTGGCTCGCCCACCCTCAGAAAACCGCTCCTTATTGGATTGGCGTATCCGCTTTCCCGAAATTGATACAATCGGGATAGGCACTCTCCGTCCGCTTTTCTCCAGGCGCTGGATGTTCTGGATCGGACGGGGTTAGCGGTAAATTTTCGTTTTTCCAAAAAAGCACGCGCAAATGCGAAAATACTTGAGGTTTCCACCCTCATATCACAGCAGCCAAAGCGCTTGCCTAAAAAAGCGCGTTGCATAATCCTTCAACTATCCCGTATAATCCTTCAACTATTCCGTATAATCCTTCAACTATTCTGCATAATCCTTCAACTATTTCTCCGCCGGCCTCATTCAAGCCACCCTGACGAAGTCGAACGGCTTGGCTTGAGTGGGGACAAGTTCGAAACACGCCTTGTCTGATATAAGTGGCTTGCATGACTTTCGACCTAAAGACGCTCAACGATGTTTTTTTTCGCGCCTGCAGCGCCGGGGACGAGCGGGTGATGCAGTGGCGGGATGCTGCCGGAAAGTGGCATCCAATCACCGGGCGCGAACTGTATGCGCGGGTGGTTGCGTTCGCAGGCGCTCTCTCCGGTTGGGGCATCGTGAAAGGCGACCGGGTCGCGCTGCTGGCGGAAAATCGTTGGGAGTGGGCCGTCACTGACTTTGCCGTGATGGCGCTGGGTGCCGCGGATGTGCCGCTCTATCCCAGTTTGACGGCGCAGCAGGTGGCTGCCATTCTGGCCGATTCCGGCGCGCGCATCGCGGTGGTTTCGAGCGCGCAGCAGTATGAAAAAGTTGCCGCCCTTCGACACCTGACTCAAATTGAACGCATTGTCCTAATGGATCGCGTTCCCGACGTGACACAGGCCGTCTGGTTTGGCGAGTTCATGCCCGATCCCAAGGCGAGCCCCGAAAATTTCGAGCGCGACAGCAATTTCGACCGGCGTGCCTACGATGTTCATCCGGAAGATCTGGCGACCATCATGTACACCTCCGGCACGACTGGGGAGGCCAAAGGCGTGATGCTGACCCATGGCAATATTGCCTCGAATCTTAACTTCTCGACCGCTGCATACCACTGGGGGCGTCAGGACAGTTGCATTTCGTACCTGCCTCTGTCACACATTACCGCCCGGCATGTTGACTATGCGCTCCTCTGCCACGGCGCAACCATTGCGTATTGCTCACCGTTCGATTTGCTAAAGCAGGCCATGGGAGAAGTTCGACCGACAATTTTTGTCGGAGTACCACGGGTCTACGAAAAGGTCCGCCAGGAAGTGATGCGCCGCGCTCAGGGCTCGCGCGCGACTTCGACCATTCTGCATTGGTCGTTGCGACGCGGGGGAAAGAATCGTGCAACGCTGCTCGCCGGAAAGACGCCGCGGAAGGGATCCTGGAAGCTGGCGAATCGCCTCGTGTTCCGCAAAATTCAGCAGGGTTTTGGAGGACGCGTCGCCACGTTCGTTTCGGGAGGCGCCCCGCTCGGCCTTGAGACCGCAGGGTGGTTCCTGGACGCCGGCATTCGCATCCAGGAGGGCTACGGGCTCACTGAGACCTCGCCGGTGGTCGCGCTCAACACGCACCTGCCATGCCGCATGGGGAGCGTGGGCAAGCCGCTGCCGAATGTCGAGACAAAACTTGCTCCGGATGGTGAATTGCTGTTGCGTGGTCCGTCCGTGTTTCAAGGCTATTGGAACAAGCCGGAGGCGAACGCCGAAAGTTTCGATGCGGATGGATGGTTCCTGACGGGGGACGTGGCGCGCTTCGATGACGATGGTTTTCTCTACATAACCGATCGCAAAAAGGATTTGCTGAAGACCTCCGGCGGCAAATTGATTGCGCCCCAGCCGATTGAAAATCAGTTGAAGGCGGATGCGCTGGTCGGCAATGCCGCAGTCGTCGGCGACAAGAGGAAATTCGCCGCCGTGATCATTTCGCCTAACTTTTCCGTGCTTGAATCGTGGGCAAAGGAGAAGGGAATCGCCTTCGAATCTCGCCAGCAGTTGGTTGACCATCCCGAGGTGCTCACACTCTATCAGCAGGTGGTCGATAGGCTGAATACATCGCTGGCCAGTTTCGAAACTCTGAAGCGCATCCACATTGTGGCGGACGAGTGGACAATCGATTCCGGCGAGATGACTCCCAGCATGAAATTGAAGCGCCCCGTCGTGGTGCGACGGTATGCACAGGAGATTGACCGCTTCTACCAGGAAGATGTTTCGTTACGCGGGTAACCGCAAGGACGTCTGTTGCGGGTGCGCTCCCTTACATTCCTCGCGCCTTCACCGACGTACAATTTAAAGATACAAACTAAATTACCCATTGAAATCGTATTCAAGGAGAAAGCATCATGCGGGTTGGAATTCTTACGGGTGGCGGGGACTGTCCCGGCCTGAACGCTGTGATTCGTGCGGCTGTGCGCAAAGGCATTTTTCATTACGGCGATGAGTTTATTGGCTTCCTGGAAGGCTGGCGAGGTGTTCTGGAAGACAAGACGATGCCTCTGACGATTGAGAGCGTCTCGGGGATCCTGCAGTTGGGAGGAACCATTCTGCGCACCTCGCGTACGAACGTCCGCAAACAGCCGGGCGGTGTAGAGCAATGTATCGCCACCATTCAGCGCAATAAGTTGGACGCGCTGATCACGATTGGCGGAGACGATACGCAAGGCGTGGCCAATGCACTGATTGAGAAGGGTGTACCGTGCGTCGGCGTGCCCAAGACCATCGATAACGATTTGAGCGGCACTGACGTCTGTTTTGGATTCGATACGGCGGTCAGCATTGCCACGGAAGCAGTCGATCGTCTTCACTCCACGGCCGAGGCCCACAGCCGCGTGATTGTTTGTGAAGTGATGGGCCGCGATGCTGGGTGGATTGCTCTCTACAGCGGAATCGCCGGTGGGGCGGACGCCATTCTGGTGCCGGAAAAGCCCATCGATCTGGATGCGGTGATCGCGGTCATCAAAGAGCGTCGATCTCGGGGGAAGTTTTTCAGTATCGTTGTGGTCGCGGAAGGCGCCAAGATGCCGGCAACCGGTGGTGTCGCTACCCATGGCGATACAGTTGACGAGTTCGGGCACGCTCGCCTGCTGGGCATCGGCCAGTATGTTGCGGACGAGATCGAAAAGCGCACCGGTTTCGAGACCCGCGCTGTCAACCTTGGCCACACCCAGCGCGGCGGTACTCCGACGGCGTTCGATCGTATGCTCGCCACCCGTTACGGTGCGGCCGCCATCGACCTGGTGCACAAGGGCAAATTTGGTCGCCTGGTTGTGCTGCACGGCACCCAAATCACAGATATTCCACTCGCCGACGCCATCGCCAAGAATCGCACCGTGAGCGATGACCTGCTGGAGCTGGCGACGGACCTGCAGGCAGTTGTTAAGAAATAAATTCATTCATCCACGAGAAAAACGACGGCCAATCTGCCAAAGGGTTGGCCGTTTTTTGCGCTCGAAAAC
>Ga0134126_10013677_pt1 | contig 10242 bp, 13 predicted proteins | sample KB31752_FD_96881 | JGI IMG/M metagenome (GOLD analysis project Ga0134126, IMG submission 96881) | Terrestrial soil microbial communities with excess Nitrogen fertilizer from Kellogg Biological Station, Michigan, USA - KB3-175-2 | ecosystem: Environmental > Terrestrial > Soil > Unclassified ...
ATTCCATCCGCTCGCATTCTACGGCCGGTCCTCTTGACGAATGTGCAAAGTTCGCGAATGATTTCCCCGGTCAGCCAGAACATGGGTTGACCGTAGGGGCGCGGGATAAGTTAATGCCATTCATCTCCCCATCCATTATTGTTGTCAGCGGGGATATTGTTTACGGCGTTCAAGCCTCTCATCCAAACCCCAACGACGCACTTGCTGCCCAATATCAAGAAGCTGAGGCATTCCTAGTCGATCTGACTGACTCGTTTCTCGGTGGTGACCGGCAGCGGTTGATTCTTGTTCCTGGCAACCATGACGTGAGTTACCCCGACACGCTGGCTGCACTCTCGGCTCTTACTTCGTCAGCGGCCCCCATTCCTCCTCCACTTTCCGAGGCAATCGCCGACCTGTTCTCTACGCACTCTACGCACCGCTGGTCTTGGAAGGACTTGCGCTTATACCGATTGACAGACCAAAGCCGTTACAACCGCCGCGTCGAACTCTTCGCTGGGTTATACAGCCGATTCTATCAGGGGAGCAGGAGCTACAGCCTTGCACCAGAAGACCAATTCGACGTGTTTGCGTATCCTTCGCACGATCTCGTAATCGCTGCGTTCAACAGTTGTTACAACAATGATCCACTTCATCGGGCCGGATGTATCCACCCCGACGCGATTGCAGCGGCGGCAAGAAAGGTTGAGGCGTTGCGCTACCAGGGTTACATCCCACTTGCCGTGTGGCATCACAACACGGCTGGTGGTCCACATACTGACGACTATATGGACGCAGATACGCTTCAAGTGCTGATTGACTGTGGATTCAGCATCGGATTGCACGGCCACCAGCATAAGCCGACCTTCGTTGATGAACGCTTCCGGTTCGGAACTGGTCGTAAGATCACGGTCATCAGTGCCGGCACACTGTGCGGCGGGCTTCGCTCTCTTCCGCACGGACACGACAGGTCGTACAACGTGATCGAACTCGACACCTCGGCCTACTCTGCCACTGTGCATCAAAGGCGAATGGTCAATGAATCCTTTGCCTCACCTGTATGGTCCGCCGGTTGGTACGCCGAGTCGAATGCGAGCATAGTAACCTTCGACATCCAACGCCCCCTGGTTCCTCATGTGTCTCCAAACGCTCGGCTGTCCGAGGCCGAGTCCTTGATTTCGCAGAACGACTACACCGGAGCGAGAGACATCTTGCTAGTCCTTGCTCGCTCAGACGGACTTGCACGACGATTGTTGGCAGAGTGCTACGCCTCAGTTCCCTACGACACCGACCTGATTAACTGCATGTACCCGCCACAGTCGGTAAGCGAGGCAGTGCTTCTTGCGGATGCACTTTGGGAATTGAGCGACAAGCAGCGTCTCGGTGAGTTGCTACGCCTAAGCGTAATTGCTGACAGCACCGATCCGGCGGCGTCTGAGCTACGGCAGAGATACGAAGCGAGGGTGAAATGAGTGCAGCTTCCGACGAACGCATCACGTTTGAAGTTGAAACGAGTCGAGTCCTTGAGATTCTCTCCAAGGAGATCTACGACTCTCCCCTCGCTTTGCTGCGCGAAAATGTGCAGAACGCTTACGATGCCATTCTGATGAGAGCGTCGCTCGAAGGCACATCACTGGCTAATGGAAAGATCACCGTAGATCTCACCGGCCAGCAAATCGTGATCGAGGACAATGGTATCGGCATGACCGAGGAAGTTCTTCGGAAGAACTTCTGGAAAGCTGGTTCGAGTGGCAAGCGCGGTGAGTTAGCGATGCGTGCTGGAGTGATCGGTACGTTCGGCATTGGTGCAATGGCGAACTTCGGTGTCTGCACGACTCTGAAAGTGGAGACGAGGGCGGTAGCCAGCGATGAAACGCTTATCAGCACTGCGGAACGGGATGCCCTATCCATTGCGAGAGACTGCATCGCACTGAGCCGCCAACGAGATGAGCGGTCACCGGGAACTCGTCTAACTGTTTCAGTCGATCCGCAGCACCAAATCACCGCTGACAAAACGCGGGCATATTTAGAGCCGTATGTCCGCTACGTCCCAGTCGGCGTCTTTGTCAACGGCACGTTGATCAGCCAGCAGTCCCTTCACGAACGGTATCTTCGTCGCACGAAAGATTTCCAATCTCTTGGCGCGACAAACGTCACGCTGGGTGATTACCGATGCACTGTCGAGACTTACTGTGACACGAATGCCGTGGCTTCGTGCAAAGTGACGAACTTGAGTCTTGCTGGTGAAGCGGTGATGGGCGAGGTGGTCCTCCTTCAAGGCTCTGGACAGTTGATGGGACTCAGGAACTTCTTTGGTTTGGCTCCAGCGCCAGTTGGCGGGCATTACGATCTCGGTGGGGTCGCCAACCTGACGATTCTGCATCCGACTGCGGGCCGTGAGGCGCTGAGTCGGGAGAGCATCGCGCACCTCAATAACGTGATTCAGATGGCTGAATTCGCAATCAGTGAGAAGCTTGGCGCGACACCATTGTCGGATCGCAGCAACAGCTTCATGCAATATGCCCTGTCCAACAACAAGCTTCAGTGGGCATCCAACATCACGATTGAACTGCGACCAGCAGGCGAGAATGTGCGGCTTGCAGACATTCCGACTAGGACGGCGGGAAAGGGCTACTTCTACACGGGACGTGATCCACAGATGATTGACACGTTTGCCTCCCCAGAGTCTCCGCTGTTGTGCGTTGGTCAGTCTAACCCACGGAAAGGCATTCACACTCGATACCTGAAGGAGATTCTGAAGGTTCCTGAAGTACCGGACAGGGCAACTATCACAAAGACCTACGATGGACCGTCACTCTCATTCGAGGAAGCGGCCTTTCTTGTGAGAGTCGCCACGGTACTCAGCGACGATTACCTGCTCCCGAACGCGACGGTGCGAATGGCAGAGATTACGCACGGAGTGAACGTGCTGGTAGAACGTGAAGCGGACGGCGTGCAAGTGTTCATTGCACGGGGAATGGGGGCGGTGCAGCCAATTCTGAAATGCTACAAGACTGCGCCCGAAGTGTTTACGGGGTTCGTGAAGGACTTTGTCAGAGGGCATCTGTACAAGAAGGTGGCAGACTTCGTCCCATCCTCCACCCGTGAGGGCGCTGACGCGCTTTTCAAGCTGTTGCAGCGGAATCGAGAGCTATATCGCTACGAACAAAGCGAATTAGGTGATCTGGAACCGTTGTTGGCGGACTATCTCGCCGGCGACAAGAACCTGGGAGAGGTCATCCGAGCTGCGCGTAGTCACAATCGACCACAGTCAATCCGACTCGGGAAGGCTGACGTGGGTCAGCTTGAGCAACAATTACCGGATGTAGTTTCTTCACCGGCTCCAGATGCGTCTGACGATGCGGTTGCCAATCGCTTTGACGCTGCACCAGCGATCATGAGGCCAGAACTCGAATGCAATGCAAAGATTCTAGTGGCGAGCCAGAAGTATCCGCAGCTAAACGGCTGCGAACTGTTCCTCGGCCTGTCTGACCGGGCGATGAAACGAGAAGGAGAGTTCTTTAGGTTCCCGCACACGACGAAGGTGATTTGGGCTGGGCATCGTGTGGTGTATATTTTCAACCACGCATCGGGTGGCCTCACACTGTATTACGACATCGAGCTAAAAGAGCCGCTTGAAACGCCCGATGCTGCTGGCACGGCGCTCCCTTCCACAACGCTGTTCACTAAGAACAGAATCTATGTCCCGGTTCCCGATCAGTTGGTTCCAGAGTTCAGAATTGCCGAGGGCGCAAAGGAGTTCTATGTGCGGTTCGATGTGGTTGTTTCTTCTTCAGTTGCCGAGGCAGACTAGGACGCGAATGGCTTGTGAGCGACAACACCTTTACTCCTGGCCCGACGCCGAACACCGTCCGCAGCGCCGATGGCAAAGTGCTGACCGCACCGGACGGCTGGATACTTTTGCCGCCCGGTGACGCTGCGCTCACCCGCCGGGTGAAGGCAGCCGGGGACCACTGGGTCGTTCAGGAGAAGAAGGGCCGCAAGATCTTCTCACGGGGCGTGTGGGCGTCCGCAGCAACCGTCGAACGCATTCGCGGCGAACTCGACGCCGAGCGATCCACAGATAGCTTCGCCAAGAAGAAGGAAGCGGACGCTCGACGCCGTGACAAGGCCCAGGCCGAATACGTCGAAGACTTCCTCGGGGCGGTCGTGACGTTTCTGGGCTTTCATGGAAATTACGCTGAACTTGCCCAGCGAATGGCACGGGCGATTACCGATCATGCCACGCCGGTTGGGAGCGGCACTGTCGCCCGGACGAAACGCATCCCGGTCGAACAGCGAGCCGAATCTGCGGTGATCGCCTGGATGCGCCACCAGACAACCGGGTACGACGGCATGGTTATTCCGAGGGTGAAGGGCAAGCGGCGTGAGGTACGGCGAATGCTGGCTCGGCGATCCCATGACTTGCAGGAGCGGTATCGACGGGGTGAGCCGATTCCTCAAGCCTGCCCATTGATGAAGGCGTTGGCCGCTGACCCAGATGGCCTGCCGCTCGAACATTGCACAAGATCGTCGCGGCGATTATTCCGTTCTTGAATCAAGAACCGCGAGTACCATCCGCAGCTTGTCGATCTCGTCGGCCAGTTCCACACCACGACCGCCAGCCGCCTTGAACTCCCGCTCCTTGCCCCTGAGCAGCTTCCTTAATACCTTCCCGTCCTTGTAGTCCTTGTACTCGTCCAGAGCGTTGCGCATTTCGTCCGCGTCCACTTCGCGGCCCAGCGCCTCTTCCACCGCGTCGAAGTCGTCACTGGTCAGCGCCTTGATGCCGTTCCGCAGACCGGCAACGTACTCGGCGAACGCCGGCGACAGCTTTGGTTCCACGATGACGTAATCGTCCAGCTCTTGCTCTTGGCACTCCTCAACCGCCGCTTCCCATGCGTCGTCGGTCGGTTCCTTCTCGTCGGGTAAGTCCGGCAGATCGTCCTCGCCCATCACCTGCGCAACAGTCAGCTTCTCGAACTGGTCCAGCGTAACCATTAGAATGAGGATGGGGTTGTGGCAGCCGGGGCGGTTGTAGCAGACGGAGCGGACCTTGCTCCCCTTGTGTTCGGCCAGGGCGTTCACCGCCTGGACGTAGACACTGCGGCACAGTTCGGCCTCAGCCGGGATCGCCGCACCATCGCCGAAACTGTACTTGTCCTGCATGTCGTCCCAATACCGCATGACTGTTCCCCGGTGTTGTAAGGTGGGGGCAACACTGCACGCAGCAGGGTTGCCCGCCTCGGAAATCACGACAAGAACTTGAGACGCCGCGCCATGTCGCCCACGATGGCCTTGATGACCTTCTTTTCCTTCGTGCCGGTGATGACGTAGGCTTGGCCGTTGCCCGACCCTGCGGTCAACCCTGCGGCCTTGCAAGCCGCTGCCGCGTCCTGCGGGGCTTGCCAGGGAACCGACCAATCCGTTTCCCCCGTACACAGCTTCCCCGGTCGCACGTCAACTGGAATGGTAATCACTCGCCGTTCTCCGCGTGGTAGTCGTCCAAGCGAACCTCTTTCGACGCTTCCACGATGTCAACGCCTCGCTTCTTGAGCCACTTGTTGACGTAATCCCATTCGGGAACGTCGTCGCTCGCCGTCATCTTCCTGTCCAGCGTGTTCCACTCCGTCAACAGCTTGCCGAGGTTCTTGAGCGGAATGCGGATGATGTACGGCGTGTCCTCGTCGTCGCCGTAGACCCAGAACAGGATGAATTTGTCCTTTTTCTTGGGCTTCGGCGTGAGTGTCATTGTCGGCAGATCGGGCGGACCACTGGAACCCGTCAGGTTGTAGTCATCCAGCTTCGTGAGTTGCTTGTAGTGCTTATGGTTCGTGGGGACCACGACCGACGCCGTGCCGTTGGCAGAGACAGCAAAGGGCAGGCCCAAGTCTTGCAGTCGCATGGCTTGTCCTCTTGGAAGGGAACGGGCAAACCCACACGCCGCAGGGTTGCCCGTCTCGGAAATCAGGGAACGTCCCGCCCATTCGCTTCCAGAACCTGCGCGATGTCGGCCTTCTCGCAGTCGCACTCCCCCTTGCAGCGGTAGGAGCAGTTCGGGCCGTGCGAAGTCTTGCTGTAGTGGTCGTACAGGAACGCCAAAGCCTTCGTGTCGCCCTTCTCGGCCTTCGCAATCTCCGCGTCGATGTCCGGGGCCGGCGCAGCGCCCTCGGCATCCAGATAGCTGAGAGCATTCGCCGCCGCCTCCAGGCTCGTCTCGATGCCTTCGATGTACTTCGGGTCATCCACCTTGATGCCGGCGCAGGCGTGAGCCAGGATGATGCTCTCCACTGCATCCAGCACTGCGTTGTACCGCGTCCGGTCGATGGCGTCGTCTTCGCTCTCTTTGTTGTCGTCCGCTCCCCGCGAACCGTCGCACTGGTTGCAGCAGTTGGCTTGATCGCAGGAAGGGCAGGTTTCGCGCGGCAGACCCTGTTCGATGGTTCCGCCCTTGCCGTTCACCACGACCGACAGCAGGTTGCCGGAAATCAACAGGTCGTATGCCTTCGGTTTCCCTTCGGTCTGCGGGTTCTCGTAGGACACCTCGGCCTCGATGCCCGCGTCGTTGAGGTACTCCGTCACTTCGTCCTCGGCGTCACCATTGGGGTCGTGAACCCGCACTTCGTACAACGCCGGTTCCAGTTCCCTGACTTGGCAGCCGTGGTCCTCGACAGCCGCCTTGATCGACGGCAGATCGCGCGAACTGTTGACGTAAACATGCACCCACATCGCAGGAGTCCTCGTTGAAATGGAATGGGCAACCCTACACGCCGCAGGGTTGCCCGTCTCGGAAAAACGTCCCTCATCTACTTCGGCATGAATCCCCTCAGTTCCTCGGGCTTCTCCATCGCCAGCTTCTTCATGCCAGCGCCCAGCCGGCGATCCTCACGGTGAAAGGCAAGCGGCGTGAGGTCAGTCGCCGGCTGGCCCGGCGATCTCATGACTTGCTGAAGCAGTATCGGCGGGGAGAAGTGATTCCCGAAGGCTGCCCGTTGAAACAGGTGCTGGGTGTGCCACTTCATGTACTGGAATTTCTGCTCGAAAACGCTCGGTACAGCAACAAGTCATAAGCGATCTTCAGACCCCCGGAGAGGAAGAATGGCACGCTCAGCCATCCAGCACTGCCGACAAGGACAGTCGCCAGCATCGGCGAGATCGAAGCGCCAACTGACCGAGCTACGGCAGTGACGCCTGCCGCTGCGGATCGCTCATCGGGTCGCACGACGGCCATCGTGTAGGCTTGGCGGGTCGGCACATCCATCTGCGAAATGCTGAACCGTAGCAGCAAGATTCCGATGGCCCAATACACGTCGGGCATTAGCGGAACGAGGATCAGCAGCACGTTAGACGGCAGATGCGTGAAGATCATCGTGTTCAGCAGCCCGATGCGCCGAGAGAGCCAACCAGCGGCCAGCGCCGAGACTCCGGCCAGGAGGTTGGCGAACAGGAAGATCGCGCCGAGTATCGCCGGATCGAGTTGGAATCGGACGTGAAACCAGTAGGCGATGATACTCTGGATGACGAAACCGCCGCCCAACGCATCCAGGGCGAATAACAACGACAGCTTAAAAACCGTCCTCCGAGATTCGTGCAGACCCAGGACGACCTTGGGCGGCGGACGAGACTCTTCCCTTGCCGCTTCGACCGCCGAGGACAGCAACGAGAAACCACCGATCAGCGCCACGCCAATGCCTGCGTAGGCCAACAAGACCGGGCGGAAAGCAGCGGCTCCAATCAGGCCGGCTTGCTGGGACGCTTGTGCAAGCAATCCACCAGCCAACGCTCCCAACGCAGTGGAGAACGAGCCAACGAGGTTGTACCAAGCGAATACGTCGGTTCGCCGCTCGTCGCTGACGATGTGCGAAAGCGCAGCCTGCTCGACAGACAGGAATGGCCCGATCTCGTTCCCGCTGGGGCTGATGACGCCAATCGTGGCGGCGACGACAAGCAACAGGAAATTGCCGGTCGAGACAAAGACGATTCCGGCGAGCGCCATCAGAATTGCGCCGAGGATCAGCGTGCGGCGACGGCCCAGCCGGTCGGCAGTCGTCGTAAGCCAGAGAGAGATCGCGGTGTCGCCCGCCAGCGTGAGCGAGAGCAGCAGCCCGACTTCCCACTCCTTCAACCCGACTTCGACCAGATAAAGCACCAGCACGACCGAGAGGAGGCCGTAGGCGAACATCCTCGAACATCGGGTCGCAAACAGCAGCCAGCCGTCTGTTGTCAATTTCCCAGCAACGCTCACGGAGGCTCCTTCCCGCTCACTGGAAGGCTCCGTCCAGCTTCGCTCGCCTCACCATCTCCTGACAATAAGCGTAGAGTGCGTCGTACACGATCCATTCGGCGGCGTTCAAATCATGATCGTCCTTGAAGCCGAGATGGCGAAAGCCTTCGGCCACGGCATTCAGGCCGGCTGACTCTGGCTGATGTCAAAGAGTGTTGTCGGTGTCGGCCCCGTTGACGATCTTCGCCAGCAGCACCAGCGCCGGGTCAGTCGTCAGCCCGTGCTTCTTCACCAGGGCGTCGAAGGAACACTCCAGCCCGTGATGTCCGAACTCGACATTCGGCACATCGTATGGAGTGGCTCCTTCTCGTTCGGCGACCTTCAGCACATCGTCGGCAGGGACGAAAAGGAACTCGGCCTTGGGGTCGATGAATTTGCGGATCAGCCACGGGCAGGCCACTCGATCCACTTTGACTCGTTCCCTGGTGATCCACTTCATCAGTGCTTTTCCTTTTTCCCGGTTGCTGCCTGCGCTTCGAGTGCCGACTTGAGACTCGTTGCCGACACCATGACCGCTGAGGTTTTTAGAACTGGGTTCACTTGGTCGCAGGAAAAAACGCGACTTGCTTCGGAGCCTTGCCGACCTTGGCCTTGCCAAGCGACTTTATCTTACCGTTGTCGGCAACATTCACGAACTGGAAGCTCCCGATGTTGCGGATGAGGACACGGACACGGCTGGTGTCGCCTGGGATCGATTCGATACAGCACGGCTTGGAAACGACCGTCATCCTTACCTCCGTTCTGCCGGCATCAGTGTTCGTGCCAGTGGCGAATGTCCGGGTAGAGGGTGAACTCCCGTGAAAGGTCAAGGTTGAGGTTGGTAGACACGAAGCATCGGGCCTTCGGATTCGGTCCTGGGCAGGACGACGTAGAGCCGATCCCCCGCCGGGTCGAACAGGCAGGTGCGGGCGAGCTTGGCGGTCGGTACTTTCTCGATCACCGCGAACGCCCCGTCTCTCTCTTCCAGCACGGCCAGCACCCCGTCGCCGCAGGAGGCGTACAGGCGGTTCCGCTTCGCGTCGAAGAACAGGTCGTCAACGTCGGCGGGAATTTCGATCCCCGCCTTCTCCTGGCCGGTCTTCGCGTCCAGCACCACGACCATCGGCTTCTTCCGGCATCCGACGAACACCCGCTGCCCCTTTACGTCCAATGCCATCGGGTAGCACGCATCCGCCAGCTTCAGCGGGTGCTTCGAGACGACTTCGTGCTTGTCGAGGTCGATGATCGCCAATGTTGCCGGATTGAGGCAGTTGGCGTACAGCCGCTTCCGCCCGGCGTCGATCTGGAACGCTTCCGGCGGGCCGGGCAATTTGACCGTCACCTTCAGGGCATACGTCTTGGCATCGAAGGCGGTCAACGAGGCTTCGGCGTGGCCGACGTAGACCAGCCCCGTGGCCGGGTTGTAACGCACGTTGTCAGCGTCCGGCAGCTTCAGGGTGTGCAACTTGTTGAACGTTATCCCGTCGAACACGTTGCAGACGCCGTCCGCCCCGTTGCCCTGGTAGATGCAGTTAAGTTCGGGGACGAAAGCGACCCCTTGCGCCTTCTTCTGGTCTGCCAGTTACTTGACGAGTTTGCCGGCCTTCAGATCGATCACGTCGAGCGAGTCGTTCGAGAGGTTGGCGACGAAGAGGCGCTCGCCCTTGGGGTCGATGGCGAGATGGTCGAACCGGCCCGCCTTCCCTTGAAGTGGGATTGTCTGGACAAGTTTGAGCGTCTTCGGCTCGTCGGCTGGGGCGATCACGACGAGGCCAAGAAGCCAACCGATTGCGGTTAGTCGCGTCATTCGTGTTCCTCGTTCGAGTGAGCAGTCGCCGATCACCTGACCATCATCGGTGACGTGGAGCAACACCCAAGCTAGTGGGTCGTCAATCTTCGATTGACGGGTAAAGTTTGCGGAGTTTGTATCGAGCAGCGGCCAAGGTAAAGGTCCAATGGATGCGCGCTCTGCGGTCATTCCGTTTGTTCTCCCAGGCCGC
>Ga0134126_10013679_pt1 | contig 10241 bp, 11 predicted proteins | sample KB31752_FD_96881 | JGI IMG/M metagenome (GOLD analysis project Ga0134126, IMG submission 96881) | Terrestrial soil microbial communities with excess Nitrogen fertilizer from Kellogg Biological Station, Michigan, USA - KB3-175-2 | ecosystem: Environmental > Terrestrial > Soil > Unclassified ...
GGCTTCGTGCCGGACATCGTGGTGAGTAAGCCGGCCAGCGGTCCCGATACCCAACTACAACGCGCCGTCCAGTATCTCACCGCCCACCACTAGCCCCGGAGGACCGCGCCCGTGTCTCCACAATTGCTGCTGGTGCTGATGGTTGCCCTATTGACGGCGAGCGTCGCGGGCTTGTGCACCCGTCGCCCATTCTACTATCTCCCAGTCTATTGGCTGCTCGGAGTGTCGGCCCTGCTGATTGGGCAGGTGCTGGGCAAGGCAGCCGGAATCACGCGGGGCACCGTGGGTGAGGTTGAGCTCGGTGTGGGGCTGGTCTTGAATCTCCTGATGCTGGTTGGCATGCACTGGCTGGGACTATGGTATAATGCCAGGAGCCGGTAGTACCCTGTACTGGGGGTAGGAGGGTGATGGGATGGCTTGGCATGCAAGCGGTAAATTGCTCTCCGGGCTGGTAGTGGGGGTCGCGGTTGGCGCTACGGTGGCTATTGTGTTCTCCTCCAGCACAGCGGTCGCGCTCCCGCGGACCGGAGACGCACGCCCTGGGCCGACCCCATTCGGGCCTGCGAATCTGGTGATAGCCAGGGCTCGGACCTTGGTAGATGACGTGCGAACTCAGATGCGACAGGCAATCGACGAAGGGCGAGCCACGGCGGCGCGCACCCGTGAAGACCTCACCGCGCGGTTCGAGGCGTCCAAGCACGGCACCAATTCCGACAAAACCTAGACATTCCGCCCTTTTTCGTGGATAGCGCCTTTGCGCTCAGGCGGATTTCGCGACACGATGGAAGAGTAGGTTCGGCATGGAGCCGTGCTCTTCTATCTGGTCGCGGTGATTGCTCCGCGATATGCCAAAAAGGACAGGGATGCCCAACTTCCGATTGCCGTTTCGCTCAACCAGTCCCGGCGCGTATGCCGCCCTGGATATTGGCACCGAATACGCGAAGGCCCTGGTGTTCAGCATGGAGGACGGCGTATGCCGTGTTCTTGGCAGTGGACGTCATCGCCAGAGCCAGACCGCCATGCAGGACGGCCTGATCACCGATATCGAGGCCGTGGTCAATAACTGTCATGCCGCGCTTAGCCAGGCTGAACAGGCGGCCGGCGTAGTGGGGAAGCAAGCGGTGGTCGGCCTTGCCGGTGAGTTGGTCAAGGGCCTGTCCACCTCCGTGACCACCGAGCGTACCCGGCCCAGCGAGAACCTCGGCGCCGGCGAACTGGATGAGGTACTTGAACGGGTGCAGCGGCTGGCCCTCACCCGGGTGACCGAACGCCTGAGCTGGGAAATGGGCCAACCGCAAGTGGACGTCCGTCTGGTCAATTCGGCCGTGGTCTCGGTCAAGATGGACGGCCATACGGTGAGTAATCCTCTGGGCTTCCAGGGCCGCTATCTGCAGGTCACGGTATTCAATGCCTTCGCGCCCCTGGTTCACGTCGGAGCCTCAGAGAGCATTGCCCGTTACCTCAGCCTGGACCTCCTATCGGTGGTGGCGGAGCCCTATGCGGTGGCCGGCTGCCTGGCCACTCCCCTGGCGGGCGACATCGGCGGCATCTTCATCGACGTGGGCGGCGGCACCACCGATGTAGCCCTGGTGCGGAACGGCGGGATCGAGGCTACCCAGTCGTTCGCCCTGGGAGGCCGTACCTTCACGCGCCGATTGGCGGCCGAGCAGGGCATCGACCTGGAGGAGGCGGAAGCGCTCAAGCTCCGTTACGCGCGGCGCGAACTCACTCCAGCGGCTACTCGTGAGGTGAAACGGGCCCTGGACCGAGACGTCACCACCTGGATGGACGGCGTGCAGCTTATTCTTGAGGAATTGGCGGGCGAAGGTCAACTGCCGCCATTTGTCCACCTCTGCGGCGGCGCCAGCGCCTTGCCGGATATTTTAGACCGCCTAAAGGGCTTCCCCTGGACCGAACGGCTCCCCTGCCCGCGGCCCCCGCGCATCGCGCTTATCCAGCCCGCCGATGTGGAACTCATCCGCGATGATTCCGGAGGACTGGTGGACCAGCAGGACGTGACCGCGATGGGCCTCGCGCTCCAGGCGCTCGCGCTGCAACGCCAATCTTCCCTGATCAATCAGGCACTGACGCGAGCAGTGCGCCTGCTGAAGCTCTGACGAGCGATTGCCGATGCATTCCACCGCCGACTCACGCGAAGTCAACGATTCGGACCTCGAATTCGGGCCTGACCCGTTGGATCGTCCGAGCCATATGATGGAAGACGATCCCAGCGAGCTCCCACGGGCGCCCCATCCCTACCAGAAGTCACGCTTGTCCTCGGCCCGCCCCATTCCGAAAAACGTGGCCGCCCCTAAGACGCCCGTTTCCTCCCAACCGCTCTCGGGCCACGCCGAGGTGAAAGTCTCGCCAGCGGATACCCTGGATGCCTCTGAAGCCGAGCCTGCGCGCGATGCCGATTCGCCCGCTGCCTCCGGCGCCGCTTTACCGCCCGCGGAACCGCGAGTGCTGTATGTTGATGGTGATGACGACCTCGCGGCCCTGCTCGATCGGGTGGAGGAGACCGGTTCGGCGGCCATTGTCGTCCTCCCCGAAGGGGCTCGGGCCGTGCGGGGGGTCGTCGCCTCCCGCCTCCTGAAGCGACGGGCCGAGGCGGCGGGGATCGCGCTCATAGCCGTGACGACCGACCGAGTGGCGATCGCCCAATTTACGGCGATCGGGGTTCCCTGCTCCACCACGGTGGGCGAGGCCAGGCTCAAGTTGCGCCGCCCCGGTCAAGCGGCGAACGCCCACACCGCGCCTCCACTCATCCCAGACTCCGAGCCCGAGGGAGACCACCCGGAGGAAGTTGCCAACCAGCCGCCCGACGACGACAGCGACTCTGGCGCGCCAGGCGCCCCCTCGCCCGAACCTCCCGAGGTGCTCGATCCGGACGAGGCGCCAGGACCGATCAGAGTGACCGCCCCGACCCTCGGCGCGGCCGGGAGGGTGGTGCCGCTCCCGGCGGGAAGGCGCCGGTGGCCGCTAGCCCTCTTTACCATCGCCTTCGTCATTGTACTGGTCCTGAGCATCTGGGTGGTGCTCTTCCCAGCCGCCACGGTCACCATCACCTACGCCACCCATGCATTCGACCATACCTACACCGCCGCCCTCGGTACGAGCGCTCCCGGAGCCATCACCTTGCATCACACGGAACTGAGCGAGACCGCCAACCTCGTGGTCCCCGGCACGGGCACGCGCCAAGTGCCCGATGGGTTCGCCACCGGAACCGTCACCTTCGCCAACCAGGCCGATGGCTTCGTGCTCGTTCCGGCGGGCACCATCGTGGATGCTCAAGGAGGGAGCCGGTACGCTACCCTGACCGACGCGCGCGTCCCCGCCGCCGTCCATACCTTTTCGGGAAGCACCAACGGCCAACTGAATGTAGGGGTACGGGCCCTGGTGGGCGGCCCTGGCGCCAACGTGGGCCAGGGCAGGGTCACGGCCATCGAAGGACGGCTCGCGGGGACGCTGCTGGTTATCAACTATGCTCCGATCTCCGGGGGCACCATGCGAACTGAGTATAGGGTGACCGCCGCCGACGTGGCGAACGCGGCGGCCACCCTCCGGCGCCAACTGGCCACGCGGGAGGCATCGACGCTGAGCGTGCGCTATGCTTTAAGCCCCATCCGGCTGCCAGGGCCGCTCACCGTCACCGCGCCGCGGGTTACGCCGATTGAACGCGGTGGTCTCCCGTACGCGCGGGTAGCGATCACCGCTACAACGGCCATGCAGTACGTACACGCCCAGGACGTGCAAAGGCTGGCGGACGCGGGGCGCGATCGTGATCTCGCGGGCCGTAATCAGCAGGTGATTCCGGGATCCGAACGGATCACATTGTCAGTTCAGGGCCAGGGGAAAAGCCGGGCCGTCCACGTCCACGTGGTGGCGCGCATTACCCCCAACATTGATGTGACCAATCTTAGGGCCATGTTGATTGGGATGAGCATAGCCGACGCGCGGCGGCTTTTGGACGAAAGCGCTCGGAATGGAGACTGGCGATACACCATCACCACCCGCCCCGACCTCGCTGGGCGCTTGCCACAGGCCGGGGGCCTCATTGATGTGAAAGTCCGGGAACTGGACTAGCAAATGGGTGCGATGCATTCTCCCAGGTGTGGTACCATGGCCCAGTGCGCTACCTGAGCGTGGATGTAGGCGAAAAGTGGGTTGGATTGGCGCTTAGCGACCCGACTGGGTTTCTGGCCACCCCCCTCAATGTACTAGGTCGTGGAGAGGCGCATGGCGCGCGTATCCGTGCGCTTATTGATGAGCACGAAGTTGAGGCGGTCGTTTTCGGTCTACCCCTCAATATGGACGGGAGCAGCGGCAGCCAGGTGGAGGCGACCTATGCCTATGTCCAGGGACTGGGGCCCCTTCCGGTGCCGATCAGTTACTGGGATGAACGCCTATCCTCCTGGGAGGCCGAGCAGATGATGAGCCAGGCGCGAGGCAAAGTGCGGCGTCGCCGCGAGCGGTTGGATGCTATCGCGGCGGCTCTCATGCTGCAGGATTTCCTGGATACGCGGCAGCAAGAAAGCAAACGGGCCGCCCGCGCCGCGACTTGAGATCCAACCAGGAACACCCGCGCCCGTCATCTATCGTCTACCGGTGACGAGAGGGATGGCCTCCACCAGTTTCACTCCCGCAACCCGAAAGGCACGCGAAATGGCTGACGACCAACAGATGGACCGGCTCCGGCGCCTCCGGGCAGCCCGCGGCACGGGAGCAACCCGCGTTGAGGTGTATGTCCCCGGAAAATCAGGTGGGCAGGGCGACGGATCGCAATACATGACCCCACGGGGCGGAGGAGGTCACGCGGGGGCCATGGTCGCGCTGCTCCTCATTCTGGTGATCGCCATCGGGGCCATCGGAGCTGGAGGCTATGTCCTCCATCAGTTCAATTCCTCCGTGGGCGGACCCCGCAAGGAGGTGCGGTTTGTCGTCCTACCAGGTGAAACGGTGAGCAGTATCGCGACGAAGCTCAGTCAGGATGGGCTGGTATCCAGTGGCTTCCTCTTCCAACTCTATTACCGATTCAATGGCGGCGCCAGCGGCATCGAAGCGGGTCCACATATGCTGAACACGGATATGAGCATGCAGCAGGTGGCCGACGCCCTCCGCGTGGTACCACCCGCTCCGCCCCCCGTGGATCACTCGCAGGACTACAATATCTTGCCCGGCCATCGGGCCGAGGAGATCGCCACCGATCTGGCCGCCGGCGGCGCGGTCTCCTATAACGACTTCATGAATCAAGTGCGGCATGGCTCGTTCCACTATTGGTTTCTCACCAGCCTCCCGCCCGGCGCTGGGGTGGAAGGATTCCTCTACCCCGGTCTCTACCACCTGCACAAGCACTTCGACGCGCACACCCTGGTCAACATGATGCTGGCCAACTTCGCCGCGCACTTCACTCCCGCCATGCACGCTCAAGCCGCCAGGCGGCATATGAGCGTCTTCAACGTGGTCACCATGGCTTCCATCGTGCAGCGGGAAAGTTCGATTCCCATCGTCGAGCAATATATCGCCGGAACCTACTACAACCGCCTCAACAATAGCGCCGTGGTGAGCAACCGCCTGAACGCCGATCCCACCGTGCAATACGCACTGGGCTACCGTCCCCAGGAAAAGACCTGGTGGGAACGGAATCTCTCGCAGACCCAGACAGGCTCGACCATCTCTCCCTACAATACGTATCTCAATCCCGGCTTGCCTCCAGGGCCAATTAGCGAGCCCGGCGCCTCGGCCCTCAATGCCGCCCTGAATCCTGCCCCCTCCCAGTTTCTGTTCTTCCAGGCGTTCGGCAAGAACAATAAGACTCACTTCTGCGTTACACTGGATTGCCAGAATAATGAAGCGGGCGTAACGGTAAATTAACATCGCCCCGGAAAGGTATCGTGCATGATTTCAACCGGCGACTTAAAGCGCGGCATTTCCCTTGAACTGGACGGAGAGCTCTACCGTCTGCTGGAGTTCAATCACATCAAGATGGGCCGGGGCAGTGCTCAGGTCCGGATGAAGCTGCGGAACCTCCGCTCTGGATCAACCACCGAGCGGACCGTGCAGGCCGGCGAACGATTCCAACGCGCCCGACTGGACTCGAGCACGGTCCAGTTCCTCTACGCCGACGAGGACACCTACCACTTCATGAATACGGAAACCTACGACCAGATCACCGTTCCCGCGTCGCTGATCGCCGACGACGTCAAGTTCCTCAAGGAGAACATGGAGGTCGAGTTACTCTCGTACGGAGACGAGACGATCGCTATCGACCTGCCGCCGAACGTGGAACTCAAAATTACCTATACCGAGCCCGGCATCAAGGGCGATACCGCCTCGGGCACCACCAAGCCCGCCACCGTGGAAACCGGAGCCGTGGTGCAAGTGCCCCTTTTCATCAACATGGATGAAACGATTCGCGTGGACACCCGAACCGGGCAGTATATCGAGCGCGTGGGCAAGGTATAACCCGACCATGGCAACCTCGCGCATTCCCTCGGCCGCCGGCATCCGCGCTCTCGCCGATCTCTGCCTGCGATCGGGGGTTGAGGAGTTGGATGCCTCGCACGACACCTGGTCCGTGCGCTTGCGCCTTGATCTCCACGCGGGCACGATCGCGGGTATCCAGGAACCCGCCGAGCTCCTTGAGGCAACCGGTGGTCCGACCACGCAGGTGTCGCAGTGGGTAGGAGTTTTTCATCGCGCCCCGGAACACGGCGCGGACGCGCTGGCCATCGAGGGGCGGCCGGTCCGCGAGGGTGAGGTGGTCGCGGTGCTGGTGGCCATGCAACTCCAGCATGAGATTCGGGCGGAACGGGACGGGGTTCTGGTCCGGTTTCTGGTGGGGGATGGCGCCCCGGTGGAGTATGGGCAGCCGCTGCTGGAACTGGCCTGAATGGACGGCGTCTTCACCGTTGGCGAGGTAATACATTACCTGAGCGACATTCTCGGTGAGGACGTGGTTCTGAGCGGCCTTTGGATCCGCGGCGAGATTTCCAATCCCAATCTCTCCACCGCCGGCCACCAGTACTTCACTCTGAAGGACGCCGAAAGCGAAATCCAGTGTGTCATCTTTCGCACCCGCGGGCGCGGCCGGCTTCCCACGATCCGGCAAGGGGATCATGTCCTTGCTCACGGCCGTCTTGGCGTCTACGAGACGAAAGGCAAGATCCAGTTATACGTGGACCTGGTGCAACAAGAAGGGGTTGGCCCGCTTCACCAGCAATTCGAGGAGTTATGCGCGCGACTCCGCGACGAGGGGCTGTTCGACGCGGAGCGGAAACGGGCGCTCCCCGCTCTCCCGCGGCGCGTGGGCGTCGTCACCTCCCCACAGGCGGCCGCCTATCAAGACGTGCTCCGGGTGCTCGGCGCCCGGTTTCCCGCCATCGAAGTCGTACTCTCACCCGCCCTGGTTCAAGGGGAGGAAGCACCGGCCCAAATCGTCGCGGCCATCCATCGTCTGGCCTCCGCTCCAGGAATCGATGTCATTCTCCTGGTCCGCGGGGGCGGCTCGCTTGAGGATCTCTGGGCATTCAACAGTGAACTGGTCGCGAGGGCCATCGCCGCCTCTCCGATCCCCCTCGTCAGCGGGGTGGGCCACGAAACCGACACGACGATCGCGGACTTCGCGGCCGATCTCCGGGCCCCCACTCCTTCGGCCGCCGCCGGCGCCGTGGTGCCCGATCGCCTCGAGCTGCTGTCCCAAATTGCCGCGCTTTCCGAGGATCTTGCTGATACGATACGCGCGGACCTCACCGAGCGCCGGAACGCGCTACGACGGGCCCGTCTCGATTTAGATCTGAACAGCCCGGTGCGCGCCATCGATCAGCGGCGGCAGCGCATCGATGAACTGGTGGAGCTGGGAGGCGATCGCCTTCGTCATCACCTTGGTCTGCATCGTGAACGAGTGCGCGGGGCCGAACGCCAATTACTCCTCCTCAATCCTCTCCGAATCCTTGACCGCGGATTCGCTCTCATCACCCAGGCCGAAGGACGGATAGTCCGCGATGCCCATGCGCTCCAGCCCCAGGAGCCGGTGACCATTCGCTTCCGCGATGGCGAGGTCTCCGCTACGATCACCACGGGCGCGCGCGCCGCCCGGCCCGAGAAAGGATGACTTCCACCAGCATGAATGACGTGGGTGATGACTTATCGTTCGAGGAGGCATTCGCCGAACTGCAGGCCACCATCGAGGAGTTACGGGGAGAGACCCTCACCCTCGATCGCTCGCTCTCCCTCTATGAGCGCGGCACCCTCCTGGCGGCTCATTGCAATGGCCTCCTCACCACCGCCGAGATGCGGGTCAGTCAACTGGATTCCGCCATTGTCCCGGTGGGAACGGAGAGCGACTCGGATTGGTAGAATAGCTTCGAGACGGTAACTGGCGCCAGGGGATTTAGATTCTCGGAACCCATTGATCAAGGAGATTGGCTCATGAACGCGGTCGACCCCGATGTTTTGAGCATCGCCGGCGTCCTGGAGACGGATGATCCGAATGGCCGCTACGAGATCTATCGGCGGCTCCGCCAGGACCACCCCGTGCGCTGGGATCCTCGGTGGTCCGTCTGGGTCGTTACCGGGTATCCCGAGGTCGCGGCCGCCTTGAACGATCCGCGGATCACGGCGCACCGGACCGGGATGGACATCTCTTGGCTGCCGCCCGAGAGCCAGATCGCGTTGGAGCCGGTCCTACGCGCGTTGCGAAGCCAAATGCTTTTCCTTGATGGGCCCGACCATAGCCGCCTCCGTTCCCTGGCCAATAAGGCGTTCACTCCGCGCGTGGTAGAGACCATGCGGGACCGCGTCCAGGCCCTGGTCGACGGCATTCTTGATACCGCCGCCGCCCATGGGCGGATGGATATAGTGGCCGACCTTGCCGATCCCGTGCCGGTCAGAGTAATCGGCGATCTCCTGGGGGTGCCTCCCCAGGACAACCCAATGCTCAAGCGATGGTCGGATCATTTCGCCGCCTTTCTGGACGGGAGTAGCCTCACGCCCGAGACCGCCGCTCAGGCGCTCCAGAGCATCGGCGAGTTCATGGTCTATTTCCGTCACCTCACCCTGAGTCGGCGGGGCGCGTCTCACGGTGACCTGCTTCAGGCGCTCGCCAATGCCGAGGTTGCCGGCGATCGGCTGAGCGAGGATGAGCTTCTGGCGAACTGCGTTCTCCTCCTCGCCGCCGGCCACGAGACAACCACCAACCTGATCGCCAACGGTCTGCTGAGCCTGTTGGCGCATCCTGAGCAATGCACGATGCTCCGAGACGAGCCATCCCTGATCCAGAGCACGGTGAATGAGCTCCTGCGCTACGAGAGTCCCGTGCAAAACACGGAGCGACTGGCCCTTGAGGATCTTGACCTGGGTGGGGCACAGGTCGCCGCCGGCCACTATCTGATGATCGTGCTGGGGGCCGCGAACCGCGATCCCCGGACCTTTGCCAATCCTGACACCCTGGACATTCGCCGCACGGGGCCGGCACATCTGGCCTTCGGCTACGGCCATCACTTCTGTCTGGGCGCCGCCCTGGCTCGCTTGGAAGGGCAGATCGCCATTGGTTCGGTCATTCGCCGCTTCCCCACGATGCGCCTGGCGAGCGCCGAGCCGCGCTGGAAGCGGTCGATGCTCTTCCGATCCCTGGAAACCCTGCCGGTCACTCTGACCTGAGATGATGACTGGTGAGGAGGGACCAGAGGCGCTATAGGCCCCTGGTCCCATGTGCCAAACCATGCGTATCGCCGATTATCGGGTCTGGCCGGCCCCCGCTCGTCCCCTCGGCTGCACCACATCCTTCTTCTTCCGACGGAACAGCTTCCCGATCCCCAGCTCGTCATTCTCCCAGACCACCAACAGCGGGCTGGCGTTGAAGATGGAGCTGTAGGTACCGCTCGTAATCCCCACCAGCAGGGTGAGGACGAAAATGCGAATGCTGGCGCCGCCGAAGATGAGCAACGCGGTGAGAGTGAGCAATACGGTGAGTGAGGTGTTCAGGGAACGGGCCATGCTCTGCAGGATGGCGTTGTTCACCACCAATTCGAATGGCTCGCCCACTCGCCGGCTCATGTTCTCCCGGATCCGGTCGAAGATGACGATCGTGTCGTGGACCGAGAAACCCACCACGGTCAGCACCGCGGTGACGAACAGCGAATCTACCGTGACCCCAAGGAGACGGCCAAAAATCGCGAACAGGCCCAGGACCACCAGCACATCATGGAGCAGCGCCACGATCGCGCAGGTTCCATAACGGA
>Ga0134126_10013680_pt1 | contig 10240 bp, 11 predicted proteins | sample KB31752_FD_96881 | JGI IMG/M metagenome (GOLD analysis project Ga0134126, IMG submission 96881) | Terrestrial soil microbial communities with excess Nitrogen fertilizer from Kellogg Biological Station, Michigan, USA - KB3-175-2 | ecosystem: Environmental > Terrestrial > Soil > Unclassified ...
GGCGCTCGGCGCTCTCTTCGTGATGTTCATCGGTGGCATCGCCCTGCCGGTAAGCGACATGGTGCGCCTGCATCCTTACCAATACACGGCATTCAACTGGATCTCGGGTGGCGTACGCGCGGCGCAGAACAAATACATGCTCGACTATTGGGGCCTTGCTTTCAAACAGGCGGCCGAGGAATTGCGGACGCGACTTGCCGGGGCCGACGACCATGCGCCGAAAGGCCGCAAGTGGGTGGTGGCGATCTGCGGGCCACAGGCGGCAGCTCAAGTCGAGCTAGGGCCGCGGTTCGAGACCACCTTCGATCGCAAGACCGCCGACTTCGCGTTGGCGCTCGGCACGTTTTATTGCCGACATTTACTGCATCCGATCATAGCCACGATCGAGCGTGAAGACGTGGTTTATGCCCAAGTTTATGATCTGCGTGGTGGCCCCACGCCGAAACTGCTGACCCAACCACCGCCGTGATTTACTCGGAAGTCTTCAGATCTAGTCCCGGTTCCGGTCCGGGACATTGATGGGGTTGCAATTGCGCCGGCCAGATTCGAGACACTCTTCGGTCTTGCGCGAGTCGACCATGGCGTTGACCAGCCAAATCCCGATGCCAACAAATATGACCGCAGCGATCAGCAGAAAGATATTGGTTGCACGGCGGTCGCGTTCGTCTTCGTCCTCGGTCGGCGGCCGCTCCGTTGTCATTGATTGTCTCACGAATGCGCGAACGCCCAGTACAATTCACGCGCTTTGCGGTAAAGCGGCCCGGGCTGCAACGAGCGATCGTCGATGCGGTTGACCGGCATCACTTTGGAATAATTGCCTGAGGAAAAAATCTCGTCGGCGTTTTCCAAATCAGAATATCGCAGCGTGGTCTCGACCACACTGACGCCAGCTTCGCGCAGCAATTTTACCACACGCTGGCGGGTGATGCCGTTGAGAAAGGTGCCGTTCGGCGCCGGCGTGAACACCACACCGTTCTTGCCAATAAACAGATTGGCGGTAGCGAGTTCGGCAATATTACCGACCAGGTCGCGCACCGCGCAATTGGCAAAGCCGCGCGAATTGGCCTCGATCAGAGCGCGCGCATTATTCGGATAGAGACACCCGGCCTTGGCATCGACCGGCATGCATTCCATGCTCGGTTTGCGATAGGGCGACAGCGTGATGGAGAAGCCCTCGGGCGGACGCATCGGCGCCTCGTAGAGCGTGAGGCACCATTTGGTCGAGTCGGGATCGGGCGCGACCAGCAGCGTGCCGCTGCGCTCAGCCCAATACATCGGACGAATATAGAGCGGTGCATCCTTGCCGAAACGTTTGATGCCGTCGGCGCATAGGCCAAGCCAGGTCTCGGTCGGAATGGAGGGCTTGAGATGCATGGTGGTGGCCGAGGCATTCACCCGCGCGCAATGGAGCTCGAGGTCGGGCGTCACGCCCTCGAACGCACGCGCGCCGTCGAACACCGAGGAGCAGAGCCAGGCGGCGTGCGAGCGCACGCCCATGATCGGAGTATTGCCTTCGTGCCAGTCACCCTCGTAGAACGACCAAGTTTTCGACCATTCTTGTGCCGGCGCCATTCCACACCCTCACCACTCTTGACCCGCACCGCCATGCTACGCCAGCCTCGACCCAAAATCCTATGAGTTTTGCTGATCGGAGAAATCAATGTCCATCGTCATGTTCGATGCTTACGGCACGCTGTTCGACGTGCACGCGGCCATTGCACGCTTCCGCGGCCAATGCGGGCCGGACGCCGACCGTATGTCGGACATCTGGCGTGGTAAGCAGCTCGAATATACCTGGACACTGACGCTGGCCGGGCATTACACGGATTTCTGGACGCTGACCGAACGCGCGCTGGATTTCGCGCTGGCGCGGTTTCCTGCGGTGGACAAGGCGATCAAGCCCAAGCTACTCGATGCCTATTTCCAGCTGGAGGCTTTTCCGGACGCACGCGCGGCGTTGCGCGCGCTCAAGGCCAACGGTCACAAAACCGGCATCCTATCGAATGGTTCACCCAATATGCTCAAAGGTGCGGTGGATGGCGCCCGCCTGGGCGCCGATCTCGATGCCGTGCTGTCGGTCGATGCGTTGAAGATATTCAAGCCGCGGCCGGAGGTTTATCGACTGGTTACCGATCACTACAAATGCGAAGCCCGCGATGTAACCTTCGTGTCGTCCAACCGTTGGGACGTGATGGCGGGTGTTTCCGTCGGCTTCCGCGCGTTATGGGTCAATCGTAGCAAGATGCCAGACGAATATCTCGATTTCCCAGCCATACAAACGCTAAACGATCTCAATTCTTTGGTTGCCTTAGCTTAAGGACGAACAAGTACTGGTATACCCTGGCCCACCGACTATATGTCGTTTTGCGTCACGGATTCTCATTCTCAATCCATGCCATCCATCATTTCCATTTCAAATCTATCCAAGTCTTACGCGTCTGGGTTCCGGGCACTCAAGAATATCAATCTCGACATAAGACGTGGCGAGATTTTCGCGCTGCTCGGACCCAACGGCGCCGGTAAGACCACGCTGATCGGCATCGTCTGCGGGATTCTCAATCCGTCGCAGGGCTCCGTCACGGTCGACGGCCACGACATCATCAAGGATTACCGCGCGACGCGCTCGCTAATCGGGCTGGTGCCGCAGGAGCTGCATACTGACGCGTTCGAAAGCGTCTGGGCGACTGTGAATTTCAGCCGCGGCCTGTTCAACAAACGGCGCAATCCGGACTATGTCGAAAAGGTGCTGCGCGCTCTGTCGCTGTGGGACAAGAAAGACAACAAGATCATGACGCTGTCCGGCGGCATGAAGCGGCGCGTGCTGATTGCCAAGGCGCTGTCGCACGAGCCACAGATCTTGTTCCTCGACGAGCCAACCGCCGGTGTTGACGTCGAATTGCGCAAGGACATGTGGCAAGTGGTGCGCGACCTGCGCGCGGCAGGTGTGACCATCATTCTGACCACGCATTACATCGAAGAAGCCGAGGACATGGCTGATCGCATCGGCGTTATCAGCAAAGGCGAAATCATCCTCGTCGAGGAGAAGGCCGAGTTGATGCGCAAGCTCGGCAAGAAACAGCTGATCCTGCAGCTGCAAAAAAAGCTCGACGCGTTGCCCGCGGCGCTGGCCGCGTATAATCTGGTGCTGGCCAATGACGGTACAGAACTGGTGTTCACCTATGACACCAAGGCCGAGCACAGTGGCGTCACCACCATGCTGAGTGCGCTGAGTGATGCCGACATCAGGTTCCGCGACCTGCATACTACGCAAAGTTCGCTGGAAGACATTTTTGTGGGATTGGTGAGCGAGCGATGATCAATTTTCGCGCCGCCGGTGCCATCTACAAATTCGAAATGGCGCGTACCGGGCGCACAATCTGGCAGAGCATCGTGTCGCCGGTGCTTTCGACCTCGCTTTATTTTGTGGTGTTCGGCGCCGCCATCGGCTCGCGTATCACGCAAATCGAGGGCGTCTCCTACGGCTCCTTCATCGTGCCGGGCCTGATCATGCTGACGCTGCTGACACAAAGTACGATGAATGCCTCGTTCGGCATTTATTTTCCCCGCTTTACCGGCACGATTTACGAGATTCTGTCGGCACCGATCTCAGGCTTCGAAATCGCGCTCGGCTATGTCGGAGCGGCGGCCACCAAATCGATCATTCTGGGCCTGATCATTCTGGTGACGTCTTGGCTGTTCGTGCCGATGCATATAGCGCATCCGTTCTGGATGGTGATTTACCTGGTGCTGACAGCCGCTACCTTCAGCCTGCTCGGCTTCATCATCGGAATCTGGGCGGAAGGCTTCGAGCAGTTGCAGATCGTTCCGTTGCTAATCATCACGCCTCTGACATTTCTCGGCGGCACCTTCTATTCCACCAGCGTGCTGCCGCCGATCTGGCAGAAGATCGCGCTCTTCAACCCCGTGGTCTATCTGGTCAGTGGCTTTCGCTGGAGTTTTTTCGAAATCGCAGATGTGGGACACGGCATCAGCATCGGCATGACGTTGTTTTTCTTGAGCCTGTGCCTTGCTGCGGTAGGCTGGATCTTCAAGACCGGCTACAAGCTCAAGAAATAGTCCGCTCACATTTGCGGAAGCACGAATAAAGTGGCCGAGCCTGGTGTATGTTCAGGTCAGCGGCCGCTCAATTCCCGATAAAATCAACCGGGAGGTTTGTTTATGTTTCCGATGTCGAAGGGTCTTGCGAGTTGTGCCGTCGTTGCCGCCCTGTCGTCACCCGCCGGCGCGCAGGGCCTAGTCATCCAGAAACATACCGTTGGCGATGGCACAGACGATCGCAAACCCCGCGCTCGCGCAGTGCGAAAGCATGAGCTAGAAAGTTTCAGTGGTGGTCGTGGACCGTGACGGTTTGCCGGTCGCCATGATACGGGGCGATGGCGCCGGCCTGCATACGCCGGAGGGCGCCGACCGCAAGGCCTATACCGCACGCACCTTCGGCAGGCCGTCGGCCACCTTCGTCAAGCGGTTGGTGGAACGGCCGGACATCGTCGGTTCGCTGCAATATACACGCGTGCTGGCGCTCGCCGGCGGCCGGCCGGTCAAGTCCGGCAATGAGGCGGTCGGTGCGGTTGGCGTATCCGGTTCACCCGGAAAGGACGATGTCTGCTCGCAGGCCGGCATCGACAAAGTGGCCGATCAGCTCAAATAGGTTCGCCGACTAGTGCTTCTGGATGCCGGCTTTCGCAATCAATTGCGACCATTTATCGATGTCGCTGGCGATGCGTTTGGCCAAATCCTTGGAGGCCATACCGCGTGCATCCATCCCGGATTCTTTCGAGAACTTCTGCACCTCGGGTGACTTAAGCGCTTCGATCACCTCGCGGTTGAGCACGAAGACAATGTCATCTGAGGTTCCGGCCGGCGCGGCAAGTCCATTCCAACTCGTCACGTCGTAGCCAGCAAGTCCGCTTTCGCTCACCGTCGGCACGTTCGGCAGATTGGACGCTCGCTCACGCGCCGTGGTCGCAACCGCAATCATGCGGCCTTCGGCGATTGGAACCTGAAAGCCGGGAAAATAATCGAACGCGACGTCGATATCGCCACGCAGGACAGCCAAACCTAGCTCCGGCGTCGTCTTGTAAGGAATTGTCGTGACCGTGATGCCGGCCATTATCCGGAACAGTTCGGCCGACAGGTGTTGCGTGCTACCTGCATTGATGGTGCCGAAATTGAGCTTGCCGGGATTGGCCTTGGCGGCCGCGATGATGTCCTTGACGGTTTTGAGCGGCGAGCCGGCTTTGGTCGCGATCAAGAGTCCATAAGACGCCGTGGTGGAGATTGGCACGAAATCGGTTTCGATATCGTAAGGCAGGGACTTGAACAGCGCCTTGGCGATAGTGAGCCCGCCGCCAATCATCACCAGCGTGTAACCATCAGGTTCGGCCTCCTCCACAACCTTCATGCCGAGGATGCCGCCGGCGCCCGGCCGGTTGTCGATGAAGAATTGCTGGCCAAAATGCTCGCTGAGCTGCTTGGCTACCAGGCGCATGGTGACGTCGGCGATGCCGCCAGGACCGTAGGGAACAACGATACGCACCGGCCGCGAAGGGTAGGCCCGTGTCTCGTCCGCCCGGCACGTCGCCGTCATGACCAGCGCGACGGCAGCGGCGCGGCCCATTGTGGCCATGCACCGCAAGGAATAGCCGGCAGCATTTGGTACGGAATACGGCATTGTCATTCCCACAGACGTTCCGAACGGCGCAAGATAGAAAGATGCGGCCGGGCTGACAATGTGCCGCACGCATGGCAGGCTGCCGTCCGATGACGGCCATAACGATCGATATCCACCCGCACATCACCGCAAGCGACACCAAGCGCTATACGCTGGCGCCCCTGGGTGGCCATCAATCGGACTGGTCCCGCACGCGGCCCGTAACTGTGGAGCACCTGATCGCCGCCATGGTCGAGACCGGCGTGCAAAAAGCCGCGATCGTGCAGGCCTCGACCTGCTATGGCCACGATAATTCCTACGTCGCCGACGCGGTTGCCGCCAATCCGAAGCGTTTCACCGGCGTGTTCTCGGTCGATGTGCTGGCGCCGGATGCAACCGAACGCATGCGCTTCTGGTACGGGAAGCGACTGACAGGTATGCGGTTGTTCACTTTCGGCAGCACAATGTCCGAACAGGCCCATTGGCTCGACGATGCGGCGTCGTATCCGGCCTGGGAATGTGCCAGCGAACTCGGGCTTTCGATCTGCCTGCAGATGTCAGCCAAGGCGATCCCGCAAGCAGCCAACATGGCCGAGCGGTTTCCGACTGTAAATATCATTCTCGATCATTGCGCGCGGCCGGTGCTGGATGACGGTTCCCCCTACACGGCCGCGGCCAGTCTGTTTAGCCTGGCGCGCTATCCCAATATCTACCTCAAGCTAACGCCGCGCATTTTCGCCGAGGCGCGACGCGGCAAAGCGACGCCGGAGACATTCTTTCCACGCCTTGTCTCCGAGTTTGGCGCATCGCGGCTGGCTTGGGGGTCGAATTATCCATCGAGCGAAGGCACGCTGCCGGCGCTTTTGAAAATCGCACGCACCTCGCTTGCCTGTCTGCCGAAAGCCGATCAAGAATGGATCTTCGCCAAGACCGCACTGGTTCTTTATCCGGCGTTGGCGGATTGACGGGACGGGCATGACCAAGACCAAACTTTTCACGCTGCTCGGCAATTACCCCAACACACTGGCCCTAAAAAAGGGTCAGGTGAAATTGGATCTGATCGACTTCGATTTTGCCGACGTGAAGGTGTCGAATACGGCCTTCAAACCTCTGGTGCGCGAGGCGAAGTTCGATGTCGCCGAGCTGGCGATCGTTACTTTCTTGCAGGCGAAGACTTACGGCAAACCTTATGTGCTGATCCCTGCGACCGTGCTCGGCCGCGGCCAGCACCACACCATCGCCTACAATCCACAGCACGGCGAACTAAGGCCAAGCGACCTCAATGGCAAACGCGTCGGCGTGCGCGCCTATACGCAGACCACCGGCGCCTGGGTGCGCGGTTTCCTGGCCGACGATTACGGCATCGATATCGCCAAGGTGCACTGGATTACGTTTGAAGATCCGCATCTCGCCGAGTACAAGGATCCCGATTTCGTTACGCGCGCGGCTGACGGCAAGACTTTGGTGCAGATGCTGCTCGACGGCGAACTCGACGCCGCGATCGTCGGCGATACACTGCCCGATCCACGCTTGAAGCCGCTCATCCCCGATGCCGACGCGGTGGCGCGCAAGTGGGCGCAAGCGCGTGGCGGCGTGCCGATCAACCACATGGTGGTGGTGCGAACCTCGATCGCCAAGGAACGGCCGGATGCGGTGAACGAGATTTTCCACGCGTTGCAGGAGAGCCGCAACGCCGCCTCGCCGCCACCGGGCGGCTCGCTCGATCCCTGGCGCTTCGGCGTCGAGGCCAACCGGCGTTCGCTGGAGATCATCATCGATTACTGCGTGCGGCAGAAGCTGATCCCGCGCGCCTTCACGGTCGACGGGCTATTCGAGGCTTGAAACATTTTTGCTTGTGCATGATCTTTTCTGAAAACCGGTTATCACTTTTCGGGATCATGCACTGCCGGCCAATTCCTCGCGCTGAATTTCCAGCGCCAACCATTGTTCTTCCGCCGCGGCCAGCTTGCGTTGGGTTTCACCAAGGTCGGTGGTGACTTTTTCAAACCCGGCGCGGTCACGCATATAGAATTGCGGGTCGGCGAGCTTGGCTTGCAACGCTTCAGCTTTGGCGATCAATCCGGCGATGGTCTTCGGCAGCGTTTCCAGCGCGTGCTTGTCCTTGAAGCTCATGCGTCGCTTCGCTGTAGGCGCGGCGGCCGGTGCGGTCCGCTTCGCTGGCTTTGGCGACTCCGGCTCGCGTCGCTCGCGGGCAAGATCTTGGCCGCGCTGCGCCAGCATGTCGGAATAGCCGCCGGCGTACTCGGTCCAGCGGCCATCGCCTTCTGGCGCGATCACGCCGCTCACCAGACGGTCGAGAAAATCGCGGTCATGGCTGATGAGCAGCACCGTGCCGGGGTAGTCGCCCAGCATATCCTCGAGCACGTCGAGCGTTTCCATGTCGAGATCGTTGGTTGGCTCGTCGAGCACCAGGAGATTCGACGGCTTGGCCAGCGCCTGTGCCAGCATCAGCCGGCCGCGCTCGCCACCTGACAATTTGCCGAGCGGCGTGCGCGCCTGCTCGGCGGAAAACAAAAAGTCGCGCATGTAGCCGATGACATGTTTAGCGACGCCGTTCACCATCACGGTGTCGCCGTGGCCGCCGGTCAGCGCCTCGGCGACCGTCACGTTAGGATCGAGACTGTCGCGGTGCTGATCGAGCGTGGCGACCGCGAGGTTCGAGCCGAGCTTAACCGTGCCGCTGTCGGGCGGCAGAACGCCGGTGAGCAAGCCGATCAGGGTGGTCTTGCCGCTGCCGTTCGGCCCGACGATGCCGATGCGGTCGCCGCGCTGGATGCGGATCGAGAAGTCGCGCACGATGGAGCGTTCGCCGTAACTCTTGCCGATGCTTTTGGCCTCGATAACCAGCGCGCCGGATGGCGCCGCGGCGCCCGCGGTGATGGTGGCGTTGCCGGCGGCGGCGCGGTGGGTGCGGCGCGATTCGCGCAGCGCCTGCAACTGGCCGACGCGGCGCATGTTGCGCTTGCGCCGTCCGGTGACACCGTAGCGCATCCAGTGTTCGTCGGCGACGATTCTGCGGTCGAGCTTGTGCTGCTCGCGCTCCTCTTCGGCGAGCAGCATGTCGCGCCATTCCTCGAAATGGGCAAAGCCGCGCTCGATGCGGCGGGTCGCGCCGCGGTCGAGCCAGACCGTCGACCGCGACAGCGTCGACAAGAAGCGCCGGTCGTGGCTGATGATCGCCAGCGCGGTGCGCCGGTCGTCGAGTTCGCGCTCCAGCCATTCGATGGTGGTGAGGTCGAGATGATTGGTCGGCTCGTCGAGCAGCAGGATATCGGGCGACGGCGCCAGCACGCGGGCAAGCGAGGCGCGGCGCGCTTCGCCGCCGGAGAGATGGGCGGGGTCTTCGGCACCGGAGAGCCCAAGCTGCTCCAGCATGAAGCGGGCAGCGTGGTTGTCGTCGGTCGGCCGCAGGCCGGCCTCGACGTAGGCCAAGATGGTGGCATAACCGGAAAAATCCGGCTCCTGCTGCAGATAGCGCACGACCGCGCCGGGCTGCACGAACACGGTGCCGCGGTCGGGGTCGACCAGCCCCGCGGCGATCTTCAGCAGCGTCGACTTACCCGAGCCATTGCGACCGACCAGCGAGACGCGCTCACCTGTCGACACCGACAGCTCCGCCCCGGTGAGCAGCGGCGTGCCGCCGAAGGTTAGCGCGATGTCCTTGAGTTGAAGAAGCGGAGGAGCCATGGGGCCTTGTCATGCGGCTTACGGCCGCGCCCTAGCAGGTGCGCTGCGGCAAGACAACAAGCGCTCAGATCGTGCTGCGTGCCGGCAATTCGAATGGTCAGAGCCAGTCATCGCTAAAGGCCATTGAGGCGACAAAGGCCGCAAAGGCAGCGTATGATGAAGTGAAAATTGCTATCGCTGCCGCCGGCCACCTTGCGCCTTCCAGCCGCCAAACGATGTAGGCAGCGCCTACAATCTGGAGCAGCATGAAGATCCCCAAAATCCAGGCGCCTATGTGGTTGGGATCGTATCGAAAAGCTCCGCGCAAGAACCCGGCTACAATGACAAGTATTTGACTTGCCACAGGTGGCAAAAGAAAAATCCATAAACCCATCTCGCGTTTGGCAAATCCCACAACGACGCCACTCGCAAGAAATAGAATGCCAGTGCTGGAATTGCGGTTAGAGGGCCCGCACTAAAAGGCGAAACAATTGTTGAGCAGTACCAGACCGGAACGGACAAAAAAGAGCCAAAGTGCGTTACCCACGGCCGCGCTCCCTCGCCAGTTGTTGTCGTGACTTATTTGCGAGTTGCCCTTCTTCGAGGCATTAGCGCACATAGCGATACGTTCGGGCTAATTCCGTTTGCCCCAAAAGCGGATATTCGGCGGGCACACCGACTGCGGCACTAAACGTCCGCCAGCGCCGCCAGAATTCGAGCCCAGCTTCGAATACCTTTGTGGTAGCACTTGAGGTCGAATTTCTCGTTCGGTGAATGCACGCGGTCGTCGTCGAGCGCGAAGCCGACCAGTAGCGAGTCCATCCCAAGAACGCTCTTGAAGTCGGCGACGATGGGTATCGAACCGCCGGCACCGACCGTCAC
>Ga0134126_10013681_pt1 | contig 10240 bp, 9 predicted proteins | sample KB31752_FD_96881 | JGI IMG/M metagenome (GOLD analysis project Ga0134126, IMG submission 96881) | Terrestrial soil microbial communities with excess Nitrogen fertilizer from Kellogg Biological Station, Michigan, USA - KB3-175-2 | ecosystem: Environmental > Terrestrial > Soil > Unclassified ...
ACCGGAGTCCTAACGGCTATCGCAACGCGAAGCGGAAGCCGATCACAACGATCACCAGCCCGATCAATTGTGGGATGCTCGGCACCACGCCAAGCGCAAAAAAGCCGATAATCAGCGAGAACACCGGCACCAGTGCCGGGAAGGTCGCCGCACGTCCGGCGCCGAGCAGGATTACTGCGCGCGCGAACAAATAGATCGGCAGCATGCCGGCGATAACGCCCTGCACCACGACCTGCAAGATGTTCTCAGACCAGCCCATGCGCAAGATGCCATCATAGCCGACGAATACCGCGTGCAGCGGCGCGAACACCACGACCGATAGCGCGCCGACCACCGCGATCGCGCGCATGCCGGACACGTGCCAGGCGCGCAGCAGGGTGCCGAAACTCGCCCAAAACAGTCCGGCGGTGGCGAACAGCAGGTCGCCGCCGACGCCATGGCTGCCGATGGTGGTGAGCGATTCGAAACCGAACACCAGCAGGCCCGCGACGATGGTCGCGCCGCCAAATATGCGCTGCGCGGTCGCCCGCTCGCCAAGCACCAGACTGGCGAGGATCATCCCCGACAGTGCGGCGCAGGCCGGTTGAATGGTTGTGCCATGCCCGAGCGGCACCAGCATAAAGCCGGTATAGGCGATCATCGACTGCGGCGGCCCGGACAGCACGCTCATCACCAGACCGCGGCTCCAGCCGATGCCGCCAAGGTCCGCCATGCCATCGCGAAAGACCAGCGGCATCAGCAGCAAGCCGGACCATAAAAACCGGTGCAACGCCAGATCGGCAGGCGTGAAACCGGCATTGATGCCGTGCTTGGCCGCGACAAAGCCGGCCGCCCAGCCCAAAGACGCGCCGGTGCCGCACAGCGCGCCAATCAGGATCGAATGCCTTGCCGCCGCAGGTTGCGCTTTTACATCCACGGCAAAGCTCCCGCACAGGTGACTTAAGGCTGGCTGATACTCTAGGATCGCCGCTCAAGTCCAATCGCGAAAACAAAACTGTCACTTTACCGGGATGGAAGGCTCATGGCGAAATCACGCAAAGTCATCATTACTTGTGCCGTTACCGGCTCGATTCATACGCCGTCGATGTCGCCGCATTTGCCGGTGACCGCGGAGCAGATCGCCGATAACGCAATCGCCGCGGCCGAGGCGGGGGCGGCCATCGTTCACTTGCATGCGCGCAATCCGCAGGACGGCCGTCCCGATCAGACGCCGGAGGCGTTCGCGCCGTTCCTCAAGGTGATCAAGCAGCGTTCCAATGTGGTGGTGAACATCACCACTGGCGGCGCGCCGACCATGACCGCAGAGGAGCGTGTTAAACCGGCCGCGACCTTCAAGCCGGAAGTGGCTTCACTCAATATGGGCACGATGAATTTCGGGCTCTACCCAATGATCCCGCGCTACAAAGGCAAGTTCAAATACGCGTGGGAGGAGCCCTATCTCGAAGGCTCCCGCAAGGGCATGTTCAAGAACACCTTCGCCGACATCGAGTACATCCTCAGCACCTGCGCGGAGAACGGCACCCGCTTCGAGATCGAGTGCTACGACATCGGGCATCTCTATACGCTGAAGCATTTCCTCGACCGCGGCGTGATCAAGCCGCCGCTGTTCGTGCAGTCGGTGTTCGGCATTCTCGGCGGCATTGGTGCTCATCCTGAAGACGTCATCATGATGAAGCGCACCGCCGACCGTCTGCTGGGTGACAATTATCACTGGTCGGTGCTGGGCGCCGGCGCCAATCAGATGCGAGTGGCGGCGCAAGCCGCCGCGATGGGCGGCAATGTTCGCGTCGGCATGGAGGATTCACTGTGGATCGGCGCCGGCAAGCTCGCGGAATCCAACGCGCAACAAGTGACCAATGTGCGAAAAATTCTTGAAGGGCTTGGTCTTGAGATCGCGAACCCCGACGAGGCGCGCGAAATCCTCTCGCTCAAGGGCGGCGATAAGGTCGGATTTTAGTTTGCCATATTAGCGGGTCGCGCGTTGCTACTGCGCGCGGCCTGCCAGCGCGGTCCGGTTCTGCAGGGCCCAGGCGCCGCCGAACAGCACTGCGGTCCAGAAAAGATCGCCCGCCACCGTGTTTTGCAGGAACGGCAGTGCTGCCATGTAGCACTGGGTCAGACCCGCGACGTCGAGGCTGTAAATACCGCTGAACGCCCAGACCGCGAAATTCGAGATCGCGAAGAAAGCAAGCGAGCAGGGCACCATGACGGCGACCGTTGCTGGGATGCCGCTCCAGCGACGTGTGACCATGCCGACGAGGGCCGGCAGCGAAATCGCCAAGATGACGACGAGCGATATCCGCCAATCGTCGGGACCGAGCGCCAGGGCACTGAGTCCCATGGCGGCGATCGGCACTACGAAGGCGAGCCCCGGTATGCGCATCATACGGCCGGCGAACAACGCGCTGGCAGCGATCGGCATGAAGCCCGGCGCATGCGGCACCAGCCTCGCCACCACGTCCAAACCGATCAGGAATGCCACCAGACCCAGATCCATCCAGAGGCCGGTGTGCGTTTTGTTCGTCTGCATCGTTGTCTGTCCTTGTGGCGTTATATTAATCATACCATAGCATGTTTTTGGGCCCATTCGCCAGTGATTCCGGCTAGCGCATCGAGCCCGTCGGTGAGCGCTGCCGGGCCCGGCTGCAGGATCAGCGTGGACTTGACCTCGCGCAGCCAACCGGTGGCGACCGCGGGAATCTGGGCAAAGCCCGGCCGGGCGGCGACCTTGGCGGGAACGAATTTCTTGCCGCACCAGGAGCCGATGATGATATCGGGCGCCGCGCCGATCACGTCGCCGCCCGTCACGATTCGGTCTCTGGCATTCTTGCGTATGGCGAGCTGCGGAAACACCTCGATGCCGCCAGCGCATTCGATGAGTTCCGATACCCAGCCGAGCCCGGAGATCATCGGCTCGTCCCATTCCTCGAAATAGACACGCGGCCGGCGCGCCAAACTTAAGGCGCGCTCATGCACCGCGTCGACGCGCGCGGCCAGTTCGCGCGCCAGAACGTCGGCTTTCTCCGCGCTGCCGACCAGCGCGCCGAGCGTGCGGATCATGTCGAAAATGCCGGCGACGTCGCGCTGGTTGAAGGCGTGGACGTCGATATTGGCGCGGATCAGATCAGCGACGATGTCGGCCTGCAGATCCGAGAACGTCAGCACCAGATCCGGCTTGAGCGCGAGGATTTTTGGCACGTCGGCGGAAATGAAGGCAGATACGCGCGGCTTTTCCTTGCGCACGCGGGCCGGCCGCACCGCATAGCCGGAGACACCGACGATGCGCGCCTCCTCGCCGAGGAGATAAAGCGTCTCGACGGTCTCTTCGGTGAGGCAGACGATTCGTTCAGGTGGGAACATCGTTACACCATATCAGGCGGTCAACAACTCCACACCGCCTGTCGCCGTCACCTTGCCGCCGTCCAACCGCACTACGCGGCTGGCGATCTGCCGGACCTCGGCGGCATCGTGGCTGACATAGATCATCGGCACTTTCGCTTCGTCGCGCAGCCGCTCGAAATAGGGCAGGATGTCCTGCTTGCGCGCCGCATCGAGCGAGGCCAGTGGCTCGTCCAGCAGCAGCAGACGCGGACGCATCAACAGCGCGCGGCCGACCGCGACGCGCTGGCGTTCGCCGCCCGACAGTCTGCCGGGCCGGCGGTCGAGCAGCGGCCCGATGTCGAGCATTTCGACCACGTGTGTGAACGCCGCCGCGGCGGCAGCGTGGCCGCCCATCCAGCGGCCGTAGTCGAGATTGTGTCTCACGCTGAGATGCGGAAACAGCCGGCCTTCCTGGAACACATAGCCGATGCGGCGGCGCCAGACCGGCACATCGATACGCGCCGCGCCGTCGAACAGGACGTCGCTGTCGAGCACAATGCGTCCGCGGTCGGGCTTGAGCAGCCCCGCAATCATGTTGATGACGCTGGTCTTGCCGGCGCCGGAGGGACCGAACAGAACTGTCGCGCCGCTCTCACTCTCAAATTGTGCATTGAGCGCAAACGCGCCGAGCTTTTTTTCGACGTCGACTGCCAGCATGATCAGGACCCATGCAGGCGCGCGGTCGCGCGGCGTGCTAGCCATTCCGACGCGATCAACGCGGCCAGCGAGATGATCACCGCGACGATCACCAGCGCGAGCGCGGCGGCATCGCCGCCCGGCACTTGGGTGAGCGTGTAGATCGCCGCCGATATGGTTTGCGTCTCGCCCGGAATATTGGAAACGAAGGTGATGGTGGCGCCGAACTCGCCGAGCGCGCGGGCAAACGCGAGCATCATGCCGGCAATGATGCCGGGCAGCGCAAGCGGCAATGTCACAGTCAAAAACAGCCAAGTCCGGTTGGCGCCCAAGGTTGCGGCGGCGTCTTCCAGCCGGCGGTCAATCGCCTCGATCGACAGCCTGATTGCCCGCACCATCAGCGGAAACGCCATGATGCCGCAGGCGAGCGCCGCCCCGGTCCAGCGGAACGAGAACACGATGCCGAAATAATCGGCGAGGAAAGCGCCAACCGGCGCTTTGCGGCCAAATGTAATCAGCAGCAGATAGCCGGTGACCACCGGCGGCAGCACCAGCGGCAACAGCACGATCGCGTCGACCAGCGACTTGCCCTTGAAGTTCTTGCGCGCCAGCAGCGTGGCGATGGCAATGCCGAAAGGCAGCGCCACCACGGTCGAAACTACTGCGACGCGCAGCGACAGCGCGACGGCGGTCCAGTCCTGCGGGGTTAGTTCGAACACGCTACGAGATCGGCTGTATCAGAAAGCTGAAGCCATACTTCTCGAAGATGGCCTTGGCTGCCGGCGTCCGCAGGAAATTGAGATAGCGCGTTGCCGTCCGCTTGGTCGTCGCCGTAGTCTCAGCCACCGGATAGGTGACCGGTGGATAGGAATTGTCCGGAAACACGCCGACGATCTTCACCTTCGGCTCGATCATGGCGTCGGTCTCATAGACGATGCCGATTGGCGTTTCGCTGCGGGCGACGAAGGCGAGCGTCGCGCGCACGTTCTCGGCCATCGCAAGTTTCGGCTCCGCCGCCGCCCAGGCACCGAGATTTTCCAGCGCTGCCTTGGCGTAAAGACCGGCGGGCACGGCTTTCACGTCGGCGACGGCAATGCGCCCGTCGCCGGCGAGTTTCGCGATGTCAAAGCCCTTGCCGATTTCGATCTTGCCAAGTTTGGAATCGGCCGGCGCGATCAGCACCAGCCTGTTGCGGAGCAGATTGACGCGGGTGTCCGGCTTGATGGATTTGTGCGCGGCCGCATAGTCCATCCAACGCAAGTCGGCGGAGATGAAAACATCGGCCGGCGCGCCTTGCTCGATCTGTTTGGCGAGCGCGGAACTGGCCTCATAGCTCGCCACCACCTTGGTGCCGGTGGCCTTGGTGAAGGCCGTATCGACGTCGTCGAGCGCATTGCGCAGCGATGCGGCGGCGAACACGGTGATGGGCTCCTGGGCGCTAGCGGGCTGCGGCGCGCCTGCGATGGCGGCGAATAGACCGAGAAAGGCACATAGCCGTGCGAACATGGCGGTTTTCCTCAGGCGCAAAATAGCCGCCGGTTGGTATCGGATCAGGAGCAGAGCGACCCGTCGGAACCGCCGTTCCGGCTTTCGCGGTGCACGCGCGGTGCACAGCAAGTCGAGAAGCAAGCCTAGCAAGTCTCATCGGCCAAGGTAAAGTCGACTTTTCGGGGTCGCCGAAAGAACCGAAATGCCAGACGCCACGCCCATCGAAGGTGAATTCGACTACATCGTGATCGGCGCGGGCTCGGCCGGTTGCGTGCTGGCCAACCGGCTGTCGGCCGATCCGGCCAATCGTGTGCTGCTGCTGGAGGCGGGCGGCCGCGACAACTGGATCTGGTTTCACATTCCGGTCGGCTACCTATTCGCCATCGGCAATCCGCGTGCCGATTGGATGTTGAAAACCGAGCCCGAGCCCGGCCTCAATGGGCGCAGCCTCAACTATCCGCGGGGTAAAGTGATCGGCGGCTCATCGGCGATAAACGCCATGGTCTACATGCGCGGACAAGCCGGCGACTATGATCACTGGCGTCAGCTCGGCCTGCCCGGCTGGTCGTGGGACGACGTGCTACCATATTTCAAAAAACACGAAGACAATTTCCTGGGCGCGAGCGAACACCATGCGGTCGGCGGCGAATGGCGCGTGGAATTTCCACGCACGCGTTGGGACATCATCGACACCTGGCGCGAGGCGGCCGCGCAATACGGCATCCCGCCGGTGGAGGACTTCAACGCCGGCGACAACGAGGGCTCCTGCTATTTTCATGTGAATCAAAAGCGCGGCCGGCGCTGGTCGGCGGCGCGCGGCTTCCTCAAACCGGTGCTGAACCGGAAAAATCTGCGGCTGGAAACCGGCTGTCTGGTGGAAGGATTGCAATTCACCGGTAAACGCGCCACCGGCGTGCGCTGGCGGCAAAACGGTGCCACGCGAAATGCGCGCTGCCGCGGCGAAATAATCATGGCGGCCGGCTCGATCGGCTCGCCGCAGATTCTGATGCTGTCCGGGGTCGGGCCGGCCGCCGATCTGTCGAAGCTCGGCATTCCCGTTATAATCGACCGACCGGGCGTCGGCGCCAATCTGCACGACCATCTGCAATTGCGGACAATCTACAAGGTCAATGGCATCCGGACGTTGAACGAGATGTATTCCTCGCTGCTTGAACGGGCATGGATGGGCGTAAACTATGCGCTGTTCCGCCGCGGGCCTCTGACCATGGCGCCGTCGCAGCTCGGCGCCTTCACCAAGTCCGATCCCTCATTGGACCGCGCCAATATCCAGTATCATATCCAACCGCTCTCGCTCGATAAGTTCGGCGACCCGCTGCACCCGTTCCCCGCGTTCACGGCGAGCGTGACCAATGTGCGGCCGACCAGCCGCGGCACGCTGAAGCTCAAATCGGCCGATCCCATTGACGCTCCGGCGATCAGCCCGAACTATCTGGCGACGCCGGAGGACCAACGCATCGCCGCCGAGTCGATCCGCATCACCCGCAGAATCGTGGCGCAACCTGCCTTGCAGGCATATTCGCCGGAGGAATATCTGCCGGGCCCGCAGGTGAGCGACGATGACGAAGCAGGTTTGATAAAGGCGGCAGGTGACATCGGCACCACCATTTTCCATCCCGTCGGCACCGCCCGCATGGGCCGCAGCGACGACGCGCGCGCGGTGGTCGATGCCCGCTTGCGCGTGATCGGCATCGACGGCTTGCGCGTCATCGATGCCTCGGTGATGCCGTCGATCACGTCCGGCAACACCAACTCGCCCACCATGATGATCGCGGAAAAGGGCGCCGCAATGATTTTGGAGGATCGACCGCGTTGAACGTCAACATGAGGATCGAAGGAGGGGTGACATGAATCTCGTCGAGCGAGTCAAAAATATCCTGCTGCAACCGAAATCCGAATGGGCTGTGATCGGACGTGAACCAGGCGACGCTGGCTACCTGTTCACGAATTACGTCTGCATCGTCTCCGCTATCCCGCCAGTATGTTCGTTCATCCGCGGCGTCATTATCGGTTATGGGCCGTTCCATATCGGGATCGTTGCCGGGCTGCTGCACGCGATTGTCGTTTACATCTTGGGATTGGTCGGCGTCTTCGTGATCGGCTATGTCATTGATTTTCTGGCCGGCTATTTCGACGGGACAAAGAATATCGACAATGCGATGAGGGTGGCTGCCTACGCGCCGACGGCTGCCTGGGTGTGCGGCGTCTTCAATCTCATCCCGTTTTTGGGCATCCTCGGCATTCTCGGTCTCTACAGCGTATATTTGCTGCATACCGGCATCGCCGCGCTGATGAAGCCGCCGGAAAGCAAGGCGATTATCTATACGATCGCCGTCATCGTATGCGTGTTCGTGATCTCTCTCGTCATCTTCGGCATTGTTGGCGCCCTGTTCGGAATGGGCATGATTGCACGATACTAGTCAGGGCAGCGCCTTGAGGTGCCTGATCGGCCGGCCGGGCGCGATGGATTGCGCGGCCGAGACGATGGCGTTGGCGTCGATGCCATAGTGCCGGTAGAGCTCGGCGAGCGATCCGGTCTGGCCGAAGTGTTCGACGCCGAGCGGCCGCACGCGATGGCCGGCGACGGCGCCCAGCCAGGCCAGCGTCGCCGGATGGCCGTCGAGCACGCTGACGATGCCGCAATGAGGCGGCAGGCCGGCGAGCAGCCGTTCGATATGCGAGCGCGCATGCACGAGGCCGCGCTCGCGGGCGCGCTGCGCGGCGGTCCAGCCGGCATTCAGGCGGTCGGCTGACGTCACGGCCAGCAGACCGACGTCGCGGCGGTCCTCCGCCATCAGGCCGACGGCGGCAATCGCTTCCGGCGCCACCGCGCCCGCATAGGCGACGACGATCTGGCAATTCGGCCCCGGTTCGCGCAGCCAGTAGGCACCGTCGATGATCTGCTGCGCCAGGTCTAGCGTCATTTTGCGCTTGATCTGCTCGATCGGGCGCGTGGAAAGCCGCAGATAAACCGATCCGCCGGTTTCGTCGCGCAGCCAGTTTCTCTCCGACGTCTCGCCACCACTTTTTTGAATGTAGGCGAAAGCCCAGCGCAGGATGACCGCGAGCTCATCCACAAAGGCCGGTTCGAACGCCGCCAGGCCGTCTTGCGCGAGCCCGATCAGCGGCTCGGCGATGGATTGGTGCGCGCCGCCTTCGCCGGCGAGCGTGATGCCCGAGGGCGTTGCGACCAGAATGAAGCGCGCATCCTGGTAGCAGGCGTAATTGAGCGCATCGAGCCCGCGCGCGATGAAAGGATCATACAGCGTGCCGATCGGCAGCAGCCGCTCGCCATTGATGCTGTGCGATAGGCCAAGCGCCGACAGCAGGATGAACAGGTTCATCTCGGCGATGCCGAGCTCGATGTGCTGGCCTTTGGGCGAGAATTCCCAATTAAAGGTGGACGGGATGTGCTCGCTCTTGAAGATGTCGGCCATCTTCTCATGCGCGAACAGGCCGCGCCGGTTCACCCAGGGCCCGAGATTGGTCGATACCGTCACGTCCGGCGAGGTGGTAACGACGCGCTGCGCGAAGTCGCTGTCGCCGCGGCCGATCTCGTTGAGCAGCGCGCCGAAGCCGGTCTGCGTCGCCATCGTCGGCTGGATGGTGACCGGCAGGCTGTCCGGCACGTCGACGATCGGCGCATCGAGGCGGCGCGATGCGCCCGCGGCGAACGGCACGCGCTCGAGAAATTTCTGCAACCGTTCGGCCGGCAGCGAAAGGCCTTCGAAATGGTCCCATTCGCGGCCGGGGCGCACGTTCATGGCATCGCGAAATTTTTCCATCTGCGCCGGCGTCATCAAGCCGGCATGGTTGTCCTTGTGCCCGGCCATCGGCAGGCCGAAGCCCTTTACCGTGTAGCAGATGAAGCAGGTCGGCCTTTCCGGGTGCGCGCCGTGGAATGCATCGAGCACCGACGGCAGGTCGTGGCCGCCGAGATTGTTCATCAGCGCCGCCAGTTCGTCGTCCGAGCGTTTCTCGATCAGCCGGCTGACGTCACCCTGGTCGCCGATCTCATCGGTGAGCCGCTTGCGCCAGGCGCCGCCGCCGGCGAACACCAGCGCCGAGTAAAGCTGGTTCGGGCAGTTATCGATCCAGGCCTTGAGTCTGTCGCCGCCGGGCTCCTTGAACGCGGCCTGTTGCAGCGAGCCGTATTTCACGATCACCACGTCCCAGCCGAAATTCTTGAACAGCTGCTCGTAGCGCTCCCACAAGCCCTCGCGCACCACCGCGTCGAGGCTTTGCCGGTTGTAGTCGATGATCCACCAGCAATTGCGCGCGCCCTGTTTCCAGCCTTCGAGCAGCGCCTCGAAAATATTGCCTTCGTCGAGTTCGGCATCGCCAACCAGCGCGACCATGCGGCCCGCCGGCCGATCGAGTCCCCAGCCATGCGCGCGCACGTAATCTTGCACCAGCGAGGAGAACAGCGTCTGCGCCACGCCGAGCCCGACCGAGCCGGTGGAGAAGTCGACGTCGTCGGCATCCTTGGTGCGCGAGGGATAGCTCTGCGCGCCCTTGTAGCCGCGGAAGGACTGCAGCCGTTCGCGCGTCTGCTGGCCGAGCAGATATTGGATGGCGTGAAAGATCGGCGAGGCGTGCGGCTTCAGCGCGACGCGGTCCTGCGGGCGCAGCACGTCGAAATAAAGCGCGGTCATCAGGGTCGCCAGCGAGGCACTCGACGCCTGGTGGCCACCGACCTTCAAGCCGTCCCGGTTCG
>Ga0134126_10013682_pt1 | contig 10240 bp, 6 predicted proteins | sample KB31752_FD_96881 | JGI IMG/M metagenome (GOLD analysis project Ga0134126, IMG submission 96881) | Terrestrial soil microbial communities with excess Nitrogen fertilizer from Kellogg Biological Station, Michigan, USA - KB3-175-2 | ecosystem: Environmental > Terrestrial > Soil > Unclassified ...
CTGGGCGCGATCGTCGCTCGGGCTGAGCGTTGGCGCCCCCGACAGGAGCCTGCTGATCTTTTCCAGCACCCTACGCGTCGCGCTCGACATGTCCCTGACGGTTTCAGGGGTCGCGGCTGGTCTGATCACGTTGGAGTCGGCGGCCGCAGCCTGCTGCAGGCGCTTCTGCTCAGCCACTTGGGCCGGGTGCGCAGTCAGTCCCGGGATGGTCGGGATGTTATCGGTGTCATGCGCCGCGACCATGAAATTGTGCCAGGCCTCGGCCGGGAAGCTGCCGCCGGTCACGCGCGCCATAGGGGTAAAGTCGTCATTGCCGAGCCAAACGCCCGCAACGTACTGGCCAGTAAAGCCCATGAACCATGCGTCACGATAGTTCGAGCTGGTTCCAGTCTTGCCAACACTATGGGTGTAGTCGAGCTGCGCCCGCTTTCCGGTGCCGGAGGTGACCACGGCCTGCATCATGGTGTTGAGGGTTTCGACCACCTTGACATCGAAGAGCTGTTTGCGGGCCGGTTCGTCATTCACGTGGGAATAAAGCAGCCGGCCTTGCAACGCGTAGATCGCTTCGATGCCGTAGGCGTGCGTCTCAAGACCGCCACTGGCGAAGACGGCATAGTTGGTCAAGTGCTCGAGCGGCGTCATGCCCTGATCACCAAGCGCTAAGGAGCAAGTCTTTTTCAAATGGGTGACGCCGAGCTTCCGCATGTTGGCCATCACCTTCTCGCGCCCAACCTGGAGAGATAGCTTGACCGCGATGGTGTTGATCGACTTTGCCAGAGCGTCCTTCATCATCATCTGGCCACCGCGGTCACCGGAATAGTTTTTCGGCGCCCAGCGCCCGCATGCCGCACCGGAGCCGCTGACGACGGTGGTCGGCGTAAAGCCATTCTCCAAAGCGGTGAGATAGACGTAAGGCTTGAACGAGGACCCGGGCTGCCGATACGCGTGGGTGGCGCGATTGAATTGGCTCTCGCCATAGTCCTTGCCGCCGACCAAGGCGCGCACCACCCCGTCGGTTTCCATGACGACCATGGCGCCTTGCTCGAAATGACGGGCGCGTCCCGAGGTTGCGATCGTCGTCTCGAGCGCGTCTTCGGCCATCCTGTGCAGCCCGGTGTCGACCGTCGTTCGGGCGACGAGGATATGATCCTCCTTGCCGTGCATAATCCGCTGCACCTCCTCGAAGGCCCAGTCGAGGAAATAGTCGGGCGTGTTGGTGTCGGTGCGCTCGACGATCTTCGCCGGATTCATGCGCGCGCCATAGACCTGGCCTTCGCTCATATAGCCGGCCTCGACCATGTTGCTCAGCACCTCGTTGGCGCGGGCGCGCGAGGCGGCAAGGTTGATGTGGGGAGCGTAGCGCGTGGGTGCCTTGAACATGCCGGCCAGCATCGCGGCCTCGGCGAGGTTCACGTCGCGGATGGACTTGCCGAAATAATATTGTGCCGCGGCCTCGACGCCGTAGGAGCCGCCGCCGAGGTAGGCGCGGTCGAAATAGAGCTTGAGGATCTCCGGCTTAGTGTAGTGGTTCTCGAGGTAGACAGCGATAAGGGCCTCTTTGATCTTGCGGCTCAAAGAACGCTCGGGCGACAGAAACATGTTCTTGGCGAGCTGCTGGGTGAGCGAGCTACCACCCTGGACCACCGTGTCATGGCGGGCGTTGGCGGCTAGGGCTCGGAACGTGCCCATAACGTCGACACCGAAATGCTCGAAGAAGCGACGGTCCTCGGTCGCCAGGGTTGCCTTGATCATGATGTCGGGAATTTCGTCGAGCGGCACAGAGTCGTCGCGCAAGAGGCCGCGCTTGCCGATCTCTTTGCCATAGCGATCAAGGAAGGTAACGCTGTACTCGTCCGAGAGGTTCATCTTGCCTTGCGCGATCTCGAAAGCCGGGAGCGCGAAGGCGGCGAGCACGAGCAGGGCGCCCGCGCCGAGCGTCAGCCCTTCGCAGGCAAGCTCATTCAAAACGCGGACGAAGCCCTTGACCTCGAACTTGTTGAAGAAGGAAGAGTAACCGCTCCACCAATCGAGGAAACGTGTCCACGAGTTGTACAGGCCGGAGTCGATCCACGAATCGATCTTGAGCCAATCGATGAGCTTGCCGCGATTACCTTGTAGAAAGTCCCGCAATTACCCCAGATACCCCCGTGGTTTGGCTTTCCTAATCCGGTCCAGAGACAGAACAAGATAGCGATACGAGCGTGCAATTCAACCCGCTGTAGGCATGTCTGCTCATGGCACTTAGCAGAGATTCGTTTTGATTGTGAACATGTCCACTTTTGGAGGCAAAGCAGACATCCGTGAAACCACGATCTCAATGTCCACTAATGACCCAAACCGGACATACACGTTCTTGGCTCTCCTTAGAGAGTAGCCAAAGACAGCCGCCGTCCGCACCCAGGGTGTTGTTTAGCAAACCGATTTTTAAGGAGCCTGACCCATGAAGACCAAGCTAACCGTGGCGGTCGCCCTTGGCGGCACTCTACTCGCCACATGCTTTGTATCGGGGTCGGCACAGGCAACCTCTGTGCCGGTTCTGAAAAGTGACGCCGGTATGGTAACGCTTGTCGGTCGTGGCGGCGGCCGCGGCGGAGGAATGGGCCGCGGTGGTGGCGGTGGCGGGCGCGGCGTCTTGAGCCGCGGTGGTGGTGGCGGCCACGCCATGCGTGGTGGCGGAGGCGGCGGGGGTCGTGGATTGAGCCGCGGCGGCGGCGGTGGCCGGTATGCTTATGGTGGCGGCGGTGGCGGCAAGCGCTGCCATGGCGGTGGTGGCCGGTATGCTTATGGTGGCGGCGGTGGTGGCAAGCGCTACTATGGCGGCGGCGATGGAAGGCGTTACTACGGCGGCGGTGGGAAGCGCTACTTCTATAAAAACCGCGATCACGATTATCACAAACGCTATGGCCACTACGGTAAGTATCGCCGTTACGGTTCTTACGGCCGGTATGGCCTGCCATACATCGCTTACGGCTATGGTGGCGGGTGTGGATGGCTGTATCGCAATGCTATAGCCACAGGTAGCTCCTACTGGTGGAACCGCTACTACGAATGCACTGGCTACTATTAAGCCCAAACCGGCTGTAGCCTGAAAGCGAAAGCCCTCATCCTTGATGAGGGCTTTTTGCTGTCTCTCACGCGAGAGGATTGATGTCCGCACATGGCACTAAGCAGACATGCTCAATGCGCTGAGGAATGTCCGCTTTTGGGAGCAAACTGGACATTGACCAAGCGCTGGGTACCAATCTCAATTTATGAGTACACGGCCTGGGCTCAATGCTGCGTCTTTCGCACGCCGCAAGCTGAGTCGATAACCGGACAGTCAGTTCCTGCGTCTGCAAGGTCAACGACTTCGATCCTCACTGCTCCCTGCGTCTGAGTGGCTTGCAGCCGTGGATGCAGGTAAGGGGCGGCCGCCATAGCCATACGGTCACGGCGCTCGTCGCTCTCGTTGGGGTCGCGCATGATGCGAAGAAAATACTCAAGCAGTAGCTCGCCACTGGCCTCCGCCTCCGCTCGCATTTCCGCAGTCGCTTTTCCGAGACTTCCCGGCTTGCGCCCTGCACCTTCGCGTTTACCGCCTCTTGGCATATCTGATTGTTTGATTGTTAATCAAATGTCGTTCTTTCAGCTAACGGGGCCGCTCTTGCCGCTTCTGCCAACTTGGATCGATGTGAGTGATTTGCGCGGTATGTCCCGCTCTAACACCGAACGTTAGGGCCGCAGGGCTTCAGCGTCCCATAGTACTCAACGCAAAAACCTTCATTCCATTGCACACACCTGTGCTGGGATGGGGAGACATGGCGGGCCCAAAACTCGCAGCGACCATTAATTCGTATCTGGTTCGGGTCGTAGCATGGGCGGGTCCGGCGGGCTTGGCGGATTTCCGTGATCATGGCATCCGGCTCATTAAGCGGCGCGGGCGACATGGCCTCTGCCGACGTTGCAACGGCTAAGCCGGCGACACTGATCAACAATCTGATCATTGTTTCCTCCCATGTGAGGTTTTTAGCTACCAAACCTTACAGACAGTCTTACAGACAGTTTTGGAGCGAGAGGACAAAAATGCCTACGCTTGACGCCTTGTATTACCCCTATATCAACGTGCGAAGCGTCAATTGGCTGAAAGCAACGCTGCTTTGTTTCCCTCACGTACTACGGATGATGCCACAGGGCTACATCCGACGCGACTCCCGAGAAATGCTGCAATTTTCAGAAACCGCAGGCGAGTCGGGGAGACCGTTACTTGAGCCCGTCAATGTTCTCGACCATGCCTATATCGGAGCCCAGCAGGAGTTCCTGGCCAGACTTCAGGCTCACTTTGAATGTAAACCTGATTTTCTGATCCGGAGGTTTTCCCGCGATCGAGCAATCGCGGATTACGGCGAGACCGCCACTTCGTTCTTTCCGATCCACATCGGAAAATTCTCGATGAGCCTCGTTAACTTTCTTCGCGAGCGACACCTAGCATGGGAGCCCATTAGTGAGGTCGATTCCGACTCGTTCCATCAAACCTGGCGCAGAACTAGAAACCCGGAGAACCGGGTCGCGGTGCACCCACTTTTAGGTCAGGCTATTATGTCAACTATAGCTGCCGCTGTGGCAACAGATCGCGAATGCGATGTGGTAACCGACTGGGGAAGGTGCATGCCGCCCTGGCCAGTAAACAGCCGTCGGCAATCTATGACGAGCTAATAGGCACGCGAAGCCCGCAACAACAATGTGACCTCAACCGAATACGGTGCTTCAGTTTGTGTTCATGACGAATTTCAATCTCGACCGTGTCACTCCTGCCGAGATCGCAGAGCTATCGCGGGATAGAGAGGTAAGCCCCCGCAGTTCAACACCAGCGATGCCACCAGCTTCCGCAAGGCGGTGGACATGAGTGACGACGAGCTTGCAGCGATAGCAGCACGAGCCAAGCTCACCCTGGTTGAGGGTTAGCTAGGGCGTGTACTCATAAACCAACAGCCAAATGCTGACTTGGATGCGCCGCCCAATGTCCGTTATTGGGGGTAAGGCGGACATGGCGCGGACTTGTCAGTATGTCCGCTTATGACCCAAAGCGGACATGCCCGCTCAATTGGCGCGGGTGCTGACGATGCTGCGCTTCTTTGAGCCGCCCTTGCGACTGGCCTTGCGACTGACCTTGCGCGCGGACGGCTTCGGTTTGGCGACGCCGCAGATGGCGTCCTTCAAATGCGCCGGCCCATCGGTCAACGAGGCTTGGATCGCCAGCCCATCGATGCTGGTGCCGAACAGCGATTTCCAGAAATAGCGCTTGAAGCCGTTCTCCAGCAGGTCGGTGGCGCGCACGCGGCGCGTGGCCAACGACTGCTCTCCCAGCACGACGGCGACCAGCTTGCGGCCGTCCCGGGTCGCGCTCGCCACAACATTGAATCCGGAGTTGCAAATGAACCCGGTCTTCATACCGTCGGCGCCGGGCAGACTCAACAATAGGCCGTTATGCGTGCGCATGATCTGCTTGCCCACCTGAACCTCGACGGTGGTGAACAGATCGGCGTGCTCGGGGAACGCGATGATGATGGCGCGCGAGAGCTTGGCAAGGTCGCGGGCGGTGGTGAATTGGCGCTCGTCGGGCAGGCCGTTGACGTTGGCGAAATTGGTCCGCGTCATGCCGAGATGCTGTGCCGCCTCGTTCATGCGCTGGACAAACGCCTCCTGACTGCCGGCGACCCCCTCGGCGATCATGACGGCAACATCGTTGGCCGACTGGACGATGAGGACCTTGAGCGCGACGTCGAGCGTGATCGACTCGCCCACTTTCAGCCAGAGCTTGCTTGGGGCCTGCTCCGTCGCCTCCTTGGAGCATATGAGCTTGGTGTCGGGCGTGACGGTGCCTGCCTTCAGAGCCTGGAAGGTGACGTAGGCCGTCATCAGCTTGGTGAGGGAGGCGGGAAACCACTGGGCGTCGGGATCTTCGGCGTAGAACACCGTGCCGTTATAGGGCTCGAAGACAAGGGCTGGACCGGCGGACGCGCCTGACGAGGCGATCAAGACCGCTCCGACGAGAATGCCAAGGCCCGCGCGTCTCAGCATCGTTCCGTCCCTCATTTAATCGACGCCAGTCCCCCAATAGCCCGGGTCGCCGCTACACGATGCAGGGGCAGAGTCTCGTCATAAATAATGTCGTTTTCTGGGGCATCAGTCTTTAGCCTGATCAGAACACATGATTGGATTTTGCAGAGGCGCCCGCGAGGCGGTCTTTGCTTTTGTCTAATTTGACTGGTGTCGCCTATGGGCACTGAGCGGACTCTTTGAGCGGGCTCGCCGCACGTCCCCTATCGGGGGCAATCCAGTCATAGAATGGTGCTGAAGAGAGTCCGCTTTTGACCCAGAGCGGACATTCAGCATGTCAGTTGGTCGCTGTTGCGAGCGGCCCCACAGACCATACTTCACATTCGGTGTGCGCCTAAAGGGTCGGAGTAAATGCGCGACCTTTCTGCTATGAAATTTGACCCCAGGATTTCCCGGCAATCCCTTCACCGTCAACCTGGATGAGAAGAGACAACTCGTCCGTCACGAGCGATTAATAGTGACCGCCTAGAATCGCCGCGTTATCCTGTGGTGAGCTCTTGAGGCTTTGACTTCGCGACGCTAGTCGCCTTGCAAGATCACCTCAGGGCAGGTGAGGTGCGGCGTGTACGAGTACGGGAGGGGCGGCGCGCAGAAGCTCGCCCGTGAGGCTGCGTCGGTTATTGCAACATACATCGGCCTGGCTGCTCTTGTGATCGCCGTTAGTCTCCCAGCGGAAGCGAAGAACAAGGCGAAATCCCCCATCACCGAAGTTACACTTCCCGATCCCGCAAATGGCGAGCCGATGACGCTCATGATTTCGCTGCGTGATCAGACGCTGGATGTCTACCGAGGCACTTCGCTCATCGCGAAATCGAAGGTGTCAACTGGGATGCCAGGCTACGCCACCAAAGCCGGGGTGTTCAGCATTCTCGAGAAGCGGCGGCGTCACCATTCCAACATGTATAGCGCGGCGCCGATGCCCTGGATGCAGCGCGTCACATGGTCGGGGACGGCACTCCATGGCGGCGTCGTGCCGGGCTATCCGGCCTCCCATGGTTGTATTCGGCTGCCTTTCTCCTTTGCTCCGAAGCTGTTCCAAGTCACCCGGATAGGCGACAACGTCATGATGGCCGCAAACAGGACAATGCCAAAGCTCATTGAGCATCCTGCGCTCTTCCAGCCGCTACCCACTCCAACGGCTTCAGCGGTTATCGCTCAGGACGCCCCGCAGCTGTCACCCAGCGATATGGTCACCAACAAGGCCGCGGCGAGCGAGGCGCTCCCTGCGATTGCATCAGCTATTGAAGCAGGAACGAAAGCCGTGGGCCTCACCATTGCAGAGCCTCGCTCCACGGCACCCTTGCGTATTTTGGTGACGCGACAAACTCAGCGTGACCGCATCATCGATGTGCAATATGCGCTGTCCGCCATGGGTTATCTCAAGCCCCAGAACTTCGACGGCACGCTTGGCGGGCTGACAATCAGCGCCATTAAGGCATTCCAGAAGGAGCAAGGGATGCGGGAAACGGGCGCCTTCACCGAAGTTCTGGTGAGCAAGGTGTATCAGGTTGCGGGCAAGACGGAACCGCCCGACGGACGCATTTTCGTCAGGCAGAATTTCCGTCATGTGTTTGCGGCGCCCATCACCTTCAAAGATAGGAAGCGGCCGCTCGGCACGCACGTCTTCACCGCCATGAAGTTTGCGCCGGGCGATACCAAGACCCGGTGGATGACGATGACTCTTGAGGGTGACGACGCTGGAGTAGCGCTAGACCGCATTCAGATCCCACAGGACATCCGCGAGAAAATCTCCGAAAGGCTCACACCAGGCTCCTCGCTCATCATAGCCGATGAAAGCAGCAACTCGGCCATCTTGCCAGAAGGGGCGGACTATCTAGTTTCGATCAAGGAAACACCGGTTGTGGCTGAGAAGCCTAAGACGAAGCAGTCAGCCAACATTAAACAAGCGAGAGCTAAGAAGGCTAAGCCCAGCCTGGCTAAGCAAGCGAAAGCGAAAAATCCCACGCACGCGAAGGTCGCCGCAGCCCGGAAAATTCGGCGTTCCGCTCCCTACTATTACTACTATGATTTGCCTCCCGAGTTTACGGGGCGCCGTTTCTACCGGTGGTCGCCCTACGGCCTAAGGTGAAGGGGAGGATGTGCTTGAGAGGTCCCTTGTGCCTGCAGGCATCTCTTTCCGCTGTCCGTGACGCTAACGGCAGAGGTTGTGGTTCCGCTGCTTCATATCGAAGTGGAAATGATCTCTGTGCGCCTTATTGGCCCCTGGCCCCAGCACAGTTCCAAAGATGCTGCAGGCGCTCTCATGCGCGCTCACCACGAACCCGGATCTCTGCTGAGTCGCGGTGATGACGTTCGGTAGGGAGACTGCAGCGCTCGCCAAGTGAACCAGGCTCCGATCGACAGATCGGTTATCCCAGTCCTCTCGCACCGTAATGTGCTTCCCCGACGTGAGCTCGAAGCCAGTGAGATCTATGGCATTAGCCAAAGCATGTTGGCTCAAGGGTGGATTAGCTCCGTCATAGATGTTGCGGCAGGCATAAGAGGAAGCACGCAGCTTCGCGACCGCAACGCCGAACCGTTGCTTAGCTTCGCGTTGAACCCCATCAATCCACTCGCTTAGCGCCTTTGCTAGATCGCAAGTGACCGTTGCCGGCGGATCAAACTCAACTTTCTGATCGACTCCTAACGATCTCAGCAGGATGGGCGCGGGTGTCCCGCACAGTCCCTGTCGTATCGGTGATAGGGGCTCGAAGTCGAGCCTAACCCCAGACAGCGTCGCGGTGCATTCCGCCTTTGCAGCAGCAATCTCACCATCAGTCCACGGGCTGGTTTGTATCTCGCTTGGATGTAGGGGCTTTGGCGTGAAAGCCGAGGTGGTGCGTTTGGTGTTTCGCTCAGGACCGGGTGGTGCCTTGCTCTTGGCCTCAGCAAGGACTGGCAACCAAAGGCTGCATAGAAGGAGGGCAACAGTGAGTGAACGAAGCATCTCCGATTGTCCTTCATCGGTTGGGGGAAGGGCTTAAATCGCGACGAGAAGATGCCGTTCACTCGGGCGTCAGTTAGTCGGAACCGAAGTCTTCTAAAGGCAAAAACAAGGCACAATCGCAGGTGAGAATTTTACCGTCGACAATTTTGCGGCTGAGACGCTTGCCCGGTCTCGCCAGATGCGCCACTGAGAGCGAACCTGCCTTTGAATCGCCATGAGGATCGCGCTGCTCCGGTCGTCGATTCTTCGGTTGCCGCGACATCTGTAGTGGGCGATGGCATCAAAACGCTGGAATGTGCCCATCCAGTATTTCCCGAAGCTGGGTCGACTATCTGTGACCAATCGGAATGACGGGATGTGATGCGACCCGACGGGGCATTGGACACGTCACTGGAAGACGAGAGTCGCCAAATATCTAAAAGGGCGCATTCGGCAACTAAGTCCAAGCCTGCCGCCAAAGCAAAACACCATAGAGCGACCCGTTATTATGGTCACCGGAGGTTCGCGTTCAGATTTTTCTTTAGGGGCTACCGACGCTAACGAGACGAATGTCAGCTTCTGGCACTTTTCGGACATCCAACCCGCACTGACGAATGTCCGTTATTGGGGGTAAAGCGGACATGGCGCGGACTTATCAGTATGTCCGCTTATGACCCAAAGCGGACATTTGCAGCAACTCCGGTCATGAAGGCTTTTGCATGGGAAGCCCCCAGTGCTGCAATAGCCTACCAGCAGACCTGGGCACCTGAGGTGCAGACATAAGTCGAGATCACGCCTTGCCAACAAACGGTGTAGGATTTCTCAGTGACGATGTCAGGATGGTACATCATGTTCTCGCTCACCCTACCGCGCCAATAAGGCCGCGGTTCTGCGCGCATGGCACTGACGGTGACCGCGCTGAGATGGTTCTCGGCCTTGTACTGCTTGATATAGTCGTCAAGTGCGAGTTGCGCGCGGCTCACCGCCGTGTCCTTGTCGAATCCATCGGCGGTTCCGGCCAGAACAACACAAGCTGCCGACGCTGGCGTGCCTTGAGCCATGCATAATCCCACCGCCACCAATGCCAGCCTAATGGTCCGCAAATCGCCCTCCCTGAACGTGACGGCAAAAAAAGGCGTTCGATCAGTTTGGGGATGACCGAACGCCTTAGAAGCGCTTTCGCGCGGGTGCCGGGAGGGAAACCGGCACCTGAGGAAG
>Ga0134126_10013684_pt1 | contig 10240 bp, 24 predicted proteins | sample KB31752_FD_96881 | JGI IMG/M metagenome (GOLD analysis project Ga0134126, IMG submission 96881) | Terrestrial soil microbial communities with excess Nitrogen fertilizer from Kellogg Biological Station, Michigan, USA - KB3-175-2 | ecosystem: Environmental > Terrestrial > Soil > Unclassified ...
CCTTAGCGCTGATCTCGATCTTGTCGCCCATCTCGCGCTGCCACGCGTCCCAATAGGCGATGGCATCGAGCGTGGACTGGCTAGGTTTCTTGGCGTTGCGCAGACGGTCGCTCACCCGATTGAGCGGGTGTTCGCGCGCCATGATGTAGGTTCGCTCGAACAGTTCCGGTTCCAGCACGGCGCAATGCAGCGCTTTCCCGAACGTCTTGGCGGCGGTCTCGGTTTCGGTTTCCTCAACAACTTCGTCCACCCACGCCCGGTAGTGCGCCGGCGTCTTGCCGCTCAGGATCTTCAGCGCGCCGTTGTTCACGATGCCCAACTCCCGCCGGTGATAGACCTCGGCCGGCACGTCGGGGTAGATGCCAGGGGCGTAGGTGGACAGGCCGGTGATAGACGCGGGGGCGAGTTGGGCGTTCATGACGCAAGCCCAAGAAGTGTGCGAGCGCGATCTGCGTCTCGCTGCATGGCGCGCTTGGCCAACCAATGCCGATGCTCCACGCCATACTCAGCGAAGTCCTTGGCGTGGCTCAGCATCGTCTGGAAGCCATTCTGTGCGTCCTGGTTCGGCTTGTCGTACATCTCGGCGCATACGTACGCCATCTGGAAGCAGAGATCGACGCCAGCCATGCGCTCAAGTGCTGCGAAGAATTCGATTTGCTCATCGCTGCTCATCTCCCAGAACAGCCTGGCGACCAGTTCAGAGGTCACTTCGGTTTTGCCCGCGACGTCCAGAGTGAATACGCGGCTCACGACTGCTCTCCCGTCGTCGCCGTCTCGACCATCACCTGGTCGTCCAGCAGCGCCACCAACTGCTCCTGCGTGGCCACGGCCGCACCGAAGCGCTGCGACACATGGGTAATGGCTTGGGCACGACTGCCGGCGCGGACAAGACGCTTGGCGTCGGTCTCGGAGTCGGTGACGACGTAGATGCGGGTAGTGCTCATTGCTCATCTCCGCGCGGATTGCCGCCGCGCTCGGTGTTGATGATTCGGATGCGCGGCTTCACGCGGATGCGCGGTTTGGGCTGCGTGCGATGCAACCCCGCGGCGTAGTAGCGGTAGGCCCATTGCGCGCGGCGCTGGTCGGCGGTAGGGACGCGGCAGGAATGGGTGATGATGCTCACGGCGACATCCCTCCCCGCTGCTGCGTGGCATGCGCGACGATGTCCTCCATCGCATCCGCGTCGCCCGCGTAGAAGTTGGGGATGTAGCCTGCGCTGGCGTGGTAGATCAGCGCTCCCGCAGCGCCGGTGCCGATGCGATCCTCCAGAGCTTTTCCGCCTTCGCCGGCCAGATGCACGGCCCAGCCGGCGCGGCAATGCGTAGTGCCGCAAACATGCCAGCGCGACATGTCCAGCGAACACCCAGGAGCATTGATGTTCGAGAGGATCGTGTCGTCGATGTTGGGAATGATGGGCGCAGAGACGCCGTGGGCGCCGGTCAGGTCGGCGCCGGTCAGGTCGGCGCCGGTCAGGTCGGCGTCGGTCAGGACGGCGTCGGTCAGGTCGGCGCCGGTCAGGTCGGCGCCGGTCAGGACGGCGTCGGTCAGGTCGGCGTCGGTCAGGTCGGCGCCGGTCAGGACGGCGTCGGTCAGGACGGCGTCGGTCAGGTCGGCGCCGGTCAGGTCGGCGTCGGTCAGGTCGGCGCCGGTCAGGTCGGCGCCGGTCAGGTCGGCGCCGGTCAGGTCGGCGTCGGCCTTGATCGCTTCACGCACCGCAAACCCGAGCCGCAAGCCATATGACTTGTCGGCAATCTCAGCGCTCAGTTCGCACGCGAACTGCACATTGCCCGACCAGCGATTCTTGATCTCGAATTTCATGCGATAACTCCTTGAGTAGAGGATTCGCCGACCACGCCCGCAGGCGCAGGGAGGGGGTTGCGCCCGGGATCGGACGTGGCCGGCGAAAGGTTGAGCGGGACGATTCGCAGCATCCGCGCCAGTTCTGCGCAGACGGCGTGGCGTTCCGCCTCGGATTCGTAGACGGTGAGGTCGGAATAACCGCTCATGGCTGCACCGCCTTGGAGAGCTGCTTCACGAACTCCGCGTTCTGACGGCCGGCTTCCGTGATTTGGCCCAAGGATGTTTCGACCTTTCCTGATGCCAAAGCGAAAAGCGATGCGCGCAGAACATCGTTCGAGGCGATACCGCACGTCTCGATAGACAACATGCGTACCTGGCTCGGATCGTCAGCCTCGATGGCGACAATGCCGTGTTTTGTGAGCCGACCTTTGTCCGTCGGCGATAGCTGGCCGCGAGGGAAGACCACGACGAGAGCGCTCATGGCTTCGCCACCATCTCGGCCACCAGCGCGGAAACGACGCACAGCCCCGTGAACGCGATCAGCCACGCCAGCCAGTACCAGCCCAGCACCTGGGCGAGCTCAGCGAACTTATCCGGAGCCGGTTTCAGCTCATCCGGGGCGCAGAAGTTGCACGGCTCTGGCGGCTGCGGCTCGCGCATGATGGCGTCGCGCTCCGTGGTCTCGATAGCCATGCGGCGAATCTCGTCGTAGTCCCGGATGGCGCGACGGTGGAGGGGCGTCGGGTTCATTCAGCACCGCCGATGCGGGCGAGGGCTGACCGGAACCGGAGAACTCGGCGCACCATCTCAGTCGGGCCAGCCGTCGTTGTGTGCGGCAAGTCTTGCTGTACTGCTGATGCCGCCTCGACAAGCTCGGCCACGGCGGCGCGGGCTTCGCGCAGCTTGTCGGGTCCAAGCTTGAACATCCCCATGCTGACGATGGCTTCGTCCATTACCGCCAGTACATCCACGGGCGCGCTCATGCCTCGTCCTCCATGTCATCCGCCTCGCGCGTCAGCCTGCCGCACTCCTGGTAGCGATCCAGGTGCGACGGCTTGCCAGCGGTGGCCCACGCGAAGAAGCAATCGCGCAGGATCGAATGGCGCGCGGCTAAGTCCTCGCGTTGACCGTCCGCGCGCTCACTATCGCCATACGGAAGGCCGTCGCTCAGCATCAGCAGAAGGCCGAGTTCGCAGCACGTCGTGACCGTGCGCTCGCTGTCGTCCTCGCGGTGCCACTTGCGCAGCCAGTACGAGGATTCGATCATCTCGCCGAGAGCGGCCACGCGCTGTTCCTCGCGCATCGCCTCGTCGGCCATCTGGTCGAGAAGGCGGCCGCCGACGTCGGACTGGCAGGGGAAGGCGTTCATGCGGCATCTCCGATGCGGTCGAGGGCGTCCATAAGTCGCAGGTTCGCGCTAACTTGTGCGCCGGACGGGCTGGCCTGCAGCGATGCGTTTGCCGCTTCGATCAGCTCGGCCACGGCGGCGCGGGAGACGAACTCGCGATCGATAAATGGCATCAAGGCTTCCGCAAGGCGACCTGAGCCCATCGAATGCGAGGCGTCAACGCTGCGAATCTCTTGTGCCAGCACATCCACGCGCGCGCTCATGCCGCCGCTCCCCGCGCCGCCTGCAGCTCACGGCTGCGACCCAGCCACTTGATCCGAGCCCCGAAGCGCGCCTGGTCGCTCGTGTCGTACGTCAGCCCCGTGCGCGTCAGGACGCGGCCCTGCTCGTCCAGCACGACGCCGATCCACTGGCCGGCTACGGTGGCCGAGGGGACAGCCTGGAACTCGACTTGTTGGTGCATGGCTCAGGCCTCCATCGCTTCGGTCAGCGACGAGACGCGCGTCAGACCGTTGTGGGGCACGAACCGGTAGAAAGCGCTTCCTGCCGCGTTGGACAGGGCGTAGGCATCTGGCATGAAGTCGCCTGGGGTGGCGACCTTGGCACAGACGATCAGGGTGAGGAAGCCAACCTTGACGGCCTCACCGACTTCCCAGGACTGCTTGCTGTTCTTGACCATGTCCTTCCTCTCCCTTCCCGGGGTGGCCGGGGATGGGAGGAATATAGGCGCACCTATGCGCAGAGTCAATAGGTATGGCTATATATTTATGAAACGATGTAGTTCAGTAATTTAACGCGAGCATGAAAAACCCCGCCGGAGCGGGGTTAGGATGCATTCGTGTCGAGTTGACCTAGATGCAGATTCCAGTGAACTGGCCCACTTCCCACGTACGTCCTTCTTGATCCATCCCCTGCGAAGGGATGGCAGTGATGTACGGGAACTGCATTTCGATGACGGTGGCTTGCCCCGACGCCCAAAAGATCACCACATACGTGGCATATATCCGATAGTCGGTGTAGTCGTTCGTCTTCGCAGCCAACTCTTGCCCTGTCGTGACGATGGCGTTCACCTGATAGCCAGGAGACGTGCGCCCGTAGCCTTCGCGCATCTTGGCGCAGACTTCCATCCTATCGGATGCATGTGCGCTCCCAACAACTAGCAACAAACCACAAACGATGGCGGCTCGGTTCATGCATCCCCCTTCTTCCTTTGACGTTGGAAGACAACCTTATTGCCCAGTCTGGCCGCGTCGGCTTTGTTTGTTTCGTGCTCTCTGCGGCTGTTCTTACCGCCTACCAGCACGAGTTTTCGATGGGTTGGGCGCATCTTTTTTAGGGCTTCGCCAGCCAACTTCAACAACTCTTCCTTGTTCTCCACCATGACCAATCTCCCCCTGTAGTTTGTTAGTCACCATGGCATCGAAGGCACGGTACTCCTCCTTCGACAAGGTACGGGGAAGGGTTATGCGTTCGGCATATGCGTAAGCAATCAATGGCGCGGCCAAGAACGCATCGAGTTCCAGACCAAGCACGCGCAGGGCTTCTTTCACGCTTACGATGGCGGACTTGAGCATCTCAAGGTCGAGGCCCACAACATGAGATTCGCTCAACGGCGCGGCCTGACGACCGGTCATGATGTACTCGGGGCTCATGTTCAAGTAGGCGGCGGCTGCAACCAGGTTGTCTCCGCTAATCATCTTTGTGGGGGTGCCTTTCCCGAACCAGTTGCTTACGGAAGGTTGCGAGATCCCGCACGCCCGGGCCAAGCCGGTGATGGTCTTGGTCGGATCGGCCGTTAGCAGGTCGAAGATTCGTTGAGCCCAAGGCGGAAGCATTAGGTAAGCCTATCCTTCCGCGCTATAGGTATGGCTATTGACAGGGAGTATAGGAGAACCTATATTCCGCACATGAACGTCAACCATGCTGATTCCGAAATCATTGATGCGCTCGGTGGGACGGTCGAGGTTTCTCGCATCTGCGAAGTGAAATCCCCATCCGTGAGCGAGTGGCGCAAGACAGGCATCCCGCGCGCGCGACGCCAATACCTTCAACTGTTGCGCCCGGACATCTTCGGCCCCGCTCCCGCGAAGGAAGGGGAGGCGGTCTAACCCATGTGCGCATCGCGTGTTCATGGGGTCGAATCGTCCGCGCATGGCGTTGGTCAACGCGAGTCATCGATCACGACCCAGCTTGACCTACCCATGCGCGGCCAGCCCGTCGTCATCGACGTAGCGGACGTGGAACGCCAGCAATCATGGGGCGCCGTGCTCACGTACTGCGCGAGCAAATCCGGGCTGCTGGACAAGATCGTCGCCGCAGATGTCGGCATGCAGGATGCGGTGTGGTCGCGCTGCAAAACCGGCCAGAACGCGCCCAACGGCGAACAGCTTGTGCGGCTGATGCAGCGCTGCGGCAATCACGCGCCGCTCGTCTGGCTGCTGCTGCGGTTAGGCTTCGATCCCGCCAGCCTGCGCCCCCTGGAATCCGAAACCGAACGCCACCTCCGCGAGGCCCGCGAACAGCTGGACGCCGAGCGCATGAAGGTGCGCGTGCTCACCGATGCGTTGAACGGGAGGGCCGCATGAAACCCACCCTCCCGCCCACGCAGTGGCTCGTCTTCACGCCTCGCGCCGTCAACGGCACGCACTGGCACCGACTCCCGTCCCGCAAGGCGCAGCGCGACTTCGCTGATGCCCACGGCGGCTATCGCTACGACCTGCGCAGGAGCAAGCACTGATGCGCGTCGAGACGATCGGCAATGCCGTTTTGTACCTGTGCGACTGCCGCGAAATCCTGCCGACGCTGCCCAAGGCGGACGCGGTGATTACTGATCCGCCATATGGGATTAAGCGCGACGGCAAGCCGCAATCAACGTCCAGCCACGGCGGGCATAAAGGCTATGAGTTTCGCGGGTGGGACGCCGAGCGCCCTGACAGCGGATTGATGAGTTTAGTGCAGGCAGCTGGCGCCGTTTGTGTGGTGTGGGGGGGCAACTACTTCGCCGACATTCTGCCGCCGCGCAGCAAGTGGCTGGTGTGGGACAAGGGGCAACGAATCGACCAGGCAGATGCAGAGCTCGCGTGGACATCGCAGGCTGGTGCGCTGCGCGTTTTCACACTGAACCGCGCCGCCATCGCGCAGGACGGAGCTGTTCACCCAACGCAGAAACCCGTCGCACTGATGAAGTGGTGCATCGGCCAGGCCGGCGACCCCGCGTCAATCATTGACCCCTTCATGGGTAGTGGTTCGACCGGAGTTTCCGCAATGGGGCTAGGCCGCTCCTTCATCGGCATTGAGCGAGAACCGGCGTATTTCGACATCGCCTGCCGCCGCATCGAAGATGCGCAGCGCCAAGGGAGGCTGATCGCATGAAGCGCATCTCCGACAACGGCGACCTGGACCCGATCCCGTTCGACAACGACCCCGAGCTGGTCAAGTGGGCGCGCTACGGCATCGATCAGCTCAAGCGCGAGAACGCAGCCCGGAACGCCTACGAACAGGCGGAACGCGACTACCACAAGCACAACCGCACGCTGGATGGGCAGGCATGATCCAACGACTCCGCGACTGGCTGCACGAGCGCGAGATTGCTCGCCTTTCCAAGGCCTGCAAGGAAGCCTACGTGGCCGGCGACAAGGCAAAGGCGTCGCACTTCTTCCAGCAGATGGGTCGGGCGATCAGCGAGCGGTCGACGGAACAGGTGGCGCGGATGGAACGACGCATGCGGGGCGCTGCGTGAACTATTTCGAGCTGCACATCGGCGACTATGACAAAGCCACCTCGCACCTCACGGCGTGCGAGGACGGCATCTATGGTCGGCTGATGCGCCGGTACTACAACACCGAATCGCCACTGCCTGTTGAACTCAAGGCCATCCAACGCTTCGCGCGCGCACGCTCCCGCGAAGAGAAGGAAGCAGTCGAAACCGTTTTGGAAGAGTTCTTCGTTCTGGAAAGTGACGGATGGCATCACAAGCGATGCGACGAGGAGATTTCCAAGTACCAGGACGCACAAGGCGATGCCGAGGATCGGAAGCGGCACGAAACCGAACGCAAGCGTCGTTATCGTGCGCGCCGCGCGGAGCTGTTCGAAGCCTTGCGGGAACATGGGCATGTCCCGCCATTTGATACTGCCATTGAAGAATTGGAGTTGATGCTGTCCCGCGTCTCGTCCCATGGGACAAATACCGGGACAGGAACAGGGACACACGAAGGGACGGTACGGGGACGAGACGCGAGTGGCACGGCTACCCATCTCCCAATACCCATTAACCCATCAAGAGCGGAAGAGCGCGAGAAACCAACGGCGCCTGCCGAGCTATCACCGGGCGAACCGCCGACACCCACGCCCAAGCCTGCAAAACGCACGGCAGTGAAGCTCGATACGTGGCTCGCCACCCTGGGCGATGCTGACGCCATCCCTGTCCACGATCCGATCTTCGACTACGCACGGCAGACGGGCATCCCTGTGGATTTCCTCGAACTCAGCTGGCTACGGTTCTGCGAGGACATGCGCCAGCGCGGCAAGCTGCAGCGCGACTGGCGAGCGCACTACCGCAACGCGGTGCGTGGGAACTGGTTCAAGCTCTGGTGGTTCGCCCCGGATGGCTCGTGCCAACTCACGACGACCGGTGAACAGGCTCGGAGGGCTGCGGCATGAACGCGCAACTGCAGCCCGAACGCGTGCCAGCCGATGTGGAAGCGCTACGCATTCCCCCGCACGCCATCGACGCGGAACAGGCGGTGCTCGGTGGCCTGATGCTCACCCCGCAGGCGCTGGCGAAGATCGCCGACTGGCTCACCGAAGATGACTTCTACCGTCGCGACCATCGCCTGATCTTCCGCGCGATCAACGAGCTGGCGAACCGACCTGGCGCGGCGTGCGATGCGGTCACGATGGGCGACTGGTTCGACACCAACGGAATCGCAGACCTGATCGGTGGCAGCGCCTATCTGATCGAACTGGCGAACAACACGGCGAGCGCCGCGAACATCGTCGCGTATGCGGAAATCGTGGCAGAGAAATCGAGGCTGCGGCGCGCCATCGACGTCGGAACCAGGCTGACCGAAGCCGCATGGATGCGTGGCGCAGAATCGGGCCTGGTGGCATCCGACGCGATGCAGGCGATTTCGAAGCTACAGGCCACGCAGCAGCGGGGAGGACTCAAGGCCGCGAAGCCGATGCTGAGCCGGTGGTTCCAGGATCTGACGGAACGCTATCAGCGCGGCGACGCGGTGATGGGTATGCCGACGCCTTGGCATCGTCTCGACGAACTCACGCATGGCTTCCAGCCGGGCGAGCTGATCGTGATCGCGGCACGCCCGAACATGGGCAAATCCGTGATGGGTGGACAGCTTGCAGCGGCCACCGCGATGCGAGGCATCCGCACCGCAATGTTTAGCCTTGAGATGACCGAAAAACAGGTCATGCGTCGCGCGGTGGCATGTTTCGGCGGCATCGACCATGACTGGCTGATGCAACCGGTGGACGACGACACCGCATGGCATCGGGTGTCGAACGCAGTCGCGATGCTCAACGATGCGCCACTACTGGTGGACGACACGCCGGCACTTAGCCTGCTGCAATTGCAGGCTCGCGCACGTCGCGCCCATCTGCAATCGCCCATCGGATTGATCGTGGTGGATCACTTGCATGAGATGGCGATCGACGATCCGAAGCAGGAAGCGAGCGCCATCGGGCGCAACGTGCAGGGGCTCAAGACACTCGGCAAGGAATTCAATTGTCCCGTCGTCGTGCTCGCTCAGCTCAACCGCGCGCTCAAGGATCGCAGCGATAAACGACCCACGATGACGGACCTGCGCGGAAGCGGTGACATCGAGCAGAAAGCCGACGTGGTGCTGTTTCTGCATCGCGAGGACTACCACGATCCGAAAACGCACCTGCGCGGCATCGTCGAGGTTTCCATTGGCAAGGGCCGCGATATCAAGACCGGTGAACGCGTGTACCTGCGCAACCGCTACGACCAGATGCGTCTGGACGACTACGACGACCTTTTGCCCGAGCCTGAGCCGGAACAGCCATCGCGACCGCGTGGCTTCCCTGCACGCCACCAGAAAACCACCGAAGCGTGGTGGAATAAGGGGGATCGATGACCACCCAATTCGCCCACATCGCGCGCGTGACGGAGCGTGACGACAGCGATTCGCGGAACGAAGTCCATGCCGAAAGGATGGTCATCAAGGTCTACGGCATCCCCGGTCCGCAAGGCTCCAAGCGCTTCATGGGCATCAAGGGCGGCCACGGGGTCATGGTCGAGTCGAGCAAGAAGGTGAAGCCGTGGCGCGAGGACGTGAAGGCTGCGGCGGAGATCGTGCGCGGTCTGCGTGCGCCGCTGGATTGCCCGCTGCGGCTGCACATGGTGTTCACCCTTCCGAAGCCGGCGAGTGCGCCGAAGCGCCGGCAGACGTGGCCGATGCGCACGCCCGACCTGTCGAAACTGGCGCGGTCCACGGAGGACGCGCTGACCGCCGCAGGGGTCTGGAAGGATGACGCGAGGGTGGTCGAGTACGGGCTGCTGGCGAAACGTTACCCAAGCGAGGGTCGCGGCGCGCTGGAGGCTCCGGGTGCGTGGATCGAGATCGAGGTGATGGGATGACCCACCCCACCAAGCCCGAGGTAACCATCATTGGCGACCGGCTGGCGGTGTTCATGGGCGCCGACTACAAGACGATGCCGCTGGACGTGGCCGACAAGTTCGTGCGTCGCTTACAAGGCGAACTGGCACGGCTCAAGCGGCAGGTCAAGCGCGAGGAACGGGCGCAGCGGAAGGCTCAGGCATGACCTGGCACACCGACGCGCCGAAGCCAAGGTGAAATCTCATGTTGGGATCGGTTACTGACCAATCACATACCCAATCTCGCGTCGAGCTCTTCGTTCGTTTCGTGCGATGGGCGGATTCGTTGCCTGCATCCCGCTTGACGCTGGATCACACCGTCGCGGTATGGGAGATCAGCTATTCCACAGCGGCGCGTTGGCTTCGGGCTTATCACCGATCCATGGATGCTCCCGCATGACGGAGTGACCGGCATCTAGCCTCACTCCATGCATCCGTCCACTGCCGCCATCGCACGC
>Ga0134126_10013685_pt1 | contig 10239 bp, 9 predicted proteins | sample KB31752_FD_96881 | JGI IMG/M metagenome (GOLD analysis project Ga0134126, IMG submission 96881) | Terrestrial soil microbial communities with excess Nitrogen fertilizer from Kellogg Biological Station, Michigan, USA - KB3-175-2 | ecosystem: Environmental > Terrestrial > Soil > Unclassified ...
CACCGCGAGGAAGACAAGAAGTTCCAGGAACTGGTCGCCACCCGCAACAAGGCCGACCAGCTGGTGCACGCCACGCGCAGCGCCATCAAGGAACACGGCGGCAAGGTCGGCGGTGATGTGATCGGCCGCGTCGAGGAGTCGCTGTCGGAACTCGAAAAAGTGATGAAGGGCGACGACAAGGACGCGATCGAATCGCGCATCACCAAACTGGAAGAAGCCGCGCAGTCGTTGTTCGCGGCCGCGCAGGCGGGTGGCCAGGCTGGTCCCCAGCCGGGTGCGTCGCAGGAGGCGCCGGGTGGCGGTGCGTCGCCCGAGGATGTGGTCGACGCGGAGTTCACGGAAGTGAAGGACAAGGACAAGTAAGCGTTATTCGGCAGCGTGGATGCGGGCGGATCAACTAGTCCGTTATCCACCAGCACGGAGTGCTGGTGGATCAACTGTCCGTGTTCGAGCGTCGCCAAAAAAAGCGACGCTCAACACGGACGATTTCGTTGAAAGGGCCGTAGGGGGTACGGAGTGCACAAAGGCCGGATGGAAGCGTTCACCGATGGCGTGATCGCGGTCATCATCACCATCATGGTGCTGGAACTGAAGTTGCCGCACGAGGCGACGTGGCGGGCATTGCTCGCGGATCTTCCGGTGTTCCTGAGTTACGTGCTCAGTTTCGTGTACGTGGGCATCTACTGGAACAACCACCACCATATGCTGCAGATGGTCACGCATGTCAGCGGGCGCGTGTTGTGGGCCAACCTGTTCTTCCTGTTCTGGCTGTCACTGTTTCCGTTCACGACAAGCTGGTTGAACGAGTCGCACCCGGTGCCGGCGCCGGTGCCCACAGCGATTTACGGAATCGTGCTGCTGTTGGCCGCACTCTCGTGGGTACCCCTGTTGCGCGCGCTGATCGCGGTGAATGGCGGTGAAAAAAGCGAGCTGGGCGAGGCACTCAGGGGTGACTGGAAAATCGTCGTCTCGCCGATCGGTTATGTGGTCGGCATTGCGTTGGCGTTTTTTGCGCCCATATTGTCGTGCGTGATCTATGGCGCGATCGCGGCCATGTGGTTCATCCCCGATCGCCGTCTCGAAGCAAGACTCCGCACATGAAACGTTGCTACTACGAAGTCCTCGGCGTCGCGCGCAGCGCGAATGACGAGGAACTGAAGAAGGCCTTCCGCCGGCTGGCCATGAAGAACCATCCGGATCGTTGTCCCGACGACCCGCAGGCGCAGGACCGTTTCAAGGAAGCCAAGGAAGCGTACGAAATCCTGGGCGACCCGCAGCGTCGCGCGATGTACGACCAGTACGGCCACGCGGCGTTCGAAAATGGTGCGGGACGCCGCGGCGGCGCGCCGTTCGGCGATGTGGGCGACATCTTCGGCGACATCTTTTCGGACATCTTCGGCGGCGGCCGGCGCGCAGCGCGCGGTTCGGATCTGCGTTACGTGCTGGAGCTCGACCTCGAAGAAGCCGTGGCCGGCATCGACAAGAAGATCCAGGTGCCGACGCTGGTCAACTGCCATCACTGCAACGGCACCGGTTCCGCGGATGGCAAGCTGTCGACGTGTGCCACCTGCCGCGGGCATGGCCGCGTGCGGATGCAGAACGGCATTTTTTCGATCCAGCAGGCGTGCCCGCATTGCGGCGGCGCAGGCCGCGTCGTGGTGACGCCGTGCAAGCATTGCCATGGCGAGGGCCGGCTGGAAGACCAGCGCGGTCTCGAAGTGAAGGTGCCGCCGGGCGTCGACAACGGTGATCGCATCCGCCTGACCGGGCAGGGCGAAGCAGGGCCTGCCGGCTCCACGCCCGGCGACCTCTACGTCGAAATCCATGTGCGTCCGCACCCGATCTTCCAGCGGCAAGGCGACGACCTGCGTTGCGAAGTACCGGTCCGGTTTGCGCAGGCAGCACTCGGCGCCACCATTGAGGTGCCGATCCTGGACGGCGCGACCAGCATCACCATTCCGCCCGAAACGCAGACCGGCCAGGAATTCCGCCTGCGCGGGCAGGGCGTGAAATCCGTCCGCAGCCGGCACACCGGCGACCTCTTCTGCACCGTCGTGGTGGAAACGCCGGTGCGCCTCGACAAGCACCAGCGCGAATTGCTCGAACAATTCGAGGCCACGTTCGCCGATGCCGAGGAAGCGAAGAAACACTCGCCGCGCAACAGCGGATTCGTGGAAGGCGTGAAGCAGTTCTGGGCGAAGATGACGGGTTGAGCGCGAGGAAACGATCAGGCAATTGAGGGACGATGTTAGGCTAAGGCCAGTCTGATCAAACTTCCGTTGCCGTCATTCCCGCGAAAGCGGGAATCCAGTGTCTTCCGGGAAGATATTTACCTGCAAAGGGATTGGATTCCGGATAGCTTTGCGATTCCGGAATGACGTGCAGAGGCACCTCGCGCTTCCATCGATCTTCTCGTCATGTCCAATCCCACTCGTCTGGCCATCAACGGCGCCAACGGCCGCATGGGTCGCGTGTTGCAAACCCTGCTTGGAAACGACACGCGCTTTGAATTGGCCGCGCTCGTGAACGCGTCTTCCGATTGGGCAAAAGCGCCGAAGCTGGATGTCGTGATCGACTTCAGTACACCCCTCGGGTTCGATGCCGCGCTCGCCCATTGCGAAGCCCGCGGCGTGGCGCTGGTCAGTGGCACGACGGGGCTGGATGCCCCCCGGCGCAAATGCTTCGATGCGGCGGCCGCGAAGATCGCAGTGCTGCACGCCGCCAATTTCAGCCTCGGCATCGCGGTACTGACGAAGTTGCTGCGCGAAGCGGCGAGCGCCCTGCCGGATTGGGATCTGGAAATCATCGAAGTGCACCACGCCCGCAAGGTCGACGCGCCTTCCGGCACCGCACTGGCGCTCGGACGCGCAGCCGCCGAGGCGCGTGGTCAGGATTTCGAGCAAGTTGCGGTATTGGCGCGCCAAGGCCATACCGGTGCGCGTCCCGAAAACGCGATCGGTTTTGCTTCGATCCGCGCCGGCGAAATCGTGGGCGAGCACACGGCATTGCTTGCCACGCGGGACGAGCGGATCGAACTCATGCACCGTGCCCACGACAACACCATCTTCGCGCGTGGAGCGTTGCATGCCGCGGCGTGGCTTGCGGGCAAGCCGCCACGTGTTTATTCGTTGGACGACGTGATCAAGGGATAGGGGCGCGCGAGCGCGCGATCTCGACCAACGCACCGGAATGGTCGCGATCGCGCAGGCGTTCCGCCGAATGGATCAATTCATTCCGATCTGGCCCTGCATCGACTTGAAGATCGCGGCGGTGTCGTAACCGACGCCATCCTTGAACACCAGCGGCATGCGTTCGACCGCCGCGACATCTTTCACCGGGTCGCCGTCGATCACCACGATGTCGGCGCGCTTGCCGACGGCCAGCGAACCGATGTCCTTTTCGCGTCCTCCGAATTTCGCCGCGTTCAGCGACAGGATTTCGATGGCTCGCGGAAACGTGAAGCCATCCGCCTGCACCAGCAGTTCGAGTTCGCGCTTGGACGAGAAACCGGGAATCACCCCGCCGTAGCCGGTCGGATCGCTGCCACCCATCAACAGGCCGCCGGCTTCGACGAATCGCTTTTCGAGCGCAGCCGATTTCGCGAACCATGCCTGCATCTGCGTTGCCCTGGTTTTTGGCACAGCGTGGATTTTCTTCCAGGTTTCCTGATAAATGTCCCGCAGGCGCGGATCCAGCAGTGCCAACGCCGCGTCGGAGGTTTCCGGTTCACCGGGAATGAAGCTCGCGAACACGGGCAGCGTCGATGTAAGCGCCACGTGTTTGTCGACGAGCAGCTTGATCAGAGAATCGACCTGCGGCGAATCCAGGTCCAGCCCCGCGATGGACTGGGGCACGGCGTGGCCACCCGGACATTGGTCGGGCTGCTTGTCCTTCGCGAAATCAGAGGCCACGAAGAAGGCATGCTCGAGGTTGTCGATGCCGAGTTCGGCGGCTTCACGGAACGTGACGGAACACAGGTGCCCGGTGATCTTGTCGTGGTGCGCGTGCGCGGCGTCGATCGCGGCCTTCAGCTCCGCGCGGGTGATGTGATCGTAGGCCTTGAATGAGGTGACGCCCTCGTCGGCCCAGTAATCGACCGTGCGCGTCGCATCGGCAGGGCCGGTCAACACGTGCATGTCCTCGGTGTAGGTCGAACCACCTTGCAAATAGGGGCCGGTGACGTCGATGTCGGGACCGGCGCGTTTGCCCGCAGCGATGTCGTCGCGCACATTCAAATCCGCATACGGCATCATCGAGCCGGTGGTACGAATGGTGGTTTCGCCGCCCGCGAGGTACAGCGGCGGAAAGCTGTGCGGCATCGCCGTATAGAAGGCCGACGGGCTCAGGCGCGTCGGATAGAACAGGTGCTCGTGCATCATCACGAAGCCCGGCAGCAAGGTCTTGCCGTGCGCGTCGATCACGGTTGCGCCGCTCGGGACTTTCGTGCTGCCCGCAGGGCCGAGTTCGCTGATGCGGCCCTTGTCGATCACCAGCGTCTGGTCGAGTTTCGGGGCAGCGCCCGCGCCATCGACGATGGTCGCGTGGGTGAGCGCGATCACCGGCTGTTGGTAGGCAATCCAAGCCTTCGGGTCGGCGTGCGCGAGTGATGCGAACGCGAGCAGCACCGCGCCAGCGACGAACATTCGTTTCATGCAGGTGTTCTCCGGTGCGGTTTCATTCATCGCCGCGCGGTGGCCTCAACCCGGCGGCTTCTTCCACGATTCATGACCGTACACGATGCGCCAACCTTGCGGCATGTGCCGCCAGATATAGGTGACGACGAAATCGCTGGTAGTGCCTTTGCCACTGTGGGCTGTTCCGCTGCCAACCAATGGCCACGTCACGACTTCGACATCGGGGCCGAGCGCCATGAATGTGGGTGTTCCATTCTGTACATACTTCGCATCGCTCTTGCCGTGGTTCCACCATTTCGATTGTTGGGCGTGCAGGGCGTCCCAGCCCTTGATGACCTCGCCGTTGATCGCGAACACCAGGTTCGGGCTTCGCACCATCGCCGCCATGAAGGCATCGGTGTCATGTGCGTTCGCGGCCTGGAACATCTTCGCCATCTGCGGCCGGATCGCCTGCTCCGCCTCGGATGGGCTTGATTGCGCCCAAGCGCTGCCTGGGGACAAGCCCACGCAAATCACTCCGGCTACAACGAGCATCTTTTTCATGCGCTTCTCCTCTCAAGGATTGCTGAAAACCGCGCCATGCGGAATCGCGCTGCCGTGCCAGCCATCCGGCCATGTGCGCGTGAAGTCGATCATGTCGGGCGCGAGTGTCAGTTTCCCGGTAGCACGGTCGACGGTGGCGAAACGGACCTTGGTGTCGAGTGCGCCATAGCCCGTGATGGCAAGGCGATCGCCGCCCGGTTCCAGCGCAAGCCAGTGGGGATACTCGTCCGGCGGCAGCAGAATGCGGCTGACTTCGTGTGGATGCTCCGGATCGCGCACGTCGAGGCTGACGACTGCGTGTCCGCTTTGCGCGGCTTCCACCATGAAGTTGCCCACGACCACTGGCACTTCGCACATGCGGTAGCCGAGGTCGTAGACATGCTGCAGCACGGGATCGTTGCCGGCGAGATTCCGGACCATGAAAAGCCCGCAATTGAAGGTCGGCACCAGCACCGTCTTGTCGTCCGCCAGCACGCGCGGCTCCGATGAATCGGCAGACGTGTCGTAATACCAGTCGAGTGGCGCCGGCAGTTGCATGGTCTTGATCAGCTTCAGGTCGGAAAGCCGCCAGACCTGCGCCACGTGGCTGACCTGCGCGCCCATCATGTCCGCGCTGCTGGTGACGATACGGTCGAGCTTTGGAATGATCGCGATGCTGTACGGACGGATGCCTGGATGGCCCGGGGTGGCCGCCGCAGCGGTTCTCACGACGTGCCCCTGCACGTCGAACTCTACCAAGCCGCCGGGAGCGTCGTTGAATCCGCCGGAATACTGGAACGTCGCCAACGTGTCGCCGTTCGGAAGGTGGACGAACGAATGCGGCCAGCCGTAGGCGCCGACGCTGCCGAACTGGCGCGCGAGCCGCGGATGCACGGGATCGCGCAGGTCGAACACGTAGGTGCGATTGCCGAGCCAGTCGTTGGCATAGAGCATGTCGTCCGGCGGTTCCGTGTAGTTCGTGTGGTGCGCCTGCGCCGCATCGCCGACCGGCAGCATCGCGACCAATTTTCCGAACGATGGACCCGGTTGGACGTCGAACACCGCGAGGATGTCCTTGCCCATGCCCAAGCCGCTGCGCCGCGCGGGGATGTCGGCCGGCGTCATCTCGGGCACCGAGGCGAGCGGATGCTTCGCTTCCATCGCCCACACGAAAAGATAGCGGCTGGCCGGCGGTGCGGCGGCCGCGATCACCGGAAACGTTGCCAGCAGCAACATGCAGTAGAACACCGCTTTTTTCATGATTTCTCTCCCACGACGTTGCTGCCTGCGCGGTGCAATCGTCGCAACGCATCGCGTGATGAAAAGTCTCAGGGTTTCTGCGACGCCGCATACGCGGCAGCATCGATCATTTCAGGCACGGTCAGTTGCGAGACTTCCGCACGCATCGGCGCGGCGGCGGGATCGCTGCGCTTGCCTTCGCGGAACAGGATCAACTCGCGCGCGATGTAGGTCGGCGAGCGGCCGGCCAGCGGCGGAACGACGCCGATACCGGGCATGGTCTGGCCTTCCAGTTTCGCGCCGTGGCACGACTCGCACGAGGGGGCCGAACCGTTGCCTTGGGCGGCGATCACCGCGCCGCGCGCGATGCTTCCCGGCGGAACATAGGCCACGTAGCCGACGCGTGCGTCGCTGTATTCGTAATCATTGAAATTCGCCGGCGTTTCGATGATGCGCTCGCCGATCGGTTCGCGCGCGCCGCCCTTGTCCGGCACCAGCACGAAATATTGCCAATGGGTCTTCGGCACGCTCGCGGTTTCGACGACGTGCACGCGGGGAACGAATGATGTGCCGGAGAAATAATCGACCGCCTGTTGCAGGTCGGCTGGTGTCAGCGCGCGCGCCTCTTCGACCATGTCGTGAGCGGTTTCCGGTCCGCCCACTCCGCGCTGGCCAGCGCGGAACGCCGCGATCTGTTCGAGGATGTAGGCCTTCGGCAAGCTGTCCAGCGTTGCAGTGGCAGGCACGCCGGCGCCGCTGACCGTGTGGCATTCGGCACACGGACGCGCGGGCTTGCGGCCCGTCTTCACGACCTGCGGGGCCGGCGCATGATCCTGCGGAAACCAGTCCGCGTCTTCCATGCTGTCCAGTTGCGCCTGCGTGTAACTCACCGTGCTGCCGGTCACGTGCAGCACCTTGTGCGGATCGGGCTTGGGCTTCGGCACGTGCGGATCACGCGGCGGCGGAAACACCGGAAAAGCCCACGCTTTGGCGGCGTGCAATGCCGCACTGGCCGAATCCTCCACCGTCGTGGCGGCGAGCGCCGCAGTGGCGGCAAGCATGCAGCACAACGTCGCCGCGACGGCGACGGACACCCTGGATGACATGCGCATGAGAACCCCCTTGCGAGAAGCACGATGACGGAGCGCGCAAAACATCCGGGCAGCCCATCGGCCGCCCGGATTTTCGTATTGCGCTTACTTGCCGGCGTTGTAGCTGAGCTCGGGGTTGTACTTGTCGAAGTGGTCGGGCGCCTTGGCGATGGCGTCGTTGAGCTGCTTGCGGATCGCGTCGGCGCCGGATTGGCCGTACACGCCCGCCACCATCTTCCACAGCGATGGATTGGGTTCCGTGCCGACGTCGCCCCAGTTCTTGCTCGGGATCACCAGCAGGTAGTCGGGTGCGCCGTCGCCGCCGCCCTCGATCTGCATGGTGGTCCAGTAGTAGGGCCACTTGGCCTTGGCCGCCGCCGCGGTGATTTTCTTGACGGCACCGGTGAAAGCCGCGTCGGCGTCATGCCCCGGTTTCAGCGTGTAGTCGATCACGTGCAGGATCGGCGGCGGCGTCTGCGTTCTCCAGTTCGGCGGCAGGTAGCTCATGTCCGGCTGGATCACCATGAACGTGCTGGTTTCGCTCATCAGATGCGGATTGCTCTGCGCGCGCCAGGTCGCATCGCATGCCTTGGCCTGCGCGTCGACGGCATCCAGGTCGGCCCACGTCACCGGTCCGACGTCGCTGGAATACATGTAATTGTTGCCGGTCTCGTGGGTGACGGTCGGCTCGCTGAATTTGACATGATGCTCGCGCAAGCATTGGTTGTAGGCCTTGAGACCGGCCTCGTAGGCCTGCTGGTTGGCGGGCGCCACGGTGTCGGTGTAGTCCCGCATGACGACGACGGCCCGGTCCGAATCCGCCGCAAAAGCACTTCCGGCAGCGATTGCCGCAAGCGCCGCAACCACACACACAGTCAGAATATTCATACGTCCTCCTGGTGATTGAGTTCGACGTGCAGCCATCCTCGGCTCCCCGGTCGGACGAGTGGGGGTTGGCGGTTCGCGCGCCGCCCGGGTGCATCGGCATCACTTGCCGGCGATTTAGCTCAACTCCGCGTTGTATGGGTCGAAGTGGCTGGACCTCGTCGCGATCGCACGGTCGGGCGACCAGCGAATTGCATGGGCCGACCGGCGCGCAGGCGTCCGCCACCTTGCAAGGCCCGGACCCGCAACCGCGTCCACTTCGCCAGGGCTGCGTCGTGGACGCGCGGTGGAAGGAGGCTTCGCAGGTGGTTTGGTGGTCGACGGCGCATTCGTCGAACGTGACGGCATGCTTGGGCAAGCGCCGCGAGGGGCGCGGAAGAGGCAGGCACCGGAACCGCACCGGCGGTTGAAACCTTCATACCCCCTCCGAGCATCCGAGTGGCTCCCGTCACGGGCTCGTCAGCGCACGCCTTCCCCGAGTGTGACCGGCGTCACGTTACGCCTGCCGCCTTGCGAGGCGCAAGTGCCAACGCCACCGAAAGCTGCAGCCTTGGGCGATTCGAGAGGGAGGAGGCCGGGTAGGCCGTCGGTTCAGTCGCGGTGCGAGGCGTTGCGGTCGCGGTCCGCGCCGAACTTCCTGTCGAGGCCGCCCGCGATCTTCTTGAAGAAGCGCGAGGCGACGCCGCGCTGGGTCTTGCGTTGCTTCTCTTCTTCGCTGGTCAGCCATGCCACCTGGATCACGCGCCGCTCGCCCTCGTACGGCAAATGTCCGTGGAAGGAATTGTCGGCGCGCTTGAAGATCACGAATTCGCCGTACAGCGGTTTCACCTCGGGCGCGATTGCGGCGTCGATGTCGTCGATCTTGCCGAGGAAGCGCAGGCAGCCGTCGCTGGTGTCGTGCCAACTGGGATTGAGGTAGATGAGCGCGGTGGCGATCTTCGACTTGCTGTCAGTATGAATGGTGCCGTGGCGCTTGTTGAGGTGGCGGCAGATCGTCACCAGCGTCGGATACCGGCCGAGATTGTCGATGTCGAGCTTGGCGCCGACGGCACTGGCGAACGCGGGCGACGTCAGTGCGTCGACCAGCGCGTTGATGGAGGGGCCGCATTCCTTTTCGTCGTACGGAAAAAAGCCCGCGCCGGAGTATTTCGGGAAATCGCGCTCGAGTTCCGTACGCGCCTGCTCGGGCAGTTGCCCGTGCGCGATCATGAACGGAAACGGCTCATCGCGGATCAGCGTGTCCGGTCGATCGAGGCGGGCGGGGTCGAGCAGGGTAGCGGCAAGCATGGCGATTCCTGGTGGCGCGCGCATTGTATCGCCGGTGCCATGCTGCGCCGTGAATGCGAAGCCGGATTCTGCTAACATTCCGTCTCGCCCGAAAACTTCACCCACAGGCCCGCTTGGCGCGGCCTGCGGGTCGACTTGCACCCGGAATCCGCCCATGCCGACGCCAGCCTTGCTCGCCCTTGCCGATGGAACCCTCTTTCACGGCGAGGCCGTCGGGGCCTTGGGTTCGACGGTCGGCGAAGTGGTGTTCAACACCGCGATGACGGGTTATCAGGAAATCCTGACCGACGCGTCTTATGCGCAGCAGATCGTCACGCTGACCGCACCGCATATCGGCAATACCGGCTGCAACACGCCCGACGAGGAATCCGTGAAAGTGCAGGCCGCGGGGCTGATCGTGCGCGACGTGCCGCGGCTCGCGTCCAACTGGCGCAGCACGGAATCGCTGCCGGATTACCTGAAGCGGCAGAACGTTGTCGCCATCGCGGACATCGACACCCGCAAGCTCACGCGCATCCTGCGCGACCGCGGTGCGCAGCACGGCTGCATCATGGCGGGTGATTCCATCGATGCCGACGAGG
>Ga0134126_10013686_pt1 | contig 10239 bp, 7 predicted proteins | sample KB31752_FD_96881 | JGI IMG/M metagenome (GOLD analysis project Ga0134126, IMG submission 96881) | Terrestrial soil microbial communities with excess Nitrogen fertilizer from Kellogg Biological Station, Michigan, USA - KB3-175-2 | ecosystem: Environmental > Terrestrial > Soil > Unclassified ...
GCGCACTGGATGAAGGCTTTGTGGCGCAGCATCCGCGCCGGCCACTTCACCCAAGGGTCTTTCCCCGGCTGAAAGCACTCGGACATATATTCGGTGACTTCGGTGGGGTGGTGGCGGTCCTTGCGGTAAATCCGGCAGCGGATGGCGTACAGCTTTCCGTCGTTATCCGGAATATCCTCGAACTCCACCCCGTCCATCTCCGGACGGCGGTTCACGATGTTGGCCCAGCCGTCGATCGGCACCATGGGAACCACCCCGCCGCCCTTGGAGGGGAAGGCGTAGATTTCCTTGGTGAAGGGATTGAGCTGGTACTGATTGGCCACCTGCAGGAACATGACCAACTGCTCGTCGCTGACGATGATCTTGTTGCCCTGCTTGTCTTTCTGCGGCATAACCGTGGCCTTGATGGTGTTGACCATGGTTGCGGCGGTCATCTTCCAGCGCTCGGCCAATTCCAGAATTAGGGGGCTGGTGCGCTGAAGCGCGGTTTGCTCAGTCTGCGGTTGCGTTGCCATGACGTTTGTTCCTTTCTTCTTGTTCCTGCCGCCATCCCATACGGCCTTGGTCAAATTCGGCCGGGTCTGCGTTCAAGCCGAGGGCGTAGACGTTGTTCTCGCTGTTGGCCCGATACCATGCGGTGGCTACCAGCGTCGAATCCGTGATTCCGCAGATATGCGTGGCGCTCTTGTCGCAATACTCGTGGGTGAGGACGTAGATCATGCCTCCACTTTCTCGGTTTCCTGGTACAGTTCCTTCGGCTGCACTTTGAAATAAGCCGCGATGGTCCGCACGTGCTTGGCCTGCGGCGGGAAGCGGTCGCTCTCCCAGTTGGTTACCGACTTGGCGGAGCAGCCTAACGCCTTGGCCAGCTCCCTAGTCGACAGTCCGGCTAGAATCCGCAGCCGCTGCAGCTTCCCGCCGTCAAATACCAGAGCCACGGTTTTACCTTCCCTCCGCTTTGGCGATGATGGCCTCAGCCACCATTCTGAAGCCGAGTCCAATGCCGTGACGAGCTATGAGCTTGATAAATCCCAGCATCTCGGCGTCATGGGTTTCACGGGAGATGATTTCGGCTAGACCATAAACCGCGTCCATATTTGCAGGCATGTCATGAAGCCAGCGCTTGGCAGCCCGTACAGCTCCCGGAGTGTGCTTCACTGCTTCCTTGGTGGCCATTCTGCATCTCCCTCGGACACCTTCATTCATACACGTCCCACCCCGGTGGATTAAAGGTAAAAATAGGGAAAAATCGGAAACGGTTGCGGTACAGTGGGATAGGGTTGCTAAATTCCCTGACTCCGCCGGCGCGTGCTAGGATGCGCGTATCGGGAAGTGTGGGCTCGTTGTCGCGGCAGCGGGAGCCGTTGGGCATTTGAACCGCAACGCAACCGTGAACATGGATAGCGGGAGCGAGCAAGGCTGTGGTCTGCTGGCGGTCGAAGCGACAAGGGGATTGGCAGACTGAACCGAGTACCTGCGCCCACTGCTGAAGGTACACGGGCACCGCAAATCAACGCCTGCCGATAAGACGCGGGGGCGGATAACGTAACAGAAGGGTTGAGCACTAATTCGAAGTGTTCCACCTGCGGCCCGCGTCACAGATAAACGAAATGCCCCAGTGGTTAACCATCCAAGAAGCCTGCCTGGAACTGCGGCTGGGGCGCATTACCGTGCTGCGCATGCTGCGCGAGAAAACCCTTTTGGGAGTGCGGGTTAGCACCGGCAACCCGAAAACCACCGCGCAGTGGCGCATCTTTCCACCCTCGGAGAAGATGAGGCGGCTGATCCTTGAGCGGGAGGAGCATCTCCTGCACGTTCCCCTGCTCAGCTCCCACGAAGTGGCCGCGGTTTTGAAGGTCAAGCCCTGCACCGTCCGCTTCTACGTCAAAACCGGACACCTCAAGCCGGCCGTCAGCCGGCCGGGTCAGCTCTCCCTTTTTACCGCCGCCGAGGTGCGGAGGTTTCTTTGGTACCGGGAGCGCTACCACCGCAAAGGACGAAAGGTGTATAGCGCCTGGCTGCGAGACTTTCTAACCGCTGTTTTGGAGAAGGAAAGCGCGCCCAGCGTCCAACAGTTGGAATCCCTGGTCGCCCAGGTGATGAGCTATTTGCCGCGGGAAGAAAGAGAGCCGCTGCTTCCGGTGTTCTGGAAAGCCCTGGAGCAGATCAACGAGGTGTTAAGGCGGGTGCGGGAGGCCAGAGCCAAATCTGGCGCTTCATAGACAGGCAACTGTGGCGACGGGTGTCGTACTCTATCCACTCTATGCGACACAAATCCTTACGCCGTCCCTTCCTTCCCCTGCCCAGCCCGGACTACGACTGGCGGGGTGAAACCGAAGCTTTACCGCCGTCGGGCGGGGACGCGGACGGTGCCGAGCGATCCCCACATTCCGGGGAAGAACACGCTCAACAGCCACAGAACCACCACGATCACCACCACCGCGTTGAGAATGGTTTTGATCTTAGGGTCCATGGGCAGGTAGGTATTCGCCAGCCAGAGCAGAACGCCCACGACGATTAGCACCACAACAACATGCAGTAGAGTCATCTTTAGTCCTTTGGCGGTCCTTTCGTGGTCAAATCCGGCGGCTGCGGAAGGCGTCTTCCAGGATCCGCAGGCGCGTTTCCTGCCCTTCGGCAATGGCCTGCAAGCGGCTGATGATTTCGGCTTTTTCCCCCGCCCACTTGTCGTGGCCTCGCACCCAATCTTCGAGGATGCCCAAGCGCGCGATGGAGGACTCCTGAATGGCCCGGTTGGAGGCGTTCAGAATCTGCAGTTCGCTCAATACGTGGTCGCGAGAGGTGGAGTCCCCCTCGTGTTCGTGCTTCCAGGTCGTCAGGTCTTCGAATTTGGCTTTCATCCGCCCCCAGCCCACTAACCATGAGGCTAAGGAACCCAAAATCGCGGAAGCTCCTGCGACCGTTCCCCCTACTACATACTCGACCCAGTTCGATTGAGCCATCAGGGATTGGCGGCCTCTCGCTCTTTTGACTGTACTGCTTACCTGCGGAGAGCCCCAGCCAAATGTTCCTCTATGGCACCGTCATCCTAGCACAGTCTTTTTCGTTCCCGTATTGGCAAGCGGGCACCTCGCCGTGGATGATCCGCAGGTGGTGCTGCTTGACCCGGACCACGAGTTCCAAGCTCTGGCCCCAGACCAGGTGGCTGCAGTTCAAAACCGGGCAGCGAAACAGGTATAAACCGTGGTCGGCAACGGTGATGGCGGAGGGTAGGACGAACATTATTGGTGCTCCTCCGGGGGGAGAATGAGGGGCATCCTACCCAGAGTAGGATGGGGAAATCAAGAGTGTTTCCTACTTAGTAGGACACCAGACATACAACACCGGAGTTCGTCCGCCTGTCAGTAGGCGAGTCCCGGCGGTTCTTCCGTGTTGCCCGACGGTGGCGGAGAGAACTCCTCGCGCTTGCGCTTCTCTTCCCGCTTCTTGCGCGCCAGCTTCTCGTGTCCGGTTTCTCCCGGAGGACCGCCCAGCGCTTGCTCCGCCATGCGCAGCGGACTGTAAACGTGGGTCATGTAGCGCCACGTCTGCATCCAGCGCTTGTGCCAGGCTGAAGAAAACCGCGAATCTTTGTCTTTGACCCAGTCGTTGAACATCAGGTCGATGCCCGAGAGCGCATCACTAAAAAACGGTCCCGCCGCCGCCTTCCAGGCGGGAATGTGGTACTTCAGAATCTCGCTGAACATCTTCACCATGCCCAGCCCGCCGTGGAAGCTCAAGTTTTCCAGTTCCCGTACCGCTAAGTTTCCGGGCGTGTAGTAGGCCGGGCTGGCCAACTGCTGGATGCGCTTGGGGTCGCCGTGAGCCAAACCGTAGAGGTCGGCCAGCACTTCGTCGCCTACGCTGACTCCCATCATAAACATCAGCCACGGCCGGAAGTTGCCCTTCTGGGCTTCCTTGATGAGTGCGTCTTTCAGCAGCACGCCGTTACGGAAAGCCGTGCGCTGCAGCAGTAGAGCCGTCTGCATAAACGACTCCACAAACTGCGTCTTGGGCGGCGCTTTGGGGTCGATCGACCAACCCGGCGGAATCTCCGTCTGGTCGTAGGAGAACTGGGTCCGCTCGGCGTTGCGCTTAGCGGCCACGTTGTAATCCTCGTCCTGCCAGCGGCGGTTCTTGATCGCGGCATCGACCTTATCCTTGCCCAAACCGAAGTGCTCGCGCAGCGACCGTCTCCAGTAGGCGTCCTGCGGGTCGCGAAGCAGGTTGGGCAGGGCATACTTCTCGATCAGCACCCGCGCCGTCTGGTCGGCCACCATCCGCCCCCAGAGGTGGGCCATGTGAAAGCCGTACCAGCGCAGCGCCCGGTCCGCCACCCCGCCTCCGCCCATCTCGCGCATGATCTTTTGCCACGCGCCCTGCAGGATGGCTCCCGATTCCAGCGATGCCCGGTAGGAGCCTTCGTAATCGAACGCGGTACGCCCCAGCCCTTTAAGCAGGGAACGCATGTTGGCGTACATCCCGGCTTTGACCGTCTGGCTGAACGCCGGAAACATCGAGAAGGGCATCTTCAGGAGCACCACCGTGTCGGTGGTAAACCGTTGCCAGCCGCGGGCCCAGCGGTGCACGTGCTTGGGAGCCAGCAGTTGGTCCATGATGGCTTCGACCGTCTGCCGGTCGCGTGCGTCTTTGATGTTGTCGTAAATCTTGCCGAACAGTTTGCCCCGCCGCTGTCCGAAGACTTGCGTGCGAGAGATGACTTCCCCGAACTCGGAGGCATAACGCAAGAGGTCCACCGGATTTTTCGAGTAGCCGGGCTCATCGCCTGCGCGCGGTTTCTCGATCTGGCCCTGCAGGGGATGGTCGCGGCCCATGGTCAAGAGCAAATCTTCGGCGGCCGGGCGGGTCAAACCGCGGCTCTCCATCAGGTGCTTCACGGCCCGCTCTTTGCGGTGCACATCCCGCCAGTGGTCGGGCGGGTAGAAGTGAGGATAGTAGGAAGGGTTCTCCTGCTTGTTTCGGAAGGAGAGGTAGCGGTTGCCGCCCAGTTCCAATTCGACATCCTCCTCCGCCAGCCGCTCTCGCGCCTCGTTGAACAGGCTGCGCAGTTGGTCGCGCATCTTGAGTTCCCGGTCGGAAACCGGTTCGGCTTTCCCTTCCACCAGGTCCACCAAACGCTCGTACTCGGCAATGTTGCCGGTTTTGACGGCCCCCTTTTTCGACATGAAGCCGTGCTCGGTCATAAAGTCGAAGAATTTCACTGCTAGGCTCCCGCCGATGGCCCCCGAACGCTCGTAGTAATCCGGAATCATGCCGTCGGCGATTTCCTTGCCCGCATTCCCGCCCAGCTGGCGGATGATTTCCCGGCCGTGGGTGGCCATCACCGTCTTCAGTCCCACTCCCGCCCACTGCCCGTGCTCGCCCATTTCGGCTAGGTCGTGCCCCAGGTGCGTGTTCTTTAACTCTTCGAGCGCCATGCGCATCTTGGACTGCGCTTCCGCTTTCGGGGTCGAGATGGGCTGGCGCAGCGCACCCCGAATGTCTTCCGCAATCAGGTGTGCCGTTGCCTGGCGGTCGTTGGCGGGCATCTCCGCGATGACCTTCTGAATTTCCGGGTCGGACGTCCCCGGCGTATCCGGAGGCAAACCGCCGGCGGCCAGCCGGTCGGTGGCGTCGGTGGCATACACCTGCGCCTCGCCTACCTCTTCCGGGGTAAAACCGCGCACCGGCGGTTCGTACTCGTCCTGGAACAACTTCACCACCGCCGGGTGGGCTTCTTCTCCGGGGTACTTCATGCCTTGATTCTTGGCCTGCTCCGCGGCTTCCACCGGAATTTCCGTCCAGTGCTTGATGGGGGCCTTGTCCACCTTTTGGGCAAACTCGTCGAGCTTGGATTCGTCTTCGTTGCCAAACTCGAAGGCCAGCGCCTTTTCGATGTCGCGCATGCCCTTGGTCATGGCGTCGCCCTTGTCGATCCCCGATACCATGGCGCGCAGCGATTCCAAACGGGGCGCAATCTTCTGCAGAATCAGCCGCACATCCGGTTTCGAATCCGAGATCAGGATGTGGGCGTTGACGTTCGACTTGGTTCCGTATCGCCACGGCCGTCCCAAAGCCTGGTCAAAGGCCATCCCGCTCCACGGCGGGCCCACGTAGACCACGGCGCGGGGGTGCTCACCGCCGCGAGAGGTGTCGTGTAGCGACACCCCCACCCCGCCGGCGCCGTAGGTGGCGTAGATGTGCTTCTTGTCGTTGAACAGGAAGGCGTCCTTTTCCGCCTCCCGCTGCGGAGTGTGCGGACCGGAGAAGTTGGCGATGTGCTCGTCCCCAAAGGCCTCGCGTAAGGCGTCGAACACCGGCGGCAGGGGCGGCAGCAGTTGGCGAATCTGGCCGTGGAAAGCTTCTTCGTCCGGGCGGATCAGCGGTTTCCACATGTCGTTCACTTCCGCCTTGGTTTCGGTGAAGAAGATGACTTTCCAGCCTTCCCGCTCCAGCTTCTTGCCCAACTCGATCGCCTGCGGCAGCCGCTGTCTTTCGAGGTAGGCCTTCATGTAATTCATGGCCAGCCCCTTGACGTTGCGCACCATGCCGAAGTTGCGCTTCTTCTCGTAATAGGCCTGGGCCATCTGGAAGGCGCGGCTGATGTTCGCGACTCCCTGGCGGGTTTCCTCCGTCATCGGCACCACCCCGATGAAACTTTTGTAGCCGTCCATGATGCGATCAAGGTTGATGTATTGTCCGCGCTCCACCAACTGCTCGCGTAACTTCGCCAGCTTGCGGTAGGCGGCCGTGCCCCGGTACTGCCCGGTAGCTGGGTCAATCGTGATGCCGAACTGGGCGGCCCAGGGATCGAAGCCCATCTTCTTCCACAAGCCCAGCTTCTCCATGTGGCCGATTTCGAGCGGGGTGTGAAAAGGGGTAGCGGAGATGTAGATGACCTTGCCCGAGTTTTCTCCCAGCGCCCGCGACAGGTCCCCGTTTTTGGTGGGCCGGTACCAGCCGCGCGCTTCCTGCACTTCGTCCATCAGCACATGCGCCCAGGGATGGTTCTTCAGGTTCTCCATCTCCCGCGCCTTGGCCCAGGTGATGACGTAAGTACCCGGTTCGGCGGGCATCTCCCGTCCTTGAGGGAAGGGTTTGATGTTCAAGCCGAAGTCGCGGCCCACCGACACCCAACCAGCTTCGCCGTGAATCAAGGATTGGGACGGGGTGATCACCAGGTTGAAGTCTTCCGGTTTCGTCACCTGGGAAAGAATCGCCGAACCCATGAAGGTTTTGCCGGTGCCGGTCGAGGTCGCGAGAATCACCGCATCATGCTGCCGCAAACCGGAGAGCGCATACTCCACCACTTCCGGCTGGGCGTAGACCAGCATCCGCCGCAGCGCGTCCGGAATCCGTACCGAGGGGATGGGCGCGTTGGGCGGCAGCCGCAGCCGCTCAACTCGTGCTGCCCAGTCTTCGGCAGCATAAGCCGGGGCTCCGCGCGGACGTTCCGGGGCGTCTATTCGGGTGGGGGTGACAGCCGGGAGAGCAACCGCAGGTCCGCCAGGTCCTCGGCCTGCCGCTCCAGGCGCTCGTTCAACTCGTACTGGTGGTCGAGTGTCTCCCACCCTTCCGGCAGGGGCGGGTCGGGCTGGTTCAACTCCCGTTGGAGGTCCTCCAAGGTCTTCACCCCGAACAGGCGCATGAGCCTGTCCTCGCTCGGCAGGGGTTGTCGGTCGTTCTTGGCCACGGGTTTCTCCTTCCGGCGTCCACAACACGGTTTCCGCGCCCGGGGGCGGGGTCAGCTCCCGCCCGCCAAACAGCGACGATTGGGAAAGCAGTTGCGCTCTCTTCTTTTCAAGTGCAGTTAAAGCCTGGCCCACCCGGTAGCGCTCCACCTCGGGCATACGCTCGCGTAACCGCGCTTCCAACTGTTGGATTCGACGGTTGAGGTCGGGAATGGATTCTTCCTGAAAGAGCGCGTTTTTGTCCTTGGGCACGAAGTCGGCGTAGATTTTGCCGTCGCGGGTTTCGTAGACCTCGAGCGCCTTGATTTGCTCTTTGTTCTTTTTGGCCCACTCGAAGGCCGAAGCCTGGTCGGGGAAGACGCGCGAAACCGGCTCCTCTTTTTTGCCAATGTCTTCCCCGCCCTTGGCGATACGGCGAGCCGTCGCGCGTTCGGCTTTGGTCAGCGCCGGTTCGCCTAAGGTCTCTTCGATGGGACGCGGTTCGGGAGCCGGGGGAGGCTCAGCCTTGCGCGACCCGGCGTAAGCTTCCACGTCCGCCCGGCGGGGGAGCTTACGGATTACACTCCACTCGTCCTGGGTGGGTTCGCGGCCGGTGATCTTCTCGAACAGGTCGACCTTGGGACCGTAGGGGACTTCCTCTTCCCCGGGCGGCGGTTTCACCTTTGCCTTGACGGATTCTTGCTCCGCCTGCGCTTCCTCGGGATGCTTGCCGTACCAGGAGTCGAACAGATTGCTGACTGGTTTCGACGGCTTGAGTAATCCCGAGCCTTTGACTGCCTGGTAGATGTCGCGCATCGCCTTGTGAATCTTGGCGAAGATGCCTTTCACTTCTGGCGTCGGTGCCGTCGCGTCACGGTGATACCGCTCCCACCAACTGGCCAGCGTCTCGTGCGCCCGCTTCCAGGCCGGTCGTTCCTCCGCCGTGGGCGCGGTTTTCTTCAGCAACCCGGGTTCTACCCGCAGTTCCTTGGCCAATACCGCGAGGTCTTCATCCTTCAGGTAGGGCACCAGCGTGTGCAGAAACTCATGCAGGAAGGTGGAAGCGTTCGCCGTTTGGTACAGGTGGACCAGGACTTTGCCGTCGGCTAGAAACTCGGTGGCTCCCCGCTGCCCCTGCGCCGCCTTCACCGACTTCAAGTGAATCTGCTTCTCCACCTCACTCTGCAGCCGCAGGGTTTCCGGCGAGCGCATCCGCTCCGTCCCGGTGCGAACCGTCCAGGGGTCGACCACGTTGACTCTTCCGTCTTTGCCGACAAAGAAAAACCGCAGTTCGCCCTGAGAAATCTTAGCCGCGGTTTCGGGATCGAAGTAGAGGAAGTGGTGATGCTTGGCCGCCTCCGCTTGCTCGCGGGTGTGGGTTTCGACAATCTTCCCGTCGCGGGGATCAACCGCGCCACTCCAGAAGGGTTTGCCGTGGTAGGTCGCGGGGTCGGGCGGCAACTGGAACAGCGCTCCCAGTCCAGCCTCGCCACCTGTGCCAAAACCGGCGTAGTGGGTCTTCACAAACTCGTCGAGCGACTGCCCGGCGGCGTTTTTGGCTACCACGTCCATGGCGTCGGTTAAGGTCTTGGCCAGCTCCGGCCCGATCCCGGGATGCGCCGCCAGTACGCCTTCCAGTTGCTGCCGGGTGGTAACCTGGGAATCCAACTGTTGGACGGCTTGCGCGGTATCAACCGCCGGGGGACGGACCACCTCGCCCACCTTTATTCCCAAGCCTTCCGCCTTCGCGACGTCGATCTTGTACTTGGGTTTTGCCTCCCCGGTTTCCTCCGCCACGCCGTCCTTCACTAACTGCTTCCACACCTTGTCGGCGTACTGGTTGGTTTTTCCGCGCACGTCCGAGGTCAAAATCGCGAGACCCTGCTGTTTCGCGTAGTCAACCGCCGCCTGGTAGAGTTCCCGGCCCAGCTTCTTTCCCCGGTAGGCATCGGTCAGTCCTGCCCAGATCACCCAGGCGGAGTTCTCGCCCGGCTTCTGCATCAGCTCGATCGCGCCCACCCGCTTACCCTGGTCGGTGGCGTGAATGGTGTGCTTGACTTCCTCGCCCACCGGGTTCGATTCGGCTTCGTAGCTGAACCGCGGTCCCGGGGGTGGGGTTACAGCCTGCGGTGACGGCCGCTCTGGCAATGGGACTTTAGTTGTCTCCGTGCCTCCTTTTGTCGCCGAAATGTCGGCTGGCACTTCTTCCGTTGGTTTTAACGTCACCGCAGGCTTTGGCTGCTCCCTTCCCCAAACTTCGGAAGGGATGTCCATGCCAACTTTTTCCGCAATCGCGCGGTTGAAAGCTTCCCAGGGCTCAGGGCGGGGGCCGAGAAACATCTGCGTGCCCTCCGCGTCGGCGGCATAGTCCGCGAGCGCCTTCTTGATGTCGAGCGAGTTCTTTTCAAATAGCTTGGCCAGCGCTTCGGTTACGGGATGTGGTTTCTCTCTGACTTCCTGCCCGCCAAAGCCCAGCATGCCTGTGCCGCCGGGCAGGGTCTCGGGGCGCACGTACTTGTCGACCAGCGAGTCGGATTCCGCGCCAATGTCCTGCAGCCGGTCAGAAACC
>Ga0134126_10013687_pt1 | contig 10238 bp, 11 predicted proteins | sample KB31752_FD_96881 | JGI IMG/M metagenome (GOLD analysis project Ga0134126, IMG submission 96881) | Terrestrial soil microbial communities with excess Nitrogen fertilizer from Kellogg Biological Station, Michigan, USA - KB3-175-2 | ecosystem: Environmental > Terrestrial > Soil > Unclassified ...
CGGAGCGGGCCAGGGCGTGTGGCCAGTCTCTCAGGCGATGGGCGTTTCTCAGCCGGGTCCTTGGACCTATCAGATCCTGCCTTTCATCGAGCAGCAAAATTTCTGGCAGAATTGGGTGACCGGATCGAACAATCCCGGCATCGGCGTAAAGGTATTCATGGACCCCGGTCGCGGGCGGGGGCTGGTGGATAGCAACGGCTACGCCCGCACGGACTACGCCATCAACTCGGTCGTCTTCGGCGGCGGCGGCACCAGCGCGCTCGCCACCGCCGCCTGTACCGGAGCTGCCATCCACTCCAAACAACCCGTAAGACTGGTGAGCCTGGCGGATGGCACCTCGAACACCATCTTCGTTGGAGAGAAATCGGTGCCCACCGCAGGCTATAACAACAACGTGGGCAACTGGGACGACGGTGCCTTCCAGGCCTACGGAGGCGATCAGCGCAATGGGATTTACAGCTTTCAGGATAATGGCGGCGCTGCTCTGGGCGGCTGCAATGGCGGGCCGTGGTGGGGCTCGCCCTACGCTGGCGGCTTCCCGATCGGCATGTACGACGGCAGTGTGCGCTTCATTCAGTTCGATTCGAGCGTCGGCTACCTCTCGGCGCTTCTCACTTCCAACGCGGGTGACATCTACGCCGGCCCGTGATTCGCGCTTCCTTGAATTGCCGGCCCACGGCACCAGCAAGGAAATCCCTTGCTGGTGCTGCGGGCCGGCAAAAAATTAGAGCCTTTTAGGCACCTTCTTCTCGTGGGTTCCCTCATCGAATTTCCCGTTGCCGCACGCTCGTCACCGCAAACGATCTCAAGAGATTTACGTCTATTCTCATGGCGTAATGATCGGTACGGTTGTATGGTGAATAGGTATCCGGCCGGAATCTCCCACTTGGCGTCGAATCGGAATAGGCACTATGATACGGGTTTTTGCTCTCCGCCGCGCAGATAACGACGGCCGCCTTCTCATATTGCTGCTCGCCTTCCTGTTGTTCACTGTCTCCCTGCACGCCGCTGGTACAGCGGCACAGCCGTCTGCCGAGGCGATGCGCTTCTTCGAGTCGCGCATTCGGCCGGTGTTGGTGGAGAATTGTTTCCAATGTCACGCCGACAAGAAACAGCGCGGCAGTCTACGCGTGGACTCGCGCGCCGCGCTGATGGCCGGCGGCGATCAAGGCGCGGCGATCGTGCCGGGTAAGCCGGAGGACAGCTTGCTCATCAAGGCCGTTCGGCAGCAAGATGATGAACTGAAGATGCCGCCGAAGAAGAAATTGGCGAAAGAACAAATCGCCGATTTGACCCGGTGGGTCAAGATGGGCGCGCCCTGGCCGGGTGCGGATACGACGGTCGCCGCTCCCGTCAAGCGAGAGTTTCACATCAGTGAACGCGATCGCGCGCACTGGGCGTTTCAGCCGGTCAAACGGCCGATGACGCCTGCTGTCAAAAATCGCGCCTGGGTGAAGAATCCCATCGATGCCTTCATCCTGGCGAAGCTCGAAACGAAGGGATTTACGCCGAATCCACCGGCGACGAAACGCGCGTTGATTCGCCGGGTTTATTACGATTTGACCGGCCTGCCGCCGACGCCGCGCGAGGTCGAAGCGTTTGTCGCCGACTCGTCGCCGCGCGCTTACGAGGAGCTGATCGATCGCTTGCTGGCCTCGCCGCGCTACGGCGAAAAGTGGGGCCGGCATTGGCTCGATCTGGTGCGCTATGCCGAAACCAACAGCTACGAACGCGATGGCCGCAAGCCGAACGCCTGGCGCTATCGCGATTACGTGATCCGTTCCTTCAATGCGGATAAGCCGTACAATCGCTTCCTCCGCGAACAGCTGGCCGGCGATGAGATGGCGGACGGCGGTGCCGATGGCATCATTGCGACCGGCTATTATCGTCTGGGCATTTGGGACGACGAGCCGACCGACCGCGAGCAAGCTCGCTACGACGGACTCGATGACATCGTGGCCACGACGGGGCAAGTGTTCCTCGGTCTGACCTTCGATTGCGCCCGCTGCCACGATCACAAGATCGATCCCATTCCGCAGAAGGATTACTATCGGCTGGTGTCGTTCTTCCACAACATCAATCACTATCGCAACGGCGGTCCTACGGATGAAGTGCTGATCGAGACCGACCCGGCCGGCAAACGCGCCTATGAAGAGCGTGTCCGCACGCGGAAGCAGAAGCGTGAGGAGTTGCAGACGGCGTTGACCGCGTTTGAGACGGACTTCCGCAAGCTCTACGAACAGATTCACGGCCGGCGTGTCGAAGCCGGTCAGGTGTCCGGCCTGGCCCGCGCCAACGGGGCCAAGTTGCTCGGTGCCGAGCGATTCAAACGCTATGCGGAAGAACGCCGCGAACTGCAAACGCTGCTACGTAGCAAAGTGGCCGGCGAAATGGCCCTGTGCGTGACGGAACCGGGTAACCGCGCTCCCGACACGTTCGTCCTCATTCGCGGTAATGCGCACGTCAAGGGCGACAAGGTTGAGCCGGCTTTCCCGGTGATTCTCGGCGGCGGCAAGCCTATCCTGCCGACGCCGTCTTCCACGGCGAAGACGACCGGCCGGCGGCTGGCGTTGGCGAACTGGATCGCTTCGCCGGACAATCCGATGACCGCGCGCGTCATGGTCAATCGCATTTGGCAATATCACTTCGGCCGCGGCATCGTCCGTTCGTCGAGCAACTTCGGCTTGCAAGGCGACCGCCCGACGCATCCCGAATTGCTCGACTGGTTGGCCGATGAATTCGTGTCCCCCTCACCCCAACCCTCTCCCCCTAAAGGGGGAGAGGGCAGGGTGAGGGGGTGGAGCATGAAATCGTTGCATCGGCTCATGCTCACCTCGAACGCCTATCAGATGTCGTCGCGGACTAATGACAAGGCGTTGTCAGCAGACCCTATCAATGATTTGTTCTGGCGTTTCGATATGCGACGATTGACGGCCGAGGAGGTCCGCGATTCGACCCTGGCCCTCAGCGGCACGTTGAATCTGAAGATGTACGGTCCCGGCGTTTTCACGGCGATTCCACGTGAAGTGATGGCCGGCCAGTCGATACCGGGTAACGGTTGGGGTACATCGCCTTTTGAGGAGCAATGCCGGCGCAGTGTCTACGTTCACCTCAAGCGTTCGCTGCTGACACCGATCCTCGAAAGTTTCGACACGGCCGAGACGGATCGCTCGACGCCGGTTCGCTTCGTCACCACGCAGCCGACGCAGGCGCTGGCGCTACTCAACGGCGACTTTCTCAACAAGCAAGCCGCTCTCTTCGCCGACCGTCTGCGCCGCGAGGCCGGCGCGGACATTGGCAAGCAAGTACGGCTTGCGCTGAGCCTGGCGATGACGCGACCGCCAACGGATGCCGAAGTACGGCGCGGCGTGGGTTTGATCGCCAACCTGAAAGCGAAAGATAATGTCAGCGCCGAGGGAGCGCTACAATACTATTGCCTTGTAGTGTTGAGCTTGAACGAGTTCGTTTATCTCGACTGAGGTAATCGTGTCCTACATGTTTGAGGTGTATTACAAACCGCCTGCCGATCCGAAGAAAGAATCGGTACTATTGGAGCATGTTGCCGAGCTTGGCGGCCACCTGGACTACCGGGAAGAACCGGAGAACGAACCACGGGAAAATATCTGTCTGACCTACGAATTCGATGATCTCGATCGGGCGGCGGCCGCCGCTGAATGCTTGCGGCAACAGGGAGAGTACGTGGAAGGACCGCAACCCTACGGTTAAGAGAGCGAAAGATGAATACGACGAACGCCACCCCGATGGTGGGACAGCCTGTTCCCCTGATCGATCTTTCGGAATGGGAACCGCTCTCTCCCGACGTCAGCGAGGAAGAACTCGATCGACGGGCGCAGTCAAACGAGAAACGCTATACGACAGCGGAAGTCCTCGCCCAACTGGAGAAACGGCAGGACGTTCACAATATACTTTGAAGTTCGACGTGGCTTTTTCAGAGGGCGAGTTCCACCAGTCAGGGCATCCAAGGCAAGATGCCTTAGAGTGAACGCGGCGAGATCGCTCTATGCAAGTCCTTGTGATGAACAACAAGAGCAAGTATTATCACGTAATCTGTAGTAAGTGTGCTGAACGCATTCGCCAAGGGCGGCAATATGTTCTCGACCCAGAACGTAGCAGTGGCACGGCACACGGCAAGGGAGTCCCACTCATCTACCACAAAGTGTGTTACGAACAACTCAAGGGTAAGAAGTAGTTTGTCGATTGCACGAAAGGACATTCCTACGCCTCTCGCTTGCTCTCTTACTCGTTCCCGGTACTCGATTGACCGACATTGACGGAGACTTGTCATGGATCACAGTTCTTCAAACTCGCCTCAACCAGCCCGCAACTTCTGCCACCGAACGCGCCGCGAGTTCTTGTGGGAAACCGGCGCGGGTTTCACCGGCCTTGCCCTGAGCGGCCTGCTATCGCTGGACAGTTTCTTCACGAATCAAGCCGTCGCCGCCGATGGCGCGGCCAAGTTCGGCAATCCGCTGGCTCCGAAGAAAGCGCCGCTGCCCGCCAAGGCCAAGAGCGTGATCTTCCTGTTCATGTACGGCGGACCTAGCCAGGTCGATACGTTCGATTACAAACCGAAGCTGTACGAACTCGATGGCAAGACGATCCCGATCAAGACATTCGGGCGCGGCGGCAAGAAGAACGAAGGCCGCGTTGTCGGGCCGAAGTGGAAGTTCAAGCAATACGGGCAGTGCGGCAAGTATGTCAGCGAGCTGTTCCCGCACCTGGCGACGTGTGTCGATGACATCGCCTTTTTGCACTCGATGACGGCGGATTCGCCGATTCACGGCTCGGCGATGCTGCAAATGAACACCGGCAAAATTCTGTCCGGCAGCCCCTGTCTCGGTTCGTGGGTCAACTACGGATTGGGCAGCGTCAACGAGAACCTGCCCGGCTTCGTCGTCATGCTCGATCCGACCGGCGGACCGATCAGCGGTGCCAAAAACTGGTCGAGCGGCTACATGCCGGCCAGCTATCAAGGGACGATCCTGCGCTCGGCCGGCGCTCCCGTCCTCAATCTCAAACGTCCCGACGGTATGAGTGAATCCGTGCAGCGCCGCTTGCTCGATACGCTGCACGATTACAACGCCGAGCATCAAGCGCCGCGCGCCGACAACAGCAATCTGACCGCCCGCATCGCCAGCTACGAGATGGCGTTCAAAATGCAGCGACACGCGCCCGAGGCCGTGGAACTGAGCCACGAAGCCGAGGCGACGAAGGCAATGTATGGCTTCAACGACAAGCGAACGCGCGATTTCGGCACGCGCTGCCTGCTGGCACGCCGGCTCGTCGAGCGCGGCGTGCGCTTCGTGCAGATTTACGCCGGCGGCGCACACAACGACGACAACTGGGACGCTCACGGCGATTTGGTGCGCAATCACACCTATCACGCCGGCCGCACCGATCAACCGATTGCGGCGCTATTGAAGGATCTGAAACGTCGCGGTCTGCTCGATTCGACGCTGGTGGTATGGGGCGGCGAGTTTGGCCGGCAACCGACGGCCGAGTACGCCAAGGGCACCGGCCGCGATCACAACGCCTACGGCTTCACGATGTGGATGGCCGGCGGCGGCATCAAGGGCGGCATCAGCGTCGGCGAAACCGACGAACTCGGCGCATCCGCCGTGGTCAATCGCTTCCACGTCAAAAACCTGCATGCGACCATATTGGCTCAGCTCGGTTTCGATCCGAACAAGCTGACGTATTTCTATGGTGGACTCGATCAGAAATTGGTCGGCGTCGAGGGAGCGGAGACGATACGGCAGATTATTTGAAGAGAAGATGACCGATTCGATCTTGCCGAATTCAGGATATTATTCAGGGCTCTCAAGGTGCTTTTCTTCGCCGCGGCTTTCTCTTATTTCTTGTCTTCGCCCCCGCCGATTGGCCGCGTTCCTCACCCAAGGGGTATTGTTTCAGTCGGCTCGCCAGATCTGCGTATAGCTGGTCGAAAGTCCGGCAGTAAATATGTTTTGAGTTGACGATAGTCCTGGACTCTCGCCATGCAAGCCGTCGTAGTTCTCTGCGAGCGAATGCCTCATCTCTCCCCACGATCAGTAGTCCGAAGTAATCTATGGGACATTGGCCGAACCGATCACTGTAGCCGTGCTGCGACTCTTCTTCATGCAGTTTCCAGAACCAGTCCACCACTTGGCTGTATCCGTGTTCAAATCGAGGAGCCCATTCCGGGGTAACCTTCTCCCTTTTTCGGACGAAGATATTATCGGGAGCCCCAATCTCAAACTCGATGAAGCCGTAATGTTTCGTCGTCGAATCGCCAACCACGAGATCGCAGGTGAAGTCTCCGAATAGGGAGTATTCGTAAGCAAGTAAATCAAAGTGGGTGATGCCCCACGGATCGTACACGCCAATGAACGCGGAAAGATGCTGCCGGTTTCGGAAAAACGGTAGCAGTTCCTCTCTTTCTCTCAAAATCTGCCTGTCTGCCAGCAAGCGGCGAAATTCCTCCAGTTCCTTCCGGCATTGCTCGGGATTCCATTGGATTCTGACGAACTCTTTCATGATTTCCCGACAGACTCCTTTCGCGTCGCGAAGAATCGATCGAGGGTTTCCTGCCGCGCAAAATTCTCAATTTCCAATCGTATTCCGCCCTCCTCCGGCTTAAAAAAGAGCATCAGTTCCGATGTGACGCGCAAGAGATAAGTCGGCACGCTGTCATCCACACGACGAATTCCCGCTTTCGTCCATTCTTCCGGCTTGAGGCGACGAAGGTGCTGGAGGCGTTCGGCGACATGTTTCTGCTCTGCGGTGGGTAGTGAAATCCAGGCGGGGATGGCCCCTGAATTCAGAGTCACCCATTCCGGCAACTCCTTTAAGGACTCCTCCCACATTTGTCTAAGCGCGTAATCCGTCCACGAGCGAAAGACGAGCGGCGTCCCATGGACTCGCTCATACCCGGCGCGACGCCGATCTTCGTCGAATCGGAACACGCGGTATTCTTTTCGATCCGGACCACCGACCCCGACCGCTATTTCAGGACGGCGGGCTCCATCAGGCCATTCGTGAACATCCAAGGGATATTGAAGAGCTACATCGGATTCCACTGCTCCGAGATAGCCATCTGTGCGAGGATCTTCGTGTGTGAAGATTAGAAAATTGGTTCTCGGATCTCGAACAAGGAACATGTTCATCTCCTATCTCTTTGGGTAATCCTGTCTGCATCACTTGTTTCAAACCGATACGTCATTGTACTGTTCAAAGAAGCATCCCAACAACTCGTCATGAAACGTAATCTCATTTGGGTGCTGTGTGGCGTGAGGCGGCACCTGGAGATTTTTGCGCCGCAGTCCCAAGAGCGACCGAGACAAACCAATCGACCCCGGGACCGTCGGCGATTGCCTGCTGATACTTGTGCAATACATGCAACATGCGCTGACTGCCCGCCAGTTCGGGGCGAGTGGCCATCTGCACGAGCGCGTCCGGCAGCGCGGTCATGAGGTAACGTGCCGTCTCCGCCTTGTCTTCGCCGACGCTCTTCTCGGCGTACTTGCTGACCGATTTCTCCAACACAAAACCCTTGCCGCGTTTCTTCAACGCGGCAAGGTCCGCGTTCGAGATGCCCAGCGCGCGATAAGGCTCCTCGCCCGACAGCGCCACCTTGAAACGCTCGTCACGCACGAAATTGACGGTGTATTTCGTCTCACCGCGCAGGGTTGCATCGACGTGATGGAAAATCTCATGATGCAGCGTCGTGGGCAGCTGCGCATCGCTGTAATAGGCGGCGGCAAGGGCGTTTTTGCCGTTGTAAATGCCGAAATAGCGATAGCCCTTGAGTTGCTCATCGTAGGGCCGAAAACCATCGCCCTGGTTCGAGATGCAGGCGGCGAAAATGCCAACCGCCTTGAGACCCATCTTCTTCAGATAACGCGGCGGAAGTTTGCGGATCTCAACCAGCGCGATGCGCGCCGCGCGCAGTTGGCTTTTCTCATCCAGAGGCGGCATCAGGTCGTGATAGGCGCCCTCCGGTAAATCCTTGACCGCGAAAACGAGGCGGCTGCCGGAATAATCGGCGAAGGTTTTCTGGAGTTGCGCGAGCGATTCCTGGCGCGGCTCGGCGGCGGAAGAAAGGGGCGAAACGCCGGTCAGCACGATGAGGGCGATGACCGGAGACAGACGTTTCATGTTCGACTCCTCGGGAGCGGAGACGGTCCATCCGTTGATTGATAAGCAGAACCGTTAAACAAAATTAGTAGCCGTTCACCTCTCTGAGAGTAGTTTAGGAGCGGGGAGGCCGTACCGATGAGCGCTGACCGCCTCGGCCAGATAATTCAACACCGACCGTTCTTGCAAACGCAGGGTTTGCACCACGGTCAAGATCCGCTCCACAAAGCGGCAGCCACCCGCACTATGGCAACCGTAGGCATTCTTCCGCCCCAACACTCCCGTCCGCAATACACGCTCCCCCTGTTCGAGGTCGGCGAGCCGTTGCTGCAAGGCAGCAATGGTGGCATCGCGTTGCCGACAGCCTTGACACCTATGCGTGGCCTGTCGCCATTCTAGCAATCGTCAAGGTGAGCGGCGTGGCTGCCCTCCGAAAAGAGGTGAACGGTTACCTATGATCTACGACATCACTCCCGCTGTCTCCGCCCGTCTGTGTGTGTGGCCCGGCGATACCTCGCTATCGCGTGAGGTGTTGCAGGACATGCAACGCGGCGACAACATCACGCTATCCACCCTGCGCGCCACCGTTCACCTGGGCGCCCACGCCGACGCGCCCAGTCATTACGGCACGAATGCATCGACGATCGATCAACGCAGTCTCGATTATTATCTGGGGCCGTGTCAGGTTGTGCGTTTGGCCGTACCGCGCGGCGTGCGTATCACTCCGGCCATGCTGTCGGGATCCATCGAGGCGCCGCGCGTGCTGCTGGCCACCAACACGTATCCCGACTCGGAGCATTTCAATGAAGACTTCGCCGCCCTCGCTCCCGAACTGGTCGAGAGCCTGCATCGCCAGGGTGTCAAGCTCATCGGCATTGACACGCCGAGCGTCGATCTTTTCGACTCGAAGGATTTGCCCAGTCATCGGCAGTTCCTGAAGTGCGACATGGCGATCCTGGAAGGACTCAGGTTGAAGGATGTGCCGGAAGGGTTGTATGAATTGATCGCGCTGCCGTTGAAACTCACCGGCTTTGACGCGAGTCCCGTGCGGGCGATTTTGCGGCGCTGACTCTGACACGTCTGGCGAACGACCGGCACCAGCCGGCTGATACTGGCTCTTCGCCGGAATCCATTGTCGTTCTTGCACCTGTCGCCGAGGGCGCTATGATACGATCTCCGCCGTTGACTCAAGGGGAGGGCGTCATGAGCAAACCCGACCGACCGATCCTTGTCACATTGCTCGCGATCTCGCAGTTGGTCGTGGGCGGACTTCTCCTGGTCTGCGGGGTGTTCGGCCTAGTTGCGACCGTGGCAGGATCCTCGTCAACAACGGTAACCATATCTGACCGCGGACAATCGATCACCCGAGTTTACGACACCGAAGAGGAGATGGAGAAGGAGGCTCCTGGCTACAAACTTTTTCTCCTCGGCGGCGGAGGTGTCAGTATCTTGCTCCACGTCACCATGATCGCTGGGGCCATTGGTCTGTTGAAGTTGAGTGCCTGGGGTTGGTGGGTCAGCCTCACCTGGGCTTTACTACGCCTTCTGTATCAGATCATAACACTCGGTTATCTGTGGTTCGTGGCGATGCCGGCCGCGAACCGGATGGCACACGCGGTCGTGCGGGACCGCAATGGTGTCTTAAACTCGTTGGTCAATGGGAACACTTTTTACCATATTTTCTGGGCGATTTTTTTCTAGGGTAGCAAACTCAGCTGGAGGGTACCCTGGGTGCCTATTATGAAGATAGACCCACGCCCGAGGAGGTTTCCCCATGCCACGCACCCGCGCACGGCCTCGACCCACGCACACGCAAACCCTGATTCCTTTCACCAGCCATTGTCCCGTCTGCTTTCACAAGCTCTGGGACGACTACCGCAACTTCCGAACCGTCACCACCCTCTACGGCGTCGTCCGCCTCACGCTGCACGTCCGCCGCTGCCCCAATTCCGCTTGTGAACGCTTCCACCGCCCCTACCGCCCAGAGACCGAACCGCACCTGGCCCTGCCACACCATGAGTTCGGTCTGGACGTCCTCACCTTGGTAGGCCGCCTTCGCCATGCGGAACACCGCAGCGTTCCCGAGATTCACCGGGAGTTGA
>Ga0134126_10013688_pt1 | contig 10238 bp, 8 predicted proteins | sample KB31752_FD_96881 | JGI IMG/M metagenome (GOLD analysis project Ga0134126, IMG submission 96881) | Terrestrial soil microbial communities with excess Nitrogen fertilizer from Kellogg Biological Station, Michigan, USA - KB3-175-2 | ecosystem: Environmental > Terrestrial > Soil > Unclassified ...
GAAAAGCGAGGATATTCGGCATCGACAATGCGCTGAAGGTTCGGCGGAAGTGTCATCAGGCTTTCTTCGGCAACGCCACGATCATGTCGAGCTCGACGCGCGCGCCAGGCGACGACAGCTGATTGATGCACACGGTCGTGCTCGCCGGCTTCCAGTCGCCGAAATACTTGTTCATGGTCGCGTGCATGGCATCGGCGTCGCGGAAGTCGGTCAGATATTTCGTCACCTTCACAACGTCGCGCCAGCCGGCGCCCGTCTTGTCGAGGATCGACTTGATCGCCTCCATCGCTCGCTTGGTCTGCTCCTCAATCGCATGCGGCTGCACGTGCTCGGCGTCGACGTGCGGATGCTTGTGATAAAGCGGCGAAGACGTGGCGCCGGACAGAAACATCAGGTCGCAGGCGCCGACGATCTGCACCGCCGGCGCGTACGGCATGGTGTGCGCTTCTTCGGGCTTCGGGTGCACCGGCTCGAGCGTGAAGCCGCGATGTTTCGGACTGACATTCATGGGAAGCCTCCAGTCTGGATGGCCGGATTTGGGCCTGAAACGGCGCGGCGCGCAACCGGTCTGAGTTGATCGCCGGCCAAGAATGGCTAACGTGCGCGCCAGCAGGAGACGGCCATGCCATCCACCATTCTCGATTCAGCGGTATTTCGCGACATTTTCACCACCGAAGCCATGCGGCAGGTGTGGTCGGACGAAAACCGCGTGCAGAAATATCTCGATATCGAGGCGGCGCTGGCGCGCGCGCAGGCGAGGCTCGGCATCATCCCCAAGGAGGCCGCCGCCGAAATCGTCAAACACTGCGACGGCAAGCTGATCGACATGGCAAAGCTGAAGGCTGCGACCGAGAAGATCGGCTATCCGGTGCTGCCGGTCGTGCAGCAAATGGTGAAGCTGTGCAAGGACGGCCTCGGCGAATGGTGCCATTGGGGCGCGACCACGCAGGACATCACCGACACCGCAACAGTGATGCAGATCGGCGAGGCGCTCGACATTCTGGGCGGCGAAATCGACGCCATTGCCGATTCGCTTGCCGGCCTCGCGAAAAAATATCGCGACACGCCGATGGCCGGGCGCAGCAATCTGCAACAGGCGGTGCCGATCACCTTCGGCTACAAGATGGCGACCATGCTCGCCGCCTTCGAGCGGCATAAGGAGCGCCTGGCGCAACTCAGGCCGCGCGTGCTGGTGGGCGAATTCGGCGGCGCTGCCGGCACGCTGTCCTCGCTCGGCAAGGACGGACTGAAGGTGCAGGTGGAGCTGATGAAGGAGCTAAAGCTCGGCCAGCCGGCGATCGCCTGGCACACCGTGCGCGACTGCATTGCCGAAACAGGCTGCTTCCTTGGCCTGGTGACAGGCTCGTGCGGCAAGATCGCCTTCGACGTGAAGCTGATGATGCAAACCGAAGTCGAGGAAGTCTACGAGCCGTTCCACGAAGGCCGCGGCTCGTCCTCCACGATGCCGCAGAAGCGCAATCCGATTTCGAGCGTCTACATCACCGCGCAGACGGCGATGGTCCGTCAACTGGTCGCGGCCCTGCTCGAGGCGCAGATCGAGGATCACGAACGTTCGACCGGCCCCTGGGAAATCGAATGGATCGCGCTGCCGGAGATTTTCATGCTGGCGGCCGGCGCGCTGGCGCAGACGCGGTTCCTGGTCGGCGGCTTGCAGGTCAACGAAAAGAAGATGCGCGAGAACCTCAATATCACAAACGGCCTGATCATGTCGGAAGCGGTGATGATGGGGCTCGGCGCCGCGATGGGGCGCAATCATGCGCACGACGTCGTTTACGATGTGTGCCGCGAGGTGGTGAAGACTGGCCGCCCCCTGCTCGATCTGCTCGCTGAAAACGCGGAGATCAAAAAACACATCGACCGCAAGGGACTGGAAAAGCTCACCGATCCCGCCAATTACCTGGGCGTTGCCGGTGAGATGGTCGACCGCGTGCTGGCGATGCGCAAAACGCACTAGGCCGACGCCGGCACCGTCCGCCAGATCGCCGCGGCGACGAGAAGGGTCGCTGCCCCGATCGCCAGAAAAAGCTCCGGCACCGTAACGCCCGTTTTTTGCAAGACTGCCAGCGCGACCGTCGCACCGGTCATGAAGGCCGCGTTGAGGATATTCACCGCCGCCACCGTGCGAGCGCGATAATCGGCGCCAGACCAGGCCTGGACCGCGGCGAAGGCCGGCACGATAAACAGCCCGCCGCCAATGGCGATCCCGGCAAGATCGAAAGCCGCGCGCAAACCGGCCGGCGTGGAGAATATTTCGCCCGGGCCGTGCAGCGCGACGTGCGCGGGCAGCGTCCAGACGCCGATACCGAGATCGAGCAGGAAAATCCCGAGCAGGAACGCGCCGGCGACCGTCGTCGCAAGAACGATTTTGCCGCGCGCGATCGCCGCCGCGAGCCAGGAACCGGCGCCGACGGCGATCGAGAATAGTCCGAGATAAGCCGTCGTGGTGTCTTCGTTGCCGCCGATCAGATTCTTGATCAGCGGCGGCAGCAACGAAATCACGACGATGCCGACCAGCCAGAACCAGCTTGTCACCATCGCGCCCCACCACAATTTCGTATCGGCGCGCAAGTGCCGGATGAGCGTGGCGGTCGAGGCAATGATGTTGATCGATACTTTCAGATGCGGCGCTCCCTGCCCGGTCGGAGGAATAAGCAGGCTTGCGATCCAACACGCGAGCGCGAAGCCGATCGCCAGAACGGAAAACGCCCGCACGTCACCGCCCGAGCGCGCGGCGAGCCCGCCCGCGATCGTGCCGGTCAGGATGGCGATGAAGGTCGCGGCCTCGACCAGCGCATTGCCGGCGGGCAGTTGCTCGCGCCGAAGATGATCCGGCAGGATGCCGTATTTGATCGGGCCGAATAGCGCGGCAATCACGCCGAAGCCGGCAAGCGCGACAAAAAGGATCGGAATCGATTGGCGTACGTATCCGACGGTCGCGACAAGGGCGATGAATATCTCGATAAATTTCAGCCACTGCGCCACGCGCGCCTTGTCGTAGCGGTCAGCCAACTCACCGCCGAGCGCCGAAAGAAAAAAGTAGGGCGCGATGAAAACTGCGCCGGCAAGGGCGATCAGTGCCGGCGCGTCCTCGCCACCGCGTCCGAAGAGGATGAGAAAGACCAATGTGGTCTTGAGAAAATTGTCGTTGAAAGCCGCAAAGAATTGGCAGCAGAACAATGGCGCAAAGCGCCGGGACAAAAGCAGCGGCATGACACCGAGACTAGCGCAAGTTCCGCCGCAGGCGGCGTCCGGCCTGGCATTCGTCACAAACGAAAAAGGCGGCCCTGCTTTGGGCCGCCTTCAAGTCTGCTCAGCCGTACTCCGGAAAACTAGAGTCGAAATCTTCCTCGGCTGTCGGAATCCACGACGATCGCGGCCAAGCTCAAAGCGACGGCAATTACAGCCGTAAAGGCAAACAGCGTAGCCCACATGACAACCTCCTCCGCTGACGCGTTATCCTCGCGCGGCACGGTCTGGGCATGAGAACGCGGACGCGGTTTCCCCCGTTCCAGGCCCGAGATCACGGTTTTGTGAAAACGGGTTCCATCCGTTTCTAAAACGCTAATAAAATCAAGATCCTGTGCGCATCGAGAGGCGCAAGTCGGCGAGCAGCACGCGCAGGACCATCTCGCGAAACTCGATATAGACGCGTCGCTGCCAGTGCTTCAGCTCAAATTGGATGTCGGCGGGAACATCTTTGTGGGCCGCAAGCGACCTGTCGGCAAACGAGAACGGCGGGCGCGCGATGTATTTCCGCAGACCCGGCGCCAACAAAGGCAGCCGCACCGTCAACGCGCCGGAGCCGTATTTCCCGCGATGCTGCGCCGGTCCCAGAATCTCGTTGTGCACCGGCACCAACATCGCATTCGCAAATCGCTTGCCGAGCCTGTCAAAGGCTTCGACCGAGCTGGCGTCGGGGGTGAGCATGAACATGATTGCGATGGCGATGCCGTGCTTGCTCGCTTCCTCGACCAGCCCGATCTGACCGGCGACGTCGAAGAAGGACGCAAACGATTCATGGCCAAGGTCGACGACCTTGGCAACGCCGTCGTCGGCGATCAGCCGGTCAAAAAGCGCCATCTGGCCGTTGACGTCGGCAATGCCAGCGGCCGCGGCGTGTTCAGGTAGAAACTGCGCCAGCGTGCCATCGCCCGCATTGAGGTCGAAGCCTTGGGCCGTCCCGGTTTCCTGCAAATGGAAATCGACGAGCATCCGCGCCAGCAGCGTCTTGCCCACGCGCGGGCGCGGCGAAGCAACAATGGTCACGGAGCTGCGCAGCGACATCAGATCACCGCCGCCACCATATTGGACGGGTCAACCGGCGTGGCGCACGTTGCCGGTTTCGATCTTCGGCATGATCATGTCGATGAGTTTCGACCGGTCGTATTCGCCCCAGACATTGCCCAGCCAATGGCGCACGTAGCCGCGCAACACGAAGGAATTATTAGCGGGTTCGCCATTCGAGAACTTGTTGGCAACGAAGGTCACAAACGGAGTCCCGGCGACCTCGACCTGCTCGCAAGCCATCTCGTTGAGCTTGGGGATGGTGATCTCGATCGCGTTCTTTATTCGCTTGAAATAGGAGTTGTACGTGTCGGGATCCCAGTCGAAGAAGGTCGTGTTGTTGATGAAATTCTTCACCAGGAAATAATTGGCGTCGCCGACGAAGCGCGCCGTCTGCTCGATCTCGTCGAGGGAAGCGATGGACGGGCCGAGGATATGAAATACGGCGAAGGTGATCTGGCCTTTTTTCGCCGACTCGAGGAAGCCGATGTCGCTCAGCGCCTGCAACGTCGACGATAGCAGGCCGGCGCGGACATCGATCACCGTCACCCAGGCGTCAGAGCTGCTCAACGTGTCGAAGATCTTCATCTGATCGGGGATCGAGGTGACGTCGACCACCTCGGTCACGTCGGGGTGGAAGCGCTTGAGCGTTCCGCGCGGCGATTCGGTGTCGAATGCGCGCGTCGGCATCTGATGCGCGCTGAAGTAGTCGAGCAAGGTGCGGGCGACGGTCGTCTTGCCAACGCCCCCTTTATCGGCACCGACAAGGATGACTGCTGGTCTGGCCATGCGAAGATCCTGTGAGCGAATCGCAAATCAAACGACGATTCTTGTTATTACGCCCGCGCCAGAGGCAAATGACAGACTTTTTTGCGCGATTGCACAGAACCGTTTCCGCCGGCGGCCGTGACGCGCGCTGCGCCCCGCTCAAATAGCCTAGAAAATTCAAACGGTTTTTCGGCACGCCCGACCGGACCGCCGGCCAAGGCGGACGCTGTTGTCAACATTCATGCATTGGAGGACACTGGTTCGCAGCAAGAAGCCAAAAACAAAGCAAAACCGAGGGAGGGTTACGATGGGCGACCTCAAAAGAGGCACGATCACCCGGCGCGGGCTGTTGCAGGCCGGAACCGCGATGGCCGTCGTGCCGCTTGCCGGACTGGCCGCGCCAAGCGTTCTGGCGCAGGGCGTCTCGAAGTCGCCCACCAAGGTGCTCGACTTCATGACCAATGCCGACGTGGCGAAGGCCGAGCAGGAAGGTCAGCTCGTCTTCTATTGCCATGAAAACGAAGCCGGCACAGCCGGCATCATGGAAGGGTTCCGCAAGGATTTCCCAAAAATCCAGACCAGCTATGTGCGCGCGCAGACCGGCGCGCTCTACAGCAAGATCCTGGCGGAACGCTCGGCCGGCCGTTTCGACGTCGACGTCCTCCAACTGTCCGACCTCGCACCGGCCTTCGATTTCCAGAAAAAGGGCGGGTACGAACATTACGTCTCGCCGGAAAGCCCGGCTTACAAGGCCGAAAACCTGAGCAACCCGGTCGGCTATTTCTTCTGGACCGGCGTCGACCCGGCCGGCATCGCCTACAACACCGACAAAATTTCCGCCGCGGATGCGCCGAAAGGATGGAAGGATCTGCTCAACCCGGCATGGAAGGGCAAGATTAGCTGCAAGATTTCGGCTTCTGGCCTGCAATTCGTGCAGTGGTACGAGCTGCGTAAACTTTATGGCGATGGCTTCTGGAAAGAATTCGCCAAATTGCAGCCGCATGCCTTCGACAGCCGCGTGCAACTGTTCGACCGTCTCGCCAAAGGCGACGACATGCTCACCTCGGTCGGCGAATACCCCGCCTATATCCTGTTCAAGAGCAGAGGCGCGAAGGTCCAATTCGTGGCGCCGCCGGACGGACTAGTGGCAACGCCGCTGGTTGTCGGCGCGGTCAACAAGGCGCCGCACCCGGAGGCCGCCAAGCTGTTCGTCGACTGGGCGATGTCGAAGCGCGGGCAGGCCTGGTATCAGACCAACCCGAATCTCTATTACGGCTCGGTGCGCACCGACGCGCCGCCGATGCCGACCGGCGTCAAGCTCAGCGAATTCAAGCTGCTCTATCCTTCCGACTGGGACGAGTACGCCGCGCAGAGCCCGACCTTCCTGAAAGAATGGAACGGCATGCTCGGCCTGTGACCGCAGCCGCCGCGTCCGGCGCGGGGCCGGTCTCCGCGCAAAAGATAGCCGGGTACGGGATCGCGGCGGTCGCCGCCGTGCTGGTCCTCTACCCGGTTTTCTATTTGTTTCAGGCCGCCTTCGACACCGGCGATCCGCAGGTACGCCCGCCGACCGCCTACGGGTTCGACAACTTCGGCAACCTGTTTCAGTACCCGCAGATTCTCCTCAACACGCTCACCGTCTCGTTCGCCGCGACCGCGATGGCTTTGGTCATCGGCTTCATCATGGCGTGGACGCTCGCACGCACCAACGTGCCTGGACGTCGCATTTTCGAACAGATGATGACGGTGCCCTATTACCTGACGCCGCTTCTCGGCGCGCTCGCGTGGAGCATGCTCGGCTCGCCGGAAAGCGGCTTCATCAACCAGGCCTGGCGCGCGCTCGGCGCCAGCGGGCACATCATCGACATCAACACGCCCTACGGCATCGCCTGGGTGATGGCGCTGTTCGAGGGGTCGGTCGCGTTCGTCATGATCGCGGCGGTGATGAAATCGATGGACCCCTCGCTCGAGGAAGCGTCGCAGATCATGGGCGCAAGCCGGCTGCGCACGATGCTGCGCATCACGCTGCCGCTGGTCATTCCCGGCGTGCTCGGCGCCGCGATTTTCGTGTTCGCGGAGATGCTCGGCTCCTTCGCGGTGGCGCTCGTGCTCGGCACGCCCAACCGCTACTACGTCATTACCACCGCGATCTATCAGCTCATCCAGCAATACCCGCCGCGCATCCAGGTGTCCGCCGCGATGGGCGTGTCGCTGTTCGCGGTGATGTTCGTCATGCTGTTCATTTACCGGCGCATCGTCGCTGGCGGCAGCTATGTCACCATCACCGGCAAGGCGTTTCGCCCGCGCGTCGCCGACGTCAAGGGACTGCGCTGGGTTCTCTTCGGCGTCTGCGTTCTTTATCTTCTGGCTTCGGTTTTCCTGCCGGTGGCGACATTGCTCTACGCCTCCGTGCAGAAGATCGCCGTCGCTTTCCCCGCCCTCGACAATTTCACGCTGAACAATTTCCGCGCGGCGATGGCGATGAACGCGGCGCGTTCGGCGCTCGGCAACAGCCTGATCCTCGGCTTCTCGACGGCAACGATCGGCATCGTGCTGATGGGCCTGCTCGCCTGGCTGATTTATCGCTCGCGGCTGCCCGGTGCCGGATTGATCGAATATGTCGTGATGTTCCCTCAGGCCGTACCGCGGCTCGTCTTCGCCTTCGGCATGATGTGGGCGTGGCTGGTCTTCCCGATCCCGATTTACGGGACGCTGTGGCTGCTGCTCATCGCCTATCTCACGGTGTTCCTGCCGCTCGGCGTGCGCACCATCGCCGGCGTCATGTTACAAATCGACAAGAGCCTCGAGGAATGCGCGCAGATGTGCGGCGCTTCGTGGGCGTTCCGCACGCGCACGATCACCGTGCCGCTGCTGATCCCGGGGCTGATCGCGGCGTGGCTGCTGCTGTTCATCGCCAGCGTGCGCGAACTCGGCGCATCCATTCTTTTGATGGGGCCGCATTCGAAGGTGATCACGCCGTCGATCGTCGAATCCTGGTTCGGCACCGCCTCGGAATTGACGGCGACGCTGGCGCTGATCCAGACGCTGGTCGTCGCCGCCGCGGTGATCGTGATGGTGCTGGTGACGCGCCGGCTTGCCGCGGAGCCGCTGAACTAGCCATGCCGAGCCAGCCGCACATCGAAGTCGAGAATCTCGAGGTTCTTTACGGCACCGTGCTGGCCGTGCGCGGCGTCAGCTTCAACGTGTTGCCGGGCGAGCAACTGACGCTGCTCGGCCCCTCGGGCTGCGGCAAAACCACGACGCTGCGCGCGGTCGCCGGGTTGGAGCAGCCGGCCGCGGGCGAAATCCGCATCGGCGGCCAGCCGGTCTTTTCCTCCGGCCGGAAAGTCAACATGCCGGCGGAAAAGCGCGGCCTGTCGATGGTGTTTCAGTCTTACGCGATATGGCCGCATATGACCGTGTTCGAAAACGTCGCCTACGGCCTGCGCGTGCGCCGCACCCCGACGGGAGAGATCGCCGAGAAAGTGCACCGCGCGCTCGACATGGTTCAGATGCGCCAGTTCGCCGATCGGCGCGCGTCGCAATTATCCGGCGGTCAGCAGCAGCGCGTGGCGCTGGCGCGCGCATTTGTGTTTCAGCCGTCGGTGCTGCTGTTCGACGAACCTCTGTCCAACCTCGACGCCAAGCTGCGCGCCGACATGCGCATCGAATTGCGCGAGTTGCAGCACCGGCTTGGCATCACGTCGCTCTATGTGACTCACGACCTCGAAGAAGCGCTGGCGATGTCCGACCGCATCGTAGTGATGCGTGACGGACTCGTGGAGCAGACCGGCACGCCCGACGAAATCTACAGCCTGCCGCGCAGCGCCTTCGTCGCCGACTTCATCGGCTCGGCGAATCTGATCCGCGGGCGCGCCCGGCCCGACCTTGCGAGCGGCGATCTCGTTGCGCTGGAAACCGCCGACGGACAGGTGATCTACGGCGCGACCTATGGCCGTCCCGCGGCCGCGGACCTCACGTTTTCGGTGCGCACCGTGCATCTGCAAATCTCGCCGCAGCGGCCGCCGGGCGAAAAGAACGTCTGGCCGGTGCGCGTCGAGAAAACGGTGTTCCAGGGCGACTTCAGCCAGGTTCACGTTGCCTGGGGCATCCAGCGGCTCATCGCCCGCTGCGCAGCGATGGAGCCGATCCCGCCCGGCCGCGAAGTCTTTATGACGGTCGAGCCGCGAAGGGTCGTGCTGCTGGGGGACTAGAAAATCGTGGTGCCGGCGGAGGGATTTGAACCCCCGACCACCCGCTTACGAAGCGGATGCTCTACCGCTGAGCTACGCCGGCTTTAAAAACCCGCGCTCCTGATAGTGGCGCGGGCCGTCCTTGGCAAGCAACTGGCAAGCAATACGCCGGGAGCCGTTGATTTGCGCTTAACGGAACAGTTCGCGCAGCCGCTGCCAGGCGTCGCGCAGCGGCGGCGGCGAGGTCGTTTCCGGGACCGGGTCGGCCTCGAGCACCGAATCCGGCCCCGGATCGTCGGGCGCGTGGACCAGCGGGATCACCGCATCGACCGGTTTGGCCGCCGCCCTTGCAGCCGGTGGCGGCCTCTCCGGCTCCTGCATCTTCGGCGGCGCCGGCGCTTCGACCGGCGTTTCCTCGGTTGCCTCGATCAACGGCCGGCTGACCCCGATTTCCGCCAGCGGCACCTTCCATTCGAAACCATCGAGACGGCCTTTGGGCGTGACCGGCAGCCAGCGATCCGACACCACGCCGTCGGCGGTCCAAACCGGATCGCCCGCGGCACGCATGGCGCGGCTCATCCATTCGCGCACGCGGCCCTGGTCGCCGTGCTCGGCCTGTTCGATGTCGGCCATGAGCATGGCGACGCGCCTGGTCGGCGCCGAAAGATACGGCGCGAGCGCGGCGCGGGCGGCGACAAAGTTTTTTGCATCGAGCGCCGCGCGCGCCAGCGCCAGCGCGCCCTCGAGCTGTCCTGACACCTTGTCGGCAAGCCGCTTCACGCGCGCCAGACGTTCGCGCGCGCTGTCGCCGAAGCGCAGGTTGGCATAGGCCTCGGCGATATCCGGATGCGGATTGATTGCCCATGCGGCGGTGAGAATCTTCCCTGCCTTGCGCATGTCGCCTGCTTCGGCAAGCCGCCGTCCGGCGAGCGCCGCTGCTGGTACCAGATCGGGCGCAAGCTTGACCGCTTC
>Ga0134126_10013689_pt1 | contig 10237 bp, 4 predicted proteins | sample KB31752_FD_96881 | JGI IMG/M metagenome (GOLD analysis project Ga0134126, IMG submission 96881) | Terrestrial soil microbial communities with excess Nitrogen fertilizer from Kellogg Biological Station, Michigan, USA - KB3-175-2 | ecosystem: Environmental > Terrestrial > Soil > Unclassified ...
TGGGCTGTTTCAGGCCACGGAGAAATATCGCGCGGGGGCGGAAGGGCAGGAGAAGACGGTGGCCCTTCTTAGGGCGCTGGGCGCGCTGCTCGAAGACCTGCTGCTGGTGGTGGCGGGCACTCCGCAACTGGTGCGCAACATCGACATGGCGGTGGAACTGGAGCGGATGGGGACAGGCCTGACCGTCGACTGGATCGACGGGGCCGCGCGTGGGCTGTCGCAAGTGGAGTCGGGCATGCGCCGGAACCTGCTTCGGTCGCTCTCGCTGGATGCGATGGCGGTGGGGCTGCAAGGCGTCGACTGAACCGGCTCATGCCAGGTTAGGCGAAACGTCCGCCTAGTTGCCCTTTGCGCAGTGGGCTACGGCACCAGGGCGAAATCGAAACCAAAAGATGTGGCGACGGGTCTTCGAGGGAGCGTATAGTGACTGCCCATTGGGAACTGACCGGGAATCTGTAACTCTTTTCAGTCAACGAGTCCAGGTCCAGTTAGCGAGGATGCCATGCTGCGCAGCGCATTGAAATTTGTTTTCGTTCTCACCTTAGTCTTTGCGTCGGCTCCGGTCTGGACGCAATGGAACACCCCGACCATCGACGGCAACGTTGCGGCGGGCGAGTACGGAACGAATAACCAACTCAACAACGCAGGCAACACAGGGCAGACCTGGTACATGACATGGGATGCGAATAGCCTTTATATAGGCATCGTGAATGCCAATACAAGCGAAGGCGCCGTCCTCTACATCAAAGGCAATCCGCAAAACCCCGCGACGTGCTGCTCGAATTCCGACGGGAGCTCTACAGGGTTTAATTATGACGGCGCGGGGTTTTCATCGCTGCCGTTTCGCGCGGCGTTCGTGACCTATTTCAAAAATGGATATCGCGAGTACCGCGATTCAGATGGCAGTGGCGGTTGGACTGGATCGACGGCCTATTACGGTCAGTATGCCGACAATAGCGGCAACAACACGCGTGAAGTTGCAATCCCATGGAACGCCATCACGGGCGGAGGAATTCCTTCCTCGTTCGCGTTTTTCGGATACCTGACTTCAAGCGGCGGTTACGTTTATGGACAGGCGCCGCCCGACAACCCGGGAGCGTTCGTCGGGACGAGCGCCACCGCCACGCAATACTATGCAGTCGTAAATACCGGGAACGGTTCGAGCACGCCGCCGTTCTCGCTGGAACAGCCATCGGGTTTCAGCGCTGCCGACACATCCGGCTTCCTCCACGACACCTTCAATCCCTTCTATCGCGATCAGGAAGGCGCAGTGCCGGAGAATGCGCAGGTCACGCTACGTTTCACCACATTGCACGCCAGCGGTATCTTGGGCGTCAACGTCCGCGCCTATCTGTTCGATACGGCTTCGGGCACGACGACCGGTCCCGTCGATACCAACATGCCGTTCGATCAGAACATCACGGTTAACGGCACAGAGCTGGACGCCTGGAAAGCCACGCTTACGATGCCGTCCACAACGACGGTTTACTACTACAAGTTCCATATCTACAGGAATACGACGAACGGCTGGTACAGCGACGATTACCTGGACGATAACGACAACGTCCACAAGGACGGAACGGGCAAAGCGACAGATGGCGAACCATTCAATTCGTTCCAGATCACGGTGTACGATCCGAACTTCCAGACTCCGGCCTGGCTGCAGGAAGCTAACGTGTATCACATTTTGCCCGACCGCTTCCGCAACGGCGACCCGACGAACGACTACTGCCGCGCCGGATCAACCACGGGCTGTCCTGCGTTTTATGGCGCCGATCCAACGACGGTGATTCATTACGACACGTGGAACACGCAGATGTGCGATCCGCGCGACAGCGCATCGTCCTGCTACAACAACTTCACCCAGTTCTATAACGGCGATCTGGCGGGCGTACAAAGCAAGCTGGACTATATCCAGTCGCTGGGGTTCGACACCATCTATATGAACCCGATTTTTATGGCGCGTTCGTACCACCGCTATGACACCGACCAGTACATGCAGATCGATCCAGCGCTGGGTGGTGACGCTGCGTTTACGTCACTGCAGACGGAGATGAACCGTCGCGGGATGCAGGTGATTCTGGATGGAGTGTTCAATCATGCTTCGTCCGACAGCCTCTACTTCGACCGCTATCGTCGCTACGCCTCGGATGGGGCGTGCGAGTCGCTCACCTCGGTCTGGCGAAGCTGGTTCCATTTCAACGACGACAATGTGCCATGCAACTCTTCGGATTATCCTGGCTGGTTCGGGTTCGACAGCCTGCCGACGTTTGATCACTCGAACTCCGCGGTGAAAGATTTCTTCTATCGTGGCCCGAACAATGTCACACAGTACTGGTATAGCCGGGGCGCGAACGGCTGGCGCTTTGACGTGGCGGACGACGGCAACTTTGGTCATCCCTGGTGGAGCGACTACCGCAGCTACGCCAAGCATTACAACGTCAATGGCCCATTGATCGGCGAGATCTGGCCCAACGCCAGCCAGTACCTGGCGGGCGACCAGATGGACTCGGTCATGAATTATCGCTTCCGCAAGAACATTACCGGCTTCGCGCGGAACGCCGAATGGCACGACGATAACAACAACGGTACAAACGATATTCCGGGACTTACCCCCAGCCAGTTCGACCACGCCATTCGAGCGGTGCGTGACGACTATCCGGCCCAGGCCACAGCGGCCATGCTCAATCTTCTGGATTCGCACGACGTGAATCGCGCACTGTATGTCCTGACCGAAACGGGCGACACCGGATTGACACAGGCGAAACAGCGGCTGGAATTGGCGGCACTCTTCCAATTCACCTATGTAGGCGCGCCGATGGTCTATTACGGCGACGAAGTTGCGGTGAACTCCCCTTCGAAAAGTAGCAGCGCAAACGGGCCTTACGGGGATCCGTACACCCGGCCGCCCTATCCGTAGACGGATCAGGCGGGGGACGCCACGATTTACGGTCCTCCCGACACCTCGGTCGCTTCCTTTTACACCAAGCTCGCCCATCTTCGCAAGCAGTACCCGGTGTTGCGCAACGGCGCCTTCGTTACGCTTTTGACGGGAGATACCCAAGAGTCGAGCACAGCTCCCAACACATACGCATTTGCCCGTCTTCTGACAAACGAGCCGTCAGCCGTTGTAGCCATGAACAATGGCGCCGCCAGCAACACGGCGAGCATTCCAGTCGGCGGCGTGTTCGCCGACGGCACGCAGTTGCAGGATGCAATCTCGGGCGGCACTTACACAGTAATTGGAGGGAACGTACAGGTAACACTGGCGGCCCGCACCGGAGTGCTCTTGCTGCCATCGCCGGTAAACCTGGATCTCGTACCGCCGAACGCGGTCATTACAGCCACTCCCGGGGCAAACGGACAGGGCTGGATCAACTCGCTTCCGGTCACTGTGGACCTGAGTGCAACCGATTCGGGCAGCGGCGTGGAGCAGCTTCGCTACTGGATCAACAACGGCGTTGTCACGGCAGTTGCCGACAGTTCGGCTTCCACCCAGTTAACGTCGGAAGGGTCTTACAGTGTTGGATTGCGGGCGATTGATAACGCCGGCAACATCAGCGCGCTCGCCACGGCAACGTTCGGCATCGACGTAACGCCGCCGGTGGTGAGTGTGGCGGCGAATCCGTCCTCACTGCAGCCTCACAACGGCAACATGGTGCCCGTTACCGTCTCCGGGAACATTGCCGATAGCTTGTCGGGGGTCGACCCGAGCACCGCGACTTTCGCAGTTGTGGACGAGTATGGGAGCGTTCAACCGCAAGGGCCGGTGAGTCTGGGACCAGGAGGCTCCTACTCGTTCGTGGTCTCGCTTCAAGCGTCACGGAGAGGAAACGATCAGAACGGGCGACAATACACGATCACGGTAAGGGCCAGGGATTACGCCGGTAATCCTGGTTCATCGGCAACAATCGTGAGGGTTCCCCACGACCAGGGGCACTGAAATTCACAGAGTCGGCGAGTGATCGCCGAATCTGTTGTTGGGTCGACGATGGGCTCGGGGGCGAACTGGATTGCATTCACCGCGATCGAAGCTTATTTCGTGATGGTGAGTTTTACATCCTGGTAGCGGGTGAAGTAGCTGGCGGAGCCGGTGCCGCTTACCTGGAGTGTGTATGTGCCGGGGGCTGCGGTGCTGAGGCTGATGCTGTTGCCGCAGCCGGTAGTCGTGAACATGGCCGCTGAAGCGGCGAGCACGAACAGCAACGTGATGACGCCGAAGGAGCGGCGCCGCTGTCGCCAGAAGAGCCATCCGAAAAAGATGCCGAACGAGGGCAAAAGGCCGGCCAGAGCTGTGCCGGTGACGCGCGACGAGTGATTCATGGCCGATGGGCCGCCGCTCAGTGGGTTATTGGTATCGATGGTGAGTTGTGCAGTTTCGGTGGCGCCTGCCGGCAGCTTCATACTGATCGGCCTGAATTCACAGTTCACCTGTACCGGTAACGACGCGCAGCCGAAGACGATGGAGTCGCTGTAGCCGCCGATGGATTTCACGTTAACGGATACGGTCGCATTGCTGCCGGCTTTCAGGGTGAGGGTCGCCGGCGTGACGGTCACGCTGAAGGCGTCGAGGGTGACAACCTGGTCGAGCGTGCTGCTTCGCGCAGCGGTATTGTAGGCATCGCCCGCGTAGGTTGCGGTGATGGGATGTGTGCCCAGGCTGAGCGTGGACGTAATGATTTTGGCCGTAGCAGGATTACCGGCCAGCGTTGCAGAGTCGATCTGCGCGCCGTTATCGAAAAACAGGATGGTACCGGTGGCGGGCTGAGTGGCCCTTGACGAGATGGTCGCGGTAAACGTGACGCTGTTTCCCTCGTAAGCGGGATTGAGGTTGGAGCTGACGGAAAGTTTCGCCGACGCCTGCACATCCTGCTCAAGCAAGTTGGACGTGCTGCCCAGCACTGGATTCGCTGCGTCGCCGTTGTATGTCGCGGTGATCTGGTGGGGGCCGTTGGCGAGTCCGCTGGTGGTGAGTGTTGCCTGCTGCGCTCCTTTGACCGTGGTCAACGCGACGGTGGCGAGGGTTGATGCGCCGTCCTGAAAGGTGACCGTGCCATGCGGCGTGACAGTCGAAGGGGAGCCGGCCACCACTGCAGTGAACGTGACGGATGCGCCGACGGTCGAGGGGTTCAGGCTGGATGTAAGGTTAGTAATACTGGCGGCCTGGACGATCTGAACGAGCGGGGCAACTCCGTCGTCGGTCGATTTGCTCTTGTAGTGGCCCTCATCGCCGCTGTAGACGGCCACGATCGTGTGCTGTCCGTAAGAGCCTGAAGTGGTGGAGTCAAAGTAGAGGTTCGGGTAACTGGTGGTGGTTCCGTTATAGGTGTCGAAGATGGTAACTGAGCCGTCGAGGTTACCGGAGCCGGTTGCAACGTAGACGACAAAGGTAACTTCCTGTAGATAAGCCGATGGGTTGGGAGACGAGGTAATGGTTGTAACGGTTCCATAACCCGGCCCCGCGTACCCGAAGACGTCAATCTTGAGCGGATTGTTGGGCGCCGGGATGGCGGGCTGCGTGTCTTCATCCGCCTTAATGGTGCCTGATTCATTCTGAGGCGCAAGAAGAACCGGATCAAGCGCGGGGGCGAACAAGGCGCCGATGATACAGTCTGCGTCGCCAGCGAGAATGCCGGTAGTGCAGGCGTTGGTGACTGTGGGGTCGATGGCGGAGTTTTTTCCAGCAGTCAGCGAAGTGAGATCGAGAGCGGCGTTGCCATCGTTTTCGACCTCCTGCAGTGTTGGGCCATACGTTAAGCCCTGCCGAATGGGATCATTGGTATAGTCGTCGATGGCGGCATAGTTGCTTTGCACCTCGCGGACGACCATGTTGTAGTAATCGGCAACATATACGTCGCCGAGGCCGTCGATGTACAGGCCCTTCGGTCCGTATAACTCGGCGAACAGAAATTTCCCGTAGTTGTATTCCTGCCCGCACCCCGCCTGGACGAACGTGGACAAATCGAGTGTGACCGCGTTTACCTTGCGGATGCCCTCATTCTGCGTGTCGGCGACGTAGACGTTGCCGGCGGCATCGAGAGCCACGGCTTCAGGCCAGGCAAATTCGGACTGGCTGGCCGGTTTCGAATCAGGGAAACACGATTGGTTGCCTCCCACAGTACCGTCTCCGGCAAAGGTGACGATGTTGCTGGCTGGTGTGATGACGCCGCCAATCGCCAGCACTTCGCGTACGCGCTGATTCTCGGAGTCGGGAATGTACATGTTGCCACTCGAATCGAAGGCAACGGCAAAAGGGAAGTTGAGCTTGGCGGCAGTTGCAAGGATGTTGTCGCCGTTGAATCCGCCGCTGCCGTCGGACTTCGTGAAACCTGTTCCGGCAATCGTGGTAATGATTCCGGTGGCGGAGTTGACCTCGCGGATGCGGTGGTTGAAAGTGTCGGCGATATAGAGGTTGCCGGCGGCGTCGAGCGTGACGCCCCACGGTTGGTACAGCTTCGCCTGAGCACCTGGGCAGCCGTCGCCGACCGCATTGGTGCTGCCCGCGCAGAGCGTTCCGTCGCCGCCTGCCACTGTGGTGATTGTGCCGGCGGCGGCGGAAATCATGCGGATGGCATCGTTCCCTGTGTCGGCGATGTAGAGATCGCCTGCGCCATCCACCGCGACGCCATTGGGCGTGTTCAGGGTGGCATCGGCCGCGGGGCCGCCATCGCCCGTGTAGGCGGGCGTGTCGTCGCCGGCGATGGTGGAAATGACGCCCGCAGTGGTGCACGTCGTCTTCGCGATAGTGGCTGTAATCGCAGCCCCGCACACCATGCGCACACGGTTATGCAGGCTATCGGCTATATACATGTTGCCCGCGCCGTCCATGGTGATACTGGCGGGCAGGTTCAGGCTGGCATCCGTCGCCGGTCCGCCATCGAACAACCCGTTGAAGACGCCCTGAACGCCCGCGACAACGGAGACGTTTCCCGGCACAAGCACTCCCAAGCCGCCCCGGCCGGTGCCGGAGATCAGCGTGACGCCGAGAACTTGGTTAGCGCCGTCCAGCAGCACGACAGCCCCCATTTCCTTGCCAGGCGCAGAAGGAGCAAAGGTGACAAGCTCGGAGCAGGATCCGCCTGCGGGGAGGGTGGCGTTGAGGCAAGTGGAAGAGCCGGCGCCGTAGGCGAAGTCGCCCTTGGGATTGCCGGCCGTGAGCACCTCAACCGTCCTTACCGTGCCTCCGGCGGCCGATCTGACGACCACCGCTTGCTCGCCGGATCGGGATCCAACCGGCTGCGGGGCAAAGGTATTCTGCGCGTGGGCGCCAGCCACCGAGATCGCCACCGCCGCGAGCGCGATAGAACGCGAAAGGATCGGACCGCGCGATAGCGTGGTTTTGGAGATACCGCTGTGAAAAGAGTTGCGGAGAAGACAGGTCGATGCGAAAGTCATCTGCGAGCTCCGTGGGGCTGCGGAGTACGCCCAGATCGGCTTTCCAGCCGTGGGTCAGCTCATGTAATTGGATTCTTCCGAGGAAGGCCGCTACCGGTCGGCTTCGTAGCGCTCCCATCGCCTCATTGTTCCGATGCTGCTCAGCAAGAGAATCTGCTGGCTTGCATTAGACCATAGCTATCTATTAGCGCGTCTAGAATTATTGCAGCCCGTGAGCCTGGCAGCTTGCGGCCGGTTGAACCGTCTGACCGCAAGTGTCGCGCCCGACGCTCCAGACGCATCGGTCTCGCAGATTGTCGGCCCATCCGTCGAGAACTTACTCGGAGCGACCCATCAAGCGATCGGGCGCCAGGTTGATGGCACCACTCATCAGGTTTGACTCTGGCATCATCTGCGGAGCTTCTATGTTGTCTTCCTCGAGCGCACGACGTAGTTCCTCTGGTTCGCTCCAGGCGAATCGCAGGCCACTGGAAAAGACGCCCTTGCCCATCAACTGCACACACGCGATGGACCATCGCATGGCGCGGGGAGCCATACCGTCGGGCCACAGGGCGGCAAGTGGCCGAGGGACACCGTCTCTGTCAGGATGGTAGACGCGCTCATCCCATCTTTGTGTTCCCGGCGGGAATTGAGGGTAGTGGCCCACCGCCTCAATGGCCGATCGTAGAATGCGATGCTTCCAGGGCTGCGCATACTGAGGCATGAAGAGAAGGGTGCTCCTTTTTTCGTAGCGGATCTCACGAACGAACTGATCAAAGCATTCGGCGTCCGTCAGGTTGATGTTGGCGTTCGGCTCCAGCCCGTGACGGTCGCCGCCGGAGATGAGCAGCATTCCCCATTTCTCAGCGAGCCGCAGCGCCTCCCGGTTCTCTTTCCAAGTGCGCAATCCGTTCAACTCGATGGCGTGAATCCAGGTCCTGTTTTCACTTAGAAACTCGTTTACCTGGTGGATGTGGACGGCCTCGCCCACGCGATATAGATCCCACATTGGGTGATTGAAGATGACGAGCACTTCGGGTTCGGCGTGGAGTGCGGCGAGGATCTCCTTTAACTGCGCGCTGGATGGATGAACAGTATACGAAGCAAGAATCTGCATCCATTCGCAAGCTCTGGCGCGGGGCAGGTTATGAACCCCGAGGTGGAAGGCCTGGGGCCCATAGGGAACGGTCCATTCCACGGAAACCGGGCTGTGTTTTTTGCCCTGATCGGTTTGGAGCGACAGCGGCGCCTGAATGCTGTCGTGATCTGTGAGCGAGACCATGGCCGCAAGATCGAGGTTCTCAATCTGCCTGCTCTCCAGGTCGAAAGCAAGCTCTGGCGAGGCAGGCGGCGTCCAGTAACTCAGCCGGTAATCCACTCGCCTTCCATGATTGGCCTCGCACCGCTGTTCAAGGCGATGCATCAGCCGGCGCATGATGGCGAAACGGCTGCCGAGGACTGCAAGAAATTTCAGCGTCTCTCGGGATTGATTTGTGTGACCGTGGAGTGAGACGCCGGATCGAAAAGCGGCGATCGCCTCAGGATTGCGCCAAAAGTAAAAAACTGAGCTGCTTTCCACTTTCCCCCTTTTTCCTCTGGCGGCGTCCGGAGCATACTCCATGATCGTTGGCCAATGGTTTTTCCGGCGCAGTACAATGACGTCCTGGCAAAATCGCGGTCTTGTTTGCCGCGAACCGAAAGGCTAAAGCAGAACTAAGATCTTGACAATGCGATGCAACCGGCGGCCCCTCACTTTTCCTCGAGAGGCTTGCGAAATGAAGGAAGGCATCCGCACTAAACCTACCAGAAGCACTGGCAGGAATGTCACTCGCGGGCCGCCTTTTTCGAAATTGCTGTAAATTCCAGCCTGAAAATGAACGCCCCGTCATTTTCTTCAGCCGGACGATCAGACCGGCTCGAGTCTAGGTCAAAGAGTTCAGCCCAAGCTGCGAAGCCCGTTTGAAAGCGATTGTTAACACCTTCGTGATACTCTCTTGATTCCAAGCTCAATGAAAACATGAGAATCGCCTTCTTCAGCGAGACATTTCTGCCCAAGACGGATGGCATTGTTACGACGCTCTGCCAGACAATCCGTCACCTTCGAGAACTTGGGCACGAGGTTCTCATATTCTCGCCAGCGGGCGGTCATGTGGACTTCGAATACTGCCGCGTCGTGGAAATGAAGAGCTTCGCCTTCCCGCTGTACCCGGAGCTCCGTCTTGCATTCCCCCGCGCTTTTATGCGCGAGGTGCTCGAAGAGTTCAAGCCGGACATTCTTCACGTCGCCGACCCGGTCTTCCTGGGGATAGCCGGGCTCTACTACGGAGGCGGCAGGCAGGGTGGGGAGCTTCACCTGCCGGTTGTGATTTCGTACCATACCGACCTTCCCAAGTATCTTCACTATTACCGCCTTGGGTTTCTCGAGTCCTACGTCTGGAAGATTCTCCGGGTTCGCCACAGGAGGGCCGCGATCAGTCTTTGTACGTCTGCGCTCATGGTCAGGGAGCTTGAGGAGCACGGAATCGAGCAGGTGCGACTATGGCCGGGCGGCGTGAATGCGGACTTGTTTTGCTCATCCTGCAAGTCACCTGAGATGCGTTCCCGTCTGACACATGGGCATCCCGAGAGCCCGCTCCTTCTTTATGTGGGCAGGATCTCGGCGGAAAAGAATCTTGAGAGTCTGCGACCCCTGGTGGAGGCCTTCCCGCACGTGCGGCTCGCGCTTGTTGGGGACGGTCCACAACGAAAAGCCCTCGAACGGTACTTCGAAGGGCTGCCAGTCTTCTTTGCGGGCTTCCTGCATAGAGAAGAATTAGCCAGCGCTTATGCCTCAAGCGATATCTTCGTTACGCCTTCGCGCACA
>Ga0134126_10013690_pt1 | contig 10237 bp, 4 predicted proteins | sample KB31752_FD_96881 | JGI IMG/M metagenome (GOLD analysis project Ga0134126, IMG submission 96881) | Terrestrial soil microbial communities with excess Nitrogen fertilizer from Kellogg Biological Station, Michigan, USA - KB3-175-2 | ecosystem: Environmental > Terrestrial > Soil > Unclassified ...
AAGTGAGAGTGCCGTTGATCTTGCTGCCAATTTCCTGCGACAGTTCCGCCTCCAGCGACAGGAGGTCTTCAATTCGACGATCGTACTTCTGCGCCCACATGTGTCGATCTTGGGTGGCGTCGATCAATTGGACTGTGACCGCAACGTGGTCCCCGGAGCGCGCTACTGCTCCCTCGACGATTGCTTCCACTCCAAGTTCGTGTGCGATTTGAGAAACCGACTCATTGGTTTGCTTATAGCGCACCACAGAGGTTCGCGAAATCACTCGCAGTGGAAGCGTCTGCGCAAGATTTGTGATCAGGTCTTCGGTGATGCCATCGGCGAAATAATCCTGGTCGGCATCAGGAGAAAGATTGCGTAAAGGCAGCACCGCGATTGAATGGATTTGGCGCGAATGATGCTTGGTTTGGAGTTCGAAAACAGAGAAGCCAGTCGCAGATAATATCCCCACAGCTAACGCAACCCAAAGCCACTTGCGCGAGGCAGCGTTGTAGGAATTGTTTCGCGTCGAAGTGTCACGAGCCCGATTTTCGCGCGCTGCGGTCGGCGCAATTACTTGCGAAACAATCGGAGCATCAACGACAGATACCGGAAGAAGAAATCGATATCCTCTCTTGGACACGGTCTGGATGAAGACCGGATTTTCAGCCGAGTCGCTGAGCGCATCCCGTACCTTCTTGATCGCAACGTTAATTCCCCGTTCGAAATCGACGAATGTATCACTCGGCCACATGCGTTCGCGCAATTGTTCGCGTGTGACCGTTTGCTGTGGGTTCTCAAGAAGTGCGCACAGGAGCCGAAGCGGCTTCTCCTGCAGCCGAAGGCGATTGCCGTTGGAGCGCAGCTCGCCATCGCCGACGTTCAGCTCAAACGTGTCGAACCGGTAGATCCGCTCAGGCATGGCGAAACAAGGATTGTGAAAGGGGGAGGGAGTAATTTTCCCCCGAAACTCGAAACATTTCAACAGATAAGCCTAGGGGGGAACTGCTTGCAAGGCCGCCCGCCCGTCCCAAGCCGAAGGGGAGCCAAATCCTATCCAGCGCCGGATTAATCACGAATTAAGAAGAACTTAATCGCTGCAATCATTGACGAGAGCCGTTTCTCCCGGTAGTCCATTGCCACATGTCTCCGCAAAGCCTTTTTTCCCGAACGCTGGGGCCAATCGTCGTTCGCAAGTTCGAATCCATTATGCAGGCCGTTAATAGCAGCCGGTTTCTCGAGGTCACGCCTTTACAGCAGCGCCTCGGGTGGTTGCTCGTGCTGTGCTTTTCGTCGTTATTCGTGTTGAACTGTGGCGGAGGCGGCGGAGGTGGCAATAACGGAGGTGGGACAACCCTGCCTCCACCGCCGACCCCGACGATCAGCGGCGTGAGCCCATCTTCCGCCGCTGCCGGAACCACCGTTACCATCAGCGGCTCGAACTTCGGGGCGAGCCAAGGCAGCAGCACAGTCACCTTCAATGGAACCTCTGCCGGAACGTCGAGTGCCTGGAACGCGAACAGCATCACGATCAAGGTTCCAACCGGCGCGACCACAGGCAACATAGTAGTCACAGTCTCGGGAGCTGCCAGCAACGGCACAGCCTTCACCGTTGCTCCGGCGATCTCTGCCCTGAGTGCCAATTCAGGAAAAGCCGGGACTGCGCTCACCATCACCGGATTGAATTTCGGAGCCAGCCAGGGGAACAGTACCGTCACATTCAACGGTGTGCCAGCAGGAGCAGCAAGCACTTGGAGTACGACGAGCATCACGGTCACAATTCCCAATACGGGGACTACTGGAAATATTGTGGTGACGGTCGCAGGACTCGCGAGTAATGGTTCGCCTTTTACGGTGGGACCTGTTATTACATCCTTAAGTTCCAGTTCGGGAACACCCGGAACAGCACTCACCATTACTGGACTGAATTTTGGCGCGACTCAGGGAAGCAGCACGATTACTTTCAACGGCGTCGCTGCGGGCTCTGCCAGCACCTGGAGCGCGAGCAGCATCACCGTCAATATTCCCAACGGCGCGACTACGGGCAACATCGTCGTTACCTCTGGTGGCCTTGCCAGCAACGGAGCACCGTTCACGATCAGCGCATCCTCGAGTAATACGGTAACGGGAACCGCCTCGGCGGGAGCTCCTTTGGCAAACGCTGCCGTCACACTCAAAGATGTCAATGGAAATATCAGCACAGGCACAACTGCTTCCGACGGCACTTTCACGCTAAACACCGGCGGCTTGACCCCACCGTTTCTCGTCAAAGTTGTCACAGCTTCTGGCTCGGGGTCGTTCCCAGCGGGAAGTCTTCTCTATAGCGTGAGCGCCGATTCCAATGCCACAACCGCGATCAACGTCCACGTTTTGAGTGATTTGATCGTGCGTTCCTGGTACAGCGTTCAAGGGATAAATCCCGATGTGGCATTCACAAATCCAGTCGCCAGTCCTGCACCATCGCCACAGACGGTGCAGATCATCGCCGGTACTGTGATCCAACTGATGCAGTTGTGGCTGAACAATGCCGGTGTGAACGCAACTGCGGGCACGCCATCGAATGGTTCTATCAATCTCATTTCCAGCCCGTTCACTGCAAACGACACTGGTCTGGATGCCGTGCTGCACATCATGGCGGAAGCGCTGAATGCGAGTAACGGTTCGATTTCCGCCATCACAGTCAGCAACGGCACGATCACAGAAACCGCTAATCCAACTTACGCAAACGGTACGATCGCGGTGAATACCACGACGACCGACAGCACCAGCGGCGCCGTTACTACCGGATCACTTTCGGTCATTCCGCCCACGAGCAACGCCCAACAGAACGCTATCAACGCCATTGCTGCGCAGGTCGCAGCCTTGGTGCAGGTCATCAACGCCAAAGGCAATGCACTCACCGGTAGTGATCTTCTTCCGTTTTATGCTTCCGACTATCTAAACGATGGGGCGAACGCCGCGAACGCGGCGGCGAGCTTTGCTGGCAACGTCGCTGGTCTCACAATCACCAGTGCACAAATCGGCAGCATCAAAAGTCTGGACACTACTAACAACACCGCGGACATAGTTGTGACTGCTATCGTCACTGCTGGAGGTCAGACCCAATCTGGAACTACGGAGTTTATCCTGAAGGAAGAAGGTGGCGTCTGGTTAATCTATGGCGACCAGCGCATCACGCAGATTTCCGTTGCAGCCCAGAGCCGCACAGCGCAGGGGGCTCCTTCGCTTGGTCCAGGAGTCTCGCACGGAACATACATTTTCACCAGCGTCGAAGCTCCTCACGGAGTCGTGACCGGCGCCACTGTCAGCGGAGGAGGCAACATCTGGAATGGAGCGGCCTCAGGGGCGCTGAATCAAGAAGCGAGTATCTCCCAAAATGGGCAGGCGCTTGACGATTTCCTCCTGCTTTCGCAATCGCTTGGGAGCAATATCAGCGAGCTCCCGTCGGCCGGGACTCCGTTTACGTTTAATCTGACAACCACATCGTCCGGCAGCCCGCAATACACCGTTACCAGTAACAATTTCACTACAGAAGCAATCAGCTTCAAAGGTCTTCCCAATGTGGGCTCACTTACTTCTGTGGTCGGCAAGACGCTGAGCTATAACTGGTTGTTGCCAACTACTTTCGCGATCGCACAAGTCGATCTTTTCGCCTACATCTACGACGGCCCGGCAACCAGTTCTACGACTCACAGTTGCTCTGTGGATGCCGGCAATCTCCTGGCCACAGCAACTTCCGCAACCATCGCCATTCCTGCAGATATGTCCGTATGCGGGCTCTCGGGAACAGCCATTCAGCAGGTCAATGTCTTCCTTGACGTATCGGGTATCGACGGCGAGGACGCGCTCGTGGCTCTCGTCTATCCCTACAACTTGAATCCTGTGCCGGTAATTTCCAATCTGAACCCGACCTCGGGACTGGTGGGAACGTCGGTCACGATCACTGGAAGCAACTTTGGCGTGACTCAAGGAAGCAGTGTGGTCACATTTCACGGAGTCTCAGCCGGAACCGCCACCGCCTGGAGTGTGACCAGCATCACCATGAACGTCCCCGCCGGTGCAACTACCGGGAACGTGGTAGTCCATGCTGGAGGGCAGGCGAGTAACGGCGTCGTCTTTACCGTCACTACGCCACCCCCTCCGGATTTTTCTATCTCGGTTTCCCCGGCATCGGTCAGTACCCAAATGGGAACCACCAGTGCTCCGGTAACGATCTCCGTGTCTGCTCTAAACGGATTCTCAGGATCTGTTGCTGTCGGCGTCAACGGACTTCCCGCAGGAGTTACCTGCTCTCCGTCTTGCTCGCCCACGATTAATCTGGGCAGTGCCGCGCAGGTGTCGTTCGTAGTTCCCGCGAATGCATCGATTGGGAACGTTGCGCTTACGGTTCAGGGCACAAGCGGCAGCTTGAACCATAGCGTGCCGCTCACTCTGGGCATGACCAGTTCATTGCAAGGATTCTGGAACCTGTGGACCGGGACTGCAGTGCCCCAAGGAAATCCTGCCACGCTCAGCGGGCACATCTTTGTTTCCGGCTGGGGTTTTGAAACCATCGCCATCAACACGCTCACTGTATTCGTAGATAACATAGCGGTTGGAAACGCGTTTTATGGGCTGGCTCGTCCCGATGTGAAACAGGGAATTCCGAGCGCCCCACTCTATTCCGGGTTCTCGCTCGGTGTGGACACCACGAAGCTGTCGAACGGGACGCACACAATTTCGGTCCAAGTAACCGACGCAGCCAACAATGTCACCCTCATGCAGAACTATCCCAATGGGCCCCTAACTGCCATTCAAGTCAATATCAATAATCCTACACCCGTGCCCAGCAGCCCTGTCGTGAACCTGACGTTGAATGCGGCAACCACATCGCTGGTGGCAGGGACAGTAGTTGGGTTCACGGCACAGGCGACCGATGGGTCAGGTCAGCCGGTATCTCCGTCGTTCGCGTGGATGTCGAGTGATCCCTCAATTGCGAAGGTGACCCCGACTGGCGTGGTGTTCCCGCTGTCGCCGGGAAGCGCCACCATTTCAGTTTCTGCCGGCGGCGTGACGAAGCAGTTACCAGTTAGTGTACAAGCAGGTTCCGGAACTCCAGGCACTATTCAAGTCTCGCTTGGCCCCGAGGAAGCAGTGTTTCAGTACAAACGCGACGGCTGCGTGGAGGGAGACATTCCCGACGGCGGAGCGCGCGCCGTGCGCTTGAGCGATGGGAGCATACTGCTCATCGCGGGAGACGCTCCATTTAACTTCGCCGATGTCGGTGCTGACTTCTGGTCGCTCAAGCGGCGTTGCGAGCCGACCTTGGTTTCCGCCGATAACCCAGCGGCTAGTGCATTCCAATATTGGGAATGGATCTATGGGCTCTACAACGATGGCACGTCGATTCATGCCCTGGTTCATAACGAATTCCACGATCCCACTCCGCCAAACTGCCAGCCTGTCAATAGCAGCCTGTGCCAATACGACTCGGTGACCTACGCGGCTTCCACCGATGGCGGACATACATTTCAAATGGCTGCGGCACCGCAGAATGTCGTGGCTCCGCCAACCGTACAGTGGACGCCCCCTGCACCGGGGACGACGCAGCCGGTTTACGGCTCGCAGGAACCAACGAATATCGTCCACGCCGCCGATGGTTATTACTATGCGCGATTTGGAGTATTCCCTCCTCCTGGCCAGCCGTACTTCGGAAGAATGTGCGTAATGCGTACGCAAACGCTATCTGATCCAGCCAGCTGGCGGGCCTGGGACGGCACCGCATTCGAACTGCAGATGACTGATCCGTACGTCGGCCCGGCGGCGGGTCTTTGCGCCGATACCAGCACCAACGGAACCTCTCCGTATGAGAGCCTGACATTCAATACCTACCTGGATGTGTACATGGCTCTTGGGTTGGATAGCGATTTCTCAAACGGAACGCCTGTCAATTGTGGCTTTCACTTTGCCCTCTCTTCCGATGTTGTGCACTGGACGCAGCAACAACTCATTGCGCCGGCGTATGTGCCCGAACCGACACAATGCGAAGCGCCCGGGGCGGGGGGGTTGGCCGGATCGTTCGCCTATGCGTCGATCATCGATCCCGACGATCCATCGCGCAGTTTTGAAACACCTGGGCGAACCGCCTACATCTATTACACGCGGTTTAACGATAACAGCGAGGACCGCGATCTTGTACGTGTACCTGTGATGTTTACAAAATACTGAGAGGAGGATGGGATTGGAAAGAGTAGCAGCCTGTTCAATAGCAAACATCGCCAGCTCTGCGTATGGCCCAGCCGAACTGAACGCATTCACCTCCCCAAGGCCTGCAGTGTCGTCGAAGGGTTCAATCTTTTCGTGGTGGATCGCAAAGATATCTTCGACCTAGAAATGGCGCGTTACTGGGCGAGGCGTCGCAGGAGGTCGGAATGATCGCAGACGAACTCGTCGCTTCACTCTGCGCGATCTCCCGCTCAGTCTTCAGATATCAGCCGCTTATAGGATTCCTTCCGCGCTCACCCAATTGCGGCGGGATATTGAGATTTGTTATTCCGCTCAATTCCCAGAATGGAAAAGGGCTGCACCCCGCCACTGTGAGCAGCCCTTTTTGTAGCATTGTTTTTCGTGACCGCTTCCAATCTTGGAAGCAGTCGATACTGTGCCAAATTCGTACCAAATCGCGGCGAATTTACCGCTAAATGACCCTTCTACCCTTAACCAAGCTCTGTGGAATCATTGGCCGGCCTGTTGGTGAGCGCCATGCCATGGAAGCGCGCTCCAGCTGCGCCACAGGCCCACTTCGAGGAAGGCGACTGACTTGATTATTCTCGCCTGCCTGCGGCTATTAGGTCAATGATGGAAGCGTCTTAGTGGAGAACTACGCGGGGAAGAACTACGCGCGCCCTATGCCTACGTATTCGAATCCCAGCGAGCGCATGCGGACGGCGTCCAGAATGTTCTTTGTGTCTATAATCAGCGGACGCTTCAACGAACGCTTGATGCGGTCGTAATCGAGGCTTCTAAACTCTGACCACGCAGTGCCCAGCACCAGAGCATCTACTCCTTCAGCTGCGGCATACGGATTTTCGCAGTACCGAACCGAACCATTCAATTCGGCCCGCGCGCCCTCAATAGCCGCAGGATCATAGGCGCGCACTTGGGCTCCCATGTTTACCAACTGCTTCGCCAGCTGCAGGGAAGTGGATGCAACCACTGAATTCGAGTTCGGCTTGAAAGCCAGTCCGAGCAGTCCAACCTGTTTGCCTTGCACCGTCTGCAGCGCAGCAGAAAGCTTGTTCAAGATGCGCTGGCACAGCCCCTGATTCACTTCGCGCGCAGCGCTCAAGATCTTCAGCGGAACATTATTTTCGAACGCCAGCTGAGCGAGAGATTCCATTTCTGCTTCGACAAAGGGACCACCGAACGATGTTCCCGGCTGCAAACAGCGTGGTGCGATCTTCTTGTCGAGTCCAAGAGCGAGGGCCAGATCGACCGCATCGGCGCGCACGTGTTCACATAGCGTCGCAATTTCATTGATAAAGGAAATCTTCGTTGCCAAGAAGGCGGTCGAAGCTTCACGCGCCAGCTCAGCCGTTTCGTGATTGGTCGCGATAACCGGAACGCCGCGCATGACGAGCGGACGATAGAGCATCTTCATCGCCTGAATGGCAGCATTGGAAGTGGTGCCTAGCAGGATGCGATCAGGCCAGTTGAAATCTTCGACAGCGCATCCGTCAGTCACAAATACCGGATGCGAGATCACCGCCACCTTCGATCCGTTCGCCTTGAGCTTGTGCTCAATCCGCGACGCCGTCCCAACCGACACCGGCGTGCTGACGATCAGCATGTGCTGATCAGTGCAGTATTTCGCCAAATTCATCGCTGCGGTTTCGATCCCCTCGGCGCGATCTTCCGCCATGAAAATCATCAGCGACCGCTTGCAGGTGCGTTCGACATCATGTGAGAACGTGAGCCGTCCGGATCGCACATTCCGGCGCACGACCTCTTTCAAGTTCTTCTCGTAATAAGGCGTTTCGTCGCGGGCAAGCGAGCTTACCTTCGGAACATCTTCGTGGAAGCAGGTGACGGGCAATCCGAAGTCCGCGAGGCACGATGAGATGACCGTGGCCAAGTAGCCGGTTCCATATACCGCGTGGTGCATATTGCCTCCGAGAGGGTCTGGCCAGCCGGAAATCGAGCGTGCGCTCTGGGGGAGAGGTCTCTTTAGTTTTATGCGTTGTTTCCCAGTCTGACAACGTGCACAAAGGTCATGTACTCGGGGATGCTCATGATTTCCAAGGACATGCCGAGCACCTGCCCGTTCGTTGCTAGGCGGGCCAAAGCTCCACGCGGCGAGCTTTCATTTGGCTTTGGCGGATCCTTGTGCCTGGCCTTAATCGAGGTGGAAGCTGTAGCCAAGATTTGAAGCTTCGTGGCTTCGCGGCTTCGAAGCCCTTCCTAACTTAAGAGGCTCAGCCGTTTAGCAGCTTGATTTCTCAGCTATCCCTCCGATTGCTACGTCCTTTTCTTTCGTGAATCATCCAATCAGGAACTCTCGTGATCATCGATCCTCAAGACACGCGAAAGATCTCCCGCGACTGGCGCGAATACCTCCACGAAATGAAGGAGAGCTTCGCGGTCGCGCGCTGGGTCTATCGCGAATTCATCACCGCCGAGAGCCGACACTGGACGCGGCGCATGCTCATCGCGCTGGCCATTTCTGTCACGGCGCTGAACGGCATCGCCTGGCTGGCGAAGTATCTGGTCGATGGCCTAATCCACCACGACGCGCACGCGATCAAGATGAGCTTCGTCGGCATGGCAGTATGCGTCCTCGTCTACGGATACTTCGACCGCCTGCAGATGATCGCACGCGAGTATGCGACCGGGCTGAACCTTACGCAGCTCAAGCGGCGAATGAACGAGCTCTTCTTCGAAAAGAGCATGGGACAGCATCAGCAGGAAAGCTCCTATCTGAACACGGCCAACATCGAGCGCGGCAAAGGACGCATCGAGCTGCTCGAAAACATGCTCACGTTCGAAGGCTCGTCGGCGGTGATCTCGCTGACCGTTGCCCTCACGCTATTGTGGCTGCGCGTGCCGACCGCCGGATTCTTCATGACCCTGCTACTGGCGAGTTACCTCGTCTGGCTGGTCTACTTAAATCGCAATATTTCGGAGAAGTGTGTCCCGTTCGACAAAGAATTCCGCCGCATCAATCGCTGGGAGCACGAGCGCTGGGAGAAGATCGAGCGCGTAAAGACCTGCGCCAAAGAGCCGGCCGAGATCGACTACCAATATCGCTCGTTCGTGAAGTGCCTCGGCGAGGAGCGCAAATTCTGGCTGTGGTTTATCGGCAAAGTCACGTGGCGCGGATACTCAAACCGTTTCGTCCTGTTAGGCACGCTGGCGTATGGCGCGTGGAGAATCTGGGAAGGAGACTGGTCGAACGGCGTCTTCGTTCCACTGCTCATGTATGCGACGAAAGTCAGCGAAAGCATCTGGCAGATCGGCCATATCGAGCACCAGATCAACTGGAACATGCCCGCGATCCGGACAGCCATGCTCACCCTTACGGTTCCACCGGATGTGACCGACAAGCCAAACGCGATCGAACTGGAGCGCAGGAGTGGTGTGCGCATCGAGATGCGTGATGTCTCATACGCCTACTCCATGGAAAAGCGAGATCTGCCGGACTACGCGGTCAACAGCGCTATGCACGTTGCCACTCAAGTCAGTGAGCTCGACGACGAGCCCGTCAGTACCGTTCGCGGTAGCGAATGGGTCGGCCGCAAGACTCGACGCCCGTTACCCATCTTGAACAACGTGAGCCTCACGATCCAACCCGGCGAGAAAGCCGCGCTCATCGGACCCTCCGGAGCAGGGAAGACGACGATCATGCGCCTGATTATGCGCTACATGGACCCGACTGCCGGCTCGATCCTGATCGACGGGCACGATCTGCGCGATATCCGGCTTGCATCGTGGCTGAACATGATTGCCTACGTGCCGCAGCAGGCGCAGGTTTTCGATGGCACCATCCGTGACAACCTGCTCTATCGCTTCACCGATGAGCCGGCGCGAGTCCACGACGAAGAGCTCTGGAAGATCATGCGCAAGCTCAAGATCGACTTTGGCGACCGCCTCATCGATGGACTCGATACCCGCGTAGGGCGCCACGGCATCGAACTCTCCGGCGGCGAACAGCAGCGCCTGATGATCGGCGCCGCAGCTATGCGCAAACCAGTCTTCATGGTCGTCGACGAAGCCACAGCCT
>Ga0134126_10013691_pt1 | contig 10236 bp, 12 predicted proteins | sample KB31752_FD_96881 | JGI IMG/M metagenome (GOLD analysis project Ga0134126, IMG submission 96881) | Terrestrial soil microbial communities with excess Nitrogen fertilizer from Kellogg Biological Station, Michigan, USA - KB3-175-2 | ecosystem: Environmental > Terrestrial > Soil > Unclassified ...
GACGCCGGTCGCTGCGCCTTGAAAAGGTTCGATGAAAGAAGGGTGATTGTGCGATTCGATTTTGAAAGCAGCACACCACCCGTCGCCCACGTCAACGATTCCGGCATTTTCACCCGGTGGCACGATGATGCGCTCGCCGGTGGTGGGAAGGCGGCGCAGATGAATGCGCGAAGATTTATACGAACAATGCTCCGACCACATCACCGAGAAGATGCCTAGCTCGGCAAACGTCGGCTCACGCTGCATCAGCGACTTGATGCGTGCAAACTCTTCGGGGCTGAGATTGTGGGCGGAGACTACGTCGGGAGTGATGTCCATAAAAAGTAATGAGTGATGAGTAATGAGTAAAAAGCAAATGGTGAAGCTTACTACTCATCACTCATTACTTTTCTAATCCTACTGCTTGCTGTCTACTGTTTACTGCCTACTAGTTTTTCGATTGCCGCTCGCAGCTCGCTCGGGTTAACGCGGCCAAAATGCCTGTAGACCACCTTACCCGTGTTGTCATAGAGGAAAGTCGCCGGCAACGCGCCACTCCAGTTGCTATCGACCATGTTGATTGCCGGTTCGGGGTCAGCCACGTTGAGTAAATAGACGGGCATCTTCGCGTTCATCGCCAGCAAAAACTTCGGCACCGCAGTTTTGATGTCGGCCAGATCGTCAAGCGTGATCGCGATGAAGTCGAGCCCTTTGGCGCGATAGTCTCGGTCGATCTTCACCAGATCGGGAAACTCGTCACGACAGGGATCGCACCAGGTCGCCCAGTAATTGACCAGTAGCGGATGTTTGCCGTCTCGCTTCAGTAAGGCTTGCATCTCTTCGGCGTTAACCGCGCGCACCGAAGCGGGCGCCGGAGGTTTAGCCGCGCGAGCGCTGCGAGACTTGTGCGCGGACTTGCCCTGTGCCGCCGCCGAGAAAGTCAGTAACAGGAGACTGACGATGACGGCGGCGCTTCCAACAATAAAGCGAAGGTGGATCGGTTTTGCAGAGTTTGTCATCAAAACCAATCTATTCACTACTACGTTTGATCGAACAACCAAAGGCGTTGGCAGTCGCTTTAGGAACCGGTTTTCCGGCCAGCGCAGCCTCGAGAGCATCGCGCAATTCGCTGCTGTTGACCTGGGTGATGTCGCGGCTGTTGTCTATGCGGCCGTGATAGAGGAGCTTGTTGCCGGCGTCAAGAAAATATGCCTCGGGCGTCCGGGCCGCTCCCAGCATATCGGCGACCTTGTTACCGTTATCTTTAAGAATCGTGAAGGTCAGATTGTTTTTGGCAGCGTGGTCCTTCACGTCGGCGGCCGATTCAGTGGAGTTGGCGTTAATACCAACTACGTTGATGCCGCGGGCCTTGAAATCCTGCGCCAGCTTTTCCATTCGCTCGTTGTAGCCATTGGAGACCGGGCACTGCGTGGCGATGAAGATCAGCACCGTGCCCTTGCTGCCGTGAAGCGAAGCAAGCGTGTGGGCGGCGCCGCTGGCATCCGGGAGTGTGAAATCTGCAATCGTCGAACCGATGATGGGCGGAGCTGGAATATCAGCGACCGGTGGTCGCGCGTTAACCAAAAGAGCGACGGCGAACATGGTAACGATCAGAGAAACAGCAACTAGCTTTTTCATGGGTAGTAAATTCCTCCCGAAGGCAGCAAAAAAATCAATTGATGGGGAACTGAAGCAAAAGGTTATCAGGCGGCGATGAGGCGGTCAAACCAGCGAAGCGGACTGAAACTGCAGGTACTTGAACGCCTTTCAGGTTCGCGTGTATCCGCGCTCATCCGCGGCTAATCTTCAGCTGCGCGTAGATGACCAGCATGGTGAGAGTGGTGGTGACGAGAGCTGAGAGCAGGCAGAACTGACAGAAGTGGTGGATGACGAGCGCTTGGAGGTAGAGCAGCCAGAGTGTCGTTAAGAACATCGCGGCGACTACAAAGGTGAGCAACTTGCCTACAAAGGGATAACCAAACGCAGCGAGCGTGGACAGACTAAAGACCACGAAATAAGCCAGGGCTCCGAGACCGGCGAGTGGAAAGCCCCGTACTGTCGCGTATGGGCTGGAAAGCACTTCCGAACAGCCGGAAGTTATGGTGCAACGCACGCTGCGTCCCGAGAGATGCTCAACGGTAAGGTAAATCGAGTCAGCGAGGCCAATGAGTGAAACGAAAGCAATCGCGCCATAGAGGATGCCGGTTCGACGCGCGCGGCTTGGCCTTTCAGTTGGGTTTACGCTGGACACTTAACTGGATTTGAACCTCTTTCGCTGACTTCTGCTCAAGGGTGAGCTGCGAGTTCTTTGTCAATGAGCGGCTTCAACTTTTCAGCCGGGAGGGATTCGAAGGGCACTTCTTTCCCGTTAAGAAAAACTGTCGGCGTGCCCGACACACCAAGTGAATGCGCACGTTTGCCATCGAGAAAGATGCGCCGCTCGACTATCTCGCTTGTATTGTCGCGCGCGAATTGCTGCACATCCAGTCCAATGCTTTTGGCGTAGCCTTCGAAAATCGGCCGCACGTCAAAAGCTTCGTGCCAGTCTTTTTGATGTTCATAGATCATGTCATGCATTTCCCAAAACTTGCCCTGCAGCCCGGCCGCTTCCGCGGCGCGCGCGGCCGCGAGCGCGTGCACGTGAGTCGGCACCAGCGGAAACTCGCGGAAGATTATGCGCACCTTTGTTGGACCATATGCGGCTTCTATACCTTTCAAAATCGGATGAAGCATTCCACACGGTGGACACTCGAAGTCGCCAAACTCTTCCAGGGTTACCGGTGCCTGCGAATTTCCGAGCGCGTGTGCTGGTTCGGCGCCGGGTTCTGCAGAATTTACGGAACTCGCGGTTGCTACTGGCGACACGCCGGGAGTCGGTGAAGGCTTAGGATTCTCTGATGACGCGCGCTGGAGATAACGGGCCGTCAGTAAGCCGGCTCCCAGGACAAAGGCGATGATTACAAACGGAAGAATTCGTTTCATTTTTTATTCCGCAAACTGATCAGTATGAAAGTGTTGAACTACTCGACGTTAAAGAAAACTGTGCGATCGAGATCGCCGTTAACATAGACCTGCACTTTGTATCTGCCAATTGGCCAGTCTCTTGAGAAAGTTAAATGGCCGTGAACCAGGTATTCCCGGGCCCTGGTCGTGTACTCAATCTCTTTGAACTTCTCATTTTCGCTGCCCCCGGCATCCACCATCCACCAGGCAAACCTCATATCAGTTCCAGCCTTTGGTGTTTTCAAGGTGGTTACGCAATGTATCGTACGATCGCCAGGCTCGAATGAAATTGTCTCACTGCCGGGCTGGCCGTTTCCATTATCTTTCGCCATGTGAATTTCCTTGATGGCGATTCCGGAGCCGAGATCGACCTCAGCGGTGGGTTGGGATTTGGCATTGGTATTAGCGTTGGAGTTGGAATTCCGGTTGGCGATTTTGGAAAGATTGCAGGCCAGAACTACGAAGACTAAGAGACCGGCTGCGAGCCAGGCTGGATGGTGTTTCATCTCACGTTTCTCCAGGGGTTGTAGTTCAAAAGATAGGTTAAGCAACGGCCGCCAGGGTGGCTGCCAGCGAGCGAAAGATATCACGGCCGTCACTTGAACCCAGCAGATCTTCACAGGCCCTTTCCGGGTGGGGCATTAGCCCGAGCACGTTGCGAGAGTGATTGCAGATGCCGGCAATGTTATCACGCGAGCCATTCGGGTTGGCCGCTTCGGTTACGGCTCCGCCTGGCTCACAGTAACGAAAAACGATCCGGTCCTCGCGCTGGAGCTCTGCGAGTGTCGTGTCGTCGCATACGTAGTTTCCCTCGGCATGCGCAATCGGAATTCGCAACACCGATCCTGGCGTCATTTCGTTGGTGTAAGGCGTGTCTGAAGTCTCGACACGCACGCAGAGGTGTTCACAAATAAAATTCAAATCGCGGTTGCGGATCAAAGCGCCGGGCAGCAGTCCCGCCTCACACAGGATTTGAAAGCCGTTGCAAATACCGAGTACGAAACCACCTGTGGCAGCAAACTTTTTCACCGAGTCCATCACTGGAGAAAAGCGCGCCAGCGCGCCGGCGCGCAGGTAGTCGCCATAGGAAAACCCTCCGGGAATAATCAACGCATCGAAAGACTTTAGATCGGTATCTCGGTGCCAGATAAAATCCACGGGCTGTCCGACCTGCTTTGAGATCACGTGATAAGCATCGTGATCGCAATTTGAACCGGGGAAAACTATGATTCCAAACTTCACGATTCAATCTCCACGAGATAATCTTCGATGATGGGATTGGAAAGCACTTCGCGGGCGATTCGCGTCACGGATTCGCGCGCCTGATCCTGGTCGGCTGATTCCTGGAGGGCGATTTCAAAATACTTGCCCTGGCGAACATCCGCTATGCCGCTAAACCCGAGCAGTTCGACTGAGTGCTGGATGGCCTTACCTTGCGGATCAAGGACGCCTGGCTTGAGGCTAACGAAGACTTTCGCTTTCATATGAGTGGCCCGCTCCCGAACCTTTCTGATTGTCCGACAAGCTTTAGCTTGTCGTTTGGCAGCGACAAACCGAAGTTTGTCGGACACCATAGTAGGACATAACATTGCTTCATGTGTAGCGGATAGCATACTATCTCGCCCCGCAGCTTTGTTATTCGTTATCAAGTTTTCAAACTCGAAGAATGGAGAATTGGAATCATGCAGAACCCTCCACCCAGCCAACCAGGATCATCATCGTCAGGAATAGGCGGTTTGGATCCGAAAGTAGCGGCTGCGCTTTCATATATCTGGATCGTCGGCTTGATCTTTTTCTTCATTGAGAAAGAAAACCGCTTTGTACGATTTCACGCGATGCAATCGGTAATCTTCGGCATCGCAAACTCAGTGCTAATGACAGTGCTCGCCATCCTTGCCGTTATTTTGACCTTTGCCTTTGGCATTGGCGGAGCAATGGTGGGCGGCGGCATCGGCACCTTAGTTCAAATGCTGGTCTGGCTAATCTGGTTGTTGTTCTGGGTTATCGGTCTGGCGCTTTTCGTCGGTCTGATTTTCGCCGCTTATAAAGCTTACCAGGGAGAAAAATTCAAACTTCCGTTTATCGGCAACATGGCCGAGAAGATTGTCGACAAATAAAATTCAAGATTTGTGCAACGATGCAGAACCGCGAGCGGTAGCGAGCGGATGCTACGGTCAAAACATGACCAGAACGTTCGGGCGAATTTAACTTGAGTGCTTGCATCCGCTCGCTACCGCTCGCGGTTCTGCATTGAGCGCGCTCCTGATAAATCTCTTTCTTCGCGAGAGTCGTTTTCACTCGTCATCACGGAACACCCTGGAAAATATCTCGTCGACATTTCGCAGGTAATAATCGAAGCCAAAAGCACCTTCGATCTCCGCGGCGGAAAGATGCAGCTTGATGTCTGGATCCTGTTGCAGTAGCTTCTGGAAGTTTTCATTCTGATCCCAAACCCTCATCGCATTTCGTTGCACCCACTCATAAGCGCTTTCGCGTGAAACGCCTTTCTGCGTGAGCGCGAGCAGCAGTTGACCGCTGAAGACCAACCCGCGCGTGAGCTTAAGGTTCTCGAGCATGCGTTCCGGGTGTACCACCAGGCCCGAGATTAATGACGTCGCCTTATGCAGTATGTAGTCCAGAGCAATACTTGCATCAGGCAAAACCACACGTTCGGCGGAAGAATGCGAAATGTCACGCTCGTGCCAGAGAGCTACGTTTTCGAGTCCGACCAAACTATGGCCCCGGATGACGCGGGCGATGCCACAAATTCTTTCGGAGATTATTGGGTTCCGCTTGTGAGGCATGGCGCTGGAACCCTTCTGTCCTACAGTAAAGCGTTCCTGAGCTTCGCCGACCTCGGTCCGCTGCCAATGACGAATGTTGAGTGCAAACTTGTCGAGTGATGAGGCGATGATGGCGAGCGTGCAGAGATATTCGGCGTAGCAATCGCGCTGAATGATTTGGGTAGAAACAGGCGCCGCCTTCAGGCCCAGTCGGGCGCAAACTTTTTCTTCGACTTCCGGATCGAGCAGCGCAAACGTACCTACTGCGCCGCTGATTTTCCCAACCGCGACGGTTTCGCGCGCGCGCCTAAGCCGGACTAGATTGCGACGCATCTCGTCGTACCAAAGAGCGAAGGTCAAACCAAAGGAAGTTGGTTCAGCGTGAATGCCATGCGTGCGGCCAATCTGCGGCGTGTGCTTAAACTCCAGGGCGCGACTCTTGAGAACTTCAAGCAACGCCTCGATTTTCTCGAGCAGGATGTCGCAGGCACTGCGCAACAGCAGCGCGTTGGCAGTGTCCACAACGTCAGACGAGGTGAGACCGTAGTGAACGAAGCGCGCCGCTTCGCCAATATTTTCGGCGAGGTTGGTAGTAAACGCGATGACGTCGTGGTTAGTAGTCTTTTCAATCTCGTTGATTCGTTCAACTGAGAACTTCGCCCGCGCCTTGATCTGCTCGAGCGCGTCACGAGGAATCGTTCCCATCTCGCCATGGACTTCGCAGACAGCGATTTCCACTTCCAGCCATTTCTGGAATTTGCTCTGTTCGGTCCAGAGCGCGCCCATTTCAGGCAATGTGTAGCGATCGATCATGAATAAGTTTCAAGTTCCAAGTTTCAAGTTTCAAGTTCCGAGTTTTAGGTAGCAAGTTTCCGTCACGGGCTCAGTGAACTTGAAACCTGAAACTTGGAACTTGGAACTCATTTCAGAGCCGTTGAGTTAACGAAATAGCGCGCCAGCTTCCAATGGCCATCGCGTTCAACCAGCGTAAAGGTCTCCATAGCCTCACCGTTTTGGAACTTCGTCCGGTACGAAACAATAAAGGCGCGACCTTTCAGCGGCCCACCCGAGTTCTGTTGTTCCGTTGCTGACTGCAGGGTTCGATTCTCTACCACACCCAGCTTGTTGTGCAGTGCTTTGAAGGTTGCTGTCGACTGTTCTAGAGTGGCGTCCTGGCGCCACAGTTCCGAAGCGTCGTTGTAGATTTTGTCGTAACGTTCGGCAGCAATCTCTTCGTTTATCGATCCAATCGCGGACTCCACTTCCGGCGGAATACTGCGGGTACCCTGGTTCGTCGCGCAGGCGACAGCGAAAAGCAAAACGATAAGTAAGGCCGACGAAATCCCAACTCCTTCGGACCGGTAAATCGCATTCCCGCCAAACCTCGCCTTCATCCCGCCGCCTTCATCCTTCATCCTTTGCTACACCTCGAACCACGGCGTCGGCTCTTTCGGAAACGAGAGGCTGACCTGGGTGTCACCTCGGAAGAGTGGAGCGCGTTCCTGCAAAGCAACTTCGGCACAAATCTTTGCCAGGTAGGGATTGTTCGCGCGTTGCGAAAGATGAGTGAGCACCAGATATTGAGCCACGCCATCAAAGCCGTCACGGATCCATTCAGCCAGATCTTCATTGGAAAGATGACCGAGCCGCGACAGAATTCGCTGCTTGAGTTCCCAGGGATAGACGTCGCAAGCTTTCAACATGTCGCGGCTATGGTTTGACTCGATCACGATCGCGGCGCAACCGCGCAGGCGTTCGCTGACCAGGGTTGTGATGTGACCAAAGTCCATCAGGGTCGCAATCTTTACGCCCTGGTGCGTGGCCGTGAATCCGAAATTGTCTACAGCGTCGTGGGGAATGGTAAAGGGATGAAAGTCGATCTCGCCAATGCGAAAATCCTTGCTCGACTCGATTTGCTCGACGCGATCCTTGAGAGCTTTGGCTCGTTTTCGCGGTTCCTCGTCGTTGACGTTGGTGCGTTCGCTGATGTAGGCATCACAAGTCTGAGCTGAAATGTAGACGGGGCAGTCGACCGTGCGCAACAACACGCGCAGGCCGCCGGCGTGGTCGCCATGTTCGTGCGTGACCAGAACGGCATCGAGTTTTTGCACGTCCTCACCGACGAGCGCGAGCCGGCGAGCGATCTCTTTGGCGCTGAGACCGGCGTCAACGAGAACGCGAGTTTCGCCGGCAACGATCAATACCGCATTGCCCGTTGATCCGCTGCCGAGAACGGTGAGTTTCATGTTTAGGAAATTAGAACTAAGACCCGGCTAACAAAAAAGTGTGGAAGGAAACTTTAACATTTAATAAGCGAAACGGCTACCGATGGATTCTCTCAGTACTGGGTCAGTTTGATGTCCGACAAGCTTTAGCTTGTCGTGGTGCTACGACAAACTGAGGTTTGTCGGACAATTTCATCGAGAAAGGACTATTGGGGTGCGGCGATACCAAGGGAGGGATTGTAGTCTTGTTTGAGTCCATCAGATCTTCAACCGCGATCGATCGACGCTGAAGCCGTTCAGGTTGCCAAGGGCGCCGAGGGCGAGCGTTTCGCTCCGGAAGTATTGCTGAGCGACACGCTGCAAGTCTTCCGGCGTAACCGCCTCGATCTTTTCCATGGTTTCTTCGGGGGTGATCCGACGGCCGTGGATAATCTCCTGGCGCGAGAGGGCGCTGACGCGGGCACTCGACGACTCGAGTCCGAGGAGGATCGATGAAAGCGCCTGGTCCTTTGCCAGTTTCAGTTCCTCGTCGGGAACGATCTCGTTGACTACGCGACGCATCTCTACCAGCGACAGATCGAGTACCTGATTTAAGTGTTCCGGCGAAGTGCCTGCATAGATAGTGAAAACGCCGACATCTGAAAACGTGCTGCCGCCCGCGCCGACGGAGTAGGCGAGGCCGCGCTCTTCTCGAATGGTTTGCCAAAGGCGGCTCGAGGTGCCGCCACCTACAACTGACGCCAGCAAGCTACCTGCATAGCGATCCTCATCCCTGGAGTCAGGCCAGGGCGCCGCCAGAATCAAATGTGCTTGCTCCAGCTCTTTCTTTTGTTCAATCAGGATTGGCGCGGCGGCGGTAGGCTTCTGCCCGTTAGCGTTTGTCAGATCCCCGGCTCCGTTTTGTGCGGAATTCCCAAAAGATTTCTCAACCAAATCCACCAGCAGGTCATGTTCGACGTTGCCGGCCGCCGCTACCACCAGATTTCCCGGTGAAAATTCGCGCGCATGAAATGATGAGAGCGTTTGGTGATCAAAAGAGGAAACTGTGTCTTCCGTGCCCTCGATCGGTCGTCCCAGCGGATGTCCGGGAAAGTAAGCAGCATTGAAGAGTTCGCCCAACAGTTCGTCGGGAGTGTCTTCAACCATTTTCATTTCTTCGAGAACTACTTTTTGCTCTCGTTCCAAATCATTCTGGTCAAACCGCGGGTGCGCGAGGAGGTCGGCGATCAGGTCAAACGCCGCAGGCAGACTCTTGTCCGCAACCTTTATGGCGAAACCTGTCATCTCATGGGTTGTAAACGCATCCAGATTGCCCCCCAGCCGATCTGACTCCACGGCGATATCGCGAGCAGTTCGGCGCTCAGTACCTTTGAACACGGCATGCTCGATGAAGTGGCAAATTCCATTGAGTTCAGGGGTTTCGTGACGGGAACCCCGTCGGACCCAGATCCCGGCCGTCACCGAGCGGAGTCCGGGCATATGTTCAGTCAAAACCGTGATGCCGTTGGGGAGTCGAGTTAAGCGAACTTCGTCAATCATGAATGTACAACCAGGAAACCGGCAGAAAGTTATGTCGCTCCGCATCCTAGCACGCGGGAAACCGGGGGCAAAGCGGACCCAAAATGGCCACTGGCCAGGGGCCGGATTGCTTGACAGACCCTCGATTATTGGCGGAAAATGCGAGCTATCCAACGGTTCCGGTAAGTCTCCTGGCCTGAACCAGTTCGCCTTTTGCGGTTATGGCGAGACTGCCTTCGCAGTTTCGAAACAGCAAGAATCTTAGGAGACTTCTTCCTATTTTGCGCAACACACAATCACAGTCCAGAGTCTTCAGACGTTTCCTTAGGGACGCGTAGGGAGGGTATCGTGCGATGAAGATGGTGAAGATAATGAAGAAGATGCCGATATTGAGTAAGAAAACAATAGGGAGAAGAGTGCTCAGCTTGTTGCTGGCGGTATTTTCGGCAGGAATTTACGCGCAGGTGCAGGCGAGCACGAGTAAGGGAAACCTGGCAACGATCACCGGTGCCGTCACTGATAACAAAGGAAATCCGGTTTCCGGCGCGTTGATTTCCCTGCTGCGAGAGGGCGCGAGCAAAGTCATCAAGCAGACCCGCACTGATGTTGCCGGGCGATTTAGTGCTCGAATTTCACCGGGTCGCTATGGAATTCGAGCGATTGCCTCGGGCTTTAACGAAGTTGTTTTTGCCTCAGTTGATGTTCGTGCCTCGCAGGAACTCGTTTAC
>Ga0134126_10013692_pt1 | contig 10236 bp, 8 predicted proteins | sample KB31752_FD_96881 | JGI IMG/M metagenome (GOLD analysis project Ga0134126, IMG submission 96881) | Terrestrial soil microbial communities with excess Nitrogen fertilizer from Kellogg Biological Station, Michigan, USA - KB3-175-2 | ecosystem: Environmental > Terrestrial > Soil > Unclassified ...
CAAAGTCCGTGATTACGTCAATCGGGAGAGAGTTGCGCAGGATGAAATCGTGGCCTTGAAACAGAAGGGCGCTTTAGCGGACGAGATAGAACTACTTTCAAGAGTTGCGGGTACCTATGGTCGCCTTCGATCAATGTATCTTGCCTGTGTGACAAAGTATCTGAGTGTGCGTAGTACAACGGGTACAGCAGTCGCATAACACTTCCACGCACAATGGCGCCCAGAATTGCTTATAAGTCTGCAATTCAACGATTGGCGCGCCTCGCAATGGTTGGTCTCTACACGCTCGCGTCGGGTCACAACATCCGATGACCCGAAAACGACGGCTGCCGCGATTGCTATCCAAGCGGCTAAGCAAATTGCGATTTCAGCCCTTCCGTCGCTTACGATGAAACTCGACCGAGAACCGCGACGGATCGTATTGAAGAGTAACCAAAGCGTCAGTGTTGCGTCCCAAGGGCGAATTATGGAAATCGCGAACGTGACTCTGTCCGGTTTCTCGCCTAGCAGATCTGGTCACATGCGCTTGCTTTAATGCACGATTGAGCCGAGCTGCTTCAGCCTGATCGATTTTTCCTGCCTGCAGCCACCGCCGAATCCACATTCGCCGAGCGCCAACTGCGTGCGGTGTCGCGACCGTCATCTCGCTTCTCCTACAAACGGATCTCCGTTGCTGAGTAACCGCGTAACGACGCAAAATGTCTTGTGATACTTTTGTATCAATGTTTTGTTGCCACAGGATTTTGCGGCAGATGCACGATTGATTGGCTGCGCTTTTGAACTGACCCAGGGAACTCCGCTATTTTCGTCAGGCGATTTCGTTCAAGAGCGCCTGTATATGAGATAAATCGCACGCTAGCGGGAGAATAGGCAGCCCCAGCTAATTCCGACGCAAGGTCGGCGTCCGCCAGTTACTGGGCGAATTAGTGCCTTACGCATGTTCCAATCCCTCTCATTCCATCTTAGGCCAATGTCCCGGCGCACGGAAAATTCGCACCAAGAGTTTGCTGTGCGTCGTAAGACTTGAGACGGGCGCGTATGGCGGCCCGTCTTAAGACCAAATCGCCTCTGATTAGAGTACCGAAAAATCCCGCCCGGGTTACATCCCGTGCGCGTCTGATGTATCGCTCGCTATATTCTAGCTGCACAAGCTGAAGCACTGTGGAGCATAGGATGCCGAACCAAGAAAGAATCCGAATTGCCGACTTTGTTCGCGGACGGATTGCCGATCCCGGCGATCAGTTAAACTCGGACCGAAATAGCTCGCCAATTGGGCTATGAGCGTGAGCACCTCGTTTGGATGTTTGAGAATGGCGAACTCGAACTCCCGCTGGATAAAATACCAGCGCTCGCAGCCGCGCTGGGGTCGATCCCAGCCATCTCATGACGCTTGGTCCGGGGCAATTTCTTCCCGACAAAATCCAAATGTACGGTGACAATTCACGAGCTTGGATGAGCTTGGGCTGCTGAACTCAGCTCATTTTACGTCGGTCCATAGCGCCTCCCATTTCAAACATCCCCTTGTAGGAGCTTTTCCATGACAGTCCCGTCGGCCAAACGCATGTTCGACGTCCATCTAATGCGGCCGATCTTCCAGCGAACCATCGTGTCTCTAAAAGCATCGACTAAGACAGAGGCCGTGCGGTTGGCACTTGATGCATCGGCGTCAATTCCCTCGAGGGATTGGAAGGGACAGTTTCAATGGGGTTATTACAACGTGGTTGCCGAACACGTCGTTGCAGCTAACCGAGCGCGGCTGCCGCATGGACGGGTTCGGCAAGCAGGACGCAACGACGATATCCGCGATCTGCGCTACATGCTGCTCCGTGCCAATACCTTTGAAGGGGAAGGCAAGGTCTTGGTTCCGCGCTGGCTGACGCAGCAAAGTGACCTAATGTTGTTGGATCTGACCCGGTATTGGATCGACGAACTGCAAGGCATCTACGCGAACGGCTTGGACGGCGACTCGGATGGAGAAGTGAACTGACGCTCGCAATGTGGAGCGGGGCGGCTCGCGGAATTATGTTCGCTTAAACTGAAAAACGTGGGGCGAGCATCGTTTCATATCGTGGATGCGAAGACGGATGCCGGTTGGTGCGACTAAGCCGGCCATTCAGGTCGCGCCGCTGCTAAAGGATGACGGCGTCCTTTGATCATCTCAGCGGACATTACCCCGCCTTCCTCAACGCTAACATCCTTTCGACGCAGACGGCGTTACCGTTGGATGCACGGTAATACAATCGAGATTGACCCAGGGAATGCGTCCGGTAGCGTCAGGCGCCGGGAAGGACACTAGACCTTATGAAATCGCCCTTTAGCTTTATGAAACAGCAGCCAAAGAATTCATGGCGCAGGCAGGTGCTGCCAGCCCTTCTTGGAATTCCGATCGGCGTCATTGTCGGCGCGGTATGGACGCTGATTGCGAGTGCGTTAATTTAACTGAAGCTTATGAACGTCCGCCCCCTGAAGGTTTTGATTTATGGCAGCCCGGAATCACCCCGTATAGCGGCTGTCGCTGCCCCTAGTCCTATGACGACGTGATGCGCCAAAGCCAACGAGCGCCGCACCGAGTACAGCCAGTGAGGTAATCGCCGCAACCATTGCTGCGGCACCACAGGCACGGGATTATCGACCCCGATTACGAAATCCGCCCTCAAAACCGATCCGGTCCTGGCCCTAGGCCGCACGCCCGGCAAATGTCTTTGTTCCCACTTTCTTGGCCGCCGTCGCGCTTAAGACAGGAACCAGCGAACCAGATGAACCGAAGCGAGGACTGCGCCCCAGCTAACCGTGGATAGGAAGGCGAGCATTGCGAACCACCCTTGGTGCGTTTTCATCGCTGATCGTTGCTGATAACGGACCTCCGAACATAAACATCGTGTCCGATGTATCCGCAACAGAGCCTTTATTAACGCGAGGACCTTTACCCCATTCGCTAGGTGACAAGGCTTTGTGCGGGTGGTGGATGGACATTCATTTTTTGAGTTTACTTTCGAATACCGACGCGAGTTTTGCTCATTACACATGGTCGTTACCGACGCCAAAGACGCGCGATTGCACCGAGATAACGGTTGTCGCCGTCGCACGGCTGCTACTTCGAAATAGCGGCTATAGCTTGAGGCATTCCATCGCCTCCTCCTTTACACGGCTCGCGATGGCGGATGGAGAAGTCGCACACCGTCGCCATTCGCGTTCATATGGCTAACATCGGACTGCAATCAGCGCGCCGAGTTAACTATTGCGTTCGCCAACCGCCATACCTCGTCGCTATTCTGAATATGCAATGAAGATTTTTACAGGCATCTATCGAATAAAGCGCCGCGCGGGCATTCAGGACGATGCCTGGGTGGATTCGGGTTGCGGCGTTTCAATGTGCATGCCAGAGACCACGTATCGTCGCGAAGGATATCTTCCTCCTTTCGATGATCTTCCTTGGTTAGGGCAAGCTGACGCCAGGTTGCAATCAGAAGAGCCCTCGGGGCTACCCGTGAGGTAGCTGCATGTCACGTCTTCTCGCTGCCACGGGAATTTTTCTTGCCGTTGGATTAGGGAGCCAGCCACTTGTCGCGATTGGTCATGCCGTGGTCCGCTCGGCGTCGCCATTCAAGCCCTACCGCGCGATGTGGTATGGTCTTTTCCTCGCTACCCTCGCCACATCAACATTCCTATTGATTTGATGGCGCACCGATTTGCTGCCAATAATGTTCTTGTGACGTGTCCTCTGTCCCGATAGCGGTGCCGGTCACCTTGGCGGAGCGCTATCACTGCTGGGACAATCAGGAGCTCAACCGGCTCCAAGAGTGGGACAAAGACCACGGTGCCGGTACGAGATTGATCGGGCGGTCAGCGACATATCAACGTCTCCGCGGTCGACCTATATAACGGCTAGAAAAGCGTGACCGAGGCGATGCAAAAGGTCGCCGTGGAAGTCCGAGGTGGCGTGCGCTGACTTCTATCGTACTCGCTCCGGTCGGCTTGAACTCCCCGAATCCGAGCGACGCGTCCCGAAAGCCCGCGAACGTATCAAGGCTAAACAAGAACAGGCCCGCCACCAGCGCGAAACCGACCGCGCGAACCCCAACTGGGGCCTCTTCTAACCCCGCCACCTACAAGGATCATCAACCAAAATCAACCAAAACACCCCATTTTCCGCAGAAATCCGCGCGGTTGATAGCTTGGTTGATACCCTCAACCAACCAACACCCATAGATAGCAAAAACCCTACCTATCCCTGACTTTTACCACCTTTACGCGAACCCCTCGGTTGATTCTGGTTGATTCTGGTTGATTCTGGTTGATGAAAATGGACGGAAAACAGATTTTGGAACACATACAGCAGCTCGCCGAGGAGCGGCTCCAGAAGAAGATCGGCGACGCTTTCCTATCCCCGAAGATACCAACCAATACGGTATCCACGGGGCAGGCCGCGGCGACGGTCCAGTATCCCAAGGCTACCGAGATAGCGCAGGCCGGCGTAAGGCTCGCCGCGGTGGTCGAAGCAAAGAAGCAGATGGTCGCGGCACGAGTCGAATCCGACCAATACGAATATCATGCGATCCAGCACATTAACGGGGATATCGAGACGGTCAGAACGGTTAAGCTCACACCGCAAGAAAGCGCAGAAATCCACGGTGTTCAACGCGAGGTCTATGCCGATAACATACTTCTCCGCAGGGCTCGGGAACAAAAAGAGCAACGCCGCCGGGAAGCCGAAGAGCAAAGCCGCCGGGAAGCCGAAGAGCAACGGGCTAGGGAGCAGTATCGGGCAGACGGTCGGTGGGGTCAGTTCTAACCGTCGCGTATGTCAGATACGAATGGGTTAGAAGCCGAGGGATGGTCGATCAGTAAGAGAGGGGAGGTCGCGTGGTCGTAGTGACCCTGTTCCTAGGTCGCGTGGTCTCGGAGTGACCTGTCGATTGGTTGCCTGGGCGCCTCGACCAGCCACTCCAACTCGACCGGCAACTATCAACCTCGCGTCTATCCAACCCCACCCACCTACTCCCGACGGCAACTCCGTCCGCGTGTGCCTATATCGACCACCGACCCCTCGGCCGACGGAGATTGCCTCCGCCTAGGTAACGCCCGTCGATCGTAATAAATGGGGCAGGCGAGGGTCATCCCGCGGCGTGATACATCCCAAGAATCTTCCCAAGACTCAACCCTCGGGAAATGCCCGTCGATCGTTCTTACTTAGTTATTATAGATAGGTAACTAAGAGACTCATTAAGACGATTTCTACAAGGGCACGCCCGCGGGATTCCCGCATCCGAGGGATGGTCCTAGGCTTGGAGGCTGCGGCCCCGGCGAGCCGGTGCCGCAGCCGACGCAAAAAATCAGCTCAAACTACGGATCACTGGGGATGCATTCAGAGCCCTCGCCGTCGGTGTACCACGCGTTGTCCTTGGCGCACGATAAAGCCGTCGTTCGCGAATATGTCGGCTTTATACGCTTCGCTAATCGCGTCTTGGTCATGCGCGCATGGTAAGTCGACCGTGGCGCAGATGTTTTGCGATCCGTCTAGAAACTCAATTCGATAGAGCGTTCCGTCGCCCAAGCCATTTTTCGCCCGCATTTTTTGCCCCCTGACAGCCCGAGCAAGGGTGCCCCGCAACATGTGTGCCATCGAGGATATACGAGTAAAATCAAAGCCCAATTCCACACGCGTCTCCGTGCCGTAACGCCCGCGTTACAATCCGACTTTGAGCAAGGCGGCCCGCACTTCATAAACGGGCTATCATAACGCGTGTTTCTACAGAGACCGGTCAATCCAAGAAAAAGGGCGCGCCCGGAGGAAACCAGACGCGCCCGAGTTATGGGTCCATGCGCTCGCCGGGCTTAGGGGCTTAGGGCGAGCGGCACCACACGAGAATACCGGGCGAGATTGCAGGATGCTCAGGTTTCTTTGTTAACGGAACAAGGAGCCCCTGAACTTGATCGCTTCAAATAAGTCGCGCGCGAATAGGGCGCGACGAGGGCTCGAAAACGTTTGAGGAATGGGCACGGAGATTGCGAAAGCGAGACCTGTCGCACCTGCGATCAAGGAGCGACTAGCCGTTCTTACGGCGGCGTATCAATCCCCACCCAAGAAGAGCCGAGCCGAGGATCGCGAGCGACGCAGGCTCTGGGACCGGTGTTGAAGCGGGTCCGCCGAACAAATCGAAATTCGATAGGCCGTGGCCGTTTAGAGTCGCCCACGTCCCCGACAGTCCGGGTGAATTGATTTCAAAAAGCTCCGTCGCCGCTTGACCGTCTCCGGCATGGATCGCGACAAATTCTCCCACGTCGCCGGTCGTGCCAGGAGTGAAGGTCCAAGTTCCGGTAAGGCCGCCATCGCTGCTCGCCGTCGAAACATTGTCACCGCCCACGAGACCGGAGCCGTCTTGGCGGCCTAAGTAAGTCACCGTGAAGCCAAGGAGAGCGAGATAGTCATCGACGAGCCCCGCAATCGACGCGTTGCTCTGATTCGCCGATGTAAAGGACGCCAGGAATGTCAGGCCGCTACCGCTAGAGCCGCCGGTCGTCGTGAAGGTCTGTCCGTCCAAAGTGCAAGTAGGGGACGCCAGACATGCCGTTGCCTCAGCCGAGGGGCCGCCGACAATCGCTGCGCCCAACCCAACCAGCGCCGCCAAACCAATACCGAGCTTATTCATTCACTTCCCCATACAACGTGCCGAAATCAGTAACCTGTTATTGAGCAAGACTCATGCCAGAGAAAATACCATAACAATACCAATTACTTATAGCGTTCGGGGCCATCGTGTTGGCGATATTGTAAAGAATCTTGATACTCCACATAGGAGTAAGTCTGTCAACGATATCGCGCCAAGCGGACCTTTCTTTTTCTTCGAGCATTTCGAGACAGGCGCGGGTCGGACGGGGCGTATCGGCCTGGAGACCGATCCAGCGGTAAATCAGCGCACGGGTCTACGACTCAGCATAAAGCTCCAATAGCTCTCCGCCGAGGCGATAAGTGGGATCGTTTTCAGATAAGGGCGGACACTGCACTCATGGCGATCATGACAGATTAGGCTGCGAACAATCGTGGTGATGACTGTATTTGGCCGCGGCGGATGGGCGTATCCGGGCTCGCTCGTTTTTTCGTGCGTGACCGCTCTCCCCAGGAGTACTTCTGTGGAATGCGCTGAAGGTTTTGTGAGTGCATAATGGGTGGTTTGCAACCTACCGAAATCGGCAAATTGCATGACAGGAAGCCGCCGGGTTCGGTGCCCGGATGCATGGCGCATACTCAAGAATTTTAATATCGGTCAATGTGTTAAATCAACTTTACAAAACCGACTGAAAAATAGGATCGGAAACGTAACACACTGTTTTTAATTATATTTTTTATATGGCATGGCTCTTGCTTGCTATCCCCCTGACTAGGGAGGTACCTATGAAATATCTACTTATCGCAGCAGCGACACTTGGAATTGCCGGAGCTAGTTCTTTGGCGAATGCTACCGTTTTCAACGTCAGCGAGTGGACGGGAACCTGCAATGCATGCAATATAGGGGACGCGAGCCAGCAAGCGTTGCCGTCTAACCCGCTTGCAAACGGAGGTAACGGTAGTACGACTGTCAATGGGACCGCCAATTTCACTTACACTGCTGGGTCTCTTTCTTTGGATATATCGTCGAATAACACTAATCTGAATTTCTTCAACTCCGGTGGTGGTACAATTGGTGGTTTTTCCGGTACTGGCGTCCTGGATAACCAATCGGATTGGGGTAACGCCCTCCTTAGCTCCGGTTCATACGGTAACAACCAAAACCAAACGACCACAATCTTCGAGTTCACTTTCACCACTGGCGCGATGACCGACCTTTCGATCACGCATGACGACGGAATGAGCCTTTGGCTTGGTGGAAGCGACGTTTGCCCTGCTCCCGGCCCGGTCAGCGCTGAAACGACCGACTGCGGCGCGTTAGCGGCGGGCACCTATAATCTTTGGTATGTTGAGGCCAATGCTGCGCCTTCGGTTCTTGAAGTGAGCGGAATCACTTCGGTGCCTGAGCCTGCGTCCTTGGCGCTCCTCGGATCAGGTTTAGTCGCGTTTGGTGTTGCCCGGCGACGCCGTAAGAAGCTAGTCGCGTAGACTTTTCATTGAAGACTGAACGAACGGCGGTTCCCCTGGAGCCGCCGTTTCGTTTTGCGGATTCCACAGTTCAGGCCTCGTGTCCCTCCGCCCGCATTCCTGACTGGCGACGGTTATTCGGCAAATCGACTCTGTTAGGTCGCAAGTCGGCTCTCACACTGCTCGTCCAAAGAGCGCGGAAAGAAATTTTCCCAACGGCGCGGTCTTTAGAGATTCACGCTGCCTATGTCTCCGACAGCAGTCATCCCATCCGATGAACGGGCATATCTTTCGGCGGGAGTCTCCGGCTGCCGCTTCCAATTCCATCCGCTAAGATAAGGTTCCTCCAAACGAGTAGAATCCCGTTTGGCATCGAAAGCGATGTCCTAGAAGGGACCGGCGCGGCGGAAGGGGATGGAGGCATTGCCCGACGATGTTTTAGCTGCACCTTGGAGGGGGCGATGGCTTTCAGCAGCTTCGGCGCTGCCGTTATTCGGCCACGAGCTGAAGTGATCAAGATTCTGCCGGTTCTTCTGATTGATCAGATTGCCCAGTATCGCGCCCCCATAAAACGTTACTGGAATGCCACGTACTTCGCACGGTCGCTGCGCAGCTCGCGCAACCGTGGCGGCGTGCATTTGCGATTCCGATTCAACTTGCAGCAAAAAAACAACTTTACAACTTTATTTCACGTCGTTCGTGTGTGATAAATAACCACAGGAAAATAAAAGATAATATGTTATTGGCATACACCTTGCTCTAGTGTTCTTGAAAAAGGCTCTAGTGTTCTTGAAAAGGCACTTCCCGACAAAAAGATACGAGAGAAACAGCGAATGATAAACTCTGCGCACCGCGATGACGCTTGGTTCGCTTGGTTGATAGCGCTATCGCTCGGGGGATGGACGACAATTCTGGAAGTCAGCAGCCTTGTCGAAGGGCTCCTGCAGTCGTTGGCTTGGAATTGAAGGTGCTCAAGCTCTGCCGAAAATCCTTAGTCCAAGCCAGATTAGGAACCCGACCCAAGCCAACGTCACGCTAGCAAGGGTTAGTGCAAACGTCGCTGCAAGCGCGCCCGAGCGGATTGACGAAAGCGCGTTCATTTTTGTGCTGGTCATTGGGCCGACATTTCCCTCGCATACCTTACGCATAGTCCATGCCGACAGTTCCCAAGCTAAGCAACCGCCGAATAGTTAATTAATTCCCGACAGCAGGCGCCGGACCGGCATTGCGATATTGCGGACAGTAACCGTGCCAGTAACCCAACGCGACGGCTGGCACGAAGGATGGGATGTACACCTTTATGGTGCCAAATCACCGAAACGCTCGCCGGACGCGAAATTTCCCGGCCCGATAGTGGCGATTTAAGCAGGAATTGCGCGGCGTCGTTTCCCTCGCAATTCGGAGATTAGCAGTTTGAGGATCCGGCGCGTCCAACCTATGACGGCGCGATGTCTGAGGCCGCTGTCCTGAAGATCACCGGCGTCACCTCAACTCCATCCGTGGGGCCTTCACACGAAAACACGAGAATCAGGAAACCCGAAAGGTTGTGGGATCATCGTTCGGTTGACGGGTGAACACTGAATGCCGCAGGACGCAGGATTTAGGTCTTTGACGGCGGCACCGTCCCGAGCAGTTCATCGCGAGCGCTTTCGGATAATCCTAAGCGGGCGCCGTGCTATGATTGCTTATTCTTGCGCTCGCTCATTTTGCGGCGGGTTGCGACGCCATGCCGAAGCAGCCCGACTCGGTACCTGACCGAACTTGTCGCCTCACCGTTCATAAGTTTTCAACGCCAACGCCATTACGGCCATGACTAAAGCGGACGGGGCGTGGGCTGCGTCAGGTTAGCTGTTTCGCTGGCGGGTCCTAACACGCGCGGAAACAACTCCTCTCTAAGCCGCAAATGGAGACGGCGCCCAGTGGAGCGCCGTTCCAGTTTCGGCTAACTCGCAGTCTATGTGCTTCAGGCAATTGGCCGGCGGCGCCGCACAAAATAGGCACCAACCAGACCGACCCCGAGCAACGCCAGTGAGGCGGGTTCTGGAACTGCGGTCGGCGGCGTCAGGTTCACCACGAGATCGGACGGAGATCCATTGTCCTCAGCATAAAACAGCGTGAACGTATGTGTCCCAGTGGGAAGGTGGCAGGTGAAGCTCGTGTCA
>Ga0134126_10013693_pt1 | contig 10236 bp, 6 predicted proteins | sample KB31752_FD_96881 | JGI IMG/M metagenome (GOLD analysis project Ga0134126, IMG submission 96881) | Terrestrial soil microbial communities with excess Nitrogen fertilizer from Kellogg Biological Station, Michigan, USA - KB3-175-2 | ecosystem: Environmental > Terrestrial > Soil > Unclassified ...
GCAAGCCGCATCGAGTCACGCTTCTATGGCGACGCGCAATCCGTCTCGGCTACGCGCGATGCTGTCGGGCGCGAGCTTTCGGCTGTCGAAGCCCTGAGGCTGGGCCTGGTGACTGCCGCTCCCGATTCCCTGGATTGGGGGGATTAGATCCGGCTGGCGATCGAGGAGCGCGCCAGTCTTTCACCCGACGCTCTGACCGGGATGGAGGCCAACTTGCGGTTCGGGTGCTCCGAGACGATGGAGACCCGCATCTTCGGCCGCCTGTCCGCCTGGCAGAACTGGGTGTTCACCAGGCCGAACGCGTCCGGTCCCGAGGGCGCCCTGCGACGCTACGGCACCGGGCAGGCGGGCGTGTTCGACCGCAACCGAGCCTGAGGGATTTCTCATGTCGATCGACTACAGCGAGCGCATCCCCAACAACGTCGACCTGGCCGAGGACCGCAGGCTGCAGCGGGCCCTGGAGTCCTGGCAGCCCCGGTTCCTGCAGTGGTGGGGCGAGATGGGGCCCACCTTGCCGACCCAGGACGTGTACCTGCGCACCGCGGTGGACGTGGGCCGGGCCGGCTGGGCGCACTTCGACCGGGTCAGGCTGCCCGACTACCGGTGGGGGATCTTCCTGGCCGAACGGGATCCGGACCGGCGGATCGGGTTCGGCCAGCACAAGGGCGAGCCGGCCTGGCAGCAGGTCCCCGGCGAGCACCGGGCCAGCCTGCAGCGGCTGATCGTGGTGCAGGGCGACACCGAGCCCGCCTCGGTGGAGCAGCAGCGCCGCCTCGGCCTGACCGCTCCCAGCCTGTACGACCTGCGCAACTTGTTCCAGGTGAACGTGGAGGAGGGCAGGCACCTGTGGGCCATGGTGTACCTGCTGCACGCCTACTTCGGCCGGGCCGGCCGGGACGAGGCCGAGGCGCTGCTGCTGCGCAACTCCGGCAGCGCGGACGCCCCCCGCATCCTCGGCGCGTTCAATGAGGAGACCCCGGACTGGCTGTCGTTCTTCATGTTCACCTACTTCACCGACCGGGACGGGAAGTACCAGCTCGGCACGCTGAAGGAGAGCGCGTTCGACCCGCTGTCGCGCACCTGCGAGTTCATGCTCAAGGAAGAGGCGCACCACATGTTCGTGGGCACCACGGGCGTGGACCGGGTGGTGGAGCGCGCGGCACAGCTCATGCGCGAGCACGACACCGACGACATCGCCCGGCACGGCGGCATCCCACTCGACATGATTCAGAAATACCTGAACTTCCACTACAGCGTCAGCCTGGACCTGTTCGGCGGCGAGACCTCCACCAACGTGGCCAACTACTACTCCAGCGGGCTCAAGGGCCGCTGGCAGGAGGACCGCCGCACCGACGACCACGTGCTCACCAGCGCCATGACGTCCATCGAGCAGCCCGACGGCGACCGCATCGTGACCGCCGAACTGCCCGCGCTCACCACGCTCAACCACGACCTGCGCACCGCCTACATCAGGGACTGCGAGACCGGGGTGACCCGGTGGAACCGGATCCTGGACAGCCACGGGATCACCGGGCACCGGCTGGCCCTGCCGCACGCGGGGTTCAACCGGAAGGTCGGCGCGTTCGCCGGCTGCCACGTCACGCCCGGCGGCCAGATCATCGACGCCGCCGCCTGGGCGGCGGGCCGCGACTCGTGGCTGCCGACCCCGGCCGACAAGGTGCACGTGGAGTCGCTGATGCGCCCGGTGTACGAGCCGGGGAAGATCGCCGCCTGGCTGGCCCCGCCGCGCAGCGGCATCAACGGCCAGCCGCTGGACTACGAGTACGTGCGATTCTGAGCCGCACGTGGACCGGACACGCGGCGCGCCAGGCCGTAGGCCACTGGGGTTCCGGGGGGCGTCCCTGCGGGTCCAGCAGGGCCCCGGCCCGGTGACGGAGGAACCGGGCCGGGGCCACCGGGGGGCTCCGGGGGGTCGCTCCCCCGGGCCAGCACAGTCATTGACGATGCGCCGGCGGCGTGTGGAGGATATGTCCCGTCGTGTTCGCGGCTGATCGGATCGGGCCATGTCGGTGGAGTCGTTCAACGCCTGTGTCTATCTCGTCGACCGCCAGGTCCAGGCCGGCCTGGGCGGGCATCCGGCCGTGACCGGCCCGGCGGGCTCGCTGACCTACGCCGAGCTGGCGGCGCGGGCCGCGGAGCTGGCGGCCGGGTTCCAGGCGGTGGGGGTGCGGCCGGAGGAGCGGGTGCTCCTGGTGGCCACCGACCGCCCGGAGACCGTGGTCACGTTCTGCGCGCTGCTGCGGATGGGCGCCATCCCGGTGCCGGTGTCCACCATGTACCGGGCGGAGGAGCTGGGCGAGCTGGTGGCCGACAGCCGGGCCCGCGTGGTGGTGGCCACCCCGGAGTGCGCGGCCGTGGCCCGGGCGGCCATGCACCTGGCGCCCGAGGCGGCCACGCTGGTGCTCATCGGCGAGCCGGCGGATAACAGCGGTCCTGGCGATCCGGAGGTAGCGGAGCGGCCATGGTCGGATGTGCTCGCTGCCGGGCAGGCGACCGGCCCCGCCGCGCCGTATCGCACCTGGTTCGATTCGCCGGCGTTCTGGCTGTACACCTCGGGCACCACCGGCAGGCCGAAGGCGGCCATGCACCGCCACGGCAGCGTGGCCCGGGTCTGCGAGAGCTACGCCCAGCAGGTGCTCGGCATCAGGCAGGACGACCGGTGCTACTCGGTCGCCAAGCTGTTCTTCGCCTACGGCCTGGGGAACTCGCTGCTGTTCCCGTTCTCCGTCGGCGCCACCGCCGTGCTGGACCCGGCGCGCGCCACGCCCGCCGGCGCAGCCGAGCGGCTGGCCGCCGACCGGCCCACCCTGTTCTTCGCGGGCCCGGCGTTCTTCGCCGCGCTGCTGAACGCCGGCGCCCCGGCGGAGGCGTTCGCCACGGTCCGGCTGGCCACCTCGGCCGGCGAGGCCCTGCCCGCCGAGATCTACCGGCGGTTCACCGGCCGGTATGGCGTGGACATCATCGACGGCCTGGGCTCCACCGAGGCGCTGCACATCTTCATCTCCAACCGGCCCGGCGAGGTGCGCCCGGGCACGTCGGGGACCGTGGTGCCCGGCTACCAGGCCGCCCTGGTGGACGAGACCGGCGCGCCGGTCGCCGACGGGGAGCCAGGCCACCTGCTGGTCCGCGGCGACTCGATCGCCACCGGCTACTGGTGCCGCACCGCCACCACCCGTGAGGTGTTCCAGGGCGAGTGGCTGCGCACCGGCGACACCTACACCCGTTCTGCGGACGGCTTCTACACCTGCCTGGGCCGGTCGAACGACATGATCAAGGCGGGCGGCATCTGGGTATCCCCGATGGAGGTGGAGGGACGCCTGCTCGAGCACCCGGCGGTGGCGGAGTGCGCAGTGGTCGGCCACCGGAACGACGCCGGGCTGGAGGAGGTCGTCGCGTGCGTGGTGCCCGCGCCGGGACAGTCGGTGGATGCCGACGCGCTGATCGAGTTCTGCCGGGAAGGGCTCGCCGCGTTCAAGCGGCCCCGCCAGGTGCTGGCGCTGGACGCGCTGCCCAAGACCGCTACCGGCAAGATCCAGCGCGTCGTGGTGCGTGAGGTGGTCGCGCGGCAGTTCGGCAAGCCCGGGGAGTGACCCGTGCCCATCTACGCGCTCGACGATCAGGTTCCCGCCATCGACCCGGAGGCCTTCGTACACCCGGACGCGGTGATCATCGGGAACGTGCAGCTCGGCGCGGGTTCGTCGGTGTGGCCGGGCGCGGTGCTGCGCGGTGACCACGGGCTGATCCGGGTCGGCGAGGCGACCTCCATCCAGGACGGCACGATCATCCACACCACCAGGCAATGGCCGACCGTGATCGGCGCGGGCTGCGTGGTGGGCCACCGGGCGCACCTCGAAGGGTGCGTGGTCGAGGACGGCTGCCTCATCGGCTCCGGCTCCCTGGTGCTGAACCGGGCCAGGGTGGAGGCAGGGGCCGTGGTCGCCGCGGCGGCGCTGATCCGCGAGGACATGGTGGTCCCGGCGGGCGCGCTGGCCGTGGGCGTGCCCGCCAGCATCCGGGCCGAGGCCGGGTTGCGCCAGGCCGGCCGGATCGCCGACGCCGTGCAGACCTACCTCGGCCTGGCCGACCGGCACCGTACCGGAACCCGCCGTATCCACCTTTGACGTGCTCCCCAGCCAGAAGGCTGGAGATTTTCAGCCCATGCCACAGGTACGGCAGGCTCAGTGGCGCGGGCTGACCAGGCGGGCGGCCAGGCGCTGCGCGGCCTCGCGCTCGGTGGCGCTGACGCGGTGCAGCGCCCGGGCCGAATCCCGACGGCAAGCCATCGCCTGGGCGTGCTCCCCCACCGCATCGAGCACCACCGCGAGATCGGCGAGCACCTGGCCGGTGGCCGCGTCCAGGCCAAGCTCGCCGAACAGGTCCGCGGCCCGCCGCCCATGCGCGGCCGCGGGGCCCTGCTCGCCGAGCGCGAACCTGGCGGCCATCATGTCGGCGAGCGCGTAGGCCTGCTCCAGCCGGTTGCCCACCGCGTCGAAGAGCAGCGCGGCCCGTTCATGCCGGTCCAGCGCGGCCGCGTGCTGCCCGGCGGCGGCCAGCGCCTTGCCCGCGCCCGACAGCGCACGTGCCTCGCCCTCCAGATCGTGCACCTGCCGGAACTTCTCCAGCGCCTCGCCGTGCGCGGCCATGCCCTCGTCCATCCGTCCGGCCGCGCAGAACGCCTCGCCGAGGTTGGTCAGCGTCAGCGCCATGCCGTAGCCGTCGCCGATCTCCCGGAAGCAGGCCAGGGCCTGCTGCTGGTAGCCGATCGCCTCGGCGTGCCTGCCCATGGCGAACACGGTGGTGCCCAGATTGCCGAGCACTTTGCCCTGGCCCTGCCGGTAGCCGACCTGGCGGAACAGAGCCTGCGCGCGGCGGTAGCAGCCGATCGCCTCGTCGAACTGGTGCCGCGGCCGGTAGGCGTTGCCGAGGTTGCACCAGATCCGCCACTCGGCTTCCCCGTCGCCGACCTGCTGCGCCGCCTGCAGCGCGATCTGATGGGTCTCCACCCAGTCGTTCCAGTACTTGCGCAGCTCGAAGAACCCGTACAGAGCCGTGGCCAGTTGCCATGCGGCGGTGAACAGGCTGTGGTCGAACGCCGCCTGGGTCGCCGCGACCAGGCCGCGCCGCTCGGTCTCGAACCAGGCCAGCGCCTGGTCGGCGGTGCCGAACGAGGCCGGTTCGACCGGCGGTGCCGGCACCTGCGGGCGCAGCGCTGGAAGCTGGGGCGACAGCGCCGCCCGGGCGGCACAGGCACTGTGCAGGTACCACGCGGTCAGCCGGGCGACGGACGCGTCCCGCTCGGCGGCCGGGTCCTGCCGCGCGGCCCGCTCGCGGGCGAAGCACCGGACCAGGTCGTGCAGGCTGTAGCGGCCGCCGCTGGCGATCAGCAGGTTGCCGTTGGCCAGGACGTGCAGCTGGCGCCTGGTGGCGTTCAGGCCCAGCCCGGCCAGCGCGGCGGCGGCCGGCCCGGCCACCTCGGGGACGCTCACCAGGCCCAGGCGGCGCAGGACGAGTTGGGCCTGCCCTGGCAGGGCGTCGTAGGACCAGGCCAGCACCCGCTGCACTGTGCTCGACTGGTCCTCGTCGATGCCGAGGCTGGCCAGCCGGGCGCCGGGATCCGACAGCTCGGCCAGGGTCCGGTCCAGGCCCGCCGCGGGATCGCGGGCGATCCGCTCGGCGGCCAGCCGCAGCGCCAGTGGCAGCCTGCCGCACAGCCGGGCGACCTCGCGCGCACCCTCCTCAGCCACCGGCAGGCCGGCCACCTGCTGGATCAACGCGGCGGCCGCCGGCGGATCCAGCACGTCCAGCGCGAGCGGCACCGCACCTTCCCTGACCACGAGACCGGCGAGCCTGTCTCTGCTGGTCACGATCGCCCGTGCGGCCCCGGTGCCGGGCAGCAGCGGCCTGACCTGCTCGGCGTCCCTGGCGTTGTCGAGCACGATCAGGATGGGCTGCCCGGCCGTCAGGGTACGGAACAGGGCGGCGCGCTCGGCGGCGTGGAAGGGAATGCGCTCGGTCGTCACGCCCAGCGCGCGCAGGAAACCCTCCAGAGCGATCGCCGACGCCAGCGGCTGCGCCTGCGGATCGTAACCTTGGAGGTTGACATAGAGCGTGCCCGCGGGAAAGGCGTGCTGCGCCCGGTGCGCCCAGCACACAGCGAGGGCGGTCTTGCCGACGCCGCCCATGCCACTGACAGCGAACACCCCAGGCGCGGGTCCCCCTTCCCGCCCGGCCGGGAGCAGCGCGTCGAGCGCGGCGAGAGCCTGGTCGCGTCCTAAGAAACAGGCCGTCACGGCGGGCAGCTGCCGGGGCACCGGATGGGTGGCCGGGCCCGGCGGCGCGGCCGGTCCCGGTGGCCCCATCCTAGGACGGGCGGGTGGATCCTCCAGCGCCGCGCGCTCGGCGATGGCCTGGTTGCGCTGCCGGGTGAGCGTGCCAGCGGCCAGGCCGAAGAACTTCTCGTAATCCCTGATCACGTCGGCCGGCGGGATCCGGCGCCCGGTCTCGTAGTCCGCGATCGCGCTGTGCGCGTTCAGGTACAGCGGGCGGGTCAGGGCCCGCTGGCTGAGTCCCCGGGCCCGGCGCAGGCGGCGCAGGGTCAGGGCGAGCTGCGCGGCCACGCCGCCGGGCGGCGGTGACCGGCCGTCCTCACCCACCAGGCCCTCCGGTAGTGCTCTGTGAAGGGAATCTTAGGCGGCCATGCCATTACTGGAAAGGCCGCAAAGCCCGGAGCCGGAAGGGCCGCAGTCCTGGCCGGAACGGGCCGGTGCGCCGTCGGTCGCCCAGGTTTGGTCGGCGTTTGGTCGGCGTTTGGTCGCGTTGCTGGCCCGCGCTGTGTGCCGGTGCCTACGTTGCGCATGCCACCGCCTGGCCGGTGGCGATCGTCCCTGGCCGTTGGCCGGCCATGGCCGTGGGAGGCAGCACATGTTCTGGAAGCGGCTCATCCTCGCAGCGAGCACCGTGATGCTGGCGGCCGGCTCGGTAACGGTGGCCGGCATGGGCACCGCGAGCGCCTGCATCGCCGACGCGGACGGCGACTGCTACCTGCACGTCACCGGTACCGTCACCTCGGCCAACCTTAACGTCCGCGCCGCGCCCTGGGGCACGGTCACCGACAACCTGCCGAATGGCTATTCAAATAGCGTCGACTGTTACGTTCAGGCATCCGACGGAAGTTACTGGGACTGGATCTACGACTCGCGGATCGGCCAATCTGGCTGGGTGTACGACCCGTACCTGTACACCGGCGGCAACATCTACCAGCAGGTCGATGAGGTACACGAAGGCAACTGCGCGCCACCTCCGGTGACCACGCCTACGAACGTGACCGCAACCGCAACGAGCACGAGCAACATCCATGTGACGTGGACCGATACAAACAGTGGATACGCAGCGTATGTGGTCAATAACGGCAACGGGTCATCGCCCGACCTCGCCGCGGGGACCACCAGTTACAACTGGGGCGGCCTGGGACCGAACACGTACATGTGCTTCACCGTCGCGGGCAAGCAAGGTGGCATCCAGTCGCCATGGTCGCCCTACGGGTGCACCACCAGCCTGCCCGGAGTCCCTGGCAACGTGACGGCTACCGCGTTGACCGCGCACACGGTGCGGGTCACCTGGTCGGCGCCACCGGGCGGGGCGGCCCAGTATCTCGTGAGCAACGGCAACACCAACTCTGCGCTGCTCAGTTCATCGCCCACGAGTTACCTGTGGCGCGGGATCCCGGCGAGCAAGTACATGTGCTTCGCTGTGAGCGCCAAGAACGCGTCCGGTTACGGTGCCTGGTCGCCGTATTCGTGCGTCACAACTCCCAGCGCCCCGGTCAATGACTATGTCAACCTTGGCGACTCGATGTCTGCCGGCGAGGGGACTCAGAACTACACAAGCAGCACTAACAGCCCGACAAACCAGTGCCACCGCTCAAACACCTCGTACTCGGGCCAGTACATCAACGGCATTTCCAGCATCTACCACAGCGTCGACAACGTCGCCTGCTCCGGGGCCGTGAGCAATGACTTCTACACCGCGCCGGGCAACATGAACTCGCAGCACGTGCCATCTCAGAACGAGAGCGCGCAGTATCTTGCGCTCAGCCAGGCGACCGACCTGGTAACGATTACCGTTGGCATCAATAATGTCGACTTCGCCGACCTCCTCCACGCGTGCTACGGCGACAACATAGGCTTCCCCCTGCACATCGACCAGATCAACTCGTGCTTCATCGACTATCTGACCAACGCCAAGTCCATCTTCGGCGACCAGACCCTCAGCGCGGACATCGACGCGCAGCAGTCCACGCTCACGGCGCTGTACCAGAAGATCCGGTACTACGCGCCGAACGCGCAGATCGTAGTTGTGGCGTACCCGCTGATCTATCCGCGGACCTTCAACGGCGACCCGTCCTCGGCCAACACCGGCAACTGCTTTGGGACTCTCCTAGGCGGGGAGTACCTGACGAGCCAGCAGCAGCTGGACCTGATCTACGCCGCCGAGAACCACCTCGACAGCATGATCAAGCAGGCGGCCGCGAACGCCAACGTCGGGGTCAGGATCCTCAACGAGGAGAATGCGTTCCTCAACGGCGGTCATGACATCTGCGCCTACGTCCCGAACCCAGGCCCGGATGCGAACGTCCTGATCCTCAACGGCCTCAGTGCAGGCAACGACTCGTTCCATCCCAACAACGCTGGCTACAGCCAGGTCGCGCACGATCTGAAGAATCTGATCGGCTACTGAGACGGGAAGGCTCCCGGCGGGCTGCCAGGTAGCTGGAGAGCGCCGGCGCCCGCCTGGCCACCGCTGTGGAGGCGGCGTGTTCCGGGTGGATGTGTGCCTGGATGACCTGAATCCCGCGTGAGTCCAGCCAGCCGACGAGCGCCCGGGCGGCCTCGGTGGCGTATCCCCGCCCCTGCCACGGCAGCCCAACAACCCAGGCGATCTCGGCGCGCCGCCCCTCGCCGCTGATCGTCGCCTGGACGTAACCGACGGCCTCTCCACCGGGCTCGCGGCGCAGGATCCAGTTGCACCCCTCCTCCCGGCCGTCTGGTGACCGCCCGGCCGGCAAGCCAGGAGAAACCAGGTCATAGCGGGATAAAGACATTCGTGATTCATCAGAAAGCTTGCTAATAGACGCCTTCTAGCAGCGAAGATGTCATCCAGGGCCCCCGCTCGAGCGTCGTTCAGGCGGGGAAGCATTCACGCTCCCGGCGGCGCGGTCGCCGCCGGACCGGACGACCTGGGGGGGTCTCATCCCATGGGCCTTGAATGGCATGCCCGCGTGCGCGCCGGCGGACCAGCCAGCGCCGCGATCCTGGCACCGGCCGCCCTTGCGATGAGCATGGCGGTGCTGGCCGGAGCCGGGCCCAGCGCCGCGGCGCCCCGCCCGGGCGAAGCGCCCCACGGTCTCACCGCCGGGGCCTCCGGTAGCGGTCGGCCGGCGCAGAGCGCCGCCCCGGACGGGAGGATCTCCACGGTCGCCGGGGGCGTGGGCGGCCCGGCCGCGGGCACGAGCGTGAACCTGGGCGTGTCCACGCCGATCGCGGGCACCACCAGTGCGCCCTGCGGCGTCGCGTTCGGCAACGGACAGCTTCTCGTCGCCGACAACTGGACCGTGCGCAGCATCGACCCCGCATCCGGCAGGCTGGCCACCCCGGTCGGCACCGCGGCCAGCGGGCCGTTCCGCGACGGCGGCCCGGCGGCCGGCACCTCGGTGGACACCTGCGCGGTGGCCGTGGACACCGCGGGCAATCTGGTGATCGCCGACGCGGCCAACGACCGGATCCGGGTGGTGGCGGCCGCCTCCGGCACGTTCTACGGCCAGCAGATGACCGGCGGCGACATCTACACGATCGCCGGCACCGGGGTCTACGGCTCCTCCGGCGACGGCGGGCCCGCGACCAGTGCCCAGCTCGCCGACCCGGCCAGCGTGACGGTCGACGCCGCGGGCAACCTGGTGATCGCGAGCAACTCCGCCAACCGGGTCCAGGTGATCGCGGACCGCGACGGCAGCGACTACGGCCAGCAGATGACCGGCGGCGACATCTACACGATCGCCGGGGACGGCACCGCCGGGTACACGGGCGACGGCGGCCCGGCCGCCAGCGCCGCGCTGGACGGGCCGCAGGGCGTGACCGTGGACACCGCCGGGAACCTGGTCATCGCCGACACCGGCAACAGCGTGATCCGGGTAGTCGCCGGCCAGGACGGCACGTTCTA
>Ga0134126_10013694_pt1 | contig 10235 bp, 6 predicted proteins | sample KB31752_FD_96881 | JGI IMG/M metagenome (GOLD analysis project Ga0134126, IMG submission 96881) | Terrestrial soil microbial communities with excess Nitrogen fertilizer from Kellogg Biological Station, Michigan, USA - KB3-175-2 | ecosystem: Environmental > Terrestrial > Soil > Unclassified ...
CACCTTGTCGTAATAGGGTGCAACGTCGTCGTAGCTGATCGGCCAGTCGAATCCCAGCCCGTCGCGGCTGCGGGGCTTGAAGTCATACGGACCGTTGCGCAGGGAAATCCGGCCCCAATGGTTGGTGCGCCCACCCAGCATCCGCGCCCGCCACCAGGTGAAGTGCGCGCCCCATTTGTCCGGCACGGCGACATACGGCTCGCCGGGGACGTCCCAGCCGCCATCGATCGTGCAGTCGTAGAAGCCCTTGTTCTTGTCGGGGGTGCCGGCGCCGCCGAGCGGCGCCATGTCCGGCGTCTGAAACATCGGGCTCTCGCGGGCCGGCGTGTATTCGCGGCCGGCTTCGAGCATCAGCACGCGCACCCCTTCCATGCACAAGGTGTACGCCGTTTGCCCGCCGCCCGCTCCGGACCCGACGATCACGACGTCGTAGGGACCGCGTTGAGTGCTTGCCGTCACGAATGGCATCGATCAATGCTCCTTCGTTGAAGTTATCTTACGTTCGGTAGGCTTCCCTGCCGAAGCCCTGCACCGGGATGCCCCGATGCGCCAGCACCTCGTGCTGCAGCGCATACATCGCCGCCGCCGCCTCGTCGATCGCGCGCGCGAAGGCGAGCGAGCCCGCGAGTATCGGCCCGAGGAGCGCCTTGTCCTGCACCCGTGCCTTGGGATACTCGTGCTCCAGCACCAGATAGGTCCGCTCCGGATCGAGGTCGAGCAGCTCGCGCGCCGCGAGCTGATGGTCCAGCCAGTCCACGGACCGGTTCTGCAGGTACGCCAGCGGATCATGGCGCGCCGTTCCCGGCAGCTCGTGCTCGCAGAAGACCGTCTGCTTCTTCCACGCGTTCTGCTGCTCGGACGGATTCGCGCGCGGTGTGTCGCCGTCGCGATCGCCCCGCTCCATCGTCTGGCCGCCATAACCCCACGCGGAAATGCCGCGCGAGTCGATGACCTGCCCTTTGACGTGAAAGCGCTGGATGAGAAAGGCGTAGCCCGCATCCCTGAGGTACTGAAATACCGATCGCGAGTCCTGCCCCATGAGGATGGCGTGCGATGGATCGTAGTGGATGCGGAACTGATCGCCGACGCCGTGGCGCTCGCAGATGCGGTGCAGCGCAATCCAGGGACCGGGCGCATAGGCGATGTTGTTGTGCCATGCGTCCGTGACGTTCCACCCCGGCATCGGGCATTGCTCGACCAGATAGGTGAGCCCCCGAGCCTTGGCCTCCCGCAGCAGCGGAACGAACACTTCCTCGAACATGTCGAGGTTGGCATCCAGGCCGATCTTCGGGTTGCGTCCGACAAAGCCGACGACCGCGTCGCAGTGCAGCAGCACCGCGGCGTCGAAGACGCGGAGCATCAGATCGTGCTTGGTCCTGCGCACCGCCTCGTCCGCGGCCAGCATGTTGTCGAAATAGCCGAGCTCCGACAGCCCCACGCCGGTGGCCCGCATCGCGCTCTGCGCCCGGGCGGCGCGCGCCGCCGTGAAGGGTTTCCGCAGGTCGAGCGTGTTGGCGACGGGATCGAGCAGCGCCGCGGCGGGGACGTCGCTCTGCGTGGGGTGCAGCGCGCATGACAGCTCGATGTTCGGCGCGCCGATGTCTGCGGCGAACGCCAGCCATTCCTCGATGGCCAGATCGGGGTCCGCTTCCCGTCGCTCCCTCGGCGTCAGCTCCTGCAGCGCAGCCGTGAGGATGCTGAGCTTCATGGGCCGTGGGCGGAATGCGCCGGGGCTACTGCTGGGGGACGGCATGCCCGAGCCTCTCGTTGCGGAACGAGAAGAGGAAAAGCACGGCGACGACGAATGCGAACACCGCGGGATAGGCCCACACCGTCACCCAGTCGTGGCCGCCCGCCACGGCGTAGCGGTCCGTGATGAGGCCCGCGGCGGAAAAGCCGATGAGCATGCCCACGCCGTAGGTGGCCAGAGTGATGAGGCCTTGGGCGGCGGCCTGCCGCTCCTGGCCGGCGCGGGTGTCGGTGTAGATCTGGCCGGAGACGAAGAAGAAGTCGTAGCAGGGCCCGTGGATGGCGATTCCGACGAGCAGCAGCCACTCGATCTGCCAGGAGTCTCCCAGGGAGAAGAGCGCGTAGCGGCAGGCCCAGGCGACCATGCCCATGAGCAGCGTCGCCTTCATCCCGTAGCGCTTGAGGAAGAACGGCAGCAGCAGCATGAAGAAGAACTCGGATGCCTGTCCGAGCGTTTGCTTGCCGGCCGCGTGCGCGACATGGATCTCGGTCAGGAACTGATTGGCGTCCTGATAGTAGAAGGCGAGCGGTACGCAGATGAGGATCGATGCGAAGAAGAAGATGGCGAAGTTGCGCTCGCGCAGCATCTCCAGGGCATCGAAGCCGAGCAGGTTTCCCAGGCTCCGTCCTTGCTGCACCGCGCCGAGCGGCGGCGTGCGCGGCAAAGTGAAGCTGTATGCGCCGAGGAGGAAGGAGCTCACCGCGCACATGGTGAAGGTGTTCTGCAGCGCGCCATGAGCCAGCGCCGCGGGCGCATCCCAGTTGAAGATGTAGCTGATCGCCAGCCCAGCCACGATCCACCCGATGGTTCCCCATACGCGCACTTTGGGGAAGTCCCGTGACGGCGTATCCATCTGCCGGAAGGAAACGGCGTTGACCAGTGCGAGCGTCGGCATGTAGAGGATCATGTACGCCAGCAGGTACGGGTAGAAGTGCGTGAAATCGTGGGCCCGCGCCAGCATCAGCATCAGCACGCCGCAGACGATATGGATGACGCCGAGCAACCGTTCCGCGTTGAAGTACCGGTCGGCGATGAGCCCCACGATGAACGGCGCGATGATCGCGCCCCAGGCCTGTGTCGAGTAGGCGATCCCGCTCTGTTCACCCGTGGCGTGCAGGTTCTGGGAGAGAAAGCTCCCCATGGTGACGAACCACCCGCCCCACGTGAAGAACTCCATGAACATCATCACGTTCAACCGCAGCTTCATGGAGTTCGTCAGCACGAGGGGTGCCTCAGTGGAAAAGCGCGAGCCGGCCACGCCTCAGCGGACGGGGTGTCGCCCGCAGTCGCATGGCGCGCAGGTTATTGCAAGACAATTTCGGTGTCAAAAACATTGGAATTTTTATTCCGCCGCGCGCGGCGGCCGGAACTCACGCGGGCGGCGGGACTTTGCGCCACACTCCGCCCGCGGCATGACTCGCGAGCATGGCTTCGACCAGCAGGTCGCTGCGATAACCATCGGCGAACGTGGCGAGCGCTGCAGGCCGCGCCCGAGGTCGCGCCCCTTCTCTGATCCATCGGTACGCATCCGCAATCACATTGCGGAAAGCGTCCGCCCAGGCTTCCTGGTGCCCGGCTGGCAGATGCGTGTACGCCGCGGCCTGCGCGGAAAGGATGGACGGGTCCTTTCCGATCACGATGCTCGGTTGGCCGAAGCGGCCGACCCAGAGCTCGTTCTGGCGCTCCTGCAGCCAGCGCACCGAGGCCTTGCGCCCGGACACTTCGAGCTGCAGATCGTTCTTGTGCCCTGGAAGCACCTGGCCGATGGCGACGCAGCCCTTCGCCCCGCCACGAAACCGCAGCAGCACGGTCGCGAGATCCTCGCTCCTGATGCGCACGCTCCGCCGCCCCTTTGAGCTCGTGCGGGAGAAAGTGCCGCCGCCGGCGCGGGAAACCTGTCTGCGTGCGACCACCGTGCCGAGATCGGCCAGCACCGCCTCGATGCGCAGACCCGTCACGTGTTCCGCGAGGTCGCACCAGTGCGAGCCGATGTCGCGCAGCGCGGAGCTGGCGCCGCCGCGCGCCGGATCGAGCCGCCAGGAGTAGACGCCCTCATCGACCAGCCAGTCCTGAAGGTACTGGCCATGCACGTAGCAGAGCGGCCCCAGGTCACCGCGGCTCACCATGGCGCGCGCTTCCTGCACGAGCGGATTGCCGCGATAGTTGAATGTCACGACGTGGGCGACGCCGGCGCGCCGCGCCGCTTCCCAGAGCGTACGGCTGTGCGCCGCGCTGTCGGACAGCGGCTTGTCGGAGATGACGTGCTTGCGCGCGGTGAGCGCCGCGAGCGAGACCTCCAGGTGCAGGTGGTTCGGCGTTGTGTTGTGGACGACATCGATGTCCGGGTCGGCGATGAGCTCGCGATAGTCGCCATAAGCCCGCTCGACACACCACTCGGCGGCGCGCCGGCGCGCCGATTCACGGCTCGAGCCCGCGAGCGCCACCACTTCCACGTCACCCAGGCGGCGCACCGCCTCGATGTGCTGGGCGGCGATGAAGCCAGGACCGATGAGACCCATCTTCAGCCGTTTCAATGCCATCCCCTTCGCTGCGCGTCATCCGATTGTAGTCGATTGGAAATAATCGCGGGCCAGAATGCCGGCCCGCGATGTGTCGGACCCGCCTGGAATAGCGTCCCGCAGACCAATATGTCTGTTCCAATCTCCTTGACAGCGAAATTTTCATTACAGTATGCTGCCGGTATCTCAATTGGGGGAAGTTCATGCCTATGAATACCAACAGAACGTCCCGCAGAAGCGCGTACCGCGCCCGGCCGGCCATCCTCCTCAGCGAGAATCTGATTTTCGCCTCACGCTCCAGGGGCGCACGGGCGGGCAGTGTCGCGGCGGTGGTCGCGGGCATTCTCGGCGCCGCCGCCTTTGCCATGCCGGCGCACGCCCAGACCGCCCCTCAGGCCGCCCCGCTGGCCGCTCCTCCGACCGGTTCCGCGCAGACGTCGCAAAACCTGCAGGAAGTGGTGGTCACCGCCACGGCGACCCAGGTGAGGAAGCTCGATGCCAGCTACAACGTCGTTGCGGCCGATAGCGAGCTGATCAAGGAATCGAATCCGCTCAGCGCCGCGGACGTGCTCAAGATCTCTCCGGGCATCTGGCCGGAGGCCTCGGGCGGCCAGACCGGAGCCAATATCGAAGTAGCGGGCTACCCGAGCGGCGGCGATTCGCCGTTCTTCACCAACATGATCATGGGCATGCCGCTCTACGGCGCGCCGAACCTCGCCTACATGGACTCGAGCTCCCTCTTCCGCTTGGATGACACGATCCAGCGCCTCGAAGTGGTGCAGGGCGGCCCGTCCGTCGTCTTTGGCCCCGGACAGTTCGGCGGCACGGCCAACTACATCCTCAAGACCGGCAAGAACTCGCCGGGGGGCCACGTGAGCGCCACGTACGGCGACGAGGGGCTGTGGCGCGGCGACGCTTACAACGGCTTCCAGATCGCCGACGGCTGGTATGGCAGCATGGGTGGCTACTACAACAAGTCGCACGGCGTTCGGGACTCGCAGTTTCCAGCGATCGAGGGCGGGCAGTTCACCGCCACGCTGACGCACGACATCAGCGGCGGCACGGTGACGGCATGGGTGCGCGTGCTCGATGAGAAGGATCAGTACATCACCCCCCTGCCGATCATCCAGAATGGCGACGGGTCGTTCTCGGCCTATCCCGGCTTCGATCCGCTGACCTCCACGTTCAACGGGTACTCGAACCAGAATCTGGTCATTGCCAACCCCAACGGCGGATTCATGAATGCGAATCTCGCCGACGGCCGCGGCAGCCGCCTCAACTATTTCGGCATCAACTACGACCAGCGCATCGGCGGCTGGACGCTGCACAACGGCTTCATCATCGACGGCGGCGGTCTCGACACGAACGGCTGGTTCTCGGGCTCGAACCCGCGGCCGCTCAGCATGTACCTCTACGGCTGCAACGTGCCGGAGCCGACCGGCTGGTGCAACGGCACCAGCCCGGTCGATTCGAACAACCTTGGCGCCGGAGGCAAGGGATACCCGGCCGCCACCAATATCCAGGCGGTCTACGCCGGCAGCGGAGCGCCCGTGCCGCTCTCCACGACCGTCATCCAGCAGAGCTATCATCTGATCCAGAAGTCCTTGCAGAATGTCGCCGACGAGTTCCGTGTGAGCCGGAGCCTGTTCGACGGCAATACGCTGACTGCCGGCCTCTACGTCACGTACTACACGGACAACGACAACTGGGCGGCGGACAGCGGCATCATGACCGCCACGCCGAATGCGCAGATGATCGCGCTGAGCTTCGTGGACGCCAACGGCAACATCAACAAAATCACGAGCCCGCAGGGCATCGTGAACATGTACGGCACTTACACCACGCCGGGCCGACACGGCGACGGCCGCAACTTCGCGCCTTACTTCTCCGACAGCTGGAAGTTCGGGCCCTGGCTCCTCGACTTCGGCGCGCGCCTCGAGCACATCGATCTGCATCAGCGCACCTGTCAGACCAGCAAGCAGAACCTCGGTACCCAGTATGATCTGTACGACCTCGGGGTGCCGATCTGCAACGGCACGTATGACTACGAGCATTATTCGCGCACGATGCCCGAATACACCGCGGGGTTGAACTACACGTTCTCGGACAACATGAGCGCCTACGTGCGGGTCAATAACGGCGTGCACTTCCAGGACTTCGACGACATCGCGAACACCGCCCACAACACGCCGCCCACCTTCCATCCGATCGAGACGGCGCACAACTACGAGATCGGCTACAAGTTCCAGGCTCACTACCTGTATCTCGACCTCAACGGCTGGCACCGCACCTTCGACGGCATCTTCTACCAGGAGAGCGATGCCAACGGCGTGCCGATCCAGGGGGGATACGGCACTTATGGCTCGACGGCCAACGGTCTCGACTTGGCCGGCTACATCGGGCCGTTCGCCGGACTCACCCTGCGGTTCGTCGGGGACTACATGGACGGTCACTACACGGGCAACCACTCCTGCCTGCCGTTCATCGACATCTTCGGCAATCACCAGTGCGTGTTCATCAACGGCGCGCCGCTGCAGCGGCAGCCGAAGTTCCAGGTCCGCATCACGCCGAGCTACTCGACGGCGGTTCCCTGGGGCGACGTGAGCGCCTGGCTCACCTTCGAGCACGCGGGCCAGCGCTACAATGACACCTACGGCCAGCAGCCGCTCGGCACCTACAACATGCTGAGCGCCGGCATCCTGACGGACGTGGGCGAGAAGTGGCAGTTCCGTGTACAGGGGACCAACCTGACGAACGCTCTCGCGCTGACGGAGGGCAATGCGCGCCAGTTCGGCCGGGCGTTGGGTGTCGGCAACGTGCTGCTGGCGCGCCCCTACGAGGGCAGGGAAATCAACCTCACGGCGACCTACAACTTCTAGGCCGCCACCGGGAAAGCCTCCTTGCGATTCCCCCTCGCAAGGAGAGCAGATCGCATGGAGCGATCTACAACGCCGAGCGCGTCGGCGCTTGGCGGCCCCGCAGGGGCGCGGCCCAGGAAGGGCCGCGTAATTCGCGGCGAAGCCGCGGCGGTCGAGCAGCCGCCGCGGCTTCACCATTTTCGCTGATCGATTCCAGCCTTACGGCCGCGCGGCCTGCGGTGCCGCCCGTCACCGGGCCCTCAGGTACGCGCGCCCTCGCGGGAATAGCGCCGCTGCAGGAGCTCCTCGATGGCCTCCAGCGAGCGGCCGCCGGTTTCCGGTACGTAGCGGGCGGAGAAGGCGACGGCAACGAGTCCCACCACCACGAAGCCGAAGAACGTTGACGAAACGCCGAATCCCGCCACGAGCTGCGGGAAGGAGAAGGCGACCACGAAGTTGGCGCCCCAGAGCACCAACGTGGCCGCCCCCATTCCGAGGCCCCGCACCTTGAGCGGGAAGATCTCCGACAGCAGCAGCCACGTCACCGGCGAGACGAATCCCTGCTGGAAGCAGAGGAAGAGCGACATGGCGGCGAGGACGAGATAGGCCAGCGACGGCGACGGCTGGAAGAGGAGGGAGACGACGCCGAGCAGCAGCAGCGAGGAGGTCGTGCCGATGAGTCCGATGACCAGCATCGGCCGCCTGCCGATGCGGCTCACGAGCGCGATGCCGAGGAAAGTCGCAAGCACCGATACGACCCCATTCAGCACATTGGCGACGAGAGCGCCCTGGATACCGAGGCCGGAGCGCGACAGGATCTGCGTGCCGTAGTACATAATGGAGTTCACGCCGGTGACCTGCTGAACGATGCCGATGCCGATGCCGACCAGCAGTACCGCTCTCACCCAGGGGACCCGCAGCGCCGACCAGCCGCGGATGTCGGAGGCTGCTTCCGTCTCGGCAAGGGCGGCGATCGAGCGCGCCTCGAGGGCTGCGCTTCCCGGCGGGCGCAGCCGACCGAGCACCGCCTCCGCCTCGGCGGTGCGGGCGCGCGCGATAAGCCAGCGCGGGCTCTCGGGCAGAATCATGGAGCCGACGCCGAGCACGACTCCCGGCACCGCGGCCACACCCAACATCCAGCGCCATACGGTATGCGACTCACCCCACACGTGGGCGATCAGGGCATTCACGGCAAAGGCGAGCAGTTGACCCGACACGATCATCAACTCGTTCTGCGTCACCAGTCGCCCGCGGATCTCGGGCGGCGCGAGCTCCGCGAGATACGTCGGCACCACCACCGAGGCGCCGCCGACGGCAATTCCGAGCAGAAAACGGAATGCGGCGAGCGCGGAGCGATCGGGCGCCACGGCGCACGCGATCGCGCCCGCTACGAAGGTGCCGGCCAGCAGCCACATGGTGCGCCGGCGCCCGATGCGGTCGGCCAGCCGGCCGGCGAGCAGCGATCCCAGCGCCGCGCCCAACAGCAGCGCGGCGGTGATGAGGCCTTCGTCCGCCGGCGTGAGCCGCAGGTCCCGCCCCATGTAGAGGAGGGCGCCGTTCACCACGCCGGTGTCGTAGCCGAAGAGCAGCCCGCCGATGGTCGCGATCAGGCTGATGAAGAGCAGCCGCCTCCGCAGCTGTCGGCTGATCGCCGGCGGAGTCGTCGGCGAGCCGCTTTGCAACTCGAGGGCACTGCGGGACATGGCTGTTACCTCCCCGCGACCGATGGTATGATTATTTTAATTTCTGTCAATGTGAAAAAGATGAAGCAATCGCAGCTCCCGCCCCGGGCAGATGCCGACGGAAAGCCCTGCCGATGAGTCGCGCGGCACAGCAGGTCACGGCGCCAACAACGGCCGCGGAGCTGCGCGAGGCAATCCTCGCGCGCTACGACTCATTGAGCGGGCGGCTGCGCCAGTTTGCCCACTACGTGCTCGATGCGCCGAACGACGTCGCACTGGAGACGCTGGCCGTCATTGCGGAGCGCAGCGGCGTCCAACCGTCCGCCATCGTGCGCTTCGCCAAGCAGTTCGGCTTCGACGGCGCGACGCCCATGCAGCGTGTCTTCCGTGCCGACCTCGTCGCGGCCAACCCGGGCGCTGCCTACGGCGAGCGGGTGCGGCAGACTCTGGACCGGCTCGAGAACAGGCCGGATGATCCGGCGAGTCTGCTGCGCGAGTTTGCCGAGGGCACGGACTTCGCCCTGCGGCAGCTCACTCATACCGTCGGCGCCGCGGAGCTCGCGGCCGCGTTCCGGATGCTGGAGCAGGCGAACACCGTGTACGTCGTCGGTGTCCGTCGCGCCTTCCCGGTGGCCGCCTATCTCGCCTACTCCCTGCAGCAGAGCGCGAAGCGCACGGTGTTCGTCGATGGGGTGGCGGGTCTCTGGCGCCAGCAGGCCGCCGCCATCACCTCGGGGGACCTGCTGATCGGTGTCAGTTACCGGCCATACGCGGAGGAGACCATCCAGGTGTTGGGTGCTGCGCATGCGCAGAAGGCCGCGATCCTCGCCATCACCGATAGCGAGGTCAGCCCGATCGCCAAGGAGGCCGACACGGTCCTGCGCGTGCAGGAGGCGGAGATCCGCGGCTTCCGCTCGCTCTCGGCCTCGATGTGCCTCGCGCAGACGCTGGTGATCGGCTACGCCTTTCGCAGCACCCGCCGGCCGCGCTCCGATGGACGGGCCGGAAGCGGCCGCCGCGGCCAGGCAGTGCGGGAACGCTCATGAGCACGCCCACCCGACACGAGGCTCGTCCTGCCGTTGCATTGATCGGCGGCGGTCGCATCGGCAAGATCCATGCGGCCAACGCGGCGGCCCATCCGGCACTCTCGCTGAAGTATGTCATCGACCCGATCGGGGACGCCGCCGCGGCGCTCGCCGGCCGCTACGGTGCGGCCGCAACGACGCTGGAGAGCGCGCTTGCCGACCCGGCGGTCGCGGGCGTGATCGTCGCCAGCCCGACGGACCAACACCTTGCGCACTGCCTGCAGGCGGCCGCCGCGGGCAAGGCGATCTTCTGCGAAAAGCCCGTCGACCTCAGTGTGGAGCGCGCGCGCTCGGCGGCCGCGACGCTCGCCGGCGCGCGTCTCTTCCTCGGCTTCAATCGG
>Ga0134126_10013695_pt1 | contig 10235 bp, 9 predicted proteins | sample KB31752_FD_96881 | JGI IMG/M metagenome (GOLD analysis project Ga0134126, IMG submission 96881) | Terrestrial soil microbial communities with excess Nitrogen fertilizer from Kellogg Biological Station, Michigan, USA - KB3-175-2 | ecosystem: Environmental > Terrestrial > Soil > Unclassified ...
CGATTGCGAAGCCCTCGGCATCATTAAAGTGGATTTCCTTGGGCTGGGCATGATGTCCGTGTTGCAGGATGCGATAAAACTGACGGAGACGCTCGGGCGCCCGCTGGACATCGCGCAATTGCCCAGGGACGATCCCAAGGCATATGCCATGATGCAGCAGGCGGATACGATCGGCATGTTTCAAATCGAAAGCCGCGCGCAGATGGCGACATTGCCAAGGCTGAAGCCGACCACGTTTTACGATCTCGTGATTGAAGTGGCCATCGTGCGCCCCGGCCCGATTCAAGGCGATTTGATGCATCCTTACCTGAGGCGCCGCAAACAAGTCGGGCAAGGCGCGAACCCGGACGACCTTCCTTGTTATCACGAAGATCTCCGCCCCGTGCTTCGGCGCACGCTCGGAGTGCCGTTGTTCCAGGAACAAATGCTGAAGATGGCGATGGTCATGGCGGATTTCAGCGGCGCGGAAGCGGAGGAATTGCGCAGCGCCTTGAGCTTTCATCGGTCTGACAAAAAAATGAACCGCGTGAAGGTCAAATTGCAGGATGCCATGCGGCGCAAGGGGCATTCGGAGAAGTTGATTGAGGAAATCACCAAGACGGTCAGTTCCTTTGCGCTTTACGGTTTCCCCGAATCGCATGCAATCAGTTTTGCGCTGCTGGCCTACGCGTCGGCGTATCTCAAGGCGCATCGCGCGCAGGAATTTTACGCGAGTCTGCTGAACAATCAGCCGATGGGATTTTATTCATCGGCCACCTTGATTAAAGACGGCCAGCGGCATGGAGTGAAATTCCTGCCGGTGTGCGTGGTGCGGTCGGAGTGGGATTGCACGATCGAATGTGGCGCAGACATTCCTGTCTGCGAGTTCGGGCGGCTTTCCAGTCGCCCGTCGGACGACCGGACTGGAAAGTCCGGTGAACCCGCAGGCTGGAAAGCCTGCGCTACGGAGCACCCCATCCGCCTCGGATTGCGCGTGGTGAAATCCTTGAGCAGCACAGGCGCGAAGCGATTGATTGAGGAACGAAAAAAAGCGCCGTTTACTTCACTCATTGATTTCAAACGCCGGGTACGATTGAACAAAGATGAATTAAGGACACTGGCAGAAATCGGCGCGCTGAATTGTTTTGCGGCGCATCGGCGGGATGCATTGTGGGAAGTGGAAAAACCATTGCAGCAAGGTGATTTGTTCGAAGACGCGGCGTTGGCAGTTCCGCCGCGCAGTCCGCTCGTGCCAATGACCTATCCGGAGCGTATTCAGTCGGATTTCGCGGGCATGCACTTAACCACCGGCAGACATCCCATGGCACTCGTGCGCTCCCGTTTGCCGGGGATTTTGCGCGCGTCGGACTTGCCCGCCGCGAAGCACGGCAGCACGGTGCGTATTGCGGGGAATGTCATTTGCCGCCAGCGGCCGGGAACCGCCAAAGGATTTGTTTTCGTGAGCCTCGAAGATGAAACAGGCATCAGCAATGCCGTTGTTATACCGCCGATGTTTGAAGCAAATCGTCTCGTGATTACCGAGGAACCATTCCTGATCATCGAAGGGCAACTGCAACACATCGACGGCGTGATTCACGTGAAGGCGCAACGGATTGAGCGGTTGCAGTATGATGCCGCAGTGGCGACGCGCTCTTATGATTTCCATTAAGGTTACGGAGCGCCGGCTTGCAGCCGGCTTAACGCAAATTCGAACCACAGCGAGTGAGTCACATCGAAAGCCGATTGAAAATCGGCACTCCAACTCACCGCAGCGCGTGAATCACCTTTGCCACTTTCTTCAAATCGTCGATGAACCGGTCCATTTCGGAATGACGCGTTTCGTCGTCAGGCGCGCGCAGAATCGAAGACGGATGAACCGTGGCGACGACGTGTCTGGCAAGCGGTGATTCGAGAAATTCCCCACGGCGTTGGCTGACCCGAAAATCCTTTCCCAATAACGCCTGCGCGGCGGTCGCGCCAAGACAGACGAGGACCTGCGGTTGAAGCACCTCCAATTCCGCTTCGAGCCACGGACGACAGGCGGCGATTTCGCGACCGTTCGGCTTTTTGTGAAGGCGCCTCCTGCCTTTCGGCTCCCACTTGAAATGTTTGACGGCGTTGGTCACATAAACTTCATCGCGATCGATGCCAGCCGCGACCAGGGCTTTATCAAGCAGCTTTCCGGCGGGACCGACGAAGGGTTTGCCTGCGAGGTCTTCATCGTTGCCGGGCTGTTCGCCGACGAAAATCACCTTCGCATGGCGCGAGCCTTCGCCGAAGACGGTTTGCGTTCCGGTTCTCCATAAGGGACACGCACGGCAATCGCGCGCGGCTTTCTGGAGTTTTTCAATCGTGGGATTCGGCGGAATGAGCGGAGCGGCGGTTTCGGAATCCATTTTTAGCGATGGGCGGCGCACGGTTATCTTTTCACGAAAACGCGGTTTCATTACAAAACGCTGATTTGTGCAGGCAGAAAATGCAACTGGGGCAATTTGCGTAACATGGATTCCACTTGCCAAAGCGGCGGCAGATTTTACATTCGACGAATGGAACACGAGCAGTTGAGACAGTATATACCGGTGTTGATGCTGGTGGGTTTGGCGGTTTGCTTTGCTTTTGGGATGTTGTTTTTGTCCGTGATTCTCGGCAAAAAGGGCAAACGGCCCGCCATCAAGGATACCGCTTATGAATGCGGCATGCTCCCCATCGGGGAAGGCAGCACGCGGTTGTCCGTGAAATTTTACCTCGTGGCGATGCTTTTCATCCTATTCGACATTGAAGTCGTGTTCCTTTACCCCTGGGCGGTGGTTTACAAGAAGATGCTGGTGGACAACGCGGCGGCGATTTTCGGCTCGATGATTTCGTTCCTGGCAATTTTGTTCGTCGGTTACATTTACGCGCTCAAGAAACGGGCGTTTGATTGGAAGAGTTAGTGACGCGTGAAATGTGAAACGTGAGTTCGGTTGCGGCCGGACTCACGTTTTGCGTTTTGGGCGTCACGTATTAATTTCACGGTGACGCTATGACCACGATTAAATTTGGCACTTCCGGCTGGCGCGGTATTATCGCGCAGGACTTCAGTTTCAACAATGTGCGGCTCGCGACCCAGGGCATCGCCGAGTATCTCCACTCGAAACCCGAAACCCAAGACTCGAAACAAGTCATCCTGGGCCACGACACACGATTCCTGGGCCGGGAATTTTCCCTCGCCGCCGCCGAAGTGCTCGCGGCCAACGGCCTGGCTCCCCTGCTCTGCCAGGGCAATACGCCGACGCCCGTGATTGCCCACACCATTCGCGCCCGGAAAGCGCTTGGCGGCATCAACATGACCGCGAGCCACAACCCGGCGGAATACCAGGGTCTCAAATTTTCCACGAGCAATGGCGCCCCCGCCACGCCGGACGTGACAAAACAAATCGAGGCGAACATTGCGCGGCTGCAGTCGGAAAATTGGAGTTTCAAAGGCGCGGTGATTGGCACCTACGAATGCAAGACGATTGATCCCAAGCCGGACTATTTCAAACAGTTGCGAAAGCTGATCGACTTCAACGCGCTCAAAAAGGCAAAGCTCAAAGTTGCGGTCGAATTGATGTGGGGAACCGGCCGTGGTTATCTCGACACGCTCCTGGAAGATGTTGGTGCGAAAATCACCCGATTTCACGATGAGTTGAACCCGCTTTTTGGCGGGCATCATCCCGAACCGAACGCAGAAGGCATGGCGGAGGTCAGCAAATTCGTTCGCAGTGGCAAGGCGCAAATCGGCTTGGGCCTGGATGGCGATGCAGACCGTTTTGGCATCGTCGACAAGGATGGCACATGGCTGACGCCGAACCAGGTGCTGGCGCTGGCGTTGTATCATTTGAAAAAGAACCGCCGCTGGACTGGCGCAGTCGTCCGCACGGTGCCCACGAGCCACCAAGTGGATGCTGTGGCGCATTTGCTGGACGTCAAAGTTTACGAGACACCCGTTGGCTTCAAATACATCGGCGCGCTGATGGAGAGCGGGCCCATCATTGTCGGCGGCGAGGAATCGGGCGGGCTGAGCGTGAAAGGCCATGTGCCGGAGAAGGATGGCATTCTCGCGTGCCTGTTGATGGCCGAACTGGTGGCAACGGAAAAGAAATCGCTCGGCAGGATTTTGAAGGACCTGGAGAAACAAACCGGCGAGTTCCACACGGATCGCATCAATGTTTCGGTTCCCCCGGAGAAAAAAGAAGCCCTGCTCACGAAACTCGGCTCGGGATTGGATCAAATCGGGCCTTATAAAGTGGAAAAATTTATTACGACAGACGGTTTCAAGTTCCTTTTGCCCAACAACGAATGGGTGGCGTTTCGCGCGAGCGGCACGGAGCCGTTGATTCGTTGTTACATCGAGGCGAAATCGGCTGCCGGCTTGAAAAAGCTGCGCGAAGCGTGCAAAAAGCTGCTCGCAAGTTGAGCGGCTTCGCAGTGCGTCAAGGCAGATGTGGAAAAAATCATCATTTTCCCGCGCGTGTTTTCGGGTTTCACCCACTTTCAACGAACTCACACGAGTTGTAGTGAAGAAGCATGAACAACAGCTATGTGATTCAATGGAAGTCAAAAGTGAACGGCCGCGCAGGCCGAGGTAGCAAACAATTCGACAAGGAGGAGGCCGAACGGCTGGTGGTGGAGCTCAATAACGAGTATCCACAGATCGAGCATCAGGCGGTTCTCGCGAATGCCGAGGAACCTTTGCCTGACGCAGCAGAACCCATCGCCGAAACAGTCGTTCCGGAGCCCGAAACCCCGATGCTGACGATTGCCTGACGTATGCGGGTTTCACCCCATTCCTTAAAATTCGGTTCCCGGTAATATGTTTCCCGTAATGTGATTGAGAGTGGCAATCACTGCGGCTCCGAGTGGAGCCGCTTTTTTATTTTTGGGAGCGGTGGATTTTGTTTATGGGGTCTCTTTGCCTGAAAAATACGGGGGCAGAATCGAATGACATCGCATACATTGTCCCACACGCACACGGATACTTGGGAGTTTATTTTTCAAAAGCCGAGGTGTAAGGTGCTGACACATGAATTGGTCCCAGCTGACGAGCGGCATTAAACAAATCTGGGAAAACAAGCCCGGAGTTCTCGTGCTTCTGGGTTTGGGTTTTATAGTATTTGTGATCGTCGTTTTGGATGCCCGCGCGCACAGGAAACGCACCAAGAGCAAACATCCACGGAAATATTGACTGGCTGGCTGCCCGACGCATCGCCGGCGCCGGGATCCTCGCGGAGTCCGCTTCAAAAACAATTCTTGTTTTCACCGTCCTTGGTTTATGTTCCCGCCGGCAAAGATTGCATGACACCAAAATTATTTTCTGAACTCGGCCTGTCCGCCGAACTGTTAAAGGCCATCGACAAACTGGGCTTCGAACAAGCCTCACCCATCCAGGCCGACGCCATTCCCGCCCTGCTGCAAGGCTCCGATGTTGTCGGACAATCGCAAACCGGTTCGGGCAAGACAGCAGCGTTCGCGATTCCGGCCATCGAAAAAACAAACCCCGCTCAACGCGCCGTGCAGGTGCTCATCCTCTGCCCCACGCGCGAATTGGCCGTCCAGGTATCCGAAGAAGTGCACAAACTGGCGTTGTTCAAGCGCGGCATCAGCGCCCTGCCCATCTACGGGGGGCAATCGTACGAACGGCAGTTTTATGGACTCAAGCAAGGCGCGCAAATCGTCATCGGCACTCCCGGTCGCGTGATGGATCACATGCGACGCGGCACGTTGCGACTGGAAACCATAAAAATGGTCATCCTCGATGAAGTCGACGTGATGCTCAATATGGGTTTTCGCGAAGACATGGAATTGATCCTGCAATCGACACCTACAGAGCGGCAGACGGTGTTTTTCTCGGCGACGATTCCGAAGCAGATTCAGCAACTGATCGAAAAATATTCGCGCAATCCGCAACAGATTCGCATCGAGCAAAAAGCGCTCACGGTTCCCACGGTGGAACAGGTTTATTATGAGGTGGACCGGCGCTACAAAATGGAACTGCTGACGCGGCTCATCGATATCCACGATCTCAAGCTGGGAATTATTTTCTGCAACACCAAGCGCATGGTAGATGACCTCGTGGACCATCTCGAAGCCGCCGGTTACATGGCCGATCGCCTGCACGGCGATATGAACCAGGCGCAACGGGACCGCGTGATGAATAAATTCCGCAAGTCCGGCCTGGAATTTCTCGTGGCGACAGATATCGCCGCGCGCGGGATTGATGTGGATGATGTGGAGGTCGTGTTCAATTACGATTTGCCTTACGACGTTGAGGATTATGTTCATCGCATCGGTCGGACGGGACGCGCCGGTCGCAGCGGGCTGGCGATTTCATTGGTGCCGGGGCGCGAGATGTTCCAAATCCACAACATCGAACGCTACACCAAGATGAAAATTCAGCGCGGCAAACCGCCGACTGCCGATGAGGTGGAAGATGCGCGTGCGAATGTGCTGCTCGACAAAGTGCGTGCGACCCTGCAGACAGAGGAATTCCGGCGTCAGGAGCATCTGGTGGAGCGATTGCTTGAAGAAGGATTTACTTCCACGGACATCGCGGCGGCGGTGTTGCACCAGTTGCAAGGCGGAGAAAACGCGCCGGCAATTCGGCCACGGCGTGAAGAACAACCAGAGCGTCCGGCACGACATCATGGGGACGAACGAAGGGAACGCTTTTCCGACCGTCGCGAGCAGCGACCTCGGTTTGAAGATCGCCCAATGGAACGGCGTGATCGTGGAAACGGCAGGCACGAAAATCCAAAAAATACTGAAGGCAGAGCGCGTCAATCCGGGCGTGCCGTCCCTTCTTCACCTCCTGGCGGCGTGCTCGGAGTGAAGCCATCTCCCGCGCCAAAAGCAAGTGAAGTTCCGGAGCATAAAGAAACTGCGGTTGAGAAAAAATTAGAGACTCCCCACGTCGTCTCCTACGAGAAACCGCCGGAGAAAACTTACTCCGACCAAGAGATTTTGGCTTCGGTAAAACCACCGCCCAAAGAAGCTGAAAAGAAGTCCGCACCGAAAGCGAGCCGTCGCACACCCGAAGGACAAACGCGCTTGTGGATGAACGTCGGCGAGGAGATGGGCGTTGTACCGATTGATATCGTAAATGCCGTCGCGGGCGAAACCGGGTTGCCGGGCAAAGTCGTCGGGACCGTGGATGTGCGGGAGCGGCATTTGTTCGCAGACGTGGATTCCGAACACGCCAAGGGCATCATCGCGAAGCTGAATCGCACGCAGATTAAAGGCCACAAACTCAAGGTGAAGGTCGCGTGATGAGCGGCGAAGCCACGACCAAGTCCGTCGAGCGCTTGTTTCCGTTCGTGCTCAAGTCACGCGCGCTGCTCATCGGGCGCGACACCTTGAGGCGCAGCAAGGGCAAGTTGCACTTTGTGCTGATCACGACGGATATTTCGGAGGGGAGCCGCGAGGAAATCCTCGCGGACTTTTCGCATTATCCTATCGTCCAGAAATACACTTCGGCGGAATTGGATGCCTTCTTCGGAATCAAGGGTGCGAAGGTGATTGGGTTCACAAAATCGGGATTGGCGCAATCGATTTACGCGGAGATGAAGGAGCAGCGCATCAATCGGCCTTCGGAGCCGTCGAAGCGAGCCGGATCGCCTCCAAGTCCTCCCAGCGCGCAAAAAGCCTCGTGAGATTTTCCTTCGCCTCGGCGATCTGGGCGTTGAGCTCATTTGTTTGTGTGGCGTGCGTGCGATGAAAATCCGGCGAGGCGAATAATCCTTCAATGCGCGCAATTTCCGCTTCCACCGCCTGAATCTGCGCTTCCATACCCTCGAGCTCGCGCGCTTCCTTGAAAGTCAGCTTCCGCGGCTTCGCGGATTTGGCAGCCGGCGGCCCGGATTGTTTGGCCGCAGTCTTGGCGGCGCGTTCCCACGATTCGGCCTGGTCAACCGCGCGTTTTTTCTTTTCGAGATAATAATCGTAATCGCCGACGCTGTGCGCGATACGCCCATCACCTTCAAACGCCAGAATGTCGGTGCAGACGCGGTTGAGAAAATAGCGGTCGTGGCTCACAACGAGCACGACGCCGGGAAATGCAATGAGCGCTTCCTCCAGCACGCGCAAGGTCGGCAGATCGAGATCGTTGGTAGGTTCGTCGAGAATCAGGAAATTGCCGCCGCTTTTCAAAATGCGCGCGAGCAACAGACGGCTGCGCTCGCCGCCGCTGAGATATTTCACCTGAGTCGTGATGCGTTCATCGGCAAAAAGAAATCGCTTGAGATACGAGCGGACTGACAACGTGGCCTGGCCCCATTGCACGAACTCGGTGCCGTCGGAAACTTCGTCCAGCACAGTGCGCTCGTCATTCAACTGGAGCCGAGCCTGGTCCACGTAATTGAATTTGGTCAGTGGGCCGATTTTCACAGTGCCCTCCGTCGGCTCAAGTTGGCCGATCAGGGCGCGCAAAAATGTCGTTTTACCGAGACCGTTGCGGCCTGCGACGCCAACTTTTTGGCCATTCGCAAATGTGAAATCGAATCCACGAAACAGCGTGCGCCCGGCGATGTCCATCCCGAGATTGCTGACTTCCACAGTGCGATTGCCCAATTGCGGCGGCGGCGGGATGACCAGTTCCACATCTTCTTCGATAATCGGCCCTTCCTGCGCGGCAGTTTCGTAGTAACGTTCGAAACGATTTTTCTGTTTACTGCGTTGCGCTCGCGGGCCCTGGCGCACCCAGGCCAGTTCCTTTTTCAGGAACATCTGGCGTTTGTGTTCCACCGTGGCATCGGCGGCCTGGCGTTCGGCTTTATCGAGGAGGTAATCGGTGTAATTGCCCTCGTGACTCCAGAATTTGCCGTCGGACAATTCAATGATGCGATTCACGACGCGATCGAGAAAATAACGATCGTGCGTGACAACCATGAACGTGCCGCCGAAATTTTCCAGAAATTCCGCGAGCCACTCGATGGATTCGGGATCGAGATGGTTCGTGGGCTCGTCGAGAATCAGCAAATCCGGACGCGACACGATGGCGCGGCACATGGCGACGCGGCGTTTTTCACCGCCGGAAAGGGTATCGACGCGACGGTCGCCCGGCGGGCAATTCAAGTGTGACATCGCGACTTCAATGCGGCGATCCAGCGTCCAGCCTTCGAGCGCCTGAATGCGGGATTCCAATTCGTGATGGCGTTCCGAGTCGTGCGGCAGCGATTCGAATTCAGCGATCAGCTTGAGCACATGCTCGCCGCCGGCGTGGATGTTTTCGTAGACGTTTTTCGCCGGATCGAGCGTGAAATCCTGAGGGAGATAGCTGACAACGAGATCGCGGCGGCGGGAAACGTCCCCACTATCGGGTGATTGAAGGCCCGCGAGGATGCGAAGAAAAGTCGTTTTGCCGGAGCCGTTGCGTCCGACCAATCCGATGCGATCGCCTTCCTGAATGCCAAGTGTGGTATCGTTGAGAATCGCGCGCTCGTTGTAACGAACAACGAGGTCGGTGGCGGCGATGATATTGGACATGCAATGGTTCAACCCCTTCAGGGTTGAATGATTTTTTTGGGCGGTTACCCAGGGTAGCTCGTTCCTCGCAACCCTGGGCTGAGAGACGCAATCCCTTTGGGATTGTTTGCCACGGCGCGCACGGAGTGACGCGCCCTACCATCACTGGCTCTCGGAGTTCCGCGCCATTTCTTTGCGATCCTGGCGAGCATAACCCGAGGCGCGCACGGAGTGACGCCCCGTACCATCGCTGGTTGCTCTTTATCTTTTCGGAAATTAATTTTGGCAATCATTCCTGCTCTCCTGTTTTATTCCCTCGCGGTCTGCACGGGCAATGCGGAGAGTTCCACGCCTTTGTTTGTCTCGCCGAAATAGTTTGCGGACCAGTCGTTGCTGAAGAGGACGACGGGATTTTTGCCGACGTCGTAGGCGATGCGCGCGCCGGTGGGCAATGAGAGCGCGTCCAGTTGCTCTTCCGTGAATCCGACGGGCAGCCAGCGAACGACGGTCCACGGTGCGGATTCAAGGCGGGAAGCGGCGCCGTATTCGCTTTCGAGGCGGAATTGGACGACTTCAAATTGCAGCGGGCCGACGGCCGCGAGCAAGGGCACCTTGGCGGCAGAATCGCGCAGGTAAAGCGCCTGGATGACGCCTTCCTGCAGGAGCTGGTCGAGGCCCTGGCGGAATTGTTTGAACTTCGCCGTGTTGGGGTTGTGCAGGTAGGCGAAGGCTTCCGGTGTGAAGCGCGGAATTTCCTTGTAGAGAATTTTTGGATC